>JAABUN010008774.1_pt1 | contig 10187 bp, 12 predicted proteins | sample 5559311 | NCBI WGS metagenome assembly JAABUN01 (sample SAMN10711877, study PRJNA513370) | rock metagenome | isolation source: Antarctica rocks | place: Antarctica: Victoria Land, Siegfried Peak sud
ACCTGGCCGCCGCCAATGCCCGCTTGCACCCTCTCGGCGTCGTCGTAGTCGCCCACGATGGACGGTCGTTCTTGCCATTTGCCGACAGATCCTTCGACCTGGTCAGCAGTCGGCACCCGGTGAGCAACGACTGGGCCGAGATAGCGCGGGTGCTGGCGCCGGGCGGTACCTATTTCTCTCAACAGGTTGGTCCGGCAAGCATGGTCGAGCTCAGTGAGGCGTTCCTCGGGCCATTGCCAGACGCAGATCGCTGGCGCCGACCAGAGGACGCATGCGCGGCGGCGGAGGACTGCGGACTTGAGGTGGTGAACATGAGCACCGCAAGACTGCGCGCCGAATTCCATGACATCGGTGCCATTGTCTATATCCTTCGCAAATGCGTCTGGTGGGTGCCGGACTTCTCGGTCGAGGGCTATCTGACCACCTTGCAGCAACTCCACCAACGGATCATCAGCCACGGGCCGATCGTGGCGCACGCGAGCCGCTTCCTCATCGAAGCCCGCAGACCGTACCAAGACTGAACGACGGGGAACGGCCAGCGCCGCCGAGTCAAACGCGAGCGGGGTCGGCCTGCCGACGACATCACGACGCCGCAGCGGCCGGCAACCGCGTCGAGAGGCAGCGTCACTGTCGAGACGATCTAGTGCCGCAAGCGGAACCCCTTACGGAGACGCTCGCCGAATCGGGGTCGTCCCATTGAGGTGCGCTCACGGTGCTTCATACGGGACTGGTTGTACGGTTCGGCCACGGAAGGGTGAGCGGGACGGCCACACGGTCGGTGTTGTGCGCCCGGTGATGCCCTTCGCGGCGAGCGTAGGGCCATTGCCACGTAACGATCATCCGTGACTGGGCCCCCCAGTAGCGCGGGTCTGTGAGGTGCTCGATCGCGGCAACGTGTCCGGACGCGCGCAGGAGCACCTCAGTCTCCTCGGCGGCCAGTCCCGCGCCGGTTGACCATTTTCCCTCTATCAGAACGAGCCTCCCACCAGGGCGTAGGAGATCGGTCCAGGTGTTCAGCGATGCGGCTGGGTCCGGTAGGGCCCAGAGCAGGTGCCGGCACATCACGACGTCATTGTGGCGGGGCTGCAGTGGTGGACTCGCAGCGTCGCCCTTGCTGAACGTCACCCTGGGGCGTCCGGCAACTTTCGCCCGGGCCAGGATCAGCATCTGCTCCGAGAAGTCGATCCCGTCGACCTCGTGACCAAGCTCGGCTGCGAGCAGAGTGAGGCTCCCGGTACCGCAGCCCAAGTCGGCGATGCGGGAGCGCGAGGCTGGTAAGACCCGGATCAGGAGCTCTGTCCAGGCTGCTCGGACCTCGACGCTGTGGAGGCCATGATCTGCGGGCAGGTCGAAGGCTGCCGCCGCCTCATTCCAAGCATCCGCACTCTGCTCGCTCACCCCGCGACCATAGACGCCGCCCGAGACAAGAGCGGACCGCCTTCCCGGCTTTGCTCCATTGGCCACTCGAGGTGGCGTCGGTGGCTTCGGGGAGAATCAGGGAGTGACCGAGGTAGCGCTGGCCTTGTCAGGACCGCCGGGAGTGGGCAAGACCACGGTCGCGTGGCGAGTGTTCGACTTGTGTACTGATGCTGGAGATGATCCCGCACTGATCGACCTGGACTTCATGGGAGCCGCCTGGCCCTCGCCGAGCGATGATCCGTATCAGACTCGGTTGAAGGCCACGAACGTGGCCGCGGTGTGGGGCAACTTCCGAGCCGCGGGTAGTCGTCGGCTGCTGCTGGCCGGCGTGGTCGAGTCGGTCGCTGACCAGGAGTTGTTGTCGCGCGCGGTGGGAATGCCAGTCGTGGTTTGTCGTCTCGCCGGCTCGCCGGCGGTGTTCGAGCAGCGCATTCGAGGGCGTGGTCGTGACCACGGCGACGATCTGCTTGAGCTGATAAGACGAGCGGAGCAGCTCGAGACTCAGCTTGCTGACCGTGACGTCGCGCAGTTCGTGGTGGATACCGTCGATCGGTCCGTCGACGAGATCGCCTGGGACGTCGTCACCCGTTGGAATGCCGCCTCGCGGGACGCGCCGAACCTTTCTTGAGTGATCCTTCGGGAATAGCGAACTAGCGGTCCACGTAAGACGCTGTCTCTTACGGGAACCTCTTGTGGGCACTTGCTTCCTGCCGGGATTCGTCAGCTTGACGTTCGGCGTCGTCCGTAGTCGCGGACCGCACGGAGCAGGTCGATCTCGCGGAACGCTGGCCAGTAGGCGTCGCAGAAGAAGTAGTCGGCCTGAGTGCCTTGCCAGATGAGAAAGTTGGAGGAGCGTTGCTCGCCGCTGGTTCGAATGATGATGTCGGGTGCTGGTAGGTCGGGCTGGTAGAGGTGGCGGTCAATGTCGCTGGTGTCGAAGGTCTTGATGAGGTCGCTCAAGGTCCGACCGGCGTCGGATTGTTCATGCAGGTAGCTGGTAAAGGCGTCGAAGATCTCTTGGCGTCCGCCGTACCCGACGGCGAGCGTTAGATGCTGTGCGGTGTCGACGGCTGCGGTCTGGTTGCGGAGGTTCTTGAGTGCTGTGGCGGTGGTGTCAGGTAGCACGTCGGGGCTACCGGCGACATGCACTCGCCACGAACGATCAGGCTGGGTGAGGAGGCTCCCGATTGTTGTCTCGATCACGTTCATCAGGAAAGCGACTTCGTTCGCGGACCGGTTGGTGACGTTCTCGGTTGAGCAGACGAAAACGGTCACGTAGTGGATCGACAGTCGGTGGCACCATTCGAGGAGGTGTTCAAGGTGTTCGGCACCGTACTGGTGGCCGATGCTCGGGTTGGCGTACCCGGCTTGCCTGGCCCACCGGCGGTTGCCGTCCATGATCACGCCGATGTGGGCTGGTAAGTGGTCACAGCTCCAGAGTTCGCGGCGAAGTCTGTGCACGTATAGACGCTCCGCCACCTTTCGCAGACGTGATCTCACAGTGCCGAGCATCTCAGACGTTGCCGTATTTGCCCGCTGGTCGATCCAGTACGAGCGAGTTCGTGCTCAAACTGCTGGATCTCGCTCTGCTGTTTTGCTCGTGTCAAATTTCGTCACGACACTCGCCGCACCCCCTCAGCCAGCGCGGGCTCGGGGTTGTGACCACAGGCCCGGCAGTCGCCAACACATTGGCCCATGACGCCAGTGCTGGTCGTGGTGCCCGATGCGATGATGTGATCGGGTGGTCCGAGGACATCAAGGACGAAGCTGATCAGGTAAGTGCCGAGATCAAGCATGGGTCCACCCGCCAGCTCCGGCCGGTGGATGCGGTGATTGGCGGAGAACCATTCGCCGAAGTCAGCGACGACCGCAGTGACGTCGCCCAAACCGCCGGCTGCGAGAAGCTGTCGTAGGACATCAAATTTCGGCAGGAACGCGGTTCCAGTACGCCTATGCAGAACAGGCGCGGCTCGCTGCAACATCCGCGATCCGCTGGCCTTGCATCGCATTGAGCGCGAGTGGCTTCTCGACCACAGTGTGTTTGCCGGACTCTAGCGCTAACAATGCGCGGGGCAGATGCGCGTTGTGGGGGGTCGCGATGTACACGACGTCGACACCTGGGTCGGACACGAGTTCCTGCTAGCTGCCGTGCGCTTGGTGGATGCCGAATCGCCGAGCGAACCCAGTTGCGCTCTCGATGCTGCGTGAACCGACGGCGACGATGCGCTGACTCGAATGCTTCTGCATTGCGGTAACGAACCTATCGGCGATCCACCCAGTGCCCAAGACCCCCCACCGCAGACAAGGCGCCCTACGTGGAGGTAGGGTCCGGGCACGGGGCAAAGCGGAAGGAAGGCTATTCACACTTGGCTCCTAACAAATGCGGCTGTGCTGGTCGTAGATGACGCCTACCGATCGATATGCGCCGTTCCGTGCATGAGTACGCTCTGAGCCCAGAGTGCGGCTGAGCGTGCAAAGGGCGAGCGGAACGTCTTCTAGACAAGTGCCGGCGGCAGCTGGCCCCAATTGCGCCGTCTCATACCTATAGGCAGCCAGTTAGGTAGGTGTAGGTGCGTCGGGCGATGGGGAGCGGCCTGTCGGGCGTACACGGGTACATGTCCTGCTCGACGACGGCAAAGACCGAACGGGGCAGCAATTCTGCCGCAGCGCTGATGACTTCCGCGAGGTCCGGCACGCCGGAGGGTGGTTCGACCATGATGTCCATCCGCACGGCCTGGGAGAATGAGATGTCCTCAGCGAGGGCGCGGGCGGCGAGGGCGGCATCCACCTGCTTGAGGTGAAGATAGCCGATCCGATCGGGGTATTTGGTGATCAGCTCGACCGAATCGCCGCCGTAGTAGGCGACGTGTCCGGTGTCAAGGCAGAGGTTGACGAATTGGGGATCGGTGCACTCAAGGAAGCGCTCGACGTCGCGCTGGTAGCCGACGTGACTGTCGGCGTGGGAGTGGAACTGGGAGTGAACGCCGTATTCCTCAATCATGCGCCGACCGAGCTCGTTGTGGCCATCGACCAAAGCAGTCCATTGTTCGGCGGAGAGCTCGCGTGACTCCTTCTCGTTCCCGGTCAGGTCATCGCGCCAGAGGTCAGGGATGACCACCATCTGGTCGGCGCCCATGGCGGCGGTCAGGGAGGCAATCGGGGCAACTTTGGCCCAGACCTCGTCGACAGTTCCGGGATGTTGCAAGCGGGCGAAGCTTGTGCCGCCTGAGACTTTCAGCCTGCGCGAGCTGAGGTCGTCGCGCAGTTTGGCGGGATCGGTGGACAGGTAACCGTAAGCACCGATCTCGATCCACTCGTACCCTGCCTGGACAACCTCGTCCAAGAAGCGATTGGCCGGGGTCTGGACGGGATCATACGCGAACCAGACGCCCCACGAGTCGGGGGCAGTGCCAATGACGACCTTGTCGGTGACCACGCAGGTCGCTCCTTTGCTGGTGAGATTCTGTTGAGACGCTGCCAAGCGACTGACACGTTGCTCCGCGTGTATTGCAAACTATCGCTTGCCGGACAAAATGTCCATTCAATGAGATATCGCCGATCATCGTCCTGCGGGGCGGAGGGAAGAGATGCGCAGACGCATGGCTCACATACCCGGATCGACCATGGCCTTCACGATGTCTCCGTGTGACGCGGCGGCAAAGGCCTGGTCGACCTCCTCCAAGCCGTACGTCTGGGTGGGTAGTCGGGAGAGCTCCAGCGTGTCGGATTCGATCATCGACACCGCTAGCCGGAAGTCCGTGTCGGTGTACACACGCGACCCCAGCAGGCGTTGTTCGGCGAAAGTCAAAGCATGCAGGTCAACGGCCGTGGGGGCGGTATAAAGCCCGGCGAGCACGATGGTGCCGCGCACACGGGTAACAGCCGACAGTTCAGCGGCGACCCGGGGCCGGGCGGCGCAGTCGAAGACCACGTCGCTCATCACCCCATCGGTGGCGGACCCAACCCCTTCCACCAACCCGGCGTCTGGTGAGACCGCTTGAAAACCCAACCGCTCAGTCAACTGCCGACGGGTGTCTCGGGGCTCACTGACCAGCACGCGGCAGCCGCGGTCCGCGGCCACCAGACCGATGAGCACGCCGATCGGCCCCGCGCCGACCACGAGGGTCGTGACGCCCTCGCTGAGCTCGGCTCGATCGACAGCGTGCACCGCGACGGCGAGAGGCTCGGCCAGCACTGCCTGATCTGCTGCGACGTGAGGTTGGACCGCGAAGACGCTGGAGACCGGTACGGCAACGCGCTCGGACAGGGCACCGTCGATGTCTATGCCGATGAGCTCGAGCTGGAGGCAGGCATGGCCGAGCTGGTGCAGGCACGGCCAGCACTTCCCGCAAGCCAGCGTGGGATTCACCACGACGCGGGTTCCTGGAGTTGGTGCTCCTGCCGAGTGACTTTCGATCGTTCCGGTGATCTCGTGCCCCATGACCAGCGGGGGCTCAGCCCGGCTGTGGTGGCCGCTGAAGATTGACATGTCCGTGCCGCAGAGTCCAACGCGGTCGGGCCGGACGAGCACCCAACCTTCAGGGCACGGTGCGGGAGCACGCTCTTCAAGCCTCAGCTGGCCCACGCCGGTCCACAGGGCAGCGCGGATCATCGATTCAGGTGAGGTCGGCACGACGGGCGGATGCGGATTCAGTGGTTCTGACGATGGCCGCCTAGTCATGCGCACCCGGAACATACTGATCCCAGTCGATCACCGAGCCGGTCACGACGCCGCTGCGGTTGGAGAGCAAGAAGACGACAAAGTCAGCGATCTCGTCGACCTGGCCCATTTCCCCCATTGGCGGCTCTTGGCCTCGTCGAGCCAGCTGTCGTCGCCATCGTGGAACTGGCGTTGGATCGCGTCCTCGCCTTCGGTCTGCGTCCAACCGATGTTGACGCCGTTGATTCGGATTCTGTCCCAGCGGTGCGCGAAGGCAGCGTTACGGGTAAGACCCGCCAAACCGGCCTTTGCTGCGGCGTACGGGCTGAGGTATGGCTGACCGCCATGTTGGCCCATAGAAATGATGTTGACGATCGTGCCCGGCTCTCCTCGTCTTACCATGTCCGCGACGGCGGTCTGCATCGTGAAGAACGGCGCTGGCAGGTTGATCGCCATGTGCTGTTCGACGAGAGCTCTACTGATGTATCCAGCAGTGAGCTGCGGGTCGTGAGCCCGGCCGAATTGACCAGGCAGTCGACTCGGCCGAAACGGTCTACGGTTTGACGTACCGAGTTGATCACCTGCCGAGGGTCGGCGAGGTCCGCCTGAATGAAGGCGGCGGTGCCGCTGGCAAAGGCTCTGACGATGCCCGCTCCGACTCCCTGGGTCCCTCCACTGACCAAGACCACCTTGTCGTGGAGCAGGCTCATCTGGTTCCTTCCTGGGTCGTCCGTGTTCGGGTCTCAGCGCTGGAGTTCGTGCGACAGCTCGGCGAGCTCGTCGCCGCCCGCCATCTGGCGGGTGAGCTCGTCAAGGGACACGTCGCCGCGCTTCTTGTCCAGCACGGCCTGGCCCAACTTCAAGATGATGAAGTGGTTGCCGACCAGGTACGCGTGGTGCGGGTTGTGGGTGATGAAGACGACGCCCAGTCCCGCGTCCCGAGCGGCCGCCGTGTACTTCAGCACCACCCCGGACTGCTTGACGCCGAGCGCCGCTGTCGGCTCATCCAGGATCAACACTCGAGCCCCGAAGTAGACGGCGCGGGCGATGGCGACGCACTGCCGCTGTCCACCAGACAAGGTGCCGATGGGCTGGTCGATGTCCTTGACCACGATGCCCATCTTGCGGAGCTCCTCGTCGGCGATCCGTTTCATGTCGCGCACCTTGAGAACGGATAGCGGGAACTTGCTTCCGGTCATCTCTGAGCCCAGGAAGAAGTTGCGCCAGACCTCCATCAGGCCAACGACGGCCAGGTCCTGGTAGACGGTGGCGATGCCGTGGCTGAGGGACTCCCGGGGTGACGAGAAGGAGACGGATTTTCCGTCGACCAGGAGATCACCTTCGTTATGCGGGTGCAGGCCCGAGATGATCTTGATCAGGGTCGACTTGCCGGCACCGTTGTCGCCCAGGACGCAGGTCACCTCCCCGGCGTTCACCGTCAGGTTGATGCCTTTGAGGGCCCGGATGGCGCCGTAGGTCTTGCCGACGTTCTTCATCTCGACGAGTGACTCGCCCTTGTGCAGCCTCGGATCCGCGTGTTCTTGCAGGGTGTCGGTCACGACTAGCCCACCTTCCTGGTGGTTGAGAGTCTCTTGACGTACAGGTTGACGACCACAGCGAGCAGCAGCATCACGCCGAGGAAGGCCTTGAACCAGTTCGGGTCCCAGCCGGCGTAGACGATGCAGAGGTTGGTCATGCCGAAGATGAAGGCGCCGATGGCCACGCCGTAGGCGTTGCCGTAGCCGCCGGTGAGCAGCGTGCCACCCACGACCGCGGCGATGATGTAGAGGAACTCGTTACCGACGCCGTTGCCGGCCTGGATGACGTTGAAGTTGTATAGGTAATGCATGCCCGTGAACCAGCCGAGGAACGCGACGGTCATGAACAGGCCGATCTTGACTTTCCTGACCGGGACGCCAACGGCGCGTGCGCTATCGGCATTACCGCCCACCGCGTAGATCCAGTTGCCGATCCTGGTTCGCTGCAGGATGTAGCCCGACAGGATGGCGAACGCGAGCCACCAAAGGACTGTGATGGAGAGTGTGATTGGACCGATGTCGAAGTTAGCCGCGAAGAAGGCGTTGAGGAACTTGTAGCCGTCCATCTGGTTGATGTTGGGGCTGGACACGGAGCCCGTGACCAGCTTGGTCACGCCGAGGTTCGCGCCCTGCAGCACGAAGAACGTGCCGAGGGTGATCAGAAAGCTCGGAATGCCGGTTCGCATCACCAGATAGCCGTTGAGGAACCCGATAGCGAGGCAGAAGATGAGTGAGAGGACCGCCCCGACGATGAGGTTGATGCCCAGCGTGTAACAGAACAGCGCGTTGAACAGGCTGCCAGCCGTGACCAGCACCCCAGCGGACAGGTCGAACTCGCCACCAATCATGAGCATGCCGACCGCGACGGCCACGATGCCGATCGTCGAAGCCTGGTACAGCACGGTGAAGAAGGACCCAGGCGAGCGAAACGATGGAGCAACGATGAGGAAGAAGATGAAGATGACGATGGCGGCGACCAGGGCGCCCACCTCGGGGCGGGCCAGCAACCGATTGGACAGGCCGAGCGTGACTCGGTTGGAGGCCTCAGACGGCGCGGTCGCCGGGGGAGTTTTGACAGCTTGACTCATGGGTAGCTCCGATCGGGTTCGGGAGTGCTGAGAGGCCGGAGCTGGGTCCCGGCCTCCTCGGCAGGGGACTAGCGGGTGTTGTTCTTCACGAACGGCAGGATCTGGTCGATGTTTGTGCTGTCGACGAAGGACGGGCCGGTGAGGACCGCTTTGCCGCCACCCATGATGTTCCCGTTCTTCTTGTACAGGTAGAGCTGGCTGATCGCCAGGTAGCCCTGAAGGTAGGGCTGTTGGTCGATGCAGAACTGCAGCTTCCCGTCTTTCACGGCCTGGGCCGCGTCGATGTTGAGGTCGAAGGTGCCCACCTTGGCCGAGCTCTTGGCCGCGGGAATTGCCTTCATTGTGTCCAGGGCCTGCGCGGCCCCGAGGGTGATCACCCAGTCGATCGACTTGTCCTGGCTGAGCTTGGCCTGGATGGCGGAGGTGACTGCGGAGTCGTCGGCGCCGTTGACCTGAATGTTCTCGGTGTTCGGGAAGCTGTCCTTGACGCCCTTGCAGCGGTCTTCGAGCGCAACCGATCCCGTCTGCTGGATTGTGCACAGGATTTTCTTGCCTCCGGCGGCCTCGACCTTCTTTCCCGCTTGCTGGCCTGCCAAGAATTCGTCCGAAGAGAAGTGGGTGAGCGCACCGGCCTGCTGGAAGAAGGCGAAGCCCGAGTTGAAGCTGTCGACGGGGATTCCGGCGGCGGTGGCCTTCTTGACGGTGGGGATGAGCGCGTCCGGGGTGACGAGAGTGGTGGCGATTCCGTCGACCTTGGAGTCGATCGCGTTTTGGATAAGCACGGCCTGCTTGGTCGCGTCCGGATCGGATGAGTACTTCAGGGTCGAGCCCGTATCCTTGGCGGCCTGGTTAGCGCCGGACTTGATCCGGTCCCAGAACGTGTCACCAGGCGTCTCGTGAGTAATCATCGCGAAGGTGTAGCCCGAATCACCGCCGCCCCCTCCACCCGTTCCGGTATCCGTCTTCGGCTGTGCGCCGCCGCCGCTGCAGGCTGTGACGGCGAGCAACGCGGTTAGCGATGCAACGGCAGTTGCTGCCCGCTTAACTTGTGCAATCTTCATTGATTTAACCTCTCGACTTGCGGCGGTCGCCGCCTTTGTTTGGGATCTTGCCACTTCTGTGCGGTTTACGTCACCAACTGACGGCGATGTACTTACTCTCGGTGAAGGCGAGGAGTCCCTCGACCCCACCCTCTCGGCCGAGCCCGCTCTCCTTCACCCCGCCGAACGGCGCGGCGGGGTCGGATACTAGTCCGCGGTTGAGTCCGACCATGCCGGCCTCGATCCGCTCGCTGACTCGCAGGCCTCGGGCAAGGTCGGCGGTATAGACGTAGGAAACGAGGCCGTACTCGGTGTTGTTGGCGAGTGCTACTGCCTCGTCTTCAGATGTGAAGGTCACGATCGGCGCGACGGGGCCGAAGATCTCGGTATGCAGGATCTCTGCGTCGGAGGAGACCCCGGTTAACACGGTGGGGGGATAGTA
>JAABUN010008775.1_pt1 | contig 10185 bp, 7 predicted proteins | sample 5559311 | NCBI WGS metagenome assembly JAABUN01 (sample SAMN10711877, study PRJNA513370) | rock metagenome | isolation source: Antarctica rocks | place: Antarctica: Victoria Land, Siegfried Peak sud
AGGACGCGCATCATGCGGGCCCCGCCGTCGTTCGTGAACTCCTCCAGCGGGTGGAAGTCCAGGATGGCCTGCTCCACCGGCATCGGGATGTAGTCCTGCACCTGGAAGGCGAGCGACTGGCGCAGCTCCTTCATCGGCAGCCACGGGAGGTCGACCTGGCGGACGACCACCTTCTGATTGGCCACCCCCACGACGACCTTCTTGGCGCTGAACTTGGCCTGCGCCCACAGCTGCCTGATGGCGCCGGCGACGGCGTCGACGTCGACGACCTCGCCGTCGCGCACGGCACCGAGCGGCAGCGCCACCTGGCCGAAGCGCTCGAGCGTCGCCGCTCCCTTGCCCATCGTGAGCTCAGCGGCGCGCACGCCGGAGGTCCCGATGTCGAGACCCACTACTGGTCGTCCTGCCACTGCTCGTGTCCCCTCAGACAGCGGCTGTCCGGCCGCGGAGGTCCGGTGGTCTCACCGGGGTTCGAAGGACGCATCGGCCGTACGGGTCGGTGCCTTGAGCACGCAGAGTCACCGAGTCTGCGCCGTACGGCGCAGCGGTCGGCTCAGACGCCGGTGGCGTCGAGGTAGGCCTCCATGACGGGCTGCCCGACGAGGATCCCGAGGAGCACGCCGAGCAGCATGAACGGACCGAAGGGCACGGCGGTCTTGCGCCCACCGCGCTTGGCCGCGATCAGGGCGAGTCCGAAGGCTCCGCCGAGGAAGAAGCCGAGGAACAGACCGAACACCCATGCCCCCCAGCCGATCCAGGCCGTGTAGAGGCCGAGGACACCGGCGAGCTTGACGTCTCCGAAGCCCATTCCGGCCGGGTAGGCGAAGCACAGTGCGAAGTACAGCGCGTACATGGCCGCGCCACCGAGGAGGGCGCGCACGAGGCTGCCGCTGTCGCTGCCCGCGAGGGCCGCGACTCCCAGGAGGACCAGCGCGACCGGGTAGCTCGGCAAGGTGAGCGTGTCGGGGAGCCGCTTGGTGTCGAGGTCGATGAGGGCGAGCGCCAGCCCGACGGAGGCGAGGTAGAGGTAGGCCGGCAGGACCGGATCGAGGCCGAACCGCACGGCCATCAGGACGAACAGCGCTGCGGTCGCGAGCTCGACCATCGGGTAGCGCCGGCTGATCGGCTCACCGCAGTTGCGGCAACGGCCCCGCAGCACGAGCCAGCTGACTACGGGCACGTTGTCCCGCGGCCGGATCGGCGTGCTGCACCCGGGACAGGCCGACGGGGGCCGGGCCACCGACTCGCCCCGTGGCACCCGCCAGACCACGACGTTGAGGAACGACCCGATCAGCAGTCCGAGCAGGGCGCAGCCAACGACGGTGAGGGTCACGGAGCGAGCCTAGGAGGGACGCCCCGCCTACCGGTCGACCTCGCGGAAAGTCGTCGCCTTCACGCTGAGCAGGTTGCCCGGGAGGTTCTGCAGGAAGCAGTCGTCCAGGTGCATGTCGGCGGTGCCGGTCAGGTCGATACTCCGGGCGTACATGGTCCCGATGAGCCTGCTGTTGCCGTTGGCCTTGCTCACCTGGCCGTAGGGCGCCGGGCCCATGGCGAACACGGAGGCGACCAGGGTCTGGTTCGAGTTGAGCTTGACGTCACCGTTGACCACGACGACCAGCACGTTGCGCCCGTGGCAGGACGCGGCAGTCGAGGCGAGCGGCACGGAGCGGCCGTACGTCGTGGCGTTGAAGTCGTTGAGATCCACCGTGCCCCCGACGGAGCTGCCCTTGAGGTCGTAGAACAGGACCGGGTTGGGGTGGTCCAACGAGGTGGTGGCGCTGGTGAGGACCGCGGGGATGGCGGTCGTGTTGGTGAAGTAGAAGCCCTGCTCCTGCGCCGCTGTCCGCAGGAGGTCGAGCTGGGCGGACGTCAGTCCGCTCAGGTCGAAGCCGAACTGCGCGGCGAGGTCGGTCTCGCTGGAGATGAGGGACGTCGTCGGGTAGGCGGCTCCCGAGGGGCGGAAGCACGGGGTGCCGTTCAGGGGCCCGCCTGCTTTGGACTGGTCGTACTGCTGGTTCTGCCCTCCGCTGGCGCACGGCTGGCCGGGCTGGTGGATGTTCTTGCTGTCCGTGCTGGAGCAGGCGCTGCCGCTGGCCTGCGAGTCGGTGATGTACTGAGCCGAGTGGGCCGCGGCCGGGATGCCGTAGACGGGGTCGATCCCCTCGAACTGGATCTTGTCCCGCTTGAAGATGCAGCCCTTGGAGAACAGGCTCTCGGTATGGATGTCGCCGGTGCCGCCGGCCTGCACGGAGTCGGCGTAGACGGCTAGCGGGAAGTCGAAGGGCGCCACCTGGACGTCGACCTCGACTGTGCGGCTGCCGGGCCCGGTGCCGGCGTTGCCGATGGAGTGCACCTTGTAGATGCCCGCGGCCGTGGGGGTCATGGCGGACACCGTCTCGATCCAGACCTCGTAGGTCTCCCCCGGGGCGACGGTGACCTTCTGGCCGGGGAAGGCGTCACCGTCGGAGGCGGACTCGCCCCAGGGGTTCGCCGCGTTGCAGTTCGGGGCGCAGGCGAGCTTGCCGAGCCCGTTGGCCTTGATGTGTGCGATGGCCTGGCCCACACCCGCCTCGGAGTTGGCGAGGGCCGCTGTCGCCTGTCGGTCGCGCTTGGCGTTGCCCAGGTTGTCCGAGCTGAGGGCGAACACGGTGACGCCCAGGCCGGTCAGCACCGACGACATCAGCAGCACCATGACGATGGACGACCCGCGGTCGCCCCTGGGGCCGGAGATCCTGCGCGACATGAAGGGTCCCGTTCGGCTGTGGTGGCGTCTCATGTGGTGGCGTTCCTCAGGTCGATCTGGGTGCGGTAGTCCTGCTTGCGGGCGCCGTCGAGCACGCTGAAGCTCACGACGACCGAGTCGATGTAGGGCAGCTCCCCGGCGTCGAGCTTGCCGTTGCCGTTGCCGACGGTGTTGCCGGCGGGGCCGCACGCCGCGGCGTCCAGCTCCTGCCACCGGGTCTGGCCGTCTCCGTTGCAGTCGTAGGAGTAGTTGCTGCTTCGGTAGTCGAGCGCGAAGGCGCTGACCTCGCCGCTAAGGATCGGCTGTGTGACGGAGGTCCCTGAGGTGTCCGCGGCGCTGAGCAGGATGCGGTTGCCCAGGTAGCGGTAGGTGAGCCGCTCCGGGTCAGCCGAGGAACTGTCGAGCGTCCCGTTGCCGTTGAAGTCCACCCCGAACGTGAGACCCGTCGTCCCGTCGGTCCCCTCCACGGACGTGACCTCGCTGGCCTGACGGAGCTCACGGCTGATCCGGTTCAGCGCGAGGCGCGCCTCCTCGTTGAGGTTGTTGACCTGCTGCACGGTGTCTGCCGACCTCTTGCTGCCGGTCACCGTCGTGGCGACGATGGCCAGCAGGACGCTCATCAGCGTCATGGCGACGGCCAGCTCGATCAACGTGAAGCCGGCGTCCCCGCCCTCGGCTGTCCGTCGCCGCATCACCGGGCGTCCTCGGCGACGCAGGTGAGCGAGCCCACGGCGAGGTTGATCGGCGAGGTCTTCCCGCTCAGTCCCGGCCGGGTCTGCGTCGTCAGCAGGGACAGCACCGCGCTCCGGGTGCCCTTCGCCCGCTTGCCCGACGTCTCGTTCGCGGAGGCTGTCGTGCCGGCTGCGGACCAGTTGTCCACCCATGTGCTCAGGGGCTTGCCGGGTATGACCTGGAGCGTCGCGGGGTTGGGCAGCGCCGTGGCTCCTGGGTCGATCGACAGCGGGACGTAGCCGCCCGCGCCCGCCGACCAGTAGCGCACCTGTCCCGCCCAGGTCGACGTCATGCTGGCCGAGCCAACCCCGCTCTTGCAGGTCATCGACGCCGAGTCGAGCTGCACCTGCACGACGCCCTCGGGGGCGAAGGCGGTCGGGAACAGCTGGAGCACCGGAACACCGACCTCGATCCCGGCAGTGACGGACGACGCGCCGCTCCCGGTGGCGTCGAGGTAACCCGATCCGCGCAGGACCTGGGAGCTCGTACCAGTGACGCCGGCCGACACCATGGGTCCGACGAGCTCGAGGGCGGGGTCCACCTGGAGGGCCGTCGCGTTGGTGACGGAGAACCCGCGGTAGATGCTGGAACCGCTCCTCGACAGGGTCGCGGTCACCGGGTTGCTGGTGAGCGAGACCTTCGGCTCTCCCGAGGCCACGGTGAGCTGCTGGTTGCCCGTGACGGCCGTCGGGCCGAAGCAGGCGATCTCGCAGGTGGACCCTGACAGGTTCTGCACCGTCCCGGTCGGTGATGCGCCGGTGTCGGCCGGCGGCGCGGTGAGCGAGAGCGCCGCACCCTTGACGTCCGTGCCCGAAGACAGACCGATCCTGGCTGCGACGGCGCTCAGGCTGGCTGTCGAGCCGGTGGTGAGCGCGCCTTCGCTGCTGATGAGGCCGCCCTCGAACTGCAGGATCTGGCCGGTCGAGAGCTCAGTGGTCAGCTGCAGCGCCGAGGCACGCACGCTCGCGGTGATCGCATTCGGGGTGTCCTGGGCGTTTGCGATGTAGGACCGCACGGTGAAGGACATGGTCTTGCCGGACTGCTTCCAGGAGGTCTTGACCACGACGCTCAGCAGGTTGGCGGGCGGCGTGTCAACCCCGGCCACCTGGGAGGTGTAGGTGGCAGGGGGCGCCAGCACCTCGCGCTTGGCGTTGACGAACTGCGTGCTCACGACCTGCGTGAAGCCGAAGTAGTCGGCACCGAAGCTCGTGATCGTGCACGAGTAGGTCTTCGTCGTGCTGGCGTAGGACCTGGCCGAGCAGGTGTCCCCTGCAGCGACGGAACCTGCCGCCGTCAGATCCCGGTGGTAGATGTCCAGCACGTCGAGGTAGAGCCCGTTCTGCCGGGCCACGTGGAAGGGGAGGTTCCGCATGCGCTCAAGCCGCTCCTGGCCGAGCGCCTTGGCCTGGAGGTTGAGCTGACTCATGCGCCCGGCCTTGAGCCCGCCTAGCAGCAGGGGTGTCGTCGCCGCGGCGACGATGCCGAAGATGATCATCGCGATCATGATCTCGACGAGGCTGAAGCCTGCGTCACCGGCGCAGCGCCGCCGCCAGTGGTCAGCCATTGAGCGAGACACGTCCCGTCAACCCCTCTACCGTGATCGTGTACGAGGCCGAGCCGCCGTTGCGCAGGACCTTCACCGTGCCGGCGGTCGCCGAGCCGCGGGGGTAGAAGATCGCCGTGGTGGCCGTGCCGCCGCCGGGCTGCAGGAATGACGGGGACGAGAGCGACACGCGCGACGACCCGGTCCGCTTGGGGTTGCCGACGGCAGTCCCTGTCGCGCCGCAGGCGAACTTGTAGAGCTGATAGGTCCCGCTGGCTGCGTTGAAGGCCACGCAGTAGGTGGCGGCCTCCGCCAGTGAGCGCTGCTGCGCGTTGCGCATGGTCGAGACGATCTCGGTGGCTGCGCCTTTGTGGGCGATGGCCCGCTGGTAGCTCGCGTAGCCGCTCACCGACAGGGCGGAGAGCATGGTCACGATGACCATGCCCACGAGCAGCTCGATGAGGGTGAACCCGGCCTCGTCTCGGCCGGGTGACGTCCCGGTGCGCTGGTCCACACCAGTCTTCTCGGCGGGGCGGGAGGTGCCCTTGAGCCGCGCGCAGGGTGACGGTGCGTCACCACCACCGCCGGCCCCGTGCGCCGTGGTGCGGAACGCCGCAGGAGGCGGCCCCGACGGACCGCCTCCTGCGTGATGCTGTCGCGCGGTGGTGCTGTCGTGCAGTCGAGCGGGGTGCGGACCTAGCAGCTCGCGCCCTGCTTGAGGCCGTTGTTGCCGGCGCTCCAGGCCTTGGCCTTGGTGTCGGTCGGTGTCGCGGTGACGCAGTAGGTGCCGGGGGTCGTGAAGGTCATCGTGATCGTGTTGTTCGCGCTGCCCTTCACCGTCGCAGCGGTGTTGGTGATGGTCGTGTCGACGTAGACCGGGGTGATGGTGTACTCCGGCGCCGTCGTGGCGGCGAGCGTGAGGCTGGTCAGGTCCCCGTCAACGAGGAAGGCGGAGGCCTCCTTGGCGATGTTGCTGGCGTCGGCCTTGGCGGCCGACTCCTTCGCCTTGGTCTTCTGGTTGAGGAACGCCGGGATGGCGATGGCCGCGAGGATGCCGATGATGATCATGACGACGAGGAGCTCGATGAGGGTGAAGCCGCCCTCGCCGTTCTCCTGGGACTTGCGCAGACGAGCGAGCATGGAGGATGTCCTTCCAGGACTGATCAGCAGGTGAGCCGCGCAGGGTTCGTCCAGACCTTTCGCGGCTCCTCCGGGGAGGACGCCGGCCGAGGCAGCCAGGCTGACCTGTCACCAGGTCCCTGAGCTTTGCGGCCCCGCCTCACGACGGGTGCGCCCTTGCTTGGCCTTGCGGCTCGATGACACAGGAGTCTTCGGCACCGGCATCGACCCCGCGGACCACCCGTCCGGGTGACGCTGCTCATCGGATAGGGGGCGGAACGCCGCAGGAGGCGGCCCCCAGGGGCCGCCTCCTGCGTGGTGCTGTCGTACGGTGGTGATGTCGTGCGGACCTAGCAGTTCGCGCCCTGCTTGAGGCCGTTGTTGCCAGCGCTCCAGGCCTTGGCCTTGGTGTCGGTCGGTGTCGCGGTGACGCAGTAGGTGCCGGGGGTCGTAAAGGCCAGCGTGATCTTGTTGTTCGCGCTGCCCTTCACCAACGCAGCGGTGTTGGTGATGGTTGTGTCGACGTAGACCGGGGTGATGCTGTACTCCGGCGCCGTCGTGGCGACGAGCGTGAGGCTGGTCAGGTCACCGTCAACGAGGAAGGCGGCGGCCTCCTTGGCGATGTTGCTGGCGTCGGCCTTGGCGGCCGACTCCTTCGCCTTGGTCTTCTGGTTGAGGAACGCCGGGATGGCGATGGCCGCGAGGATGCCGATGATGATCATGACGACGAGGAGCTCGATGAGGGTGAAGCCGCCCTCGCCGTTCTCCTGGGACTTGCGCAGACGAGCGAGCATGTGAGTGTCCTCCAGGACGGAATAATGTGTGAGCCGCGCGTGGTGGTGCAGGCGCCAGGCGCGGCCCCTCCGGGTGGAGGTGCCGACCAGGCAGCTGGGCGGACCGGCGGCGCCGGCTCCCTGGCTTTGCGACCCCGCCTCACGACGGGTGTGCCCTTGCTGGCCGTGCGGCTCGTTGACACCTACTGCTTCGTGTCACGGTGAGCGCCACTTGAGGACCTGTCCGGGCGAATTCTCCAAGTTCACTCGAACGAGGCAAGGAGCCGCCGACCAAGTGGGCAGCGGCTCCTCGGGCGGACGACGGTCAGGTGATGACGTTCATGAGCGAGAAGATCGGCATGTAGAGCGCCACGATCATGGCTCCGATGATCGCGCCGATGACCACGATCATGATGGGCTCGATGAGCGCGGTGAGCGCCTCTGTGGTCGCCTCGACCTCCTGGTCGTAGAACTCGGCGATCTTGGCCAGCATGGTGTCCAGGGCGCCGGTGTCCTCACCGATCGACATCATCTGCACGACCATCGGCGGGAAGACGGGGTGCTTGGTGAGCGGAGCGGCCAGCGACTCACCGGTGCGCACGCTCTCCTGCACGTCGCGGATCGCGCGTTCCAGCACGACGTTGCCGGTCGTCGCCGAGACGATGTCCAGGCTCTGCAGGATCGGGACACCGCTCTTCATCATCGTCCCGAGGTTGCGGGCGAAGCGGGCGAGCGCGATCTTCTGGAACAGCAGGCCGAAGACCGGCAGCTTCAGCTTGAGCGGGTCGAGGACGTTGCGCACGCCGTCCTTGCGCTTCACCTTGGGCCAGACCGCGGAGAAGACGATCAGCCCGACGATCCCCAGCGGCGCGAAGAACTTCATCAGCCCTGACAGGAACACCAGGAAGCGGGTGGGCGCCGGGAGTCCGGCCTCGAAGTCGGCGAACAGTCCGACGAAGACCGGCACGATGAACAGCAGCATGCCGACGACGGCCAGGATGGCGATGACGAACACCACCGTCGGATAGGTCATGGCAGCCTTGACCTTGCCCTTGAGCCTGACCTCCGCCTCGTAGTTCTCGGCGATCTGGAGCAGCACCATGTCGAGGAAGCCGCCGACCTCGCCGGCCCGGCACATGTTGACCATGAGCGGCGGGAAGACCTGCGGGTGCTTGGCCATGCCGACCGACAGCGAGCTGCCGTTCTCGATGTCCGCGCAGACCTCGCCCAGGATGCGGGCGAGCTCCTTGTTCTCGGTCTGCTCGGTCAGGATGCTCAGCGATCGCAGCAGGCTGAGGCCCGAGTTGATCATCGTCGCGAACTGCCGTGAGAACACGGCGAGGTCCTTGAGCTTGACCTTCTTCTTCCCGAGGCCCGGGATCGTGATCTCCTTGCCCATCCCGGCCTTGGACTCGGTGATGCTCAGGGGGGCGTAGCCCATGCCCTTGAGCTTGTTGGCGACCTGGGCCGTGGTCTCGGCCTCCAGCTTGCCGGTCTTCATCTTTCCCGCGGAGTCGCGGACCTTGTACTCGAACGTCGCAGTCGCAGCCATCAGTCAGTCGCCTCTCACGCCCGGCCAGCGAGCCGGTTGAAGTCCTCGACGTGATGGCACTTCTCGAGTGCCGCGTCATATGTGATCTTGCCCTTCTTCACCAGGTCAGCGAGATTGCTGTCCATGGTGGACATCCCGTGCTTCGCGCCCGCCTGGAGCGCCGAGTAGATCTGGTGCGTCTTGCCCTCGCGGATGAGGTTGCGGATGGCGGGCGTCGCCACCATGACCTCGGCGGCGACCACACGGCCCTTGCCGTCCGCCGTCTTGACCAGCTGCTGGCAGACGACGCCCTGCAGTGCGCCAGACAGCATGACCCGCACCTGCTGCTGCTGCGACGGCGGGAAGACGTCGATGACGCGGTCGATGGTCTGGGCGGCGTCCTGGGTGTGGAGCGTCGCCATGACGAGGTGACCGGTCTCCGCTGCGGTCAGGGCGATCTCGATCGTCTCGAGATCGCGCATCTCACCGACCAGGATGATGTCGGGGTCCTGGCGCAGCACGTGCTTGAGCGCGTTCTTGAACGACCAGGTGTCCTCTCCCACCTCCCGCTGGTTGACCAGGCACCCCTTGTGGCTGTGGAGGAACTCGATCGGGTCCTCGACGGTCATGATGTGGTCGCGCCGGTTGCGATTGGCGAGGTCGACCACCGAGGCCAGCGTCGTGGACTTCCCCGACCCGGTCGGCCCGGTGACGAGGACGAAGCCGCGCGGCAGCATGGCGAAGTTGGCGACGGCCGGCGGGACACCGAGGTCCTCGAGCGGCTTGATCTCGTAGGGGATGAGGCGGAAGGCCGCACCGACCGCGTCGCGCTGCTTGTAGAGGTTGACGCGGAAGCGGGCCTTGCCGGGCAGCGAGTAGGCGAAGTCGAGCTCGAGCTCCTCCTCGAACTTCTCCCGCTGCTTCTGCGACATGATCGCGTACATCGTCTTCTGGATGACCTGCGGCGTGAGGACCGGGAAGTCGTCCAGCGCCTGCAGGTGACCGTTCTGCCGCACCGTGGGGTGCGCGCCGACGGTGAGGTGCAGGTCGGACGAGCTGTGGTCCAGCACGTGCATCAGCAGGTTGGAGAGGAACGCGGCGTCATCGCTGTTGTCCTCGGCGCCGATGCGCACCGCGCCATCCGCCAGCTCGGCCACGTGCTCGGGCGCTGCCGCGGGGGCCGATGCCTGGACCGGTGCGACCGGAGCAGGGGCGAGGACCGGGACAGGGGCCGGGGCGGGTGCGGGTGCGGGGGCCGCGGCGACCACGGGGGCGGCGACCGGCGCAGCGGCAGCAGCGACCGCGACCGGCGGCGCGGGAGCGAGAGCCGGCGGGGGCGGCGGCGGCGGCGGCGGCGGCGGGGCACCGAACGACAACCCGGACACGGTGGTCAGCTCCATCGGCGAACCTCCCTGGAGCGGCGGTGCCGCCGTGTGCCCGGTGTCGTAGGAGGGTGCGGGACGCGCGGCTGCGGGCGCGGGAGGCGCGTACGCAGGAGCTGGCGCGGCGTAGGTGACCGGCGGAGCCGGCGCAGCGTGGGCGGCGTGCGGAGCCGGCGCGGCGTAGGCGGGCTGGGCCGGCGCGGCGTAGGCGGGCTGGGCTGGGCTGGCATAGGCGGGCTGGGCTGGCGCGGCGTACGCGGCGGGCTGGGCTGGGCTGGCATAGGCGGGCTGGGCTGGCGCGGCGTACGCGGCGGGCTGGGCTGGCGCGGCGTAGGCGGGCTGGGCCGGCGCGGCGTAGGCAG
>JAABUN010008776.1_pt1 | contig 10184 bp, 6 predicted proteins | sample 5559311 | NCBI WGS metagenome assembly JAABUN01 (sample SAMN10711877, study PRJNA513370) | rock metagenome | isolation source: Antarctica rocks | place: Antarctica: Victoria Land, Siegfried Peak sud
CCTGAGGGCGATGCGGAGCCCCGGCACCAGGAACGACGTCTGGCGCGCACGGGTCTGCAGCTCTTCGTAGGAGAACGTGGCATCGGGAGTGAAGATCTGGCGGTCCGCCCAGTACCTGATGCGCGTGCCCGTCACGCCACGCTTGGCCGTGCCCACCACCTCGAGGCGCGAGCCGTCGAGGAAGGGCTCGAAGGAGGAGGTGGGCGACCGCGTCCTGCCGTCCCCGAAGATGCCCGGCTCACCCCGCCGGAACGACATCGCGTAGGTCTTACTGCCGCGATCGACGAAGACGTCCAAACGGGAGGACAGCGCGTTGACGACGCTGGCGCCGACGCCGTGGAGACCACCGGACGCGGTGTAGGACCCGCCTCCGAACTTGCCACCCGCGTGCAGTTTGGTGAACACGACCTCGACGCCGCTCAGGCCCGTCTTGGGTTCGATGTCCACCGGGACGCCCCGGCCGTCGTCGTGGATCTCCACCGAGCCGTCCGCATGCAGGATCACCGTGATGTTCTGGCCGTAGCCCGCCAGTGCCTCGTCGACGGAGTTGTCGATGATCTCCCAGAGGCAGTGCATCAACCCGCGTGAATCCGTGGACCCGATGTACATGCCGGGACGCTTGCGAACCGCTTCGAGGCCTTCGAGGACCGAGAGGTGCCGGGCGGTGTAGTCCGAGGTGGGGGGTGTCACGGCGGGAGGGCCTCCTTGGCGGAACGGGCACGATCCAGGACAGGCGTCAGGAGGGTGATCGGGGGAAGAGTCCCTCCAGTTTATTACCCTGAACCTACACGGGCCGGGAGGCGCGTCCCGGCGGTCCTCCCGCCCTCCTCGCAGTTTCCCTCCCGCGACTGCCCTGGCTCGGCCGGATTCGATCCATGCCTCTCATACCCCTCATACGCCGGAAGCGAAAGGAGGCCCAGCCTGCGAAGGAGCGGCGACGAATAGTGGTTATATGAATACACGATCCACATGAGGAGGCATTCATGACCACTGCAGTAGCAACTCGCGAACTCACTACCCTGGACCGCTGCGACCGCTGCGGCGCCCAGGCCTACGTGCGGGCAGTCCTTCAGTCCTCTGGTGGAGAGCTTCTGTTCTGCGGCCATCACGCGCGCGCGGTCGAAGCGAACCTGAAGCCGCTCACCTCGGAGTGGCAGGACGAAACCCAGAGGCTCCACGAGAAGCCAGCCGTCGTCGGGGACTGATCGTTTTCCCCGCATTCCAGATGTACAGGAAGCGCTCGGTGTACAGGCGCTGATCTTCAAGAAAGGGTTCCCTCCGACGGAGGGAACCCTTTCTGCATGGCGGACGATCGCGCAGCACCAGGTTCAGCCTTCGTCACCTAGTCAACCCAGCACGCTTCCTCCGGTATCGAACCCGATTCCGGACGACCTCCTTCGATGCCGCCCTACGCTGTCGGGCGGACCTGAGCCGGTCGGCAGATACTCCGTCCGGCGCCGCACACGACAAAGGGCCCCTCCAGTGGAAGGGCCCTTCACCTGCCGAAGCGGTGCATCAGTCGAGGTAGTCCCGCAGCACCTGGGACCGTGAGGGGTGGCGCAGCTTGGACATGGTCTTCGACTCGATCTGGCGGATGCGCTCACGCGTCACGCCGTAGACCTTACCGATCTCGTCCAACGTCTTCGGCTGTCCGTCGGTCAGGCCGAAGCGCATGGCGACGACTCCGGCTTCCCGCTCGGAGAGGGTGTCGAGTACCGAGTGCAGCTGCTCCTGCAGGAGGGTGAAGCTTACGGCGTCCGCGGGAACGACCGCCTCCGAGTCCTCGATGAGGTCACCGAACTCCGAATCGCCGTCCTCGCCGAGAGGCGTGTGCAGCGAGATGGGCTCTCGGCCGTACTTCTGCACTTCGACAACCTTCTCAGGTGTCATGTCGAGCTCGAGCGCGAGCTCCTCAGGCGTCGGTTCGCGGCCGAGGTCCTGCAGCATCTGGCGCTGCACGCGGGCCAGCTTGTTGATGACCTCGACCATGTGCACGGGGATGCGGATGGTCCGGGCCTGGTCAGCCATCGCTCGGGTGATCGCCTGACGGATCCACCACGTCGCGTACGTGGAGAACTTGAAGCCCTTGGTGTAGTCGAACTTCTCCACGGCGCGGATCAGGCCGAGGTTGCCTTCCTGGATCAGGTCGAGGAAGAGCATGCCGCGCCCGGTGTACCGCTTGGCCAGGGACACGACAAGGCGGAGGTTCGCCTCGAGCAGGTGGTTCTTGGCCCGCTTGCCGTCGTGAATCACGAACTCGAGTTCGCGCTTGAGTTTGGGATCCATGTCCGGGTCAGCGGCAATTTTCTCTTCGGCGAACAGGCCTGCCTCGATGCGGAGTGCGAGGTCGACTTCCTGCTCGGCGTTGAGCAGTGCGACCTTGCCGATCTGCTTCAGGTAATCCTTGACGGGGTCGGCCGTGGCGCCTGCCGAGACGACCTGCTGCGCGGGCGCGTCGTCGTCGTCAGCATCCGAGTAGACGAATCCGGTGGTGGTGCCGACTTCGGCAGCCTCGGGCTTGAGGTCCTCGGCCTCGACGTCGACGGTGGGATTGACGGCGGAGTCCGCTGCATCAAGGGTGTCCACCGAACCCTGGGCGACCGAGGTCGAAGCCTTGGTGGCCGTAGCGGAGGAAGAAGCCTTTGCGGCGGGCTTCTTCGCCGCTACCCGTCGCTTTGTAGTGGTGGTACCGGCGTCTGTCGACGCTGGCGCTGCTGTCTTCTTGACCGACACAGAGAACCTTTCATACGGCGGTGTGTGGTGCCATCAGAAGGACAACACCACTATGACCCTGTCAAGTCCGTGCTGATAACCAGACACATCCGGCGGGGCCAGCTTCCTAGTGAAAACGGCCCTGCCGCCCTCGCTATTCCCCGGGAGACCGCCTGCGGGAGGCGGCAGTCGTGGAACGCTCGGTGCTTTTCTGGTGCACGGACCCAACCGGGTCTCAAATTTCATTGTCTCACGATTCCCGCGACCGCCGGAAATTCTGGCCGGCTTCCCCACCCGCTTTTCCCCCGTTCCCCCCGCTCTTCCCTGACCGTCCAGGACGGGCCGAGCCGGGCCGAGCCGGGCCGGGCCGAGCCGGGCCGGGCCGAGCCGGGCCGAGCCGGGTAGGCCGGGCAGGTCAGGCCGGACAGGGCCGTCCCGGACGGCCAGGTTCGGCCGGGCCGGGCCCGTCGGAGCAGGTCAGGCTGCGTCTCGCATCGCGAGTGCCGCGCCAGCCGTCCAGGCCGTCCGGCGGGTCCGCGCCCAAGCGGGCAGACCGCCCCGACGCAGGAGTTCATGCAGCAGCCGAGCGAGCCGATAGCCGGGCATCGCCCGCTCGGCTGCTTCCAGGAAGACCGCTGCGCGCGACCCCCTCCCCCGCGCGTAGTCGAACCACGCTGACATCGTCAGCGCCGCAGCCTGCGACTCGCCATCAGACACCGCTGCGAGCCTGGCGAGGATCACGCTCATCCCGTCGACGCGGTCCCAGGCGATGGTTCCGGTGTATCGCCCCGCCAGGACGTCGGCGTAGAGCAGGGCGGCATCACCGCCGAATTCGGAATCCCGAACATGACCGGCCGATGCCGTAACCGGACGAGCCCCGGCCGGCGAGTTCCCATGGTGGGCGTCGAGGGCGCCTCGCAGTCGCTGAGTGCTGGGTACATCGGGCAGCGCCCAGCCGCCAGAGGTCTCCGGATCCTCCAACGCGCCGTCGTGCATCCCAGAAAAGTCGTGCATCCCGGCGGAATCGTGTATCCCAGGGGATTCGAGTAAGCCGCAGGCTACCGCGCCGTCGAGTGCCGCGGCGGCACCCAGGCACGCGCTTGCGAGCAGGAAATCGCGGACCGTCCGCGACTCGACACTGGCGAGGAGGAAACCCGTGACGTCGGGTTCGACGTCGACCCCGAACTCTGCCGGCTGCAGGAGAACGGAGTCCCAGAGTGCTGAGGTGGCGCGGAACTGCGCCGGCGTCGTCCATTGACCCGAACAGCATGCCGCGTAGTGTGCCTGCGCGTCCTCGATGGCCTCGGTCCGGCCGGCCGGCCGGGGATCGCGGGTGTCACCGATCGACCCGTCCCCTGCTGCTGCCCGCACCGCAACGGACGGCGCCGCGCGGAGGACCGCCTCGGGCGCTGAGGCGTCGAACGCGCTCCCACCGAAGATCAGTTCGGCATTGAGCGCGCTGTGCATCACGGCGTCGAGCGGCTGCCCCGGCCAGGGGCAGCACTCCTCGTTGCCACAGAAGTAGTCGCGCCACACTGCCCCGGAGACGAGCCACCCGCCGCGCACCGGCAAACCTGCGGCGCCGAGGACGGCCTCGACATTGAGCACCAGGCTGCTGCGGGGCGGCAGGGCGAGCCGCGGCCACTCCTCCTGCGTATAGACGGCCACAAGGGCGCCGTCGGCCTCGGTGTCCCCGCGCAGAAAGGAGAGCACGCCCTCGGCGAACGCCAGCGGATGCGCTCCGGCCGGAGGCAGGTCCACCCGCAACGTGGCACCCACTCGCTTGCCGGCCGTGGTCAGGACCACGAGGCTCTCCGCGGGCATGAAGCCGAGTGCGTGCGGGATGTAGGAGAGGATATCGGCCGGTGAAGTGGCGGCGAAGGACGGTGACGCTGGGGTGCCCGGCGGCGGGCTCGCGGGAGATGACATGCCCGCCAGCTTGCTATTGCGCAGCCCCGAGCGCTTGACCATCGCGCCCTATGTGGACAACGGACGCGCGTCCCGGACGGGGCGGAATGCCTAGCCCTGCGCCTTCCGTGCCGCCCGCTGCCCGCGGCGGCGGCGGCGCTCGCGGGAAAGTGCGTCACGCAGCGGCGGGACGACGACGCCCTGCTCGGCCATCCGGCGTCGTACCCGCCGCCGGACGGTGAGGACCGCGAAAGCGCCCGTCGCGAGGACCACGAGCTGCGTGGCCATCGCGAGCCGGAACGACGGGAGGTCGTACAGCTCGCCCCGGGAGAAACCGCTGCCGAGGAGGACATCGAGGACCACGCCGATGACGAACATCGACAGCAACGACGCCATGAAGCCGCCGATGTTCACGATGCCCGCCGCCGTGCCCATGCGCGCTGCCGGATTGAAGGTACGCGCGAAGTCGAAGGCGATCATCGAGCCAGGACCGCCCACGGCCAGCGCCACGACCAGGAGGGTCAGCAGGGGCAGGGGCGCAGGACCCGGATACAGGAGCACCGCGAGCCAGGCCCCGCCCATCAGGGATACGATGGCCAGCACCATCGTGGACCGCCGCAGGGGATGCCGTCCGACGTAGCGGCCGAGGAATGGTCCGCAGGCGATGCCGACAGCCACGAACAGGGTCATCAGGGCAGAGGCGGTCCCTTCCCCGACCTTCTCCGCACGAACGAGGTAGGGATACCCCCACATCAGGACGAACACGGACCCGGGGAACTGGATGGTGAAGTGCGACCACAGACCGAGCCGCGTACCCGGCTGTCTCCATGCCTCTGCGAGGGAACTGCCGGTCTGTCGCAGCGTCTGGGACGTGCGTTCGGTCCCCGCGAGAGGCGAGTCGCGGATCACCGTGAGCGAGAGAACGACGGCGATGACCGAGAGGGCGGCGGCGGAGAGGAAAGCGGGCTGCCACCCGAAGGTGGAGAGCAGGGCCACGAACGGGATGACGGAGACCACCTGCCCGAGCTGCCCGATGATGCCGGTCCACTGCGTGAGCACCGGGATGCGCCGCGGCTCGAACCACGCCGGCAGCAGCCTCAGGACGCTGATGAACGTCGTCGCGTCTCCTGCACCCACGAAGAGGCGACCGACGATGCCGGCTCCGACTGAGTCCGCGAAAGCCAGTTGCGCCTGGCCGAGCGCCATGAGGACACCGCCCGTCACAATGAGCGTCCTCGGACCCCAGCGGTCGACGAGGATGCCGACCGGCACCTGCAATCCCGCGTACACCAGCAACTGGACCACGGTGAAGACCGAGAGCTGCGACGCCGACGCACTGAAGCGGTCCGTCGCCTCGAGTCCCGCCACCCCGAACGTGGTGCGCTGCGTGACCGCGACGAGATAGGCCGCGACACCCGCTGCCCAGACCAGGAGTGCCCGCGAAGATTCCACTCCCCCATTATCACGTGGCAGACAGGCCAGCCTGTCCCTTGCCCGCGGCGCCTTCACTCGGCCGGACGGGCAGGGTGCAGACGCGAAGAAGCCCGCCCACCAGGAGGTGAGCGGGCTTCGAAAGGGGCTTGTGTACTACGCCACGGAGCGGGGGCCCGGACCAGCCGGCCCCTCGTCGTCGTGCGACCCGGGATCCTCCGGACCCGAGGACGCGTCATCGGCGCTTTCGTCATGACCGCCGTAGTCGATGGCGGTCGTCCCGAGAAATTCGGTGTCCCAGAGAAGGGTGGATTCCTCCTCCGCCTGCGGGCTCGCCAGGTAGGCCTCGACCGCGGCACCCAGCTCGTCGGCGCTCGCAAGTTCGCTGTTCTCCTTGACCAGCAGTGACCTGCGCGCGGCGCCGTCGGCGTATTCGTCGTACCGCTTCTCGAGAGAGGCGACCACGGACTGCACCTCCGCCGAGTTGCCGACCTGACGGGCGATCTGGCGCTCGACGTCGCGACCCGTCTCCCGCAGCCGATCCGTCGGCAGGACCAGCCGGGCGGTGGCGCCCAGGTACTCGAGCCCGGCCACGGCGGCGGGCGGGTACTCGGCCTCCGAGAGGTAGTGCGGAACGTGGATCACGTGCCCGACGACGTCGTGCCCCGCTTCGATCAGGCGCAGTTCGAGTACATGACCGATGGAGGCCTGGATCTCGACCGTCGGACGCCAGGCGTTCATGCCGTCGATGAGGTCGGAGCGGTTGCCGTGCAGCGTCACGCCGATCGGACGTGTGTGGGGAACGGGCATCGGGATCGAGTTGATCAACGTGATGAGCGGGACGTCGAGGTCCTCGACGAGTCCGATGACGGCGCTCGCGAAGCGCTCCCACTGCAGGTCCGGTTCGACGCCGGTGAGCAGCAGGAACGGCTCCCCGAGTCCGTCGTACACGCGGTGCAGCTCGAGGCGGTGGGGCTGATAGTCCGTCAGGTGGTCCTCGACGAAGGTCATCTTCGGCCGCCGGCCGCGGTAGTCCATCAGCTGGTCGGCGTCGAACTCGGCGACGGTTTCGTGCTCGAGGACCTCGATGAGCTCCTCGCTGACCTGGGAGACCACGTGACCCGCATCCATGAAGCCGGTGAGACTCACGAGCAGGGGTAATCCCTTGATGGCAGGGTCACCGATCACGTCGGTGTTGATGTTGTACAGAGTTCTCGGATCCAGCATGGCTCTCCTCGGGTGGGGTCCTCCCCATCTCAACACCGCGACCGTCGGCTTCATTCCGGGGTGACGTTCGTCGAGCCGGGTATCGGCCGGGAGTGGAGCCAGGACGTCGGCAGCTACCTGGTGCCAAGCAGAGACTACGATCGTCAGGACGGTTCCCGGACCACCAGATGCCGGGACCACGAGAGCTGCTACACCTGGACAACCCATCCGGACACGAGGAGACAGATTCCGTGATCAAGACGACCGAACTACACCTGACAGCTTCCGTGAAGGACCCCAGACAGATTCCGAGTGACGCGCTCGTGATCGCGGTCGCGAAGGGGACGGACGGGCCGGTCCTGCTCGACAGCCCGCTGCCCGCGAAGGCCGCGCGGGCCCTCGGTGACTCCCTCCAGGTCCTGGGGATCACCGGCGCCGCGGACGAGGTGCGCCGCCTTCCGGGACTGCCCGAGACCGGAGCCGATTCGCTCGTCCTCTCCGGCGTCGGGGCGGTGACCTCCGGCGACACGCTCACCCCCGAGATCCTGCGCCGTGCCGCCGGAGCCGCCGTCCGTCAGCTGACCGGCCTCGACACCGTCGTCCTGGCCCTGCCCGCCGACACCGTGAACTCAGCTGCTGCCGTCGCCGAGGGCGCCGCCTTCGGTGCGTACAGCTACGAGGGCCACAAGTCCGGCATGAAGGCGGACGGCACCGTCGCGGCCGCCAAGGACAAGGCAGCTGTCCGTAGTGTCGTCGTGTACACGGCCGCTGCTGACGACGCCGACCTCGCGCCGGCCTTCAAGCGCGCCGTCATCCTTGGCAAGAACGTCAACGCCACGCGCTCCCTCGTCAACCAGCCGCCGAGCCACCTCTACCCCGAGACGTTCGCGCAGGCGGCCAAGGACCTCTCGCGCGGACTGCCGGTGAAGGTCACCGTCATGGACGAGAAGCGTCTCGAGCGCGACGGCTACGGCGGTATCCTCGGCGTCGGCAAGGGTTCCTCGCGGCCCCCGCGCATGGTGAAGGTGGAATACTCGCCAGCCAAGTCCGCCGTCCACCTCGCCCTCGTGGGCAAGGGCATCACGTTCGACTCCGGCGGACTCTCGCTCAAGCCCGCCGCCAGCATGCAGACCATGAAGCTCGACATGGCCGGCGCCGCCGTCGTCCTCACCACGCTCCTCGCCGTCGCCGAACTGGGCCTGCCCGCCAAGGTCACCGCATGGCTCTGCCTCGCTGAGAACATGCCCTCGGGCACCGCGCAGCGACCCGAGGACGTCCTGTCCATCTACGGCGGTCGGACCGTCGAGGTCCTCAACACGGACGCGGAGGGACGCCTCGTCCTGGCGGACGGCCTCGCCGCTGCCAGCGAGGAGTCGCCCGATGCCATCATCGACATCGCCACCCTGACGGGGGCGCAGATGATCGCGCTCGGCACCCGCGTCTCGGGCGTCATGGGCGACGACGGGGTGCGTGACGCCGTCAAGGCCGCTGCCGACCGGGCGGGAGAGCAGTTCTGGCCCATGCCGCTTCCTGAAGAGCTGCGCCCGAGCCTTGAGTCACAGGTCGCCGACATCGCCAATATCGGCGAGCGGAACGGCGGCATGATGACGGCCGCGGTGTTCCTCCGCGAGTTCGTCGGCCAGGTCGACGGCGAGAAGATCCCCTGGGCGCACCTCGACATCGCCGGCCCTGCATTCAACGAGGGAGCTCCCTACGGATATACGCCGAAAGCCGGGACCGGCGTCGGGGTCCGTACCCTGCTCGCCTACGTCGAGGACGTCCTCGCCCGCACCAGCTGAAGTTCGGTGACCGCCGTGGCGCCGTGCCGGAACCCCGGTACGGCGCCCGTCCCCGGTACAGCTGCAGCCAGCGCCTGGCGATCGCGCGCGTGAGAATGCGCACATCTGCCCGCTGTGGCACATCCGACCTGCACTTCAAGTGGATGGACGCTTGTTCTGGGGATAGGGTGAAAAACGAGAGCACACCAAGCGTCTGCTTGGTGCATCGCGACCGCATCGGCAATCGATTTTTCAACTGACGCGCCCTGCGCGTCACCAGACCACGCGAGGGAGCGTTCAAGTGGCCGAATCGGCAACTACGCAAGAATTCGACATCCTGGTACTCGGTGGAGGCAGCGGCGGATACGCAGCGGCACTCCGTGCGGTGCAGCTGGGCTTTACCGTGGGGCTGATCGAAAAGGGCAAGATCGGCGGTACCTGCCTCCACAACGGCTGCATCCCCACGAAAGCCCTCCTGCATTCGGCCGAGATCGCCGACGGCGCCCGCGACTCCGAGAAGTACGGCGTGAAGGCGACCTTCGAGTCCATCGACATGGCTGCGGTGAACGCGTATAAAGACGGCATCATCGCCGGCAAGTACCGCGGCCTGCAGGGCCTCATCAAGTCCAAGGGCATCACCGTGATCGAGGGATCGGGCAAACTCGCCTCGCAGAACACCATCGACGTCGACGGCACCATCTACACGGGCAAGCACATCATCCTCGCCACCGGTTCCTTCTCCCGCAGCCTTCCCGGCCTCGAGATCGGCGGCAAGGTCATCACGTCCGACCAGGCGCTGAAGATGGACTTCGTCCCCAAGACCGCCGTGATCCTCGGCGGCGGCGTCATCGGTTGCGAATTCGCCTCCGTCTGGAAGTCGTTCGGCGTGGACGTCACCATCATCGAGGCACTCCCCTCGCTCGTCCCGAACGAGGACGCATCGATCGTCAAGAACTTCGAACGGGCATTCAAGAAGCGCGGCATCACGTTCAATACCGGCACCCGCTTCACGTCCGTCGAGCAGAATGACGACGGCGTCGTCGTCTCCCTCGAGGACGGCAAGACCTTCGAGGCGGAGCTCTTGCTCGTCGCCGTCGGCCGCGGACCCGTGACGCAGGACCTCGGCTACGAGGAGGCGGGCCTGACCAT
>JAABUN010008777.1_pt1 | contig 10184 bp, 7 predicted proteins | sample 5559311 | NCBI WGS metagenome assembly JAABUN01 (sample SAMN10711877, study PRJNA513370) | rock metagenome | isolation source: Antarctica rocks | place: Antarctica: Victoria Land, Siegfried Peak sud
AGCAGGCTCAGCACGTCGAAGTGCTCATCGGTGAGCAGCACCTCGCACCCCCTCAGCAGGGCGGCGAAGGCAGGGACCACGAGCAGGGCGATCCCCACCACGGTCGCCCAGCCGAGATGGGGGGAGAGCACCCGGATCACCGACCAGCCTGCGGCAACCAGAAGAGAGCCGATCAGCAGTACCGGCAGGTTCGGCCAGGCGACCCGGGCGGCCTGGCGCAACCGGTCACCAGGCTCTGGCACGTCGGTGCTCATCCGCGGATCCCCACGGAGGCCACGCTCTCCACGAACGAGCGCTGAAAGGCGAGGAATACAACGAGCATCGGAAGCACCACGAGGGTGATCCCCGCGAATACCACCACGGCCGGTCCACCACCTTGCCCCGCGGATAGCGACACCAGGCCGATGGGCAGTGTCATGTTTTCCGGGCTGCTCAGGAAGATCAAGGGCCCGAAGTAGTTGTTCCACGAGGCTTCGAAGCCCAGGATCGCAAGCGCTGACAAAGCCGGACCGGCGAGCGGGAGCATGATCTGGAACAAGATGCGCAGGTGTCCTGCGCCGTCGATCCGGGCCGCCTCGTCCAGATCCCTAGGGATGGTGTTGAAGTACTGGCGCAGGAAGAAGATGGCGAAGACGTTGATCAGGGCCGGTAGCCACAGCGACGCCAGGTTGTCGATCAACCCTAGGTTCCGCATCAGGATGAAGATCGGGATGATCGTCAGCTGGGTCGGCACCATCAGCGCGGTGAGCAGCACCACGAAGAGCGGTTCGCGCCCCCGGAAGGGGATCCGGGAGAACGCGTAGGCCGCCAAGGAGGCCGTGAAGAGCGATCCGATCACGGTGATCACGGTGACGATCACGCTGTTGAGCGCCATCCGGCCCAGCGGGATGAGGTCGAAGACGTCGCGGAAGTTCTGCGTGCTGAACGGTCGCGGGAGCCACGACGGGGGCAGCTGGAAAGCCGCGATCGGCTCGGTCAGGCTGGTCGAGACCAGCCAGATCAGCGGCGCGAGCATGAAGATGCTGAGGACGAGCAGGACCAGGCTGATCACCAGCCGGCCGGGTCGGAAGGCGCGTCGGGATGATTGGTCCTGCGCTGGGCGGCTCGAACCGAGGAGATCGACGCTCACGCGTTGTGCACCCACTTCCGTGATCCCCAGAACTGCAGGACGGTGACCAGCATGATCACCGCGAACACCACCAGGGCGATCGTTGACGCATAACCGATCTGGAAGGCCTGGAAGCCGGTCTGGTACAGGTACATGACGGCCGAGATGGTGGCGTCGTTCGGTCCGCCGGCCGTGATGATCTGGATGGGGTCGAAGATCTGGAAGGCGCCGATGAAGGTGATGACCGAGGCGAAGAACAGGGTCGGCGTCATGAGCGGCAGGGTGACGAAAAAGAAGGCCTGGACGCGGTTGGCCCCGTCCACACGGGCGGCCTCGTTCATCTCGGCCGGCACGGTCTGGAGCCCGGCCAGCATGATCAAGAAGGTGTAGCCGATGGTGTGCCAGAAGTCGATGCCGATGATCGACGGGAGGGCCCACGCCGGGTCTGTGAACCAGCCCGGGGCCGTGACCCCGATCCGGCCCAGGTAGTAGCTGAAGATGCCGAAGCTCGGGTCCAGCACGTACTTCCACAGCAGGGCGACCGCGGCCCAGGAGATCAGGAACGGGAAGAACACCGCCACCCGCACGAAGTAGGACAGGACCTTGTTGAGCCCGCGGTTCACGGCCAAGGCGAGCAGCAGGCCGCCGACGAGGTGGGTGATCACTGAGGCGAACGCGAAGAGGAACGTGTTCCCGAGGGCCCGCACCAGCAGCTGGTCGCTGGCCAGTGCCCGGAAGTTCTTCAACCCCACGAACTCCGCCGGCGTCAGCAGATCATAGGAGTACAGGCTCAAGGCCATCGCGGCGACGAAGGGACCGAGGATGAAGACGAGGAACAGCAGCAGTGCCGGGCTGATGAACAGCCAGCCGGCCAACGGCGCCTGCCGGCCCGAGCTGGATCGTCGTGGCCGCGAGGGCACGGCGTGACCCACCCCGGGAACGGTGGCGACGGTCACGCCAGGAGGCTCTGCAACTTGGTGTTGGCCTCCGTCAGTGCCGCCTGCGGATCCTTCGTGCCACTGACGCCCTGCAGCCATGCCTCCTCGATCGCCTTTTGGCTCTCCGCCCCACGGTTGGGCGAAGGAATCGGCGTCGCGACCTCGAGCAGCTTGTAGAGCAGGTCGGTCTTCTCGGGCGCGTTCTCCAGGAAGGCCTTACCCGTGGCGTCGGAGACCCGTGCCGGAACGGCGCCGCCACCCCCGGTGGTGATCGTGTCCCCGAACTGCTCAGAGATGAGGTACGTGATCAAGGTCCAGGCTGCAGCCTTGTTCTTCGATCCCTTGAGGATTGGCCAGGCGTCCCAGCCCACCGGAGAGCCGGCCATCGCCTGCTTCGGCCACGGAACCAGGCTGACACCCTCGAGGGCCTTCAACCGGCGCAGGTCATTCGTCGGCCACCGGCCGCCGCCGAAGGAGGCGAGCTTGCCGCGGGCCATCTGAGTGGGGGCGTCGAAGGTGCCGCCCGGCTTGGGGGCCAGTCCGTCGACGACCAGAGAACGAGCGAAAGTCAGGGCCTCGACCGCCTCGGGGGTGTCCAGGGTGGGCGTCGACCAGTCCTTGTTGAAGCTGCTCGCCCCGTTGTTGGTCAGCCACGGCATGACGTCGGTGAAGTAGCCGCTGCCGGCGGCCGTCAGGAAGGCGCCGGTCTTCGCCTTGACAGTCTGACCGACCTGACGGAACTCGTCCCAGCTCCAGCCTGCGGCCGGTACCTCGACTCCCGCAGCGGTGAAGATCTTGCTGCTCGTGTAGAGCGCCATGGTGTTGTAGCCGCCTGGCATGAAGTAGGTCTTGCCGTCGGGCGAGGCGAACTGCTGTAGCCACTGCTTGAGCTGAGGAGGAGTGTCGGCGTAGTAGGCGTCGACCGCGGCCTGGTCCTTGGCGATGTAGCTGTCGAGCGGCTCGAGGAGGCCTTTCGAGGCGAAGAGTCGCTGCCCCTCGGTCGCGATCTGGACGACGTCGAGCGGCTGTCCGCCGGCCAGCCGGGTGGAGACCGCGTTGGCAAAGTCCGCCCAGGACTCGGCGGCGATCCCCTGGGCCTTCAACGTGATCTTCGGAAAGTCGGCCCGGAACTTGGTGAACAGCTTGTCGTAGTCCTTCTGCTGCTCGGCGTCGCCGTAGTACACGAACGTGACGGTGCCGCTCGGCTCGCCGTCGGTGGAACCGCCGGACTTGTCGCCACTGCTGCAGCTCGCGAGGGTGAGGCCAAGAGTAGGTGCCAGGGCTGCCCCGCCCACGCGGCCCAGGAAGCCCCGACGGCTCAACGACTCCCGGAGCAGGCTCGATGCCCCCTCGTCTGACCCGGCTGCTGGAAGTGTCCTGTATCTGACCATGAGAAGCCTCCTTTGGCTTGTAAACGATTACTGCATTCAACGCTCGGTAGTTCTGCAGCGTCAACGGCTGAGACCACATTTGCGCTGGTCTTATTGTGATCTACGTCACTTCAGGCGGTAGACGTCTCCCACACCGAGCCGTACCGACCCTTCGCGCACGAAGATCGGCCCGTCCGGATGCACGGCCTCGAAGCGCTCCAGGCCGAGCTCACCCCACAGCAGCCGCAGGCTGGCTCCGTCGGGACCCAGCTCGACCTCGCCCCAGCCCTGAGCCGTCGTGACCAGGAACCGGGCCCGACCCCCAGTGGTGGCAGCGGCGTGGGGCGCCACCCGGAGCGAACGGCTGCGGGCGTCCCACGACGTACCGGTGACGGCCAGCAGACTCCCCAGCTGGCCATCGAACGCGCGTAGTGGTTCCCGCACTCGACCTCGTTCCACGGGTTCCGACGCACGCCGTCGTGGCGATCCCGCACAGCACGGACGATCTCCAGGCCCTCATCGACCATTCCTTCGTAGACGAGGTGGGTGGCGACCTGGTATTCGATGCCGCTCCACACCTCGTCGCTGTAGACGAACGGGATGCGGGGCCGACCACCGCGCGGCCAGGTGCACAGGACCAGGCCGCGGTCCGCGTCGAGCGCGTACGTGCGCTGGACGCTGTGGTAGCCGGTGAAGTCGCCTCGGAAGTTATGCCGGTAGATCGCTCCGACGGCGCTGCGGACGTGCTCGGCCGGCAGCACGTATCCCAACCCGGTCAGGTGGGCGAGGGTCTGACCGAGCAGCTGGTCGGACAGGCAGCCGGCTCCGTACTGGTAACGGTGGAGGTCGACATCCTCGACGCGCTGGTCGTAGTACTCGCCGTTGTAGAGCAGCTCGTCCATCCGGGCAGCCCCCAGGTCGGCCGCCTCGGTCCAGCGCTGGGCTGCGGCCGGGTCGCCGACGTACGCGGCCATCGAGGCGCCGGCGCGCAGGGCGGCGAAGAACATGGAGTTCGCCAGTGAGTTCTCACCGTAGAACTCGATGTCGTAGGTGTTGTGCTGCTGGCTGTCCAGCACGAAGTCACCGTTACCGTCCCAGGTGGTGAAGGCGAACTCCAGCGCCCGTCTCGCAGCCGGCCACAGCTGGGTCAAGAAGGCGTCGTCCCCGCTGAACCGCCACTCGCGGTAGAGCCGGACGATAGTGCCCATCTGCCCGTCGACCGCCGGGTGGAAGTCGTGAGGCCCGTTGCCGAAGACCGAGTTCGTGCGGAAGCGCATCCGCCCGTCCTCCAGGGTCTCGTGCAAGAACTCGGTCCGACGAGCACTGCGCTCCAGCGCCGGGAACAGGTTCGCCACCGTCTGGGCGTAGTTCCAGACGTGGGTGCAGGTCCCCTCACAGCTCCCCGCGTGGTCGAAGCTCCCCTCCCAAGCGGCGAAGAGGCCGTCCTTGGTGCCGTCATCGAGCAGCATGCAGGTGGTGCTTCGCAGTGCCACGAGCGTCGAGGACACCGCATCGACGAGCTCACGCGGCAGGGTGGAGCCGAACAGGGTGTCGTGAAAGGCCCGGGTTGCCGGCTCCAGGGTGTCGAGATGGTCGCGGAAGTGCTCGGCGACCGCCCAGGCATCGGCGTACCGGGTGGCGTAGTGGTTGAGCACGGTTTCGTCAGCGTGGTCGTTCGGCAGGCCGACCATCCCGTTCCAAGCACGGGAGCGGTTCGGGGTGTGCCAGGTCAGGAAGAACTCGAAGGTCCGGGTCCCGCCGGGCGTCAGATCAGCCACGACACCCAGGCTCCCGGTGCGCAGTCGTGGCAGCTCGCCCAGCGACCGACCGAGCGCGGACTCCTCCAGCGTCGGCGGCTGATCGCCGAGGCGGCCATCGTCGACCAGGTCGTCCCAGAAGAGCTGGACCCCGTCCTGCCAGAAGTTGACCGACCACTGCTCGGTCGTCGTGGTGCTGGCATCGGTCGTGGCCAGCACGGCCGACCCGTGCAGCAGGTGATCGGCCGCCAGGTCGGAGCCGAAGACCAGGCCGCTCAGACCGTCGGACTCCCGCCGTCTGACGTCCGGTTGGCCCTCGAACAGCGGGAACTTGAAGACGTTGCGGCCCACCATTCCCACCGGCGAGGACATCGAGCCCACGACGGTGACCGCGACGGGTTGGTCGGTCGGGTTCCGCACGACGTAGCGCAGAACGGCGCCGGGAAGTCCTGACGCGTGCACGTCCAGGGGGACGAGGGGCGTGAACGCCTCGAGCCGGACCTCCACCGGTAGCGTCTCGTCCTCGAAGTCGATGCTCAGCAAGGGGTACTCGCCGCGCATCCGGCTGGTGCTGAGGCGCGGCAGGCCGGCGACTTTGCCGATGTGGTGACCGGAGTCCCCCTCGTGCGGCGCTGCGATGCGGGACTCCAGCACCCGCGTGACCGCCAGCCCGCCCTGCGGCTGGGCCCGGATCGCGAAGAACGTGAAGGGCATCCAGGACCCCTTGTCGGGGTGGTTGGCGATCTCCCAGTCACGCAGTTCGCCGCGGGCCCCGATCGAGACGTTCCCGGTCCCGATGCCGCCGAGGAGGAACGCAGCGACGGAGGCGTCGGCAGGCAGGCTCCGGAGGCTGGACCAGGGTGACGTCGTGGTAGGTCGAGCCGCAGCCATGGCGTCTCCTTCATCGGCGAGGGTCCGCGGGAGGGCGATGAGCCGGGCGCCGATGCCGCCCCCCCGGGCGGGTGAAAACCCGCGGTGACCATTACAGTTGCAGTAATCGTTTTCTGTGGCAAGGGGTAAGGCATAGGGCTGCTCCGCCTGAGACCCGACGCGTAGGAGGAGGTAGATCGATGTGGTTCTCCGCAGTCCGGACAGGCTGTCCGGCCGACGTTCATGACGGACCCCGCGAGTCAGCATGCTGAGCGGCGTCCACCCGCTGCTCACCGGGGCGCTGCTCGCCGCACTGGACCAGATGGGTCACGGCGACACGGTGGCGGTGGTCGACGCCAACTTCCCTGCCCACCGCCTCGGTCTGCTGGTCGTCGAACTTCCTGCGTCCGACTCTCCAGCGGTTGCGCAGGCCATCCGGACAGTGCTCCCACTGGACACCTACGAGGGCCCGAGCGTGAGCCTGATGCGGCGAGACGCACACGGCCGGTCAGCGGTTCAGGAGGAGCTTGTCGCGGTCGTGTACGCCCCCGCCGAGCGGATCAGGGAGCTGGAGCGGTTCGCGTTCTACGCTGGAGCGAAGGACGCATTCGTGCTGGTCCGCACCGGGGAGCGGCGCCCCTACGGCAACATCCTGCTCCGCAAGGGCGTCGTCGAGTCGGGGTCATGAGCTAAGCCCGAATGACCTTCCGCCCATGGTCGGCGCTCCGCTATCGGCACGCTGGGACCCGAGCCGGTACGGAGCTCTAAAAGCGCAACATGATTGATCGAGCTTAGGAGAAGGAAAGTGAGTCGGTTGCTGCATCGTTGCTGTCACGCCGAGTCGCCTCCGGACTTGCGCCGAGGACCGCTCTGAACGCCCTGCGGCTGGCAAGCGGAAAGTTGGCCTGCCCCGGCGGCACCGGAACTGACAACCTTCTGGGGTCGGGAACGCAGCTGAGCACAGCAGGGGGCGGGTGATGGCGGTACCGGCGACGTGGCCGCTCTCGGATTGCGAACTGCGATACGACCTGTTGGGATGCGGTGGCGACTCGCAAGATGAAGCCGGGTCCTTTACCGCAGTTTTTTTATCGCGTCGGAAGTATGGTGCTTCGCTACGCGGCGACGGCGCAGCCCCGGCAGGTCAGGGCTGGCAGCTGGCGGTGAGGACCAGAGCCAGCTCGGCGGCCTGGCGCAGCGACCGGACCCCGTCGTCGGGCCAGGTTGCGGCCGCGGACACGGCGCCGATCACGTCGTAGGCGTCGGCGGCTAGCGGGGCCAACGGTCCGTCACCGCCGGCCAGCTGGCGCCGGCCGAGCAGGGCCACCGCGGCGACCGCCGCCGCGGCGCGCCACCGCAGGCCGTCCAACACCACCTCGTCTGGCCGGACATCCATGTGACCACCGGCCCGCTTGCTCGGGGCCACCTCGTCGGCGAGTGCCACCTCGACCTCGACGAGGGCGTCGTAGTGCTGCATCAACAGCGGATCGAGCCCGCGGAGCTTGGCCAGCGCCGAACGTGAGGACGCCACCGCCGGGCCCGTTGCTCCTGGGAGCTCGGCGTCCAGGGCCTCGGCGTTGGTACCGGGCCGCAGCATGACCACGGCCGCGACCACAGCCCAGCGCAGCGCCCGCTGCACCACCGTGACCATCACCGGTTCGACCAGCCGCAACGCGGCGGCCGCCGGGTCGGTCCCGGGCAGCGGACGGAGCTCACGGAGGTCCGCCAGCAGTGGAGCCAGCACGGCAAGCCCCCCGACCCGGTCCGAGCTGACCTCGAACCCCGACCAGTCAGCAACTTCACCGGTCCACATCGCCCGCGACGTCGCACCGGACCAGGTCCGTGGCTCGGCCACCGACTCGGCGAGCAGCTGCAGCCGACGCGTCATGTCGTACGCGGTGTAGGACCGGTCGTCGCGCACCGCGTCGTACGTGGTCCGGCCGGAGAGCACCAGTGCCGCCCTGATGGCACCGGACGCGACCGCAGCGGCGGAGGCTGCCGGAGCCGTCGCCGCCGGGTCCAGTGCAGACAGCCAGGCCGTCTCGGCGCGGAGCGTCGCCAGCGTGTGCACCGCCTGCGCCGCCGTGTAGCCGGGGACCGAGCCCTCCCACAGGGTGTCCGGCTGGATCATCGCCGGAACCCGCTCGTCCAACCCGCGGGCCGCGATGTAGCCCGCCTCGGTCGGCGGCAACAGGACCGGCCGGACGTTGGCCGGCGGACCCGGCGGGTCGGGCGGCCGCACCGGCTCCTCCTCCCGACGAGGCCGTCGCCACCACATGGGCGTCAGCGTAGCCGCGGGGCGTCGTGGGCCGAGATCCGGACTCGTCGATCAGGATGGTGGCTGACCGAGGCTCCGTGGTGCTGCTCCTCGTGGCGTGGAGCCACGCCCCGTTCATTCCCCGCAGGTCGCGGAGGTCGAGGGACGCTCGGCGGACCTCGATGGACTCAGCGGCCCGGGATGCCAGCTCAGCGCCATCGAGGGCCGACTTCTCAGCGCGGACGTGGGACGGCGCGGAATGCGTATCGGCAGGGCCGCGAGCCATGGTGAGGGCTAGTCCGTCGCTCGCCCATCCGTGAGAAGTTCGTGAGAGGTGACAGCACAAGCCGCTGCCTGGGCTGTTTGGGGGGGCTTCGGCCTGGTCAGAGGCGTTTTGCTAGCGCACCCGGAGGGATTCGAACCCCCAACCTTCTGATCCGTAGGTCCGAGCAAGGCACCCACGGGCGTTCCTAGCCGTCCGCGTCACGCTCGTCCTGGTCAACGCGGTGCAAGTCGGTCCGCTGAACGCACCGCCGGGTTGCTGTCACGGTTGCTGTCATCGGCCGCCGGCCCCACTCAGTTTGTGAAATGCCTCCACATGAGCCAGTTCGGGGCGCCGCAGGCGCGGTCGAGGCCGAGTGACCGTCCGTTACCGCCGCTCAAGCCACGCTGCGGGCACGGCGACCCCGCTGTTCGATTACGAGCATCGACCGTCTGATCCGTAAGTCTTGAGCGGGCGCCGGGTTGCTTCCGTTGCCGGCCAAACCGCGCTCGTAACGGCGGCGACGGTCCGGGCCGCGCCGGTCGCGTGCCCAATTGGTTGACAGAGCCCCGCAGAGTGGTGGGCTTTGAAGGGATCCTCGATGCCCTACTCGCCCCTCTCGATGGCGGCGTGATGTCCAGTATCCATGGGGGCGTTGAGCAGGGCCATGGACTCCTCGGAGAGGTAGCGGCGGTCGCCGGCAATCCATTCGTCGTGCATGTCGATCAGGACCGCGCCGACGAGCCGGACCACGGCGGCCGCGTTGGGGAAGATCCCCACGACGCGGCTGCGGCGCTTGATCTCCTTCTTGACTCGCTCGAGCGGGTTGGTCGACCAGATCTTGCGCCAGTGGGCCTTGGGGAAGCTGGTGAACGCGAGCACCTCGGCCTTGGCCTGGTCCATCAGCGGGCCGACCTTCGGGAACGAGGTGGCTAGGTGGTCGCGGACCTCGTCCCAGGTTTTGCTGACGGCCTCGGGGTCAGGCTGGGCGAAGATCGTGCGGAACACGGCAGCGACCATGTCGGCGTGGCTCTTGGAGACGTGCGCGAGCAGGTTGCGGGCGAAATGGACCCGACACCGCTGGTGCGCCGAGCCCTGGAAGGACCGCTTCAACGCCGCCACGAGCCCGGAGGTGCTGGTCGCTGATGACCAGCTGCACCCCGGCCAAGCCGCGAGTCTTCAGGCTGAGCAGGAAGCTGCGCCAGAACGTCTCGTCCTCGCTGTCCCCGACGTCCACGCCGAGGACCTCCCGGGAGCCGTCGACGGCGATCCCGGTGGCCACCACGACGGCCATCGAGATCACTTGGCCGCCCTGGCCGGGCTTGTTACGGACGTGGAGGTAGGTCGCGTCCAGGTAGACGTAGGGGAACGCGAGGTGGTCCAGCGCTCGGCTGCGGAACGCACCCACTGACTCATCGAGCTGCTCGCAGATTCGGAACACCTCAGACTTGCTGATCCCCGAGTCGGCGCAGAGCGCGGCGACGAGGTCGTCGACGCTGCGCGTCGAGACGCCGTGGACGTAGGCCTCCATCACGACCGCGTACAACGCCTGATCGATGCGGCGGCGGGGCTCCAGGATCGAGGGGAAGAACGAGCCCTTGCGCAGCTTCGGGATCCGCAGCTGG
>JAABUN010008779.1_pt1 | contig 10179 bp, 8 predicted proteins | sample 5559311 | NCBI WGS metagenome assembly JAABUN01 (sample SAMN10711877, study PRJNA513370) | rock metagenome | isolation source: Antarctica rocks | place: Antarctica: Victoria Land, Siegfried Peak sud
TGATCCTCCCCGAGCTTGCTCGGGGAGGGGGACCGCGACGCCGGAGGCGGCGTGGTGGAGGGGCACCGCACCGGCCCCTCCACCGCTCGGCTGTCGCCGAGGGTGTCGGGTCGAACAGCCCCCGGCTGTTCGAGGCTGGTCCGGGAGACCAGCCGACCGGACACTCCCCCTCCCCAAGGCGAGCTTGGGGACGACGGGTGGCTGAGGTCTTCATCTCACGAACTCCTCTGCTAAGCCTCCCTCATGGCTCCAACCACGACCCTCCACACCGCCCCCGACGGCACGCCGCTCGCGGTTCACACGCTGGGGGATGGCCGGCCCGTGCTCCTGCTCCACGGCCTGTTCTCGTCCGCGCAGACCAACTGGATCAGGTTCGGTCACGCCGAGCGGATCGCGGCCGCCGGGTGTCGCGTCATCATGCCGGACGCGCGTGCGCATGGAGAAAGCGGCGCGCCGCACGAGCCGCGGTGCTACCCGCCCGACGTGCTTCTCGACGATGTCCGGTTCCTGATCGCGGAGCTGGGGCTGACCGACTTTGACCTGGGCGGCTTCTCGCTCGGCGCGCGCACCGTGGCGCGGCTGTTGGAGCAGGGGCTGATCCCGCGCCGCGCCATCCTGGCCGGCATGGGGCGGGAGGGGTTGTCGGAGTGGACCGACCGGCGCGGCTTCTTCCTGGACGCAATCGACCGGCGCGAGACGGTCAAGCGCGGCGATCGGCACTATATGGCCGTCCAGTTCCTGAAGACCCAAGGCGTCGACCCGGTGGCCGCGCGCCTGTTGCTCGAGAGCTTCGGCGACGATGGCCAGCCGCAGTGGGACCGCATGACGCCGGAGACGCTGGTGGTCTGCGGCACGGAGGACACCGACAACGGCTCCGCCCAGGCGCTCGCCGACGCGCTGCCGAACGCCCGCTATCAGGCGATCCCGGGCACCCACATGTCGAGCGTGACCAAGCCGGAGCTCGGCGAGGCGATGGCGGCCTTCCTCGCAGGCTGAGCTCGCTTGACAGGGTGCGCGCGCGAACGGCACATCCCGTGGCAGAACCCGGCCGCCAGAGCCGCCACCCGAGAGGATCGTTCCACATGAAGTCCGCCATATCGCTCGTCGCGCTCGCCGCCGGTTCGCTGTCGCTCGGCGGCTGCGCCTCGACGGCCAGCCGCACGGCCGCCGCGTCGCCCATGGCCACCGAGCCGGTGCTGGTGGACGCGGCCAACTCGGCTTCGGCGACCGGCAGCACGATGGCCGCCGACGCCTTCGTGGCGGATGCCGAGACGAAGCTCGCGGAAATCTCGGTGCGCTCCAACCTGGTCAATTGGGACCGCGAGACCAACATCACCGACGCCAACGATGCGCGGGTGAGCGCGATCGGGGCCGAGCAGACGGAGCTGTCCGTCCAGCTCGCGCTTCAGGCCGCGAAGTTCGCGCGCACGCCGGGCCTCTCCTTCGACACCGCGCGCAAGCTCGACATCCTGCGCCAGGGCATCGTGCTGCCTGCGGCCACTACGGCGGGTGCGGCGACCGAGCTGTCGGAGGCGGTCACGCGGATGAGCTCCGTCTATGGCAAGGGCCGGGGCACGCTGAACGGCAAGCCGATCAACGGCTCGGACATCGAGGCGGCGATGGGCACGATCCGCGACCCCGCCAAGTTGAAGGAGATGTGGGTCAGCTGGCACGACGCTGTCGGCACGCCGATGAAGGCCGATTACGCCCGCATGGTCGAGCTCGCCAACGCCGGTTCGAAGGAGCTGGGCTACGCCGACACGGGCGCGATGTGGCGATCGGGCTACGATATGGGCCCGGACGAGTTCGCGGCCACGACCGAGCGGCTGTGGCAGCAGGTCAAGCCGCTCTACGACGCGCTCCACTGCTACACGCGGGCTCGCCTGAACGCGAAGTACGGTGACGCCGTGCAGGCCAAGACGGGGCCGATCCGCGCCGACCTGCTGGGCAATATGTGGGCGCAGGAGTGGGGCAATATCTACGACGTCGTGGCCCCGAAGGGTGCCGGCGACATCGGCTATGACATCACCGACCTGCTGGCGGCGAAGAAGGAACAGCCGCTCGACATGGTGAGGCAGGGCGAGGGCTTCTTCTCGTCGCTCGGCTTTGCGGCCCTGCCGGCCACCTTCTACCAGCGGTCGATGTTCGTGAAGCCCGAGGGGCGTGAGGTGGTGTGCCACGCGTCCGCCTGGGACCTGGACAACGCGGACGACGTGCGCATCAAGATGTGCATCAAGCCCAACGCGGACGATTTCGTGACCATCCACCACGAGCTCGGCCACAACTACTATCAGCGCGCCTACAAGGGGCAGCCGTTCCTCTATGAGAATGGAGCGAACGACGGCTTCCACGAGGCGATCGGCGACACGATCGCGCTGTCGATCACGCCCGCCTACCTGACCCAGATCGGCCTGCTGCCCAAGTCTCAGGTGCCCAGCGCGGACAAGGACACGGGCCTGCTACTGCGCCAGGCGATGGACAAGGTCGCCTTCCTGCCCTTCGGCCTGATGGTCGACCGCTGGCGCTGGGGCGTGTTCGACGGCTCGATCAAGCCGGCGCAATACACGGCCAAGTGGAACGAGCTTCGCCGCCGGTATCAGGGAATCGCGCCGCCGGTCGCGCGCGGCGCGGACACCTTCGATCCGGGTGCGAAGTACCATGTGCCCGCATCCGTGCCCTACACCCGCTACTTCCTGGCGCGCATATTGCAGTTCCAGTTCTACAAGGCGGCGTGCGATCAGGCCGGCTGGACCGGCCCGCTCCACCGCTGCTCCTTCTACGGCAACGAGGAGGTCGGCCGGCGGCTGAACGCGATGCTGGAGATGGGGGCGTCCAAGCCCTGGCCGGACGCGCTGGAGGCGTTCACCGGCAGCCGCGAGATGAGCGGGCAGGCGATGGTGGAGTATTTCGCGCCGCTGAAGAGCTGGCTGGACGAGCAGAACCGGGGGAAGCGGTGCGGGTGGTGAGGTGAGTACCCTTTTTCACCACCAAAGAGTGGAAAATGAGTTCGATCGTTGGAAAGTTCAAGTTCCAAACGAGCCTAGTTCTGGACTGACAGCTTTGGAGGTTCTTGAAATACACTTTTTAATTGTGGATATGTTTTATGCACGTGGGGAGGGTCTTGGAGGTGTCGGGCCAAAAAGTCTAGACCTCTTGTTGTCAGCAGTCGCTAGGCAGGATGTTTCATTTGGTGGAGAGGATAAGTGGACTAGGATTGAGGATTACACAGCAACTCTACTCTTTGGCATTGTCTGCAATCATCCTTTTCACGACGCAAATAAGAGGACAGCTTTCTTATCAACAGTTTATTTGCTGTACAAAAACGGTTTAGTACCGCAAATCACTGAACAACAATTTGAGGATTTTCTGGTAACAGTAGCTGAACGTTCTTATCGAAATCTCTCTAAATACAAGCGAGATTTTGCTGAGCAGGACGACGGAGATGTGAGGTACATTTCACATTATCTCAAATCTGTAACACGGCAGAGTGACAAGAAAGATTATTTTATTACATATCGTGAGCTTTCCAATGTCTTAAAAAGGTTTGGTTATGAGCTTCGCAGCTCCCACAATAACACGGTTGACATATTGCGAGTCGACGAGTCTGGCGAGCCTTATCGAATAGGGAATGTTGGCTGCCATGGAATGACAAAGCAGGTTCCAAAAGGTACGATTAAGCTAATCAGAAAACTGACAGAACTAGATGTTTTAGCTGGAGTAGATTCTGGAGCTTTTTACAGGGGAGAAGAGTCTTTGACCAACCTTTTGGCTAAGTATTATCAGCCCTTAGAGCGTTTGGCATTTCGATAACGGCTAGGATGGGTCATATGTTGGACTGTCGCCCATGATCGAACCCATCCACTCGCTCGCCGGCCTGCTGGTCGGGCTCCTCGTTGGTCTGACCGGCGTGGGGGGCGGGTCGTTGATGACGCCGATCCTGGTGCTGCTGTTCGGCTTTGCACCCAAGACGGCGGTGGGCACCGACTTGCTGTTCGCGGCGGCGACGAAGTCGGTCGGCACGCTCGTGCACGGGATGAAGGGGTCGGTCGACTGGCGGATCGTCCGCCGGCTGGCGACCGGCAGCATTCCGGCGACGATTGTCACCCTGCTGATCCTGTCGGTGGCCGACGACCGGCTGGGCGACACGTCGCGGGCCATCTCGATCGTCCTGGGCGGCGTGCTGGTCCTGACGTCTGTCGGCGTGTTCGCGCGTGAGCGGATCGTGCGCTGGCTGGCACCCCGGATGCAGAGGGTGACGGATCGCCGCGTGGCGCTGCTGACGGTGATCGTCGGCATGGTGCTGGGCACGCTGGTGTCGCTGACCTCGGTGGGGGCGGGCGCGCTGGGAATGACGGTGCTGCTGGTGCTCTATTCGCGCGCGCCGGTCAGCCGGCTCGTCGGGTCCGACATCGCCCACGCGGTGCCGTTGACGCTGGTGGCGGGGATCGGTCACTTCTGGCTGGGCTCGATCGACTTCGGCCTGCTGCTCTCGCTGCTCATCGGATCGGTGCCCGGGGTCATCGTCGGCAGCCTGCTCGCCAGTCGGGTCCCGGAGCGGACGCTGACGCTGGTGCTCGCGTCCATGCTGGGATTGGTGGGGGTGAAGCTGTTGCTGTGACGCCTCCCCTCCCTGCAAGGGAGAGGCTAGGGGTGGGTGCGAGCCGCCAGGCGAGCTCCCCGGCGTTCGGGACAGGCTCGGCTTCGCCTTCGCTACCCACCCCCAGCCCCTCTCTTACAGGGAGGGGAGTCTCGTCTTAGCGCCGGTTCTTCGCCGCCGCCCGTGCCACCACGCCGGCCGCCGCCGCCGCCAGTCCGCCCGCCGCCGCGAGCGCCGTCACGGCCGGGTGCATCTGGGCCTGGAGCGCGTAGGAGGTCTTGCGCACGAACACGTCCTGGTTCGACCGCTCGCGCCCGTCGCTCCGCGCCTCGAACAGATTGTCGGCCGCGCCCGGTTCCGGCGGCGTGTCGATCGACTGGGCGCCCTCGCCCATGAACGCCTCCATCACCACGTCGGTCAGGCCGGGCAGCAGATTGCCGACCTGGGTGATCAGCAGGCCCTGGCCACCGACCACCAGCTGGCGGGTCGGGTGCTGGGCTGCGTGGCAGATCGCCTCGGCCACCAGCTCGGGATCGTAGAGGATCGGCGGGATGCGCGCCGGCTTGTCCATCTTGTTGCGCGCGTGCTCGGGATAGGGCGTGTCGATGCCGTTGGGCTTGATCAGCGTGACGGAGATCGGCTTGCCGTCCATCGCCAGCTCCATCCGCAGGCCCTCGGTGAAGCCCATCACCGCGTGCTTCATCGCGCAATAGGTGCCCTGCACCGGCACCGCGCGCTCCGAGAGCACGGAGCCCACGTTGATGATCGCTCCACCGCGCTCCGCCAGCCGCTTCGCCGCGTAGAGCGAGGCCTGGACGTAGCCGAAATAGCCGACGTCGAAGACGCGCCGGTGCTCGGCCATGCTGACCTCCTCAAGCCGGGCGTAGAGGCTGGTGGCGGCGGCGTTGACCCATGTGTCGAAGCCGCCGAACTCGACGTCGGCGACCGCGCCGATGCGCTCCGCCGCGTCCTCGTCCGCCATGTCGACGGCGCAATGGGCGGCGTTGAGCCCTTCGGCGCGCAGGTCGGCGACGATCTCGCTCAGCGCCTGCTCGTTGCGCGAGGCGATCACGACGTTGGCACCCGCGCGTGCGGCGCGCCGAGCGGTGGTGAGGCCGATGCCCGACGAGCCGCCGGTGATGACGAGGGTCTGGTCGGCGAGCGGCTTCAGGGTCACGGGCATTGGGCCAAGTCCTTGATTGGTTTGTCAGGAGAACGCACGGGGAGGGCGGATGGGGGCGGGGAATGCAGCCCTACCGGAACGGCGGTTCCAGGAAAGCACGCAGCTTGCGGGAGTGAAGGCGGTGGCCTTCGTCGCGCAGTCGTTCGCAGGCGCGGATGCCGATGCGCAGATGCTCGCCGATCGCGCGCTCGTAGAAGCGGTTCGCCTGGCCCGGCAGCTTGAGCTCGCCATGGAGCGGCTTGTCCGACACGCACAAGAGCGTGCCGTAGGGCACCCGAAAGCGATAACCCTGGGCCGCGATGGTGGCCGATTCCATGTCGATGCCGACCGCGCGCGACTGGCCGAAGCGGAGCGCGGAGGCGGAGAAGCGCAGCTCCCAGTTGCGGTCGTCGGTGGTGACGATCGTGCCGGTCCGAAGACGGCGTCGCAACTCCTCGCCCTCCTGCCCCGACACATCGTGCGCGGCCGCGCTGAGCGCTTGCTGCACCTCGGCGATGGCGGGCACGGGCACTTCGGGCGGCAGCACCGCGTCGAGCACATGGTCGTCGCGCAGATAGGCGTGGGCGAGCACATAGTCGCCGATCCGCTGGGACGGGCGCAGGCCGCCGCAATGGCCGATCATCAGCCAGGCCTCCGGGCGCAGCACGGCGAGATGGTCGGTGATCGTCTTGGCGTTGGATGGCCCGACGCCGATGTTCACGAGCGTGATGCCGGCGCGTCCGGGCGCGCGCAGGTGCCAGGCCGGCATCTGGTGACGCCGCCAGGCGGAATCGCCCACCAGCGCGGCCGGATCGTCCTCGCCTCCCGTGACGACCACGCCGCCGGCACAGCTGAGCTCGGTGTAGAAACCGCCACCCAGCTGCTCTACGCCCCACCGAACGAATTCATCGACATAGCGGTGATAGTTCGTGAACATGATGAACCGCTGAGTGTGTTCCGGCGGAGTGCCGGTGTAGTGGGCAAGCCGGGCAAGCGAGAAGTCGGTGCGCGCGCCGTCGAACAGCGCCAGCGGTCGCGGACCATTCGACTGCCAGTTGCCGTCCGCCACCTCGTCGCCGATGTCGGACAGCTGCGCGGTCGGAAACCACCGCGCAAGCGTGGCGGCGCTCGTGTCGCCGAGGTCAAGCCGCTCGCCCTGCTCCAGAACATAGGGGTAGGGCACCTCATGGATGGAGGTGCCGACCTCCACCTCCACCTCATAATCGTCGACAAGAAGCGACAACTGCTCGTGGAGATACTCGCGGAACAGGGCCGGGCGGGTCACGGTGACAGCATAGTCGCCCGGCTCGTTCAGCCGCCCGAACGAGCGTGGCGGCACGAAGTCGCCGTCCAGTCCGCGATGGGTGAGCCGGATCTCCGGATAGCCGAACAGCCCCGCTCGCCGCCGCTCAGGGTCCGGCGGCGTCCCGTCGGCTACGAAGCGGACAAGCGCCTCGCGCAGGCGGCGAACGGCGTCGTCATAAAGCGACTCCAGCTCGTCGAGCAGGTCGGCGACTTGAGCGGGCATCGGTTGCGCCGTTAAAGCTGTTGCAGGACGTGCTCGGCGGAGCTGACCTTGAACTCGCCGGGCGCTTCGACGTCGATCGAGCGGACGACGCCGTCGTCGACCACCATCGCGTAACGCTGCGACCGCTTGCCCATGCCAAACGCGCTTGCGTCCATCTCAAGCCCCAGCGCGCGCGTAAAGTCGCCGCTGCCGTCCGACAGCATCACAACCTTGCCTTGGGCCGCGCCCTCCCTGGCCCAGGCGTTCAGCACGAAGGCGTCGTTCACCGCCACGCAGGCGATCTCGTCCACACCCTTCGCCTTGAGTTCATCCGCTTTCTCGACAAAGCTCGGTAAGTGACTGATGGAGCAGGTCGGCGTAAAGGCACCGGGAACGGCGAACAGCACGACCGTCTTGCTGCGGAAAAACTCCGCAGTGGTCGTGGTGTCCGGCCCGTCGGGCGTGGCGCGGATCAGGGTGGCGTCGGGCAGGCGGTCGCCTTTGGCGATGGTCATATGGTTCTCCTGTTCACAACAGCGTGCCGCCGGGTGGGCGAGCTATCCTAACACGGATCGGTGGCGCGTCGTTCCCGCGACGCCTAAGCCCAACCCCCATGGAGTTCCCCCGCTACCTGTCCGGCCAGACCCTGCTCGCGCTGCCGAGCCTGGGCGATCCGCGGTTCCAGCGGGCCACGATCGCGATGTGCAGCCATGACGAGGATGGCGCGATGGGGATCGGCATCGGCGAGCGCGTGATCGGCACCAGCCTGCACGACCTGCTCGGCCAGCTCGACATCGGTCCCGGCGAGGCTCCGGACGTGGCGCTGTGCGTCGGCGGTCCGGTGGAGCCGCAGCGCGGGTTCGTCCTGCACGGGCGCGACTGGTCGGGGCCGGACAGCCTGGACGTGGCCGGGCGCTTTCACCTGACCGGCACGCTCGACGTGCTGCACGCGCTGGCGGAGGGTCGCGGGCCGAGCCGCTTCGTCGTGGCGCTTGGCTATGCCGGCTGGGGCGCGGGGCAATTGGAGCACGAGCTGACGGGCGACGGCTGGTTTCCGGCACCGCTCTCGCCCGACCGACTGTTCGACGCGCCGCCGGGCGAGCGGTGGAGCCGCGCGTTCGCCACCCTGGGCCTGGAGCCGTCGGCCTTCGCGGTGGGGGCGGGGCGGGCCTAGACATATTCCTCCCCATCTCTGATGAGGAGGGGGCCCACGAAGTGATGGAGGGGCATGACCCCGGCCCCTCCACCACTCGGCCGTCGCCGAGCAGTCCCCCTCCACGAGCGAGCTCAGGGAGGAACCGTTCCGTCACATATAACCAAAGCTTTATATTTGCCCCGCCGCGCCGCCGCTCTTATAGGCGCGGCCATCAGCCCGTCCTGCGCCGGGCCACAAACCTTCAGGAGCACTCCCTTGGCCACCACCATGACGCGCGACCACGTCGTCGCCGACCTCAGCCTCGCACCCTTCGGCGACAAGGAGATCGCGATCGCGGAGACGGAGATGCCCGGCCTGATGGCGCTGCGCTCCGAGTTCGGCGAGAGCCAGCCGCTCAAGGGCGCGCGGATCACCGGCTCGCTGCACATGACGATCCAGACGGCCGTGCTGATCGAGACGCTGATCGCCTTGGGGGCGGAGGTCCGCTGGGCCAGCTGCAACATCTACTCGACGCAGGACCACGCGGCCGCTGCCATCGCGGCCAAGGGTATCCCCGTGTTCGCGATCAAGGGCGAGACGCTCGGCGAATATTGGGACTATGTCGCCAAGATCTTCCAGTGGGGCGACACGCCCTGCAACCTGATCCTGGACGATGGCGGCGACGCCACGATGTTCGCGCTGTGGGGCGCGCGCGTCGAGGCCGGCGAAACGATGCCCGCCCCGGAGAACGACGAGGAAGTCGAGTTCCAGCGCGTGCTCAAGGCGTTCGTGGCCGAGCACCCGACCTATCTCACCCGCACGGTCGCCGCCATCAACGGTGTGTCGGAGGAGACGACCACGGGCGTCCACCGACTTTACGAGCTCGCCAAACAGGGCAAGCTGCCCTTTCCGGCGATCAACGTGAACGACAGCGTGACCAAGTCGAAGTTCGACAACCTCTATGGTTGCCGCGAGAGCCTGGTGGACGCCATTCGCCGCGCCACCGACGTCATGCTGTCGGGCAAGGTCGCGGTCGTCGCCGGCTATGGCGACGTCGGCAAGGGGTCCGCGGAGTCGCTGCGCAACGGCGGCGCGCGCGTGCTGGTGACGGAAGTCGACCCGATCTGCGCGTTGCAGGCGGCGATGGACGGCTATGAGGTCGTGACGATGGAGGACGCCGCCCCGCGCGCCGACATCTTCGTCACGTCCACCGGCAATGTCGACGTCATCACCGTCGATCACATGCGCGCGATGAAGAACATGGCGATCGTGTGCAACATCGGCCATTTCGACTCCGAGATCCAGATCGACGGCCTGGCCAACATGAAATGGACCGAGATCAAGCCGCAGGTCGACGAGATCGAGTTTCCGGGCGGCAACAAGATCATCCTGCTGGCGCGCGGCCGACTGGTGAACCTGGGCTGTGCGACGGGTCATCCGTCCTTTGTCATGTCGTCGAGCTTCACCAATCAGGTGCTGGCGCAGATCGAGCTGTGGCAGCGGCCGGAGCAGTATCAGAACCAGGTTTATGTGCTGCCCAAGCATCTCGACGAGAAGGTGGCCCAGCTGCACCTCGCCAAACTGGGTGTGCGGCTGACCACGCTGACCGAGAAGCAGTCGAACTATATCAACGTGCCCCAGGCGGGGCCGTTCAAGCCGGACCATTATCGGTATTGATCTTACTTCGTCCCCTCCCTTCTAGGGAGGGGATTGAGGGGTGGGTGGCGAAGGCGAAGCCGAGCCCGTCCCGGCTTTGGAAGCTCGCGCTTCGCGCTCGC
>JAABUN010008780.1_pt1 | contig 10179 bp, 8 predicted proteins | sample 5559311 | NCBI WGS metagenome assembly JAABUN01 (sample SAMN10711877, study PRJNA513370) | rock metagenome | isolation source: Antarctica rocks | place: Antarctica: Victoria Land, Siegfried Peak sud
ACTAGTCGGTGTTCCTGGTCATGCCCAGCTTCGACAGCGACGCACGCGCGGCGGCGACCACGCGTTCGGCGGTCATGCCGAACTGCTCGTACAGCACGGTGTACGGCGCGCTGGCGCCGAAGTGCTCGAGGGCAACGCACTCGCCGGCCTCGCCGACCCACTCGTGCCAGCCCTGCGAGACGGCGGCCTCGACGGAGACCCGCGCCTTCACGTCGGTCGGGAAGACGGTCTTCTTGTACGCCTCGTCCTGCGCGCGGAACCACTCGACGCACGGCATGGACACCACGCGGGTGGGGATGCCCTCGGACTCGAGAGCCTCCTGCGCGGCGACGCAGATCTGCACCTCGGAGCCGGTGCCGACGAGCAGCACCTTCGGTGCGCCGTTCGAGGCGTCGCGCAGGACGTACGCACCGCGGGCGGTGCCCTCGGCGCCGGCGAACACCGATCGGTCGAACGTCGGGACGTTCTGCCGGGTCAGCGCGATGCCGGCCGGCCGGTCGGTGTGCTCAAGGATCGTCCGCCAGGCGACCACGGTCTCGTTCGCGTCGGCGGGACGTACGACGTCCAGGCCGGGCACGGCCCGCAGCGACGCGAGCTGCTCGATCGGCTGGTGGGTGGGCCCGTCCTCGCCCAGCCCGATGGAGTCATGCGTCCAGACGTAGGTGACCGGCAGCCCCATCAGCGCGGCGAGGCGGACGGCGCCGCGCATGTAGTCGCTGAAGACCAGGAACGTCCCACCGTAGACGCGCGTGCCGCCGTGCAGCGCGATGCCGTTCATGACGGCGCCCATCGCGTGCTCGCGGATGCCGAAGTGCAGGGTGCGGCCGTACGGGTCGGCGCCGGGCAGCGGGTTGCCCTCGGGCAGGAAGGAGGAGTCCTCGTCGATGGTGGTGTTGTTGCTCCCGGCGAGGTCCGCCGAGCCGCCCCACAGCTCGGGGATCACCTCACCGAGCGCGGCGAGCACCTTGCCGCTGGCCTTGCGGGTGGCGACGCCCTTCTGGTCGGCATCGAACGACGGCAGCGCCTCGATCCAGCCGGCGGGCAGCCGCCGCGCCTGCAGCCGGTCGTGCAGCGCCTTGCGATCGGGGTTCTTGGTCGCCCAGGCGTCGTAGGTCTCCTGCCACGCGGAGTGCGCCCCACGGCCCCGCTCGAGCACCTGCCGGGCGTGCTGGACGACCTCGTCGGGAGCGTAGAAGTTGCTGTCCACCGGGAAGCCGATGGCCTCCTTGGTCAGCTTCACCTCCTCCGCTCCGAGGGCGGCGCCGTGTGCCTTGCCGGTGTTCTGCAGGTTGGGCGCCGGGTAGCCGATGATCGTCCGCATCGCGATGAACGAGGGGCGGTCGGTCTCGTCGCGGGCGGTCGTCAGCGCGCGGTACAGCTCCTGGACGTCGTTGCCGTCCTCGACCCGCTGCGTGTGCCAGCCGTAAGCCTCGTAGCGCTTCAGGACGTCCTCGCTGAAGGCGGTCTCGGTGTCGCCCTCGATCGAGATGTGGTTGTCGTCGTAGAGCACGACGAGATTGCTCAGCCGCTGGTGGCCGGCGAGCGAGGATGCCTCGCCGCTGATGCCCTCCTGCATGTCGCCGTCGGACGCCACGCACCAGATGGTGTGGTCGAACGGGCTCGTGCCCGCAGCGGCCTTCGGGTCGAGCAGGCCGCGCTCATAGCGCGCCGCCATCGCCATGCCGACGGCGTTGCCGACGCCTTGGCCGAGCGGTCCGGTGGTGATCTCGACGCCGGGGGTGTGCCCGTGCTCGGGGTGCCCCGGGGTGAGCGAGCCCCACTGACGCAGGTGGGCGAGGTCCTCGACGGTCAGTCCGTAGCCGGACAGGAACAGCTGGACGTAGAGCGTGAGGCTGGTGTGACCGCAGGACAGCACGAAGCGGTCGCGTCCGGTCCAGGCCGGGTCGCTCGGGTCGTGCCGCAGCAGGCGCTGGTAGAGCAGGTAGGCCGCCGGCGCCAGACTCATCGCGGTGCCGGGGTGGCCGGAGCCGGCCGCCTCGACGGCGTCCATCGCCAGCGCTCGGGAGACGTCGATGGCCTGGTCGTCGAGGTCGGTCCACGCGAGCGTGCGGGCGTCGGTCTTGGAGGAGCTCATGCGGCTGCTGTCGCCTTCGTCGGGGTCGCGGTCGGGAACGCGGTCGGCAGTCGGACTGGTGATCCACTGGACCCTAGACCTGACCGTTCCCCGACTGCAGAGAGCCAACCCGGCTCGCCAGGGCCGCCCGGCAGGCCGCTCGGGTGAGCCGTCAGTAGACTCGCCGTGTGACGACGCTCGCGGACCCGACCGCTGCGCCGGCGTCCTCCTCCGCCACCCGTGCAGCCTCGCTGAAGGCGACCCTCGGCGCCTACGTCGCCCTCACCAAGCCCCGCATCATCGAGCTGCTGCTCGTCACGACCGTGCCGACCATGGTGCTCGCCGAGCAGGGGATGCCCTCGTTCGCTCTGGTGCTTGCGACGCTGGTCGGCGGCTCGCTGGCGGCCGGCAGTGCCAACGCGTTGAACTGCTACTACGACCGCGACATCGACCAGTTGATGCACCGCACCTCGCGCCGTCCGCTGTCCCAGCGGATCGTGCCGCCACGCAACGCGCTGGTCTTCGGGCTCCTTCTCGGGGTGCTGTCCTTCGTCACGCTCTGGCTGACCACCAACCTGCTGAGCGCGGTCCTTGCCATCGCCGCCATCGCCTTCTACGTCCTCGTCTACACGATGCTGCTCAAGCGCCGCACCTCGCAGAACATCGTCTGGGGCGGGGCGGCCGGATGCATGCCGGTGCTCATCGGCTGGTCGGCCGTCACGGGCACCGTCGGCTGGCCGGCCGTCGTGCTGTTCCTGGTCATCTTCTTCTGGACCCCGCCGCACTTCTGGGCGCTGGCGATGCGCTTTCGTGACGACTACGCGGCCGCCTCCGTGCCGATGCTCCCGGTCGTCGCGACGCCCGCGGTGGTGGCCTCCCGGATTGTCGCCTACTCCTGGGCGATGGTCGCCACCTCGCTGCTGCTCGTGGCGCCGGTTGGCCCCTCCGGTCCGGTCTACGGCGTCTCCGCGCTCCTGCTGGGTGCGGCGTTCCTGCGCGAGGCGCACCTGCTCAAGGCGCGCGTGCGCAGCGGCACGGACGCCAGCCCGATGCGGCTGTTCCACTGGTCGATCACCTACCTGGCGCTGCTCTTCCTCGCCGTCGCTGTCGACGCCCTGCTCTGACGTGGTCGCCCGTCCGCGGGTAGCGCTGGTGAGCTTCGCCGGCCTGCCTGAGCTCTACAGGGACGACCGCCTGGCGCTGGAGCCGTTGACTGGTCTCGGGGTCGACGTGGAGCCGGTCGTCTGGGACGACCGGGCCGAGGACTGGGCGTCGTACGACCTGGTGGTGGTGCGCTCGACGTGGGACTACACGCTGCGCCGGGAGCAGTTCCTCGACTGGGCGGCGTCCGTGCCGCGGCTGCTGAACCCGGTGGACGTGCTGGCCTGGAACACCGACAAGCGCTACCTCGCCGAGCTTGCCGCCACAGGAGTGCCGGTGGTGCCGACGATCTTCGTCGCCCCCGGTGAGGCCTACGACGTGCCGGCGTACGAACACGTCGTGAAGCCGACCGTCTCCGCCGGGGCGCGGGACACCAGGCGCTTCACCGCGGGGGAAGACTCGACGGTGCACGCAGTCGCCCTGCTGGCGGCCGGGCGCACGGTGATGGTCCAGCCGTACCAGTCGTCGGTGGACGAGGCGGGGGAGACGGCGGTGCTGTCCTTCTTTGGCGAGCACAGCCATGCCGCCCGCAAGGCGCCGGTGCTGGTGCCCGATCTGGGCGACCCGAACGCCGTCGCGATCACGCCGCGGAAGGGAACTCCCGCCGAGCTCGCGGTGGCGCAAGCCGCGCTGGCGGCCGTGCCCTGGCCCGAGCCGCTGCTCTACGCGCGGGTCGACCTGGTGCCGGGGCCGGACGGCTCGCCGGTGCTGATGGAGCTCGAGCTGATCGAGCCGTGCCTGTTCCTCGCCCAGGACCCCGGTGCGCCCGCCCGGTTCGCTGCGGCCGTCTGCGCCAGCCTGTAGCGGACCACACCCTCAGACGAGCTGTTCCTCCCGGGGGCGTGCGGTCACCGGGACGGCGCCGAGCGGCCCCCGGTCCCGCAGCGCGAGCACCGCGTGCACGGCCGCCACCGTGACCGCGCAGGCGCCGACCAGGTGCAGCGCGACGAGCGGCACGGGCAGCCCGGTGAAGTACTGCCCGAAGCCGAGCAGCCCCTGCGCCAGCTCCACCGCCAGCAGCACGCCCATGGCCCGCACCGCGGCCGGATGGGCGCCGCTGGCCTTGAGCGCCACCCAGAAGGCCAGCGTGACGCCGACCAGCAGGAAGACGAGGTCGGCGTGCACCTGGCTGACCGACTCCGGGTCCAGCCCGGTCCGGCCGGCCGCGACGTCACCGGAGTGCGGCCCGCTGCCGGTCACGACCGTGCCGGCCACGAGGGTGGCACCAACCAGCGCGAGCAGCCCGATGCCGAGGCGGCGCAGCGGAGCGCCGACGACGGGCGCCGGCGGCAGGTCGCCTTCGCGGGCACGCTGGTGCAGCACGGTGGCCAGGGCGATGAGGACGCTGGACACCAGGAAGTGGCCCATGACGGTCCACGGGTTCAGGCCGGTGAGCACGGTGATGCCGCCGAGGACCGCTTGCGCCGGGATCCCCAGCAGCACCAGCACGGCCAGTCGGCGCATGCTGGGGCGGACCGGGCGCTGGCGCCAGACGGCGACGGTGGTGGCCAGCACGACGGCCAGGAGCACGAAGGTGAGCAGCCGGTTGCCGAACTCGATCAGCCCGTGCGCGGCGTACTCCGCCGTCGGGGTGTAGGTGCTGTCCGTGCAGCGCGGCCAGGTCGGGCAGCCGAGGCCGCTGGACGTCAGGCGGACCGCCCCGCCCGTGACGACGATGGCGCTGTTCGCGACGACGCTCGCCAACGCGAGCCGCCGGACCGTGCGCGGCGTCGGGCGGGGGAGCACGGGTCTAGCGTAGGGCGGACGCCTCCTGTCGTCCTGTCGGCCTCAGGCGGCCTTGCGGCGACGGAGCAGGACGGCGGCCGCAAGCAGCGCGAGCGCCGCCAGCCCGGGGGCTGCACCCGGTCCCGTGGCGGGCAGGCCGGGAGCAGGTGGGCTTGTGGCCGGCGCCGGGCGGTCCGCGACCGGCTGCGCGGCGGGCGCGGGCGGCTCGGCGGCAGGAGGAACGGCCGCCGCGAGGGCGCTCGGCCCGCTGGTCTGCTTTGCCCAGGTGACCTGGCCCCTGCCTGCCTTCGGCTCGTCGTTGTCGGCGTAGGCCACCTGTGCCAGCCCGTCCGGACCGATCGCGAGCTCGAAGAAGTCGAGCAGGCTGCGATCGCCCCCCAGGATGCAGAGCAGGCCGTTGAGGCAGATGTCGCCGAGGTGGATCGGGTTGGGCGAGATCGTGCTGCGGCTGATCACCGGGGTGTCGGTGTCGGCGCCCCGCACCTGCGCGAAGTGGACGTTCCAGACGCTCGCGCTGTCGTCGGCGTTCGCCCCGTTGATCGTGCCGTACCAGGCGACGTCCAGCACGCCCGGCGCGCCAGCCGCTCCGGTGGCGTAGATCTGCGCACCCTGATCGAGGGCGGCGCCGTCGACCTTGACCGGGGCGCTCCAGGTCGCGGCCTTGTCCGTGGAGACCACGAAGTAGGTGTGGAAGTTCCCGGGCGAGCCCTTGTCGGAGTTGTACAGCAGGTAGACGTTGCCGGCCGTGTCGATGGTGCCCCACGGGAAGATCGCGCCGTTGGTGACCTCGCCGGTGTCCACGACCGCGTAGTTGTTGCTGAAGGCGCTGTCACCCTCGCCCTTGTGTGCGACCACGATGCCGCGGGTCGGGCCGAAGGGCGGGATGCCATCGGTGACGTTGCCCTTCGCGTTGGAGATCGAGTAGAGGACGTAGAGGTCCTTGTCGTCGGGGCTGACGAGGATCGGGCCGCTGAAGGTGTTCACGCCCTGGTCGAGCAGCGAGGCGGGCTCCCCCTGCGCCGGGGTCGAGGCCATGCCCGGGGCGGCCGCCTGGTCGGCCCCCGTCACGGGCAGCGCGGCATCGGTCTCCGGCCAGGTCAGGCCACCGTCGGTGCTGCGCGCGTAGAACTCACCCTCGGCGACGAAGTCGTGGTAGACGAGGTAGACGGTCTTGCCGTCGCTGGTGTGCGCCAGCCACTGCCGATCCTGCTCGATCCCGGCGGTCTCGTTGCCCTTCCACGTCGCCCCGAAGTCCTCGGAGTAGCGCACCGCGCTGTCGGTGATCTCCAGGTCGACGTTGATCAGCCTGCCGTTCGGCAGGAAGTCGATCTCGCAGTCGCCACCGCCGTTGGTCGAGTTGGTGTGGGAGGTGCCGAAGGTGCGGCCGTCGTCGGCGGAGTACCACACGCTGGTCTCGCCTGCGCCGCCCGGGACGCAGACGGCGATGTGCCCGTCGCGGGCCACGGCCAGCGAAGGCTCGCCGTAGGCCTTCTGGTCGGCCAGCACCGTGGTGCGGAAGGCGAAGCGGTCGGTCCCGTCGCTGGCCCCGGCGCCAGCGGCGGGTGCGCCGAGGGCCACCGCCGCGAGCCCCAGGGCGGCAACGACAAGGGCGGCAGGTGTGCGGCGAGCGATCATGCAGCCGACCGTACGCCTCTGCCGGTCGTCCCGGGCCTACTCCCAGCGGAACAGCCGGCTGGCCGCCGCCAGCGAGGCGACCGCCCAGACGGCCAGCGCGGCCAGGTCGCGCAGCGGCAGGCCCACCCCGTCGACCAGAACCTCGCGCAGGCCGTGCGACAGGGCAGCCGTCGGCAGCAGCGACAGCACGCTCTCCGCCGCCCCGAACGCCGACACCGGGAACAGCACCCCGCCGAGCACCAGCAGGACGAACCAGAGCAGGTTGGCGGCGGCCAGCGTGGTGAGACCCCGCAGGGTGCCGCCGAGCAGCAGGCCGAGGCCGCTGAACGCGGCGGTGCCGAGCACCACCAGCGCGAGGACGGACAGCACCGATCCTCGGGGCTCCCAGCCGAGGGCGAGCCCGACCAGGGACAGCAGCGTCACCTGGAGCAGCTCGACGACGAGGACCGCCAGCGTCTTGGCCAGCAGCAGCACCGAGCGCGGCAGCGGGGTGGCGCCGAGCCGCTTGAGCACGCCGTACTGACGCTCGAAGCCGACGCCGATCGCCTGGCCGGTGAAGGCCGTCGACATGACGGCGAGCGCGAGCACGCCGGGGACGAAGAAGTCCGCCCGGCTGCCGCTGACGTCGTCGGACAGGTCGATGAACGGCACGGTTACCAGCACGACGAGCAGCCCCACCGGGATCACCAGGCTGAGCAGCACCTGCTCGCCGTTGCGCAGCACCAGCTTGAGCTCGGCGAGCGCCTGCGCCGCGAGCATCCGGCCCAGCGGGGCGGCGCCGGGGCGGGGCGCCAGCGCGCCGGGGGTCCAGGTGCTCATGTGCGCAGCCCGCGCCCGGTCAGCTCGAGGAAGACGTCCTCGAGGCTGCGCCGCTCGATCTGCAGGTCGTGCGCCATCGCGTCGTGGGAGGCGCACCACGCGGTGACGGTGGCCAGCAGCTGCGGGTCGACGGGTCCCTCGACGAGGTACTGCCCGGACGGCGACTCCTTGGCTGCTGAGCCGGCCGGCAGCCTGCCGAGCAGCTGCTCGAGGTCCAGCCCGGGCGTCGAGCGGAAGCGCAGCTGTCCGGTCGCACCTGCGGCAGTGAGCTCGGCCACGGTCCCGGCGGCCACGACGCGGCCGGCGTCGATGACCACCACGTCATCGGCCAGGCGTTCTGCCTCGTCGAGCAGGTGGGTGGTCAGCACGACGCTGACGCCGTCGCGGCGCAGCGCCTCCACCAGCTCCCAGGTGGCGTGGCGTGCCTGCGGGTCGAGCCCGGCAGTCGGCTCGTCCAGGAAGACCAGCTCCGGCCGGCCGACGATCGCCAGGCCGAGCGAGAGTCGCTGCTGCTGACCGCCGGACAGCCGCCGGTATGGCGTGCGCGTGACCTCGACGAGGCCGAGCCGCTCGAGCAGGTCGTCCGGGTCCAGCGGGTCGGCGGCGTACGAGGCGACCAGGCGCAGCATCTCCGCGCAGCGAAGCCCGGGGTACGCGCCGCCAGTCTGCGGCATGACGCCGATGCGGGGCCGCAGCGAGGCGTCCCGCGGCGACTGGCCGAGCACCCGGACCGAGCCCCCGTCGGGGGTGCGGAAGCCCTGGCAGATCTCGACCGTGGTGGTCTTGCCGGCGCCGTTGGGGCCGAGCAGCGCCAGAACCGTGCCGGTGCGCACCTGGAAGGACAGGTCGTCCACGACCGGCCGCCCGGCGTAGGACTTGCGCAGCCCCACGACGTCGAGAGCGGGCGCGGTCACGATCTCCAGCGTAGGCGGCGCGGCCGTCCGCCGCACCGCGCACGACTGGAGGTGAGGGCACCCTTCGTGGCGGGCCTCACGCGCGTCCCGGGCCGGGTGGGTTCGACGCCGGGCAGCATTTACGCGACACTGACGTTGTGAAAAACGTGGCGGAGCTGACGAGCACGGGAAGCGGGACGCGCGAGCGCGTCCGATCGCTCCTGCTCGCGCTTGGCCCGTCGACGGCCAGCACGCTGTCCGACCGGCTCGGTCTGAGCCCGGCCGCAGTGCGCAAGCACCTCGATGCGCTGGTCGTCGACGGCACGGTCAGCACCCGCCAGCAGCACGTCCGCGGACTGCGCGGCCGCGGCCGCCCGGCCCGGCTCTACGCCCTCACCGACGCCGGCCACGCCCGCGGCCCGGCCGCCTACGACGACCTGGCCGCCGGCGCGCTGCGCTTCCTGGCCGAGGCTGCCGGTCCCGACGCGGTGGAGCGCTTCGCCGAGGTCCGGGTCGCCGACCTGGAAGCCCGCTACAGCCAGCAGCTGGCTGACGCGGTGGACAAGCCCGCCGCCCTGGCCGAGGCGCTGAGCGCCGACGGCTACGCCGCGACCACCTCGGAGCAGGGCTTCGGCGTCCAGCTGTGCCAGCACCACTGCCCCGTCCGGCACGTCGCTGCCGAGTTCCCGCAGCTGTGCGACGCCGAGACGGCAGCCCTCGGGCGGCTGCTCGACGTCCATGTTCAGAGACTCGCGACCATCGCCCACGGCGACGGCGTGTGCACCACCTTCATCCCTACAGGGAAGGCACCACGATGACGACGACCCAGGACCAGCAGCTCGAAGGCCTCGGCACCTACAAGTTCGGCTGGGCCGACTCCGACGTCGCCGGCTCCACCGCGGTGCGCGGCATCAACCCCGGTGTCGTCGAGAACATCTCCGCGCTGAAGTCCGAGCCGCAGTGGATGCTCGACATGCGCCTCAAGGGCCTGAAGCTGTTCGAGAAGAAGCCGATGCCGACGTGGGGTTCGGACCTGTCGGGCATCCACTTCGACAACATCAAGTACTTCGTGCGGTCCTCGGAGAAGCAGGCGACCTCGTGGGAGGACCTGCCCGAGGACATCAAGAACACCTACGACAAGCTCGGCATCCCCGAAGCCGAAAAGCAGCGCCTGGTCGCCGGTGTCGCCGCGCAGTACGAGTCGGAGGTCGTCTACCACTCGATCCGCGAGGACCTCCAGGAGAAGGGCGTCATCTTCGTCGACACCGACACCGCCCTGAAGGAGCACGAGGAGCTGTTCCGGGAGTACTTCGGCTCGGTCATCCCCGTCGGTGACAACAAGTTCGCCGCGCTCAACACCGCTGTGTGGTCCGGCGGGTCGTTCATCTACGTGCCGAAGGGCGTGAAGGTCGACATCCCGCTGCAGGCCTACTTCCGCATCAACACTGAGAACATGGGCCAGTTCGAGCGGACCCTGATCATCGCCGACGAGGGCTCCTCGGTGCACTACGTCGAGGGCTGCACCGCGCCCATCTACAGCAGCGACAGCCTGCACTCCGCGGTCGTCGAGATCATCGTGAAGAAGGACGCACACGTCCGCTACACGACGATCCAGAACTGGTCGAACAACGTCTACAACCTGGTCACCAAGCGCACCGCCGTGCACGAGGGCGGCCGGATGGAGTGGATCGACGGCAACATCGGCTCCAAGGTCACCATGAAGTACCCGGCCTGCTACCTGCTCGGCGAGGGCGCCGTCGGCGAGACGCTGTCGATCGCCTTCGCCGGCGAGGGCCAGCACCAGGACGCCGGCGCCAAGATGGTGCACGCCGCTCCTCGTACGACGAGCAA
>JAABUN010008782.1_pt1 | contig 10178 bp, 8 predicted proteins | sample 5559311 | NCBI WGS metagenome assembly JAABUN01 (sample SAMN10711877, study PRJNA513370) | rock metagenome | isolation source: Antarctica rocks | place: Antarctica: Victoria Land, Siegfried Peak sud
TGCCCCTCTCACGACCCACGACCCACGACCCACGACCCACGACTACACACAAGGAGTCTCATGGAATATCAGGCGATGTGGGCGCCCTGGTCCGGGCCGGGTCTGGAGCATCTGCGGCTCAGTGTCGATGACGAGGGGGTGCGTGCCGATGGGCTGATCATCGGTGTGGCCGATGATGGGCCGTTTCGGCTGCGTTACAGCGTGCGTTGCGATGGCGCGTGGCGGGTACGCGAGGTGCGCGCGGTGCGACTCGATCTGGCGATTGCCCCGGTGGCGCTGCGGGCCGATGGCCTCGGCAACTGGACGACGCCGGAGGGCGATCCGGTACACGAGCTTGCTGGCTGCATCGACATCGACCTCTCCGGATCGCCGTTCACCAATACGCTGCCGATCCGTCGCCTTGCGCTGCCGCTCGGCGCGACGCACGACCTGACGATGGCCTATATCCGGGTGCCGGAGTTGACCGTCATGCCCGATCCGCAACGCTACACGCGCCTCGCCGCCGACCGCTATCTGTACGAGAGCGGCGACAGCGATTTCCGGGCGGAACTGCCGCTCGATGCCGCTGGGCTGGTCCTCGATTATCCGGGTATCGCGCGGCGTGTCTGGCCGCAATAGTCGGAGATGGGATTGCCCTGTAGCCGCTTGAGGAGCTTGAAGAGGCCATGCCGAGCGACGATATAATTCGTCTTGCGCGTGCCGATGAGTGCGATGCGATCCGTGCGCTCGTGGCGGCGGCTTATGGGCCTTACGTCGCGCGGATCGGTCGCGAGCCCGCGCCGATGTCTGCCGATTATCGCGCGCTGATCGCCCGTGGTGTTGTCTACGTCCTGCCCGGTGCCGCCGGACCGCGCGGCCTCTTGGTCGCGTATCTGGAGGGCGATACGTTCTTGATCGAGAATGTCGCGGTGTCGCCGCGCGAACAAGGGCTTGGCCTCGGCAGACGCCTGCTCGACTTCGCTGCGGGGCTCGCCAGCGCTCAGAATGCGGTGGCCCTAACCCTCTATACCAACGCGCTGATGACTGAGAACGTACACTATTATGGTAAACTTGGTTTCGTGGAAATGGCGCACCGTACGGTTGATGGTTTCGACCGCGTCTATATGCTCAAAGAACTCGCCGGGCCTTCCGCCACGCGATGAGCGGCAGTATTCTGCGACCGGCAGTTAAGCAACGATAAAGGGGATAACGATTCGATGAGCGATACGCAGCAGCCTGAGATTGTCGTGCAGCGCCTGAGCGAACTGATCGCGGTCGATCCGTCGCGCGTCCTCGGCCTGGCAACCGCCGCCGCGCGCTGGGAGACGTTCGCCTGCCTGCGCGGGATCGGCGATCTGCCGGGTGCTGCGGCGGTGCTGGACGCCATCGCGGAGATGAGTGGCCCCCTGGCAAAGGTGTTGGATGCCCAGGCGCAACTCTGGCCGACCCTCGGGCGGGCCGATGAGGCGATTGCAGCGGCGCAAGAGCGCGTCGAGCGGTTCCCGTCGTTTTCGGGCGAGATCGCGCTGGCCCGCGCCTTTATCGCCACCGACCGCCTCGATGAGGCGATGGCGATTGCCGAGCGGCTCTATGCGCGCGAGGCGCAGAACCCGACCGTGATCCAACTGCTGGCGCGGATTGCCCTCGAACAGGGCGATGGCGAGGGTGCGATCGAGCGGTACGACGAGTTGCAGACCCTCAATCCCGATGGTGGCGAGGCGCAACTCGGCCCCGCCCGCGCCCGCGTGGCGATGGGCGAGGAAGAGGAGGCCGAGCGGACCCTGCGGCAGTTCGCCGGTCGTGCCGAGTCGGTGACGCAGCCCGCCGTGTTGACCGCGTGGGCCGAGTTGGCCGACGAGTTGGGGGACGACGAGATCGCCGGTCGGCTCCGCGCCCGCGCCACGACCCTCTGGGCCGAGCGTTCCGCCTTTCTCCTGCCGGAGCTCGCGACGACCCCCGTGGCGCGCGAGGCCGATCCCGATGCCGTGCCGTTGGAAGATATTCTGGACCCGGACCTCGCCCCCGCCGACGACCAGCCGGTGGCGATTGCCCCCGAGGTGCTGGCGGCGGCGCACGACCTCTTCGGGTATGACCGCCTGCGTACCGGGCAGGCCCGCGTGATCGACCAGACGATGCGCGGGGTCGATACCCTGGCGACGATGCCGACCGGCGCGGGGAAATCGCTCTGCTACCAGTTGCCGTCGATGCTCCTGCCGGGTGTGACGCTGGTGATCTCGCCGCTGATCGCGCTGATGCAGGATCAGGTCGCCTCGCTGCCGCCCGCTGTCGCGCGGCGTACGACGCTGATCAACAGCAGCGTCGGGGTCGCGGAGAACCGGCGACGGCAGGAAGGGATCGCGCGTGGCGACTATTCGCTCGTCTACGCCGCGCCGGAGCGGTTGCGGCAGGCCCCGTTCCTGCGGGCGCTGGCGACGGCGGGGGTCTCGCGGCTGGTGGTCGATGAGGCGCACTGTATCAGCCTCTGGGGGCACGACTTCCGGCCCGATTACCTGATCGTGCCGCAGGTGCTGCCCGCGCTCGGCGAGCCGCCGGTGCTGGCCCTGACCGCCACCGCGACGCCGGAGATCGCCCGCGAGATCGCCGGGCGGCTCGGACGCCCGCTCGATCATGTGCGTGTCAGCCTCTTCCGCCACAACCTCTTCTACGAGGTACAACGCCTCGAAAACCGCGAGGCGAAGCTGCGGGCGACGGTGGACGTTGCCCGCTCCCAGTCGGGCTGCGGGATCATCTACGTCAGTTCGCGCGATGGCTGTGAGCAAGTCGCCAAGCTGCTCAACAGCGAGTTGAAGGAGCGCCGCACCGATCCCGATGTCGCGCTGGCGTACCACGCCGGTTTCGCCTCGGCTGACCGCGCCGAGCGGATGCGGCGGTTCATGGATGGCGACGTGCGGATCATGGTCGCCACGGTCGCCTTCGGGATGGGCGTCGATAAGTCCGACGTGCGGTTCATCGTCCACCTGAGTCCGCCGAACTCGCTCGAAGCGTACGCGCAGGAGTCCGGTCGCGCGGGGCGCGATGGTGCGCCCGCCCGCTGCGTCCTCCTCTACGCCAACGCCGATAGCACGACGCTGCGGAAGCGGGCCAAGGGCGACGAGTTCGACATCGAAACCCTGCGCCGCGCCTATGCGCAGTTGCGCCGCGTCCTCGGGCGCGGCTGGGGGGTGGTTTCGCCGGAGACGATCGCGCTCGAACCGGCGACGGGGAGCGCGGGCCAGGACCAGGATATGCGGATCGCGCTCGGGATCTTGGAGCGCGCGGGCCTGATCGAGCGCCAGCCGGACGCGCCGCACTCGCTCGACGTGACCCTGCGCGGCGCGACCGCGCCCGACGACGAGCGGTGGGAGCGATTCCTGGCGGCGGTCGACCTCTACCCCGGCGAGCCGACGACGATCGATGCGGTGGCGGTCGGGGCGGAACTGGACTTGTCGCCCGCCGAACTGGAAGGGCTATTGCTCGGCTGGGCCGAGGAGAGCGGCGCGATCAACGTCAGCGCCGGGCGACGCGAACTCTGCTTGCGCCTCGTCCTCCCCGCGCCGCCCGATGCCGCCGCCAGCCTGCCGCGCCTCCTCGACGATGTGCGGCGGGAGAACGAGAAGCGGATCAAGCGGATGATCGCCTACGCCACCGGGCGACTCTGTCGGCACGTCACCCTGGCCGCGCACCTCGGCGAACGGCTTGATCCGTGCGGCACTGTCTGCGATGTCTGTACGGGGACGAGTCAGCAGGCGACAGGTGCCAAGCGAGAGCGGGCGGCGGCTGATACGCGGCAAGCGGCTCCGCAGCGACCCGCCCCGGCTTCGGAGGCGGATGCGGCGGTGCTGGTTCTCGATTGCTTGCGGCGGATGCCGTTCAATGTCGGCAAGTCGGGCCTGACGAAGGTGCTGTCCGGGTCGATCACGGCGTCGGTGAAAGAGGACCGGAATCCGCACTTCGGCGCGCTGAGCGGGATGTCGCAGGGGCGGATCGATACGCTGATCGAGCGCCTGGTCACCGACGGTTTTATCGCACGCGGCGACAGCGAATACCGCCCGCTGACGCTGACCGATCGCGGGGCAGCGGCCGAGCGGGCGACCCTCACGGCGTATGCCGCACCCTCGTCTTCGGTCCCCGCCACGCGACAGAACGCGGCGATGGCGAAGCTGACCACCGGCACATCGCTGGCGCTCGGCGATGAGGGCGCTGAGGGCGAGAGCGAGCTCGATGGGGCGCAAGCGGCGCTCCTGGAACGGCTGCGCGAGTGGCGCAGCGCCGAGGCGCGCGAGCGGTCGGTGCCGCCGTACATCATCGCCAAAGATGCGATGTTGCAGGAGGTGGTGCTGCGCCAACCGGCCAGCCACGATGAGTTGCTGGCGATCAAAGGTTTCGGCCCGACGAAGATCGCGTCATTCGGCGATGCGATCCTGGCGCTCGTCGCGGGGGGCTGAACGCGGTTTGCCATCTGCCACCGGCGCGTGGCAAGATAGGCTGGTTGAGGCGTGGCAACGGGGCCACGCTTCGTCTGGGTTGCGATCATCCTCAACGATCGTGCTACACCGAGGACCGGATGCTTTCACAGCGTGCCCGCGTCATTATCAGGCGCGATGATACGATCGCCATGATCGAGCGACGGCGTGCCGGTCGGCGCTATTACGTCTTCCCCGGTGGCGGCGTCGAAGAGGGCGAGACGGCGATTGCCGCCGCGATCCGCGAGGCGCACGAAGAGTTGGGGTTGATCGTCACGATCGGCCCACGGATCGCCGAGCTGATCCGCGATGGCGCGCTGATCCACTTCTACCTCGCCACGCCGACCGGTGGCGACTTCGGCAGCGGGCACGGCCCGGAGATGCGCGGCGATTACCCGCCCGAGCGCGGCACCTATCGCGCCGTCTGGCTGCCGCTAGCCGATCTGATGATCGTCGAGGTCCGACCGCGCACCGTCGCCTATCTCATCCGTGACGTGCGCGCGGCAGGCTGGACCTGGCCGCGCAAGATCGTGCGCTTGCGGTCGTAGGGGTGGTGCTTGGTGAGGGTGGTAACGTATTTCGGTACGTGGTGCCAGAGCTTGACTCGTTACTCCGGTACGTGGCGGAGGGCGAGCGTGGGGCAAGGCGGCGGGCGTGAGGCAGGGCGGGCGTGGGGGTGAGCGTGGGTCGCGGCGTTCGGCTCGTTGCGGCGTGGCGGGGCGCCGTAAACGTGTGTCGCTGGTTTCAACCGGCGACCCACGCCCGCCATGTCCCGCGCCCGCCCTGCGCCATGTACCGGAGTAGACAGCAACTTCCCTCGTCTCTGTGTCCTCTGTGCGCTCTGTGGTTAAAATCCCGTCCCTCCCTTCGTCGTTTGCTCACGCCGCACTGCCCGAGTACGGCGGTGAGGACTTTGCGCCATCCCCGCCTCCGTGACTATACTTGGAGCCGCGCGACAGGGTAAGTTACGATGAGGAGGAAAGAGGGACCGGGCGCGAAAGCGGCCTACGGTGCTGCCACGAGCGGCCCGCCGCCAGCCCGTCCCCACAGATTATGGCGATGATAGAACCGTCCGAGCGTGAGAACCGTTGGCGTAATGCTGATCCGGCGATGTTGGTCGTCACGCTGCTGATCCTTGGCTTCGGCTTGCTGACGATCTATAGCGCCGATAATCGCGATCTGTCGCTGAGCAGCGTGGTTTTCAAGCAAGCCCTCTTCGCGGTTGTCGGCTTCGTCTTGATGGGCCTGCTCGCCGCGCTCGACTACCGATTCCTGCGCGTCCTCTCCCTGCCGATGTATGGTGCGGGGCTCCTTCTGCTGGCGCTGGTCCTGAAATTCGGCACGATCCTCGGCGGTGCCCAGCGCTGGTTCACCTTCGGCCCGCTCTCGTTCCAACCGTCCGAACCGGCGAAACTGGCGACGATCCTGCTCGTCGCCGGATTCATCGCGATGCGTGGTAATCATATTCGCGGGCCGTTTTCGTTCGTGGCGTCCGGGATCCTCGCGGCTGTGCCTGCGGTGCTGGTCTTCGTCGAGCCGGATCTTGGTACCGCGCTGATTTTCGTGGCGATCTGGTTCGGTATTATCGCCGTTTCCCGCACGCGCTGGATCTATCTGTTCGGCACTCTCGCGGCGATCGCCCCGGCCTACTGGGTCGCCTGGTACGGGATCTTTGGGCGCGAGCCGTTTTTTCACCAATATCAGAAGGATCGCCTGACCTGCTTCTGGCATGCCGATGCCGATACGTTCGGCTTCTGCTCGAATGTCGTCCAGGCCCGGATCACGATCGGACAGGCGGGCTTGTCCGGGCATCGCTTCGCCGATGCGGCTATCCTCAACGAGCAGCAAGGGCTGGCCGTCAGCACCTCCGACTTCGCGTTCGCCCACTCGATCGGCAACTTCGGCTTCATCGGGGCGTTGGCACTCTTTATCCTCTACCTCTTGCTGATCTGGCGCTATCTGCGCGTGGCGCAACTCGCGCGTGATGAGTTTGGTCAACTGATCGCGATCGGCGCGGCGACGATGCTCTTCTTCCAGTCGTTCGTCAATATCGGGATGAACGTCGGTATCCTGCCGGTGGTCGGCATCCCGCTGCCGTTCATCAGCCAGGGGGGTACGCCGCTCGTGACATTGCTGGTGACGCAAGGGATCTTGCAAAGTATCCTGATGCACCGGCATAGTCTTGCCTTCGGCAGAAAATAATGGCCCGCCCCCGCCGAGGACGCCGGGACACCCGCCCGCGCCGTCAGAACGCGGGGGCAGCGGTGCCCCGTTCGGTTGTTGCGTCTACGAATGGACCGGCAACTACAGCGCCCGCGCCGCCAGCCGCGTCGCCGCGCCGCGCACGTACACATTGGCGCTGGCCGCGCTGGCGCGCCTTGACGGCGATCCCCGCCTGGCTGCTGGCGATCCTGGGGGTCGCCAGCCTGATCTCCACGATCCGCTCCACACCGCCGTTGCCCCCGGAGCATGAGCCGGTTCGGTTCGTTTCGGGGACACCGCTGGCCGAGCGCCTGGTCATCGTGCTCGTGCCGCAACTCGATGAGCGCGGGGTGACGGCCCTGCGCGAGGGGCTGGCCCTGGCCTCCCCTACAACGCCGACCAGCTTCATGGTCGACCGCCCCGGTTTCGCCTCCTTCGATGAAATCTCGCTCCAACTCCTCGCCGGGAATGTCGCCGGCGGGGTGGCCCCGCCCACCGTTGCCGATCTCACCGGGCAGCCGCCGGATACGGTCGCCCGTGGGGTGGTCGGGCAGGGGCGCGGGGTGGCGTTGATCGGCCCCGCCGATTGGCGGGCGCTCTTCGCGCTGACGCTGCCGCCGAGTGCCAGTGTCGCGCCCGCCCCGCCGAAGACCGCTGCGCTGCTCACCGAGGCGCGGGGGACGTTGGCCGAGGGTCGCGCGTCACTGGTGCTGATGCAGTTACGCGATCTGACCGCACGCGATCTGCGCGACGATGCGGCGATCCGTGGTGGACTTGCCACGGTCGGCGCGTCGCTCGATAAGCGCGATACATTGCTGATCGTCGCGGGCAACGGTGGCGGCGATCTGCGGGCTTCGCTGAGCGGTGCGGGGGTCAAAGCGGGGCCGATGCATAGCCTCGCGCCGAACGACTTCGCGCCGCTCTGCGCGGTATTGCTCGGCGCGCCCTACCCCTCCGAGGCGCGCGGGCGGATCGCCTGGCCGCTCCTCGCCGGTGATGAGCAGCATAAGGCCCAGGCGACCGCCGCGCTGGCGCGGCAGCGGACCGCCCTCGTCGCCAATTCGCTCTCGTTCGGCTCGGTCTATCCGACGGAGTTGCTGACCGCGCAGACCCAACTCCCGGCGATCGACGCCGCGATCAGCGCCGAACAATACCCCTATGCCTATCAACTCGCGGCCAGTGCGGTCGATCAGGCCGACCGTCTGCTGGTGACGATCGCCGACACCTCGACCCTGCCGGTGCCGCGCCGCGCCGCGCCGTGGTTGGTTGCCGCCGCGCTCGCGCTCACGCTCTATGCGCTCCTGCTGACTCTCGCCGGGCGCACCTGGGGGACTTTTGGGGCGGCGGCGGTTGGTGGCGGGGTGGCGCTGGGCGTTTGGGTCGGCAGTGCCTACCTCTTGCAGCGCCTCGTCACGCCCAATCCGGCCTTTATCGTCGCCCTCGTCGCGTTGCAAGCGGCGATCGGTGCCGGTGCCTGTGTCTGGCTGGTGCGGTTGTTCGTGGGGGAGCGTGGCGAGGTAGAGGGCTGGTACGGGCAACCGGGCTGGCGCGCGACGGAATTACTGGTGCTCTTGGCGACCGTGCCGATCGCCGTTGCGGCCTATCGTTACGGCCTACCGTGGCGCCTGCGCCTGGAAGAGACCGCGCCACTCTTCCGTTGGCGCTCGGCGCTGCTGGCCCCGGTCGCGTTGCTGTTGCTGGGCTATGCCTGGACCTGCTGGGGTTTGTGGCGTATGCGTCGGGTTACGCGGGGGGGGTTGACGGCTGATGGGGGTTGACTCGTTATTGCTCCTCGCAATCAGCGCGGGGCCATGCGGATCGCGCCATCGAGGCGGATGACCTCGCCGTTGAGCATTTCGTTTTCGACGATGTGGCGTGCGAGGGCGGCATACTCATCCGGTCTGCCGAGGCGTGAGGGGAACGGGACTTGCTCGCCGAGCGAGGCGCGTGCTGCTTCGGGCAGCCCGGCGAGCATTGGCGTGTCGAAGATGCCGGGCGCGATCGTGACGACGCGGATCCCCAAGCGCGCCAACTCGCGGGCGATCGGTAAGGTCATCGCCGCGACGCCCCCTTTCGAGGCGCTGTAGGCCGCCTGCCCGATCTGGCCGTCGAACGCCGCGACCGAGGCGGTGTTGATGATCACGGCTCGTTCGCCGTCAGCGCTGTTGCCGCCAGCCGGATCACGTTGAAGGTGCCGATCAGGTTGATCCCGATCACCCGCGCGAAGGAGTCGAGCGCGTGTGGCCCCTCCCGCCCGATGACCCGCTCGGCGATGGCGACCCCCGCGCAGTTGATCGCGCCGCGCAGAGGGCCGAATTCGCCTGCCGCGACCGCGACCGCGCGACCCACGCTCGCCTCATCGGTCACGTCGGTGAGGGCGAAGCGCGCCTGTGTCCCCAATTCCTCGGCCAGGGCATTGCCTGCCGCCGCATTCAGATCGGCGATCACGACGCGCGCCCCGGCTCCGACGAAGGTGCGCGCACAGGCCGCCCCGAGGCCCGAGCCGCCGCCGGTGATCAGGAACGTCGCGCCGTGCAGTTGCATCGTTATCCTCCCGGTTGGTCAATGCCGAGTGTCGGTGGTAGGGCAACGTACCTGGTGCGTCAATGCAGAGCGTCCTAACGCCAGAGCTTGATCGCCTTGTCCCACGAGCCCGAGGCGAGGCCGGTGCCATCGGGGAGCCAGTCGAGGGCGGTGACGGCGTCGGTGTGGCCGGTGAAGGTGGCGAGCGGCGCGCCAGCGGCACTCCAGAGGCGCACGGTGTTGTCGAACGACCCGGAGGCGAGGGTGCGTCCGTCGGGCGACCACGCGACGGTGCTAACCGGCTGGGTATGACCGGTGAGGGTGGCGAAGGGCGTCCCATCGGGTCGCCAGAGCTTGATCGACTTGTCGCGCGAGGCGGAGGCGATCAGCTTGCCATCGGGCGACCACGCGACGCCGAAGACCTGATCGCTGTGGCCGGTGAGGGTCTTCAGCAGGGTACCATCGATCCCCCAGATCCGCAGGGTCTTATCCCAGGAGGCGGAGACGAGGCTCTGCCCATCCGGTGCCCAGGCGATATTCTGCACGATATCGGTATTGCCGCTGAGGGTACGGATCGGCTGCCCGGCGGCGGTCCAGAGCCGGACGGTACGGTCGCTGGACGAGGTCGCGAGGGTCTTGCCATCGGGCGACCAGGCGACCATCGTCACGTTGTCGGTATGGCCGGTCAGGGTTGCGACCGGGCTATTGCTGCTGTCGGTGCGCCAGATCTGCGCCTGATTGGCGCTGCCGTCCGCCCCGACCGCCAGCAGCGTCCCATCGGGCGAGAGGTCGACGCTCGTCACCGCGAAGGTGCGCCCGCTGACCGTGCCGACGAGGGTGCCATCCGCGCGCCAGATCCGTACCGTCCCGTCGCTAGCGCCGGAGATCAGGGTCTTGCCATCGGCGGTCCAGGCCAGCCCGCGCAGATGATCGGTGTGACCGGTGAAGGTGGCCGCGACGGTCCCTTTCAGCGGGGCGGGTGCCGGGGTGGCGGTCCGTGCGCTCGCGCTC
>JAABUN010008783.1_pt1 | contig 10177 bp, 8 predicted proteins | sample 5559311 | NCBI WGS metagenome assembly JAABUN01 (sample SAMN10711877, study PRJNA513370) | rock metagenome | isolation source: Antarctica rocks | place: Antarctica: Victoria Land, Siegfried Peak sud
CGGAAACGGCGTTGCCCCTGCGGAGCCGGGCCGCGGCGATCACCGGCGGGCAGGTCGGCGAGGACAGGGCCGCGAGTTGGGCGTTGACGCCCTTGACGCCGGAGTAGCCGTACGCGGCGCCCTGCTTGGCGTAGCCGTGGACTTCGCGGATGGTGTCGTCGATGTCGATGAACGCCATCGCCTCCGTTCCGGCCAGCAGCCGCGGCACCGCGGCGGCGAGCCCGGTCAGGGTGCGGGAGGCGACCGCGTCGAGCTGGCGGACGTGGCCGAAGGTGAAGGAGCGCAGGAACGTGCCGTAGGTCGAGGGCGCCCGCACCCCGTCGAAGACCTTGGCCATGCCGCCGTGGCGCAGCACGTCCAAGTCATCGATCGAGTCGGCGCCGGAGAGCATCCCCGCGAGGACCCCGGCCGCTTTGAGGCCCGCGTTCGGCGACGCCACGCTCAGATGCTGCTCGAGCAGCTCGTGCAGGCCAGCCCGTTCCGCCAGCCGCATCACCGGGACCAGGCCGGCCGAACCGATCAGGTTCGGGTCATCGAAAACAGCGGAAACCTTGTGCGATGCTTGCACTTGTCGGATGCCCCCTCGGACGGTTCGGATCAGACCCTAGATAAGTCCAATCCTCCCGCCCCACAGGGGCATCCGCGCGTCACGACCCGCCACACCCACCCACCAGTCGGTGGATCAGGGCTCAGTGACGGGGATTCCGCACGCCAACGGTTGGCCAGCGTAACTCGACCTCGTCGAGCGTGGTGATCACGCGCGGCTCGCCCCTGCCCACGCGAGGGAGCGAGCGGTTGAGTTCGGCCATCTCTTCGTAGCCTGGCCAGCCCGGCATGAGCGACCGGTATCGGAACCTGCGAACGTCGATCTCGGTCATGACGACTAGCGGTCGGTTGTCCGGGTCGTAGTCCTCATTCTTTGCAGGCGAGAACTCCAGTTCTACCTTGCAGTTCTTGTTGCTGCTCGCCGAGTACACCAGCGGACGAGACCTTCTTCCCACGTACTCGCCGTTCTTAGCAATGCGCTCGAGGGTGAGCAAGCGCCGATCCCCTGGCGTGATTCGGAAGAACTGCTCCGCGACAGCCCTATTAAAGTGAACCTGTGTCCACCGCCCGCCCTCGCTCCCCGCTTTTGGTACTCGCGCGATGAGAGTCAGTTCATTGCCAACAAGTGGAATTAGTTCCTCGACGCCCATGTCAACTCATGCACTGCTCGTAGGGCAGCACAGTCTTGCCCGTGGACTTCCTGGCGGGCGGCTTGGCAACGATGATGATGTACTCATGCAGGTTCTTGAAGAGGAAGTTCGGCGGGTAGGGATAGCTCCCGAAGATGGGGCGCTGAGCGTTCGCGGAACCCCATCGGCCGCCGGTGCCGTCCTTGTTCCAGATGATCTCGTTGATGAGGACGAACCCGATCTCGCGAAGCAGCACCACGATGTCGGTCGCTAGGGGGAAGGTCAGCAGTCCGTGCTCGGTGTGCTGATTGACGTTCGCCGTTACGACGGCGAACTTCCGACCGGGGGCCAGGACTCGGAACGTCTCGGTGAACGCCGGCCTGAGACTCTCGATGAACGACAGGTACCCTGGAACGTTACCGAGGTTGGTTTCGCCTTGGCCGTAGTCGGCCTTGTTCCAGTAAGGCGGGGACGTGATCGCGAGGCCCATGGAGTTGTCCTCGACGTGGGAAAGTTCGCGGGAGTCCCCGAGTCGAGCATCGACTAGGTGGGCGCTCCCGTTCAACTTGGCCTTCTCGGCCAGGATGCGCTCCAGATAGGTAGGGCTCTGGTCGACCGTCACACCATGGCGTCCCAACTCAGCGGCTGTAAGCGCAGTGGTGCCGACTCCACCGAATGGGTCGAGCACGGCCTCGCCGTGGAACGAGAAGAGTTTGATGAGCCTTCGCGGGATCTCAGGCGGAAAGACGGCTGGGTGAAGTGAGTCGGTCGTATTCGCGATGTGCCAGACCGTCTTCGTGTACTCGCGCCATTCTTCCTTGGTGAGCTTGCTGAGTTCCTTCTGCTCAGCCTCAACGGTCAGGGTCATCTCTGGTCCACACTCTCCACTGGTTCGTCATCTGATGTGCGTCGTCCCGCGATGGCGAGGTCTCGCATCCAAGCACGAAGACTGACAGAGCGCGCCGACAGTCCAAGATTCTCCAGCAGAAGCGCATCGATCTCGTCGATAAGATCGGGCTCCTTCGAGGGCGGGAAGGCGACTGAGCGGCGACCGCCGTTCACCGAGACCACGGCGTTAGAGCGGACACGGTCCCAAAGTTCACGGCCGAGTTTGGCCAACATCTCCGTCGCCTCTGCCTCGTCGACTCCCGGGAGCAGTCCGAGCAGCCATCGGCCGACGTGGAAGCCGTCGCCATAGGTTCTCCAGGTCCAGAACGCGAATCTGCTGGACAGCACCGCGTAGACGGCATCGGCGCATTCTTCATGGGTCGCTTCCAGGACCCAGTAGCCGCTCGCACTGTCATGACCCAGTGCCCGCGCTCGTTCTGCGTCTCGCTGGACGTTCAGCCAGTTGTAGGCGGTCGGAGCCAGAACGATCGCGCCGTCATTGACTCGGGGATCCAGGATTCGGCGGCTGCTCACGGTTCGCACCATCGCGTCGAGCCGTAACGACGCTGACTGGATCGCGCCCAATAGCGGCAGGTGATCAGGCGTGTCCAACTTGGGGACGAGGGGCAAACCAAGCGCAGCCGCAGGAAGCCTGGTGGAGGCGCCGCGGCGAAGGTTCTCCGCCCGCGTCTGGCTCGTCAGCCTGACCATAGGCCCGACACTAAGCCGCTCCACAACAGCGCCCTTGTCAAGGAAGAGAACCGACGCGCGGGTCTTGATGTCGTCACCGAAGAGGCCGTCTGGAGCGCGATCAAAGTTGAGAATCTCAAGGTCGCCGATCGACCCCTGGAGATCGCGCCGCGCATCCAAGATGTGGTGACTGCTGCTGCAAACAAGACTGCTCGGCACGACAGCAGTCATCCGACCGCGGGGGGTTAGCAAGTCCAGCCCGAGGCGAACGAAGAGCGGATAGGTGTTGGTTGGCACGCTCCCCCAGCGCCGACTCAACTGGGCCATTCTCGCGCGATCGGGTGCCGCATACGGGGGATTTTGGATGACGATGTCAGCGCCCGTCCCGAGGGCGGGGAAGATGTTGCCAATTGAGACGGCAGCCGCCATCCCAAGACAGCCTTCGTCGTCCGCCGCACCGGGATTCTTGCAGTCCTGGAGCGCGATGAGATTCATCGACCTTTGCGCGCTGTAGTCCGCCGTTGGTGTGCTGCGGTCGACCATGAGGGTGTCGGCAGTCGCCAGGTTTGATCGGCAGGCCTGCCACACGGCCCACGGTGTTGGCCTGCGTGTCTGCTCGGCTGCAAGCACGAACGACGCCATCTCTGCAGCGACCGGCTCCACGTCGAGGCCGAACACTTCGGCTCCCGGGATCATCGAGGTCACAGCACGAAGGAACACACCACTCCCAGCAGCAGGGTCAAGCCAGCGCATTCCCGTGATCCCGTTGTCAGCGATGCCCCCCACCATGAAATGCGCGACGTCGCCAGGCGTGAAGTAGACGCCCGACGCTTTGCGCGATGCTCGCGCGAGCGGCTCCACCTTTCCTCGGAGCACGTCACGTCGGGTGGCGGGAGCACTTGCGTCAAGGAGGTACGGCAACAGCGCGTGGACGGTCTGCGCTGGGACGGGCTCGTCGAGCGGGACGACGTGCGGGAGGGCTAGGGCCGGAATGTCAGGAGCGTCCGCGACGAACCAGCCGTGGGCTTCCTGCAGGGTCGCCGACGCGGGCAAGTCATCCACACTACGAGCCAGGAGCCAGCTCCCGATCACACACCACGCAGCCCTCGACGCCGCCTCGCGTGGGGTCGCTGGCGCACAGTAGCCCAGCCCCTGAACCCGCGGCCCCCAAATGGCCGTGAACTCCTCGGGAGCAACGCTTATCAGTTCCTCCAAGCGAGCAGCTGCGAGACGGAGCGGGGCCGCAAGTCGCTCGACCTTCGGGACCAACGGCGCACCCAGGGTCGGAGAGGCCTCTGCAAGCCACGGAGGTGCGATGCCGACTGACACCGCACGATCCTAAGGTCCAGACCTCCGCGAGTGGGTCATTTGCCCCCCGTGTTGGGATGTCACCTGCTTGGATGGCGGCATGAGCGACTGGGCACTCTCGACCAACCTGTACACATGGGCGCAGGTCGGCCAAGAGTTGTTCGGCTGGCCGTCCTCTGGAGCGGAGGCGGAACTGATCCGCAGCATGGCCCCGGGTGATCTCATCGTCCCAAAGTTCGCCCAGACGCCCACGTATGGCGTTGACGACGCGGCCGAGACCACCAGGCTCTACTGCGAGGCAATCGGCGTTGACTTCAGTTCGGCAATCTCCACCTACAACGCGACCGTCGCGAACGGCGCGGGCGCGGTCCCATTTGTGCTCCGAGTGACTGGACCAGCCGCGGACGACGCGCGCCAAGGTGGAGAGCCTTGGGCATGCGTGAAGGTGGAGACGGTCCAGCTCAAGCACCCGCTCTCGACACAAGAGTTTCTGCGTCATCGAGCGATTCCTGCCACCATCTCCGCCCAGTTCAAAGGCACCGTCAGCCCAGGTCGTCATATCCAGCCGCTCCCGAGCGGGGCGGCCACGCGGATCATCGAAACCGGTCAGAAGGCGAAACGGGACGAAGACCTCCGCAGATATACGCTGGTCCGAGCGGCGACGCCCGGGGATGCGGCGCAGAGACTGGGCGTCGCGGCTCGTGCACCGATCGACGGCGACCGCGTCTTCCTAGTGACCAACGGCTCGATGCCGGGCGTCCACGACGTTGCAGACGATGGCGCCCTCCGTGCCACGAGCAAGCCCATCCCTCGCTCGCCAGCCGACCTGCTCGACCTCCTTACGGAAGCGCAGACAAAGGCAGAGAAGTCTGACGCCTTCAGCCCGACCCACGCGCGTTCGGCGTGCCAAGAGATGCAGAGCCTCCTCGACGGCGCAGTTGACTGTCTCCCCATCGACGACTATGGCCGCTGGCACGATCGGTACGAGATCCTCTTCCGGAAGGTCACGCAGGCGGAGGAGATCGCCGCGCGCCCGGACTCGGCGCGCAAGCCGGTTGTCGACGCCGACGACCAAGAGTTCGAGGCCCCCGACAGTACCGAGATCGACGAGGCAACCGCACTCGCTGGACTCACGGTCGACGCTGTTCGACAGGAACTTCCTGGGGGGATGGCGGTTCCTGATTATGTCTTGGCTGAGGCGGTGACCGCGCTTCGCGCCGGGAAGCACCTGATGCTCGGCGGTCCGCCTGGCACGGGCAAGTCCACGATCGCCGAGGCCCTCTGTAGGGCAGTGATGGGCCGCAGTTACGAGATCACCACCGCTACAGCGGACTGGACGACCTTCGACACCATCGGCGGCTATCTGCCTGTGCCCGACCAAGGCATCAGGTTCGTACCCGGGGTCGTGCTTCGCGCCCTCAAAAGCGGTGCATGGCTCATCATCGACGAACTGAACCGGGCAGACATCGACAAGGCCTTCGGTCCACTCTTCACCCTGCTCAGCGGCTCGGGCACGGCCGCAAAGTCCCGCCAGCGTTCAGCGCTTCCGTATCTGGACGAGGGCGGAAGGCCTGTCACAATCGAATGGGCCGAACGGCGAAGAGATTCTGACAAGTACGCGATCACACCAACGTGGCGAATGATCGGAACCTTGAACGTTGCTGACAAGGCATCGCTCTTCCAACTCAGTTTTGCCTTCCTACGGCGCTTCGCCGTCGTCGACATCCCCTTGCCGCCCAAGGAGATGTACCGGGGCTTCATCGAGTCATTGCTCGAGGAACTCGACAGCGACGAATCCAAAATCGTGGCCGAAAGCTGCCTAGCGTTGGCGTACGGACCTCGCAAGATTGGTCCTGCGATCGTGTCGGACATCGCGCGATTCATGCAGAAGGCGTTGGCGCCCGGGGTTGATGGCAAACCAGTCATCGAGGACGCCGTCCACGCGTTCGTTACAGCGGTGAAGCTCATGGTGGTTCCCCAGTACGAGGGCGCGGATCCTGGACAAGGCGCAAAGTTGGTCGGGCTGCTGCAGGATACTTGGCCCGAGGCGCGGCCCGATCATTGGACGGCACTCCGGGACGCCTTCAAGACCGTCGAACTTAAATGAGCGAATGAGCGAAATCGACACCAGACTGGATCCGAACCTCCGCGACTCCTACCTGGATGAAGTTCGAGAGTGGCTGCCGGCCTTCCTAGCCGGCGCTTCTCTGGAGCGCACTCAGCCGCTTGATGACGTCGCAGAACTCTTCGGACTCGACCGCGCAATCCTCAAGCGAGTGATCGCAGTACACCTCGCCAGGCACGACACGGTGCGGGACTTCGTTAACGCGCTGCCAAGCGGTCTCCGAAGTCCCGCCACTAGCTCGGAGCGCCCGCGCGACTACAGCCGCGTACTCACCGGCGGCATCGACTGGGCAGCCACGAGCCGAGCTCGCGCAACCTCGTCCCCGACCGACATTGGCTACGTAACACGGAGCGCGATCCGGGTATTCAATCTACCCGAGAACCAGATGCTGAAGTGGGTGGTCATCCAACTTGCCAAGGAAGCGGAACTAGCCGCCCCGTACCACTCCACCGACGCCGCCGGATGGAAGGGGGAGATAGCAACCGTCGCCCGCCGAACCACCGAGGCACGCCGAGTGGCATGGCTGCGAGACGTTCCAGTCGCACCTGCTCCGCACCGGCAAATGTCCTCCCTCAGCGGGAGTCGTCGCGCCTTCTACCGGGTCACGGTGCGGGCCGCAGCCGAGACACTCCTGCGTTACCAAGAACCGTCCCCGGAGGACGTCACAAGTCTGCTCGTCGAACGCTGGTTTGAGCCGGAGCGGGACTGGGCTCTCTTCGAGTTCGTCGTTCTGCTTCGGATCCACCGAGCGATAGACGTCGTCTCCAAGCGCATCACACTGCGCACGGTGGGAATAGGGCATGGCCCATTCGCCGAGTACAGTCTCGGCCCAGCCAGGCGGGTCCGACTGTGGTACCAGCGCTGGCCGTCAACCGCCGGTCCCTCAGAGATGCTCGATGCGGCGGCCCACTACAACATCAACACCGCCGGCTCTCGACCGGACATCGTGATCGAGTACGAAAACGGCGGTGTCAGCGAGGCAGTCGTACTCGAACTTAAGGCCTCAAAGAACGCCGAATACCTCGCCTCTGGTCTACTCCAATTGCTCGGTTATCTCCGGGACCGGCCAGCTCTGTCCAAGAACCGCCCGAACGGATGGCTGGTGGCCTCCGACAACGCTGCGCTCTCGAGTATGAACAGCGCGGGCCGTGACCTGTGGGCGCTGAGGTGCGCGGATATCGGCACCGCGGTGATCAGATGGGTTCAAGGGCACAGCCAGTAGGGCATACGGCGCATGGCTGATGCATCAGTCCGATGCAGAGCGAGGCTCACTGCCGTTCGGCGACCATGGGCGTCGACCTGATCTTGGATGGGCTGGGAGTCGTGAGCCGTTCCTCTGAACGCCCTTGCGTACTTGCCACGCGCGGTCTCCCACTGGGCAGAGGTCAGCTCCGTCTGGAGAACTGAGCCGAAGCGATGCGAGCGAGTCGTGGGCCGACCAGCTGCGGGACTGCAAGCGACGTGGGATGCGGGCGCCGGTGCTCGCGGTCGGCGACGGTGCACTGAGGTTCTGGAAGGCGCTGCGCGAGGTCTTCCCCGAGACCAAGGAACAGCGCTGCTGGTTCCATGTCGTTGGCAATGTTCTTGCCGCGCTGCCCAAGTCCGCTCAGCGGGGCGCCAAGGCCGCGCTTGCGGAGATCTACAACGCCGAAAACAAGGACCACGCGCTCAAGGCCGTGAAGGCGTTCGAGAACCTCTACGGCGCCTAGTGGCCCAAGGCGGCGGTCGCCAAGATCACCGAGCACGTCGACGTGCTGCTCGCGTTCTACGACTACCCGGCCGAGCACTGGATTCACCTGCGCACTACGAATCCCATCGAGTCGACTTTCGCGACGGTGCGTTTGTGGCAGCGGGTCACCAAGGGGCCTGGCTTCCCCTGGCGTGACGAGGTGACCCGGCGCTTCCTGGCCGCAGGGGCCGCCGGGTGGCGATGGCGTTCAAACTCATCGAGTCCGCACAAGCCCGCTGGCGTGCCGTGAACGCGCCCCATCTCGTTTCTCTGGTCCGAGCGGGCGCGAGGTTCGAGAGCGGCAAGCTCGTCAAACGACCCGACGAATCAGGAGGTGATCAGCAAGTCGCGTGACACGCCGATCCACAGGTCTTGACTATTCTTCACATACGTGAGCCTCGACATGGTCGACATTCAGCAGAAGCCTTGCCACCGCTGAGACGTGGTGGTTCAGGCTGGTCCCGACAAACGACGCGTGCCAGTCGACTGAGTTGCTTCGGTCAAACACCACCGGCACGACGGTGGTGGACGTGACGCGGCGGCACAGCGAGGTCGGTTGGTCCGCCTTCGGGTGAGCGCTCAGGCATGGGTCCCACCTCCCACGGGCGGTAGCGGCGTAAAGGCCCGTCCGATCCAAACTGACCACTACCCGCTCGCTGACGGCGTCGATGCCGGGCGGTGGTGTTTACTAAGGTCCACCAGCGACCCTTCTGTTGATGGTATGAGCCCGAGCGATCAGTGGCGGTGAGGTGAGTGACCGCTCTTCCCGAACGATTCCGTGCGGCGGCAGATGACACTTGGGCGGATCGCCGGCGTGCAGACGGAACACGCACGGTGTGGTTGTTGTCCAGCCGATCGAGCAAGGCACGGATGACGCGATGGGACAGCGTCGGCACCGGCTGGGTGACCACGTCGGAGGTAGAACTAGACACCGTGGCAGACGCACTGCAGACCGATCCGGACTGGTTGAGGCTGCGCGTAGACGAGCTGACCACGTACCAAACTCCGGAGACCTCCACGCTGCTCGACGGTCTCATCGCCGACGGCGACGACGGTGACCCGGACGAAATCAATTGGCCCTTCAACGTTGATGAATTCTTGGCAGAAGACGACCTCTTCGACCAGCGAGATGGACTCCTCCGGCGGTACGCGCGTATCAACGGCGACAGGATCCAGTTCGCGGCATCTGGCGACGAGTACGTTGCCTTCCTGAGCGACGGCGAGGAGGTCCTCGGCGAGCAGCTGGCCGACTTTGGATGGGGAAGCGAAGCCGGCATGGGTTCCGGAGCTGGTGGCTGGACCCTGTACCAGAGCGGTACCCGGCATGCGGTGGCGATACCCTCTGGCGACAACGCCGAGGCGGCCATACGTGGCTACAGTTTCGCGTCAGACCCTCAAGGCACGGCGCAGCTCCTCCGAGAGTGGATGGACCACGTCGAAGACTCGTGCCTCGGCGTTTTCGGCGCAGCGGCACTTGCGCTCGAGCCCCTTGACCATGCGGGAGTTCTCGCCCCCGAACGACGGCATGACTGGGAGGTTCAGCTGGCCTCCCTCACGAGTGGATACGGCGAGACGATCGAACTGACGGTTTATGCGGAGCCAGCTGTAATCGAGGCCCTTCGAGCGAAGTTATTCACTGAGGAGACTTACAGGTTAGTGAAGGAAGCGTTGGCGGACCCCGTCAAAGGCGACTGGGTCCGCGCCGCCCTCGCCGAGGGAGACGGCCCGGCTCATTGGGCCAGCGAGGTGAGGGAGTAACACCAGCCCGGCGGCGGGCGGGACCAGAGCCCCCTGAACTGCCGGCGAGCTCAGACCCCGAGAGCCGCCGCCCGCCGATCCACTGCAGGCCGAGCGAGAATTGGCAGGGTTGCAGCCAAGACGTTCCAGGACGCGTACGGGGCGAAGTTCCCCAAGGCCACGGCCAAGATCACCGACGACCTGCAGGAACTGCTCGCGTTCGACGACTTCCGAGCCGGGCACTGGATCCACCCGCGCACCACCAACCCGATCGAGTCAACCTGGCCCATTAAACTTGAGCGGACACCTCGTGATCGCAACTGAGGCTCGTCGGTGTTGACGAGTGCAGGACCACCGTACGCGTCGGCGGTGGGTCTCCACGTTTCTGAAGCCGAAGGCGTTGCGGCCCTGGTGCTTGGCGAGCCGGTTGTAGCCCTCGCTTCGGGCGTTGGAGTAGCCGGTGGTGATGGCGGCTTCGACGGCCGGCCACCAGGCCTCGATGGTGGCTGCGAAGCGGTGCACCTC
>JAABUN010008784.1_pt1 | contig 10175 bp, 8 predicted proteins | sample 5559311 | NCBI WGS metagenome assembly JAABUN01 (sample SAMN10711877, study PRJNA513370) | rock metagenome | isolation source: Antarctica rocks | place: Antarctica: Victoria Land, Siegfried Peak sud
GCCGTTGCCGGCGGGCACCTCGTCGTCACGTCCTACACGCTGCTGCGGCTGGAGGACGAGCAGTACCGGTCGCTGCCGTGGAGCGGGCTGGTGCTCGATGAGGCGCAGTTCGTCAAGAACCACCGGTGGCGCACTTACCAGGCTGCGCGACGGCTGGGTGCGCCGTTCACCTTGGCGATCACCGGCACCCCGTTGGAGAACTCGTTGATGGACCTGTGGTCGATGCTGTCGTTGTCTTCGCCCGGGCTGTTTCCTCGTCCCGAGATCTTCACCGAGCGCTACCGCAAGCCGATTGAGAGCGGCGCCTCTCCCGAGCAGCTCGCAGTGCTGCGACGCCGGGTGCGGCCGTTCATGCTGCGCCGCACCAAGGCCGAGGTCGCCCCCGAGCTGCCGGCCAAGCAGGAGCAGGTGGTGCATGTAGAGCTCAGTCCCGGCCACCGCCGGATCTACGGTCAGCACCTGCAACGCGAGCGGCAGCGCGTGCTAGGACTGCTGGCCGACCTGGACCACAACCGGATCGCGATCTTCCGGGCGCTGACTCTGCTGCGTCAGCTGAGTCTGGACCCGGCGCTGGTCGACCCGGCCTACGCGGGCAAGGCTCCCTCGGCCAAGCTTGACGCCCTCCTGGAGCAGCTGCGCGAAGTCACCGCCGAGGGCCATCGTGCGCTGGTGTTCAGCTCGTTCACCGGCTTCCTGAAGCTGGCGCGCGACCGGCTGGACGACGCCGGCATCGGCTACTCCTACCTGGACGGACGCACCAGGGACCGGCCGAAGCGGATCGCCGCCTGGCGCACCGGGGATGACCCGGTGTTCTTGATCAGTCTCAAGGCCGGTGGCTTCGGGCTGACCCTGACCGAGGCCGACTACGTCTTCATCCTCGACCCGTGGTGGAATCCGGCAGCCGAGACCCAGGCGGTCGACCGCACCCACCGGATCGGGCAGACCCGGCCGGTCATGGTCTACAGGATGGTGTCGCAGGACACGATCGAGGACAAGGTGGTGGCGCTGCAGGCGCGCAAGCGCGACCTGTTTGCCAGGGTCATCGACGGCGGAGAGCTCAGCGGTGCAGCTCTCAGCGCCGACGACATCCAGGACCTGCTTCAGGGGTGAGTCAGCAGCCGTCCGGGCCGCAGGCGTCGGCGCCCGCCGAGCTGACCGTGACCAGCTGCGGGGCGCGGTCGGCCCGGGCCCGGCGGATGGCGTCGGCAAACACGTCGACCGGCTGGGCGCCCGACACACCGTAGCGTCCGTCGATGACCGTGAAGGGCACCCCCGTCGCGCCGTAGGCCTGGGCCTGGGCCTGGTCAGCGGCCACCTCCTCGGCGTAGGCCGCCGACCCCAGCACCTCCTCGACACGCCGCTCCGGCAGGCCCGCCTCGACGGCCAGCCGGCGCAGCACCGCAGGATCCGACACGTCCAAGCCTTGGCTGAAGTACGCCAGCAGCAGGCGCTCCTTGACCCGGTCCTGCAACCCCGTCGCTCCGCCCGCGTCGTTCTCGACATCGGCAGCCAGGTGCAGCAGCCGGTGCGCGTCGACCGTGCTGCCCCGCCCCGCGTCCTCAAGGTGGAAGTCCAGCCCCTCCTGCGCGGCGACCTGCGTCATCTGGGCACTCATCGCCTCGCCCGCCTCGAGGCCACCGCCGTACTTTTGTCCCAGGTGCTCAGCGACACTCTGCCCGTGACCCGGTTCGCCCGGTCGGGGAGCGGCCGGGTCCAGCTGGAACGCACGCCATACGACGCGTATGTCGTCTCCTCCCACCTGCTCCAGCGCGGACTCCAGACGGCGCTTGCCGATGTAGCACCACGGGCACACCACGTCGGACCAGATCTCGACGGTCAGTGGGTCGGTCTGCTGAGTAGGGGAGCTCATGCAGGTGGGAACAGGTTGATCTGGGTTGGTGTTCCCGCTCCGCGCCACATCGACGTCGGACGCACAGCACGAGTGACCGATCAGCAAGGACGTGGTGATGGCAGCGAAGTGGTGGACCCTGGTCGCCGTGTGCACGGGGGTCTTCATGCTCCTGCTGGACATCACGATCGTCAACGTCGCGCTCCCCGACATCCAGCGTGACCTGGACGCCTCGTTGTCCGACCTGCAATGGGTGATCGACGCCTACGCGTTGAGCCTGGCCGCCCTGCTGCTGACCGCCGGGTCGCTCGCCGACCTCTACGGGCGCCGGCGGGTCTTCATCATCGGGATCGTGCTGTTCGCGATCGGGTCGTTCCTGTGCGGGATCGCACCCACCGTGCTGGCGTTGACCCTCTCCCGCGCCGCCCAGGGGATCGGGGGAGCGGCAATGTTTGCCACGGCCCTGGCTCTGTTGGCCTCCAGCTTCAGCGGACGCGAGCGGGGAGTCGCCTTCGGCGCCTTCGGAGCGGTCACCGGTGTCGCCGTCGCCATCGGGCCGGTGCTGGGCGGGGTGCTGACCAGCGGGTTGTCGTGGCGATGGATCTTCTGGGTCAACCTGCCGATCTGCGCGGTAGCGGTTTTGGTCTCGGTGCTTCGGGTGGCCGAGTCGCGCGACCCGCGCGCTGGGCGCCCGGACTGGATCGGCTTCATGACCTTCAGCGTCGCGCTTGCACTGCTGGTCTACGGTCTGATCGAGGCAGGAGTGGACGGCTGGACCAACCCCGTCGTGCTGGGCTGCCTGCTCGGCGCGGCGACGCTGCTCGCACTGTTCGTGCTCAGCCAGGCCCGGCAGAGCCAGCCGATGTTCGACCTCACCCTGCTGCGCAAGCCGACCTTCGTCGGCGGTCTGGTCGCGGCCTTCTGCGTCTCGTCCTCGATCTTCTCGCTGCTGGCCTACCTGGTGATCTACCTGCAGAACGTGCTGGGCTACTCGGCCATCGGCGCGGGGCTGCGGCTGTTGTTCCTGTCGGTGGCCTCGTTCTTTGCGGCCACCATCGCCGGGCGGCTGACCAGCAAGGTCCCCGCCAAGTGGCTCATCGCTCCTGGATTTTTGCTTCTCGGCATCGGGCTGAGCCTGCTGCTGGTCATCGACGCCGAGTCGTCGTGGACGGCCCTGATCCCGGGGTTGACCGTATGCGGTGTCGCGGTGGGCATGATCAACGTGCCGCTGGCATCGACGGCCGTTGGTGTGGTCAGCACCGACCGCGCGGGTATGGCCTCGGGTGTCAGCTCGACCTTCCGCCAAGTGGGTATCGCCACCGGGATCGCGGCGCTGGGTTCGATCTTCAGCCGCATCGTGACCAACGACATCACCACCCAGCTGCAGGGCACCGCCGCTGCGGGTCGCTCCGCTCAGATCGCGACCGCCGTCACCGGTGGGCAGATCGAGCGGATCGTCGAGGCCGCACCGCAGGGAGCGAGGACCATGCTTGCCGAGGTGGCGAGGTCTGGCTTCGTGGACGCGCTCAACCAGATCACCCTGATTGCGGCAGTGATCGCGTTCGTCGCGGCGGTCCTGTGCTTCTTCTTGATCCGCCAGCAGGACTTCGTTAGCTGACCGGACCGCTGCGTCGGCGCCGAGAGGTCACGGCAGGCTGTTGATGGTCGAGCGCGAAGGCCTCGATGACGTCGGCGGTGTCGCCGTCGGTCTGCAGGCTGCATGCCCGCTACATCGCCACCCTCGCTTGAGCGCGGACCTGTGCGTGAGCGCTACCGTCACTGGCTGCGGCGCTCGAACGAAGCCATCACCTCGGCGGAGATCCGACCGCGCGACGACACTGCATACCCCTGGCCTCGCGCCCAGATCCGCACCTGCGCGGCGGAGGGTGCACGGGCCGGGCTCAGCTCGCTCATCCGGGTGAGCCCGCCGCGCTCGTCCAGGGCCTCCTGAACGGAGGCCGCGAGAAACCGGTAGGTCCACTCCTGCGCCAGCGCCCGGGTCTCGCAGAAAAGGATCGGCACCTGCGGGAAGCGGGCGTGGCACTCCGCGAGCCCGTCAGCCACGACAGCCGGCCGCACCCGTTCCAGGGCGAACACCCGCGAGTACTTGTCCTCGACCACTACCGCTGCGCGCGGCAGCTCGGCCAGTGCGGCGAGCAGGTAGCGCATCTTGCCGCCGGTCAGGGTCTGCACGAGGTCGCTCAAGCTTTTGCGCTCGACTGCGGCAACGATCCCGCCGTCCAACTCGACCGCGTAGTCACCTGCTGGCAGTGCGCGAGTCGCGGTGGTGGCCTGCTGGTGGGTGAACTTCCAGGCGTAACGCTCACGACTGTCCACGATGATCGGTAGGTCGACCACCCCGGAGGCACGCGCGGTGGGGAGGCTCACCGAAGGCCGGGACTGCTTGGCCGTGCGCGCCGTTTGCCAGAAGATCGCCTCCCTGCCTCCGCGGATCCGGGTCAGCACGAACTGCGACCGGTTCTCTCGGCCACGGCCCAGCACCAGGTCGATGGCCGCCCCGCGACGCACGCAGGAGCGGACCGGCACGGTCTCGACCAGGTCCGGTTCAGTTGGCCAGCCGACGGCCCGATGGCAGTAGACCTTGTTGGTGCGTGGCCAGGTGTCCTTTGCCTTGAGCACGATGCCTTCGGGTCCGAGGGGGATTCGCAGCAGGTAGGGCAGCGTCGTGCCCTCCTCGGGATTGCGCGCGATCAAAAAGTCCTGCGCCATGCCTCCACCGTAGGCGGGGTCGAGGTACGACGGCACGCCGCACGTCGGTGGCACCGGCGAACCGGTCGATGACCAGGGTGTCGTTGCCGAGATGTTTGAAGTGGCTCGCTTGCAGGTGGATGGGCGGATCGGGTACACCGCGATCGGCCGCCACCACACGCACGCCGAGCAGCTCGATATCGCGACGCGTGTCTGCTTGCGCAGGTAGGCGAGCACACCCCATACTCACTATGTGGACCGCAGTTCCATGATGTGAGACAGCTGAGAAGGGCTCAAATCCATGACCACGAATGTCCCCTCCGTCGACCAGAGCGGCCGGAGCGTGCCCATCAACCTGCGTCAGTCCGGCCGTACCCCGGTCGAGATGCTGATCGACACCCGGGTGCGCAAGTCCCCCTACTGGCACCTCTCCCACGAGGCCGGCTGCTGGCGCGGCCAGGTCTACAACCGGGTCTACCACCCCCGCGGATACGTGCGTCCCGAGGACGGCGGGATGATGTTGGAGTATGAGGCGCTGGTCAACCACGTGACCATGTGGAACGTCGCCGTTGAGCGGCAGATCCAGGTCAAAGGCCCCGACGCCGAGGCGTTCACCGACTACGTGATCACCCGTGACGCCACCAAGATCCCGCCGATGCGGGCCCGCTACGTGATCCTGTGCAACGAGGCCGGCGGGGTCCTCAACGACCCGGTGCTGCTGCGCCTCGCCGAGGATGAGTTCTGGTTCAGCCTGTCCGACACCGACCTGATGCTGTGGCTGCAAGGGGTCAACGTCGGCAAGGGCTTCGACGTGACGATCCAGGAGATCGACGTCTGCCCGGTGCAGATCCAGGGGCCTAAGTCGGCTGCGCTGATGACCGACCTGGTCGGCTCGGAGGTGACCGAGCTGCCGCCATACGGGCTGCTCGCCTCCAGCATCGAAGGCTGCGACGTGATCGTCTCGCAGACCGGGTTCAGCGGCGAGAAGGGCTACGAGATCTACCTGCGCGACGCCACGCTGCACGCGGAGACGATGTGGAACGCGGTGCTGGAGGCCGGCAAGGCACACCAGCTGATGGTCGTGGCTCCGGCCCACCACCGCCGAATCGCCGCCGGCATCCTGTCCTGGGGTCAGGACATGGACTTCGAGACCCTGCCCTTCCAGGTCAACCTGGGCTACCAGGTGCCCAAGACCAAGGAGGCCGACTACATCGGCAAGGCCGTGCTCGAGGAGACCAGGACCCGGCTCGAAGCGGGCAACCCGCCCTACACGCACACGCTCGTCGGGATGAAGTTCGGTGGCCAGCAGATCACTGACTACGCCCCCGACTTCTGGCTGATCTCGACCAGCGAAGACGGTGACCCGGTCGGCTACGTCACGTCGCCGTGGTACTCACCCGAGCTGGAGACCAACATCGCGATGGGCCACGTGCCGGTCGGGTCCGCCGAGCTCGGCACCGAGCTGTGGATTCACCTGCCGGAGGAGTATGCCGACACCGCCGGCAAGCCGGTGCGTGGCGAGGTCGTGGAGATGCCTTTCCGTCCCTCGGTCAACCCGAACCAGCGGGAGATCCTGAAGGAGAAGGGGCTCGAGGCGGCCGTCTGAGCGCGAGTCGATCCAGGAGGTGACCACCCGAGACCGGGTGGTCACCTCCTGGCGTTGGCGGGATGGGAAGCGGGTACCATTCGACAGTCAAAATATATGGCGCGAGGTGTTGTCTGCGCGCTTCATCCGGCAGTGAGGATCATGGGACATGGCGAGCAAGCGCCCGGTAGCCATCGAAGCACAGGATGTGGTGCGCACCTTCGGATCCACCCGCGCCGTCGACGGTGTCAGCCTGAGCGTGGCCGAGGGGGAGATCTACGGCTTTCTCGGGCCCAACGGCGCCGGCAAGTCCACCCTGACCCGAGTGCTCTGCACGCTGCTGGTCCCTAGCGCTGGTCGCGCCCGCGTCGCGGGGTATGACGTGAGCACCGAGGCCGGTGCGGTGCGGCTGCGGATTGGGGCGGCCCTGCAGGACGCCGCCCTGGACGAGAAGCAGACCGGCGTGGAGATGCTGCGCCTACAGGGCCGCTTCTACGGTCTGTCCGGCAAGGACACCGAGCGACGGCTGCACATGCTGCGCGAGCTCATCGACATCGGTGACGCGCTGGGACACCGGGTCGCCACTTACAGCGGCGGGATGAAGCGCCGCCTGGACCTCGCCCTTGCGCTCGTGCACGACCCCAAGGTGCTCTTCCTGGACGAGCCGACAACGGGCCTGGACCCGGTCAGCCGGGCCACCGTGTGGGGGGAGGTCCGCCGGCTCAACACCGAGCTGGGCATGACCGTGTTCTTGACCACGCAGTATCTCGAAGAGGCGGACACCCTCGCGGACCGGGTGGGGATCATCAACCACGGCCGGATCGCCGCCGAGGGCACACCGGAGCAGCTGAAGAGGTCGGTCGGCCAGGACCTGGTCGTGGTGACCGTCGACGGCGACGTGGCGGCAGCACGGCATACCCTCAGCGACGTGCGTGGGGTGGAGCGCGTCGACGTCTCGGGGCAGGTGCTCACGGCGCGGGTCTCGGACGGAGCGGCTGCACTCAGCCCGATCGCGGTCGCGCTTTCCGGCGCCCACGGCGTTGAGGTCACGGAGCTGTCGTTGCGACGCCCGACCCTAGATGACGTGTTCCTCTCGGTGACCGGCGAGCAGATCAGCCCCGAGCAGGACGCGGCGCTGCGATCCGACGACAAGGCAGGAGCCCACGCGTGAGCACCACCACCCCCACCCGGACCGACCGCGACACGTCCCAGGTCTATGCCCGGCACGCCGGGTTCATCCGCGACCTCGGCTCAGTGGCGACGCGGGCGCTGCGCCAGATCCCACGCGAGCCGGAGGCCATCATTCCGGCCCTGATCATCCCGGTGTTCTTCTTCATCGTGAACGTCGGCGCCCTGCAAGATGTCGCCGAGCGTGGCGGCGTGCCCGACTTCCGCGCCTTCCAGATCCCGGTCGCCATTGTCTTTGCGGTGACCGGCATCTCTCGGGCCAGTGCCCTGGTCACCGACATCACCGGCGGATACTTCGACCGTCTGCTGCTCACGCCGATGAGCCGCACCGCGCTGCTGCTCGGGCTGATGGTCAGTGACTTCGTGCTCGTCATCGCTCTGTCGATCCCCGTGCTCATCCTCGGCTTCGCGGTCGGCGTGACCTTCGAGACCGGACTGCTCGGGATCGTCGTCTTCCTGGGTATGGCCGGGCTGTGGGGGCTGGCGTTCACCGGCTTCCCCTATGCCATTGCGCTGCGCACCGGCAACCCGGCCGCGGTCAACTCCTCGTTCTTGCTGTTCTTCCCGTTCGCCTTTTTGACCACGGCGTTCCTGCCGCAGGAGGCGCTGACCGGGTGGCTGGCCACGATCGCCGACTACAACCCGGTCACCTACCTCCTTGCGGCTCTGCGCTCGCTGTTGAGCGACGGTTGGGAGGCCGGCACCCTCCTCCGGGGGCTGCTGGCAACGCTTGTCGTCGGAGCGGTGAGCTTCGCGCTGGCCTTCGCTGCCCTGCGCGGCCGGGTCTCCCGCGGCTGAGATCTCACCGACCGGAGCCCGTGGGCGGGCCGCTCCCTGGAGGCTATGTTTTGCCCCCGTGGGCGGACCGCTCGGCTGGGGGCCATCGCCCGATGTGGTGTGGGAGCGAGCAAGCACATACCTGTCCGAGCCTCGCCTGCGCCGGGGGAGCGCACCAGGCCGTCTGTGCGATCGGGTCACCGGGCAGGTTGCGGACCACGCCGGTCCGCAACCCTGGCTGGGGTCTGGTCCTGCGGCCGGCAGCGTGGTGTGCTGTGGCCATGACGTGGGAGGTTTTGCCGGTGACGACGGAGCGCTTCGACGACTTTGCCGACGTGGTCAACCCCAGCCGCCGTGCCCGGCACTGCTGGTGCCTGTCGCCTCGCTTGCGTCTGCAGGACATCGAGGAGCTGGGCGAAGGCAGCCGGGAGACCGCGATGCGCCGGCTCTGCGAGCGTCCCCACCCGCCGGGTGTGCTCGCCTACCACCACGGCAAACCGGTCGGCTGGTGCAACGTAGGCCCACGCTCCGAGATGACGCGGCTCACCCACTCGCGGACCATCCCGGAAGTCGACGACATGCCGGTATGGAGTGTCGTCTGCCTCGTCGTTCGCACCGGTCACCGCAGGCAGGGGGTGACCGCTCACCTGCTCGACGGGGTCGTGAAGTATGCCGCGTCGCAGGGGGCGCCGGCACTGGAGGCCTACCCGGTCGAACCCGAGGGGCGGATGGACCCCACCATGGCCTACGTCGGGACGACGACCATGTTCGAGCGCGCCGGGTTCACAGCAGTGACGAAGACGGCGGGGCACAGCGGTGGCCTGGAGCGCCGGCTGATGCGCCGCCACCTCAGCGGCTGACCACGCACCGCGGGGCACGGTGGCGATGCACACCGGTCACTGGGGGGTCGACGGGCAAATAGTTCGATAAGTGTCTACATTCGAGGTATGTCTTTTCCTCTCAGCCGCATCATGTCCGCCGCCACCGCCGCCTACGGCGTCTACGCCCTGATTCAGCCGGGTCACCTCGCCTCGGCGCTGGATGCAAGCGGCAAGCAGAAGCCGGTCTTCGACCTGATGGCCTACACCTACGCAGCCCGAGACATCCCGGTCTCGGTGACGGGCATGCGAGCCACCTCGCCGCAGGTGGTCACGACGGCCATGGTGCTGCGGATCCTCAGTGACCTCAGCGACGCGGCGATCCTCGGCCTGAATGTCGAGGACCCGGATGCACGCAAGAAGGCGCTGGGCGCCACCCTGGGCTGGGCGACGCTGAACACCGTGGCCCTGATGATCGACCGCCGCCGCTATAAGGACGACCCGCACACCCTGCTCCTGCCCTGAGGCGTCGTGTCAGCCCGCCGATGTGCGCGCGGGCGCGCCCTGCGCAGGGCACAGTGGAGCGCTTATCGGTACGGCCGGGATATCGGTGGTGTGAACCTCGGGTGAGTGGCTAGGGTCGAGGGTATGCCGGAGCTGGACCCCACGTTCACCGCGCTGCCGCTGGCCGCGCTCACCGATGCCGCGCTGAGCCGCGCCACCGACCTCGGCGCCTCGCATGCCGACCTCCGGGTCGTGCGCACCAGGTCGCTGCACCGGGTGCTGCGCGACGCCAAGCTGGAGGGCTCGTCGAACTCCGCCGAGCTTGGCCTGAGCGTGCGCGTGATCCACGAGGGCTCGTGGGGCTTCGCTGCCGGCGTGGCGCTGACCACCGAGGAGGCCGCGCGCCTGGCCGAGGCGGCCGTGGCCATGGCCAAGGTCGCCCAGCCGCTCGTCCCGGCCGCGGTCGAGCTGGCCGCCGAGCCGGTGCACGCCGAGCAGACTTGGGTGTCGGCATACGAGATCAACCCGTTCGACGTTGCGGAGAGCGAGCGGCACGGCCGGCTGCTCGAGCTGTCGCAGCGGCTGCTCGAGGCCGACGGGGTGCACCACGCCACCGCCAGTCTTCTGGCCGTGCAGGAGAACACCTACTACGCCGACACCGCCGGCACCTCTACCACCCAACAGCGGGTGCGCGTCGAACCGGAGCTGCAGGCGGTGCACGTCGGCGATGCTGGCTTCTACACGA
>JAABUN010008785.1_pt1 | contig 10173 bp, 12 predicted proteins | sample 5559311 | NCBI WGS metagenome assembly JAABUN01 (sample SAMN10711877, study PRJNA513370) | rock metagenome | isolation source: Antarctica rocks | place: Antarctica: Victoria Land, Siegfried Peak sud
CCAGCAGGTGCCCTTCCCGTGCGGCATGCATCCCGTCCCAGAAACCCGATTCTTGCCCCTGGCCAGGGCATCTGCTGCTTCCGACACACCCAAAGATCAGGTACTACTCGCGGATCTGGGTCAGACATGCTCAGCCTCGATCCACCGACCCACGTCCCGATGGCCAGTGGTTGGTCTTGTCAGTTGGATCTTGGGGGCGGAGGCCGTCGTGGACGTCTTCGTCCTGCCGCTCTGCCGGCTTCTCCAAGTCCACCGATGGTGGGCGGTCAGTGAGGTGGGGCTGTCAGGCGCCCATGGGGATGTGCGTCGATGCGCCGTCGGCACCAGGTCAGCGCTGCCTGCCATGGCCAGTTCTCGGGCATGCGCAGGTGCCGTTGGCGGCCGCCGAGCGCACCAGCCGTCCGGGGACGGCCAGCAGGGCGCGGCGGAGGGTGGCAGTGGTGCAGGCCGTGACCGGCAAGGTCGCCAGCGGCCGGGTCGCAAACTCCGGCTCTCAGCCGACGGCACCGTCCGGAAGGACGTCGACGCAGAGCGACATCTTCATGGAGTCACCAGAACTTGATGTTGGTGGCCTTGAGCCGGCGCCGGTGCTGCCGTACCGCGGTCTCGATCGCAGCGGGGGAGATGAAGTCCCCCCATACCTTCGCCGCCGTCTCCCCCTGTTCGAGCAGCGCGCCCGCCTCGTCGTGGCTGATCGCAGCGCTCTGAATGACGCGCGATCCGAACCCGATGTGCCAGCGCTCGTCACGGAGGACCAGCTCCATCCCCTTGCGAACGCCTGGCAGCCCGACGGACAGCTTCTCGAGCGTGTCGAGCATTGCAAGCTGTCCCGCCAGGAGGACCACGCCCTCGATGACCATGTGGTAGAGCCCGACCGCGGCGGTCAGGCCCCCGTGGTCCTCGGCGAGACGCTGGGAAGTAGCCGGCAGGCGGTGCTCGAACAGGTCGACGAGTTCGGAACTGACGTGGGCGCGCAGGACGTCCTGTCGTGCCGCGGGGCTGGCCCCCGGGACGCCAGCGACCTCAGCCGCAACCAGATCGAAGAAGCGGGCGTGGCGCGCCTCGTCACGGGCCTGAGCGCGGAAGCATGCCTCCATCGAGTCGTCAACCGACGCAGCCGCCTGGTAGGAATCGAGCTGCTTGGCCACCGATGTCTCGGCGATGCAGAAGCCTGCGACCAATCCGAGAACCTTGTCGTTCTCGGCGTCCTCGAGCGCCGGCCAGGCCTCGCGGTCGGCCGAGTAGTCGATGGCCGTCTCGTCCCACTGCAGCGAGTCGGCGAGTTGCACGAAGTGGGCGTATCCGGTGATCATGACTCAGCATCCTCACTTCTCCGGAAAATCCTCTCCAGGCTCCAGCTCGCGGAAATCTGCCTTACAGGCGCCGCAGATGGGGCACGTCCAGTCATCAGGGATGTCCTCGAAGGGCGTCCCCGGACCGATGCCGCTGTCCGGGTCGCCTTCCTCGGGATCGTAGACGAAGCCGCAGGGCTCGCAGATCCACCGTTTCGTCTCCGGCTTTGCCTGTGTCTGTCCGCCCACGCTCATACCTTGGCCAGAGCCCCCATGACTGGCGCCGAGATCGTCTCGTCCGCCGAGAGGTCGATCTGTGGCGACCGCCCGTGGTGGCGTTCTCCGTACTCGGACAGCGTCTGCGGGCCCATCAACTTGACCTTCTTCACCTGCTCCTCCAGTTGGAGCGTCTTGGAGTCACCCTGCGTGGCGAGTTCCTCGACCGTCGGCAGGTGCCTCTCACTGGTGCCTTTCCAACGTGGCCGGGACGCTACCGGCGGAACGCACTGGACGCGACCGGGGGCAGGCGGCGACCGCCGGCAATGGGTCCGGCGCAACGCCTCGCCCGACGTCCGCGCCCACGCACTACAGCCGCGCCGGCGGAGGGGCAGCGGGTGCTCGTCGGGGCCGGCGAGCTGGGTGTCCTGCAGCTCCACCTGTCCTTCGGCGAACCGCTCCTGCCCCGGGACCTGGTGAAGCTCGTGCGGGGCGGCACCGGGCTCGGTCGGGGGTGCGCTGCAGACCGGGCAGCGGATCGGCTCCGCGATCGGCACGGCGGCGTTGGCTGAGTGTTCTACGTGGTGCTCGCGGGCACGAGGAAGGACCACCCGTTGGCTGTGTCGATCACGATCGGTGGTGCGGCACTGGCCACCACGGTTGCGCTGGGAATCGGCATCGCGGAGTGGCGCGCGGGCCGACATCGCCCAGCCCCCGTTGTGACCCCCAGCGAGTCGCGCGTGGTGCGCGCCAAGCTGGTGGTGGAGGCAGGGCCGTGTGCGCGCGGGGCAGCGACGCGGGCACATGAGCCGCCGCGTCGGTGTGGGTGTCAGCGCAGGTTGTCCTGCAGGAACTGCACCTGCAGCAGCAGCAGGTTCTCCGCCACGACCTCCTGCGGCGTCATGTGGGTGACGCCCGAGAGCGGCAGCACGCTGTGCGGCCGTCCCGCAGCGAGGAGCGCGGACGAGAGCCGCAGCGTGTGGGCGGCCACCACGTTGTCGTCGGCGAGGCCGTGCACCAGGAGCAACGGGCGGGTCAGCTTCGGGGCGTCCTCGATCAGGGACGAGCGCCGGTAGGCGTCCGAGTCCGGCAGGCCGAGGTAGCGCTCGGTGTAGTGGGTGTCGTAGAGCGCCCAGTCGGTGACGGGCGCGCCCGCGATCGCGGCGTGGAAGACGTCGGGCCGGCGCAGCACCGCCAGCGCGGCCAGGTACCCGCCGAACGACCAGCCGCGAATGCCGACGCGGGTGAGGTCGAGGTCCGGGTGGTCGGCCGCGAGCGCCTGCAGCGCGGCGACCTGGTCGTCGAGGACGGGGCCGGCGAGGTCGCCGTGCACCGCGCGTTCGAACGCCGGCCCGCGACCGGGCGTGCCCCGCCCGTCGACGACCACCACCGCGAACCCCTGCTCGGCGAACCACTGGCTGGTCAGGTGCGCACCTCGCGCGGCGACGACGCGCTGGCCGTGCGGGCCGCCGTATGGGTCCATGAGGACGGGGAGCGTCGTGCCCGACTCGTACCAGGACGGCAGCAGCAGGGCGGTGGGAAGGCCCCCGGCCGTCAGCAGCGTGACCCGGGTCTCCAGACCGGACGGTTCCGCGAACGACGGGATGGGCAGCTCGGCACCGACCAGGACCACCGCGTCGTCGGGGCCCGCGTCGGCCGCGCGGCGCACCGTAGTGGTGGAGCCGTCGGCGTCGAGGCCCGCGCGCGTGACGATCAGCGTGCCGCCGCGCAGCCGGCCGGAGTGCACGCCGGGTTCCGGCGTCAGCGCGGCGAGGCCGCCGGGACCCCACGTCCACAGCCCGACCGACGACGGCTCCTCGCTCGCGCGGAACAGGACGGTGTCTCCGTCGACGTCGACCACGCCACGGACCTGTAGGGACGCCGGCGTGACCACCGATCCGTCGACCACGAGCCGGCGCGCGTCCTCTACGTCGGCCACGGTCACCAGTGCGCCCGACTCGGTGTGTGCCGGGACGCCTGGCACGATGTCGACCCACACCGGGTCGGTCCGCTCGTCGACGAGCGTGGTGGCGCCGGTCGCGAGGTCGACGCTCCGGGTGCGCAGCGCGGTCTGGTCGCGGGGCTGGGTGATCACCAGCAGGGCGTGGGAGTCCCAGACCACGTCGGCGAGGTACTCGTCGTCCCAGGTCACCGGGGTGCGGGTACCGTCGAGTGCAATGATCTCGGTTGCCACGGCGGCGTTCGGGGTGCCGGCGGCGGGGTAGGCGATCTCGGTGGGCACGCGGTCGGGGTGGGCGGGGTCGGCGATGTGCCAGCGCTGCACCGGAGACTCGTCCACCCGCGCGATGAGCAGCGCGTCGCCGTCGGGGGACCACCAGTAGCCCCGCATCCGCTCCATCTCCTCGGCGGCCGCGAAATCGGCGAGGCCGTAGGTGACCTGAGGTCCGTCCGGCTCGGCGAGGGTCCTGGTGGTGTGAGCGGTGACGTCGTGGACGTGCAGCGCCCCGCCGCTGACGAACGCCACCCGGCGTCCGGTCGGGTCGGGCCGCGGGTCGACCACGCCTCCCGGGGTCTCGACCAGCCGCGGGGTCAGCCCGGCCGCCAACTCGGCGACGAAGAGCTGGCCGGACAGCGCGAACGCGGCCATCGTCATCGGCCGGTCGGTGGCGTAGCCGACCACGCCGCCCGCCTGCTCCCGGCTGCGTTCCCGGCGGGCCTTCTCCTCGGGCGGGAGGTCCTCCTTGCCCGTGTCCAGCTTGTGCGGATCCGCGACCAGCCGCTCCTCAGCGGTGGCCAGGTCGAGCGTCCACAGGCAGGTGACCGGGTCGGTGCCGCCACGGCTGCGGAGGAACACGACGCGGTCGCCGTCGGGGGCAAGCGTTACGCCGCGCGGGGCGCCAAGGGTGAAGCGCCGGGTGCGGGCCTGGCGGCGGGGAAAGCTGTCGGTCACGGTCAGGCAGTCTGCCTCAGTCGTCCGGCCTGCCTGCGCTGACGCACGCACGCCGTCCGCCGGTGATCACGCGGGAGGTCGACGGGTTCTCCGCTGCGGTCGTGGTCGGTGCCGCGGTGGTCGTCGGCAGGGCGGCGGGGCGGCGGGTGTCGGAGCGGTAGTCGGGGTGGCGTCCACGGCGGCCACCAGCTTCGAGACGAACGCCTTCGTCTCGACCGGGTCGATCTGCACGGCCACCCCGTCGTCGGGTGCGCAGGTCGGGGCGAAGTGGTCGAGCCGGACCCTGGTCAGCGGCACCTGTGCGAGGATCTTCACCGGACGGGTCTTGTGGGACGACTCGCGGGGAAACCTCATCGGCCTGCGCTGTTCCGGTAGCCGGTCTCGCCTTGTGGAGGGTTAACCAACGGACTCAACATGGTGCCCCGACTGCACCCGCCCTTGCCGCCGCGTCGGCACCGGCGCTCTCTGCCCGCACTGCGAGGTACCCCCCGCCGTTGACGAGCCCCTCGACCAGGACCAGGATCACCACGCCAACCCCGCCAGCTCGGGATAACCGACTCTGCACCGAACCCGGAGCGGTGCACTCTGCACTTCAGGGCAGCTCGGGAGTTCCGGGCCGTCATGGGCCCACTCGGCGATCGCGCCCCGCCCAGCACCGCCCCGACCCCGACGGCGTGTCGTCCCGCAGACACACCGAACCGCCCGACGATCTCGCCGGAGCCCTGCACAGGCCGCCTGAGCTTTACTGGGCCCTGCCGTGCGGAGTTGGCTAACATTGGTGATCATGCCGGTCGTAGAGCAATGAGGTGTCGAAAGGATGGAAATAATGCGCGAAACTCCCCGCGATAGCTGTTTTGGGGTGTCTTCCGCTCTCCTTCAGGAATCTGCGACCACATGATTTGGGAGGTTGTCGGCCTCGGCTTCGTCCTCAGCCTTGACAATTTCCGGGTAGCTGTAGCGCTCGGGACGGTTCCGTTTGGTCTTCGCCGTGCCGTCCAGGTCGCCCTGACGTTCGGGTTGTTGGACGTGGTGATGCCTCTGGTCGGCCTGGTGCTTGGTCGTCAGGTCGGTTCGACGATCGGCCCGTTCGCAGGTCTCGTGGGGTCGATGGTGCTGGGCGGATACGGCCTGTACCTTCTCGCCGGCGCGTTGCGTAAACCGGAGCCCGACGAACTGGACCATCCCTGGGCGCTGTTCGGCATCCCGCTCTCCCTGAGCCTGGACAATCTGGTGGCTGGCACCAGCCTGGGGCTGCTCGGCTTATCGCCCTGGTTCTCGTCCGTTATCTTCGGGGCCATCACGGCGGTGATGTCGTTGGTCGGGTTGCTGGTGGGCCGTTTCGTCGCCCGGCTCGTTCGCATCCGCTCGGACCTCGTGAGCGGCATCGCGCTCATCGCGTCGGCCATATTGCTGCCGATTCTGTTCGGATAAGCCGAGCCCGTTCCCCGTCCGCAAAGTCCGAGCACACATCGGACTCATCCGGTCGCAGCATTTGATCTTGCCGGTTCGGTGGGATGGACCGTGCGCGAGATGTTGATTTCGGTCGATCGCGAGGAGATCTCCCACGGCCTCGTCGAATCCCTGGAACACGGGGAGATCAGTCTCAGACCTCCGGTAGTAGTTGCCTGACTGGCACTGTGATCAGGGCTTTTCCTTTGCCACGGAGCGTCGGGAAATCATTATGATCTGTTAGAATAGTGTGCTGGATCAGGTCGAGCTGGAGGGAATGCCCGAGCCGAGCGGTCTGCGCCTGCTGATCAGCGATGGGCAGTGCTTGGTGAGTTTCGGTCGAGTGCGGGTCTACTGCTACGACGTCGACGACATCGGGATGAGGAACCTGGCGATCGTGGCGTTGACCGACGCCAAGCAGCCGAACAAGGACGTCGCGGTGTTCGGGTTGGCCCCGACCTACGTGTCGATCTTGCGTTCGCGGGCTCGGGCGCAGTTCGGCTGGGTTGGTGCGCCGCCGTGGCCGACCGCCCAAGCCGTCCGGTCGGCAGGTCACGCAGCCCGTCAATGGGCGTTGGCAGGGTGTGCTCAGCAGGCGATCGCCGATGAGTTCGGCTTGGGCCGGCCGGTGTGCAGCGCGGGACTCCTCGTCGGCAGCGTCACCGGGAATGGCGGCGTCCGGGAGCGGGCCGGGCACCCGGGCAGCACGACGCGGCGCAGCCGCGGCGGCCGGCGTGTTCGGTACCGGGCAGCACCGGTCAGGTGAACTCGCCAGGGCTCGACCGTATCGAGCAGGCGCTGGTCGGGCTTGGATGTCGCGGGGGTCGGTCAGCCAGGCGTCCGCGGCCTCGGCGACGGCGTGCGCCCGCGCCGGCCACCGCTGCTCGGGCGGCGAAGTCATGACCCAGCATTCAGCGCGGCCCGCCGCGTTGCCGAGCTTGCTCCCGGCAACCGTGCGCGCGAGCCCGTCCACGACCGCGATAGTCATTCAGGCAGTGCGATGCCAGACGCGTCGGTCCGGTCCAGCCTTTAGGCGTTCCGCGTCCACAAAGGACCGTTTGCGGGGCTGGGCCCACAGGAGCTTGGAGTGTGCAGTGACCTTTCGCGGTAACTCGCGTGCTTCCTCGCTCGATACTTAGGGGGGCGCAGGCCGGCGATCTGCGCAACGGGCTAGTAGATCCGCTGTTGGGTGCTTGTCATGCCGGGGTCGATGAAGGGCCCAGCCCGGCCAGTCGGATGACCGCGGCGCGGCCGTCGGGGGTGCCGGGCCAGTGCTGCTGGAGCGGGCTCAGCCCGACTCTGCGGACCACGGAGCGCAGGACTGCGGCGACGATGATGGCGTCGTCGGCGTAGCCCAGGACGGGGATGAAGTCTGGGATCAGGTCGAGCGGGAAGGCGAGGTAGGCGAACAGCAGGCCGAGCCGGACCCGTACCCCGCGGGGCAGGGTCCGGTCGGTCGCCAGGCGCTTGAGCAGCCGGATCACGTCCGGCAACAGCCGCAGGGCCTCCTTGAGCAGGCCCCCCTTGGGCTTGGCGACGAGCAGCGCTCCCACCAGCACGAGCCAGGTGAGAGCTAGGCCTGCCAGCAGGCCCAGCACGATCTTTAGGGTCACAGGTCCTCCTCTCAACCGGCTGTCTGGGCCGGTGACGGTGCAGCGGCAGTCTCTGCAGGTCCGGTCTCGGCAGTGAAGGCTTCCTGCTCGAAGCGCCCAAGCTCGGCCGCGCAGCGCTCGATCGCCTGCTGTGCCGTCTGCCCGAGTGGGGCGTGGAAGTAGTCCCGGGCCTGGATCTTGGCGAGCCAGCTGCGGTACCGCTGCAGGTCCGCCTCGTTCTCCTCGACCTCCACCAGGCTCGCGCGGCCCCGGGTCCGCTCAGAGTCCAGTTCGGCAAGGAAGCCCGGGACGCGACCAAGCAGGTCGTCGTACTCGGCGTCGCTGGCCTGTCCGAAGTCCGCGATGAGCTGCTGCTGCTGGTCCGGGTCGGTCAGGCGTACCTGTAGGAGCCGGCCTGACCCGCCCTCGTCGATGACCCGGAGGAGGAGCCGTTCGACGTCGTCGCGGACCTGCGGCCGGTCGGGCAGCAGGCACACCGACTGTTGCAGGTACACCGCGCCCAGGCCCCGCAGTCGCCGCCATGCCAGCACCCGGACCGAGGCGGGCGCACCCGCGGAGCTGACGCTGACGAGCAGCCAGTCCAGGTCGTCCGCCGACACGTTGCTCACGGCGAGATGTTACGCCCGTAACACCGGCTGGGTACGCTGCGCTCGACAAAACCCACCCGTCCGCAGCGGCGAGCCTGCGCGAGGGGCTGCGCGGGACGTTGACGGTGCTGCGCCTGGGAGTGCCGCCGACGCTGGCCCGGACGCTGCGCTCAACGAACGCGATCGAGAGCATGATCTCGATCTGCCGAGAGCACGCCGGCAACGTCAAGCGCTGGCGGGACGGGCAGATGGCGCTGCGCTGGTGCGCCGCCGGGATGCTCGAGGCCGGCAAGCAGTTCCGCCGCGTCAACGGCCACCTGCACCTGCCCGCGCTGCGCGCCGCCTTGGAGCGCGAGGTCACCAAGAATGTCGGACCCGTCGTGCACGATGACCTCGTGAACGTCGCCCGACCACATAGGGCCGCTACCGCAGTTCCACGGACTTCGGGGCAACCTCGACGACGCCGCCGCCATCGAGCGCACCCTGTCCAGGCGAGCCGCCGACCCCTACGTGCTGGGCAGCAACAGCGAGCAGATTGGCGCCGCGTCGCCCAACAGCGTCCTGCCCCTCGCGGAGGTAAGCGTAAGCGGGATCGTCACCGCGACGAGCAGGGCCACCTCGGCAGCCACAGACACGCTCGGCCACGTACCGCTCCTCGGGTCCGAGCAGCCGGCTTTAGGTCAGGCGACTGCGGTCTCCGGGTGTGCCTGGCTCGCTTCGCTGACAAGCTCGTCGAGCGCCAGGCCGAGCACCTGCGCGATCGCAGCGACGGTGAACAGCGCCGGCGTCGGCACCGCCCCCCGCTCGATCTTGCGCACGGTCTCCTCGGCCACGCCCGCGGCCGCCGCCACCTCGCGCACCGGTCTCGCGCCACGCGCACGGCGGAGCGTCGCTCCGAGCACGACACCTCGCTCGCGCTCCTGCTCCGTCAACGCCAGCCGAACCATCCGTAAAGCTTACACCCGGCGGGACATGTATCCCGGGATAGTTGTACCGTTCAGGCCATGTACACACTGCCGGTGCGCACTCAAACCCAGCTCGACAGCATGCGCGCTGCCGGGCACGTCGTCGCGCAGACCCTGCAGGCGGTGCAGGCCGCAGCCGTACCTGGCGTCCGCCTTAGGGACCTGGACGAGCTCGCGCAGACCAGCATCAGGGAGGCAGGTGCGGTGCCGTCCTTCCTCGGCTATCGGCCAGCATGGACACCGACGCCCTTCAACGGCGCGCTCTGCCTGTCGCCCAACGAGGTCGTGGTCCACGGCCGACCCACCGGCCGGCGTCTGCGCGACGGGGACCTGCTCAGCATTGACTGCGGCGCGATTGCCGACGGCTGGCACGGAGACGCGGCGCTCACCGTGCACGTCGGCGCCGAACCCGACAAGGACGCACGGCTGCTGAAAGCGACCGACCTCGCTCTCCGAGCGGGCATGACGGCTGCCGTGCCCGGCGCCACCCTCCTGGACGTCGCCACCGCCGTCGACGCCGTCGCGCGTGCCCACGGCTATGCACACCTGCCCGATCACGGCGGCCACGGCATCGGGCGCAACATGCACGAGGCACCTTTCGTGCCCAACGAGCCGACCCGCGACGCGGCCCGCCACCGCCTGCGCGCCCGCAACACCATCGCGATCGAACCGATGCTGCACGCCGGGACCAGCAGGTACCGCACCAAGAAGGACGGCTGGTCGATCGTCACGGCCGACGGCAAGCGCGCCGCCCACTTCGAGCACACCATCGCGATCACCGATGACGGGCCCGAGGTCTTGACCGCCGCATCGCACTGAGCTTGGCAGAGGCCCACCGAGGACTAGCGGCGGCTCCTATTCGGCCTCGAGTGTTGGCGTCGCAGTTGCGCCACAACGGCCAACTAGGACGCCTTCGCGGGTGATTCGGCCCGAGCGCACCCCTCCTGCGAGCAAGCAGGACGAGGCTTCTTGCGCTTGACCTTTGCTGTGCGACTCCCAGATGGCGTCCATGTCCTGGCCGGAGTTCCGCAGTTGGTAGGCACGTGGGCGGCTGGTGGGTGCCGTTGGTGCAGGTGAGAGGGTTCTCGGGCTGCTCCGGGCCCCGATTCTTGTAGGCACACGACTGTGAGCGTGTCGGCT
>JAABUN010008786.1_pt1 | contig 10171 bp, 12 predicted proteins | sample 5559311 | NCBI WGS metagenome assembly JAABUN01 (sample SAMN10711877, study PRJNA513370) | rock metagenome | isolation source: Antarctica rocks | place: Antarctica: Victoria Land, Siegfried Peak sud
GGTCCGTCAGCAGCCGGTGCACTTCGGGAAGGATTGCCGTGGCCGGTGACACGTTGACCGTGAGGAAGACGTCCTCTGGAAGCTCGGGCAGGTGAGCGAGCGCGACGCGAAGAGTCGCCAACTCGAAGTCTTGCGCCAAACCGACCTGCGCGGCCTCTTTGAACCGAACCAGGTCTCAGTCGTTCTGTCCTGTTCGCCGGCGACACGGGTCAAGGCCTCCGCGCCCACGATCCGCTTGCTGCCCAACTCGACAAGACGTCACGGCTGCCGTTGGTGTCACCGGCCACAAAGCAACGCCCCCACCGGCCTTGAACCGCACCACCCCAGCCGCGGCCCACGCGGCACGGCCCAAAGCTACCCCCAACGGCCCGAAGATCCCGGCCACTACCGGGTCCGCAACGACGTCATCGACACCGGCGGCAGCGTCACCTTGCGCCACAACAGTCGACTCCACCACATCGGCCCAGGCACCCGACGCGCCGGAACCCCAGTCACCCTCCTGGTCGACGACCTCTACATCCGCGTCATCGGACGCCACACCGGCGAACTCATCCGCGAACTCACCCTCGACCCCACCCGCGACTACCAACCCCGCGGACTGCCGCCCGGGCCCCAACACGAGCCGAAGAATGAAACGATGGAGCCGGCGAGGGGAATCGAACCCCTAACCTTCCGATTACAAGTCGGAAATACGGGGTCCGTCCGCGTCCGCCTTCGTCCGCTGCATGCACCCTGACCTGCACGTATACGCTCCGGTCGTCCGTGAACGTCCGTGGACATCCAGAACTGCTGTTAGCAAAGCGTTAGCAATCGGCGGCTTCTGCGGACTTGTGCGGGCCGCCGGGATCGAGTGACAGCCGCAGGGTGGTCGCCGAGCAGCTCACCGCGGGCCGGGCCCAACTCCTTCACAGTGGAGTGCTGATTCCCTCGGAGACGCCGAGCATCTCCTACAGCGCGGCCGACCGGTTGCAACGCCGCGCTGTAATCGGAACCGAGGGGCCCCGCTGATCACGCGCCGAGCCAGACATTTGCGTTACGTTGTCCGTCTGCGGGAACATTGCGCTGCACCCTCGAAATGGTCCGGAGGCCATCATGCCCAGCACCCCCCTCGCGGTCGACGTCGGCGACAGCTTCCAGAGGTCGCTCGATGCCTTCTTCGGCTTCCTGCCGAACCTGCTGGCGTTCATCGTCATCCTGGTCATCGGCTACATCGTCGCCAGGGTCGTCAAGACCCTGGTCAGCAAAGGTCTGCAAAAGCTCGGTGTCGACCAGCGACTTCACGAGTCCGACGCCAGCAAGTACGTCGATGCGGTAAGCCCCGGTGCCAGCCCATCCAATGCCATCGCCACGGTCGTCTTCTGGCTGATCTTCCTGTTCTTCTTCGTTGCGGCCATCGGTGCGCTGAAGATCCCCGCCGTAACGACGTTCATGAACCAGGTGCTCGCCTACCTGCCGAACGTGATCGCCGCCATCCTCATCTTCGTGGTCGCGGCGCTGATCGCGGGAGCGATCGCGGCCGCGGTCACCCGGGTGATGGGCGACACGCCTACCGGCAAGGTCGCAGCAACGGTGCTTCCTGCGCTGGTGATGGTGATCGCGCTCTTCATGATTCTGGAGCAGCTCCAGATTGCGCCGGAGATCGTGCGCATCGCCTTCGCCGCGACGGTGGGCGCACTTGCTCTAGGCCTGGCGCTCGCGTTCGGCCTCGGTGGCCGGCCCATCGCACAGAAGATGCTCGAGGATGCCTACCGGACCGGCCAGGAGCAAAAGGAGCAGGTGAAGCAGGACCTGCAAGCCGGCCGGCAGCGTGCGCAAAGCGAGATGAGCGCCGCACAGGGCTCGGTCCAGGGCGAGCCGCAACAGTTCGGCACCCCGCCGACCTCCGGTGCCTCCGCACCCCAGTACGGGGAGCAGTATCCGCCGCGCTGATCCGCCGGGGCGGCCCGAGCGCCTAGGCGCGGGTAGGTCTTGCCGTCGACGCCGGTGACCGGAGGGCAGGGCGAGACGGAACGGCGTTCCCGGTCGGGGGTCGGCCGCTCGCGGCGGGGGTGGCCTCGGCCACGGCCTCCGGCACGGCAGGCTTGGTGTCAGGTGACAAGGACTTGTCACCTGCGTCGATGCGAACGGTCTCGCGACTCACCCCCACCACCGTCCCCCGAGGGCTTCACGGGGCTCTCTCAGCGGTCGGAAGACGGGGGTGAGCGCGGCGCCGGGCATCGGCCCGCCAAAGCCGCCTGAAACTGACGCCACGTGGATTAGGAACCACGTTGCGTCCAGGTGCCCGGCGCCGCTGGCCCCGCCTGCCCATGGCACCGGGCAAGCGGGGGGCTAGGGGGCTGCTAGGGGGTGTTCCGCTGCGACGCCACGATCGCCTGCCGCAGGTCGTTCAAATACTTGATGTCCCTGCGAGCCAACTCCTCGAGCGCCTGAATCCCGCGAAAGCGGCCGATCGAGGCCCGAATCCAGCTGGCCCTTTCTTCCGACCACCTGTCGCCGGGCGCCCGGCCCCAGGCGCGCGGGAAGTTGTGGCTGCCGGACGTCTCTGCAAACTCAACGTCACCGGTCATCGAACGACCTCCTTGACTCGGTTGGTCATCTGGGTGAACAAACGCGGCGCCGTCTCCGCACCGTCGAACGCCGGCGGTGGTGTCTTGCGCTCGAAGTCACGGACCACCTCGCGGGCCGCCTCATGGCCAGCCGCAGCTGCAGCCGGCGCACCTCGACCTTGGCGCAGAGAGGCATCGTATTCGCCCTCGAACGCCGTACGGCGTGCCGCCTCTCGTGCGGCCTCCCACGCCTCAGTGGCGGCCGTGTGGGCCTGCCAGCGGGCTCGATGGTCGTGGTCTCGGCGGGCGTCGCCGGACACCAGAGCGGCCGCGTCAACGACCGACAGCGCCGGCTGGCCGGCCCAGTCGTGACCGATGAACATGTCGAGCTCACGGGCCTCTGCCTCGACGCGCGTAGCCGTGGTCCTCATCGTCTTGACGATGTCCGCCAAGGTCACTGCGTTCTCAATGAGAGTTTGTGTCATTGCTCTGCCTTTCGGTAGTTGGTGGTAACGCGGCGCTGTTCGATTAGCGCCTGGGCGGTTGCGCCGGACAACGGTTCCTTGACCTCGGCCGCCCGCTGGGTCGGGCTCGGTGTCCGGGGCTGCTGGTTGGGCCAGGGGTTGACGGCGGACGCCCACTTCATCCAATCGTGGTACTCGGCCAGCCAGTCGGGGATGTAGCTTCCGTCGCATGCACTGATCGTCATTTCAACCTCCTCCTTCGTTCGATCGGTTTCGTTCAGCATCACGAAGAACTCGGTTCTCCCGCAGGCCTTCCAGCGCTTCTTCGCGGAACTCCAGAGTTCCTCTCACCAACGACGCCAGCCGAGCCTTACGCCAACGACTGTGCGCGTCAGCGACGCTGTTCCCGGCCGGTGCCGGCGGTCCCCACCGACGCCGACACGATGAGCACCCGCACGTCTGCTCCAGCTCGCCTGGTGCCGGCGGCCAGGCGGACGGGTCGAACGTCGCCAGCGGTGGCGGCCACCGTGATCCAGGTTGCTCCCGCAGCCTCACGACGCGCCGCCATAAACGCCACGCAACCCCCGGCGCTGCAACCGGGCAACGGTCGCCGAGGGGCGGCGGTGGGGGTCTGCTCCTGGTCGCCCAGCGGCACCCGCAAAGCCACGACCAACCGCGCGAGGGCTAGACGCTGTTGCCTCAGCTCGGAAATCGCCGGGTGCGTCTTGGCGTCTCCCAGGCGGTTCGTGGCCATCACCCCCTCAGCGTCAACAACGCGCTGGAGGTCATCGCAGAGGTCGACGGTCCTCACGGCTTGCCGGAGAAGCGTGACTTCGTGCTCGACGAGCTCGTAGTCGGTCAGCACGGCACGCCATAGGTGACGACCAGCCGGACCGGTGCCGGTGGGCACGGGCGGAATCTTCATACCTGCTCCTTTTTCGGATTCATTTCAGCTCCGATCTCCAGATGCTCACTCATCCGGAAGGTTGTTATTTTTGTCGCACAGAAAAAGTCGACGTCCTCGATGGACGCCACCTGGACGACGCGACCACGTACGGCGTCGTATCGCCAGCACCGGACTCCCACCCGCTCGGCGAGGTCGAGGAGCTCGGGCCAGTTGATCCGGGCTGGTGCTTCGGCTGGGCGGATGAACGCTTGCCTCATCGCGGCACCTTCGTGACCTCGCCGTGAGTGCATTGATCGCAGCAGCGGCGACCACTGAGTCCCGCCTTGACGGCGCAGCCGAACTGGTCCGCGCCGCAGTGGTCACATCGAGGCGGTGGAGGGTCAGTGGTGGTGGCCTTCATGACACGGCCCGGAGGTGGCGGCGTTGGCGTTGGCGTTCGGCGCGGAGCCGGTCGATGGCGCGTTCGGCACAGACTTTGTGGGACGGGTTGCCGCCAACGTCTCGGATGTTGGTTGGTGCGCCGCAGTACCGGCAGGGGGCCTGGTTGCTCGACCAGTGCTCGGGTCCGCTCCAGTCAAGACAGGTCGCCATTACGCCACCTCGCCGTGTACGTCGGCGCAGCCGCAGCCGGCGCCGGGGGGCTGGTCGACCGGAACCTGACAGCTTGGGCAGTCGGCGGTTATCCCGGTGGCGGGGTCGAACAGCTGGTCGCCGTCGTCAGTCTGTGCCACCTCGCGCGGGGGCATGGCATAACTGGAATAACTGACACGACTAGTCGTGCCACCATCCGGGGCCGAAACGCCCTGACCTGCGTTTATGCCAGTTATGTCAGTTATTCCGCCTCCCCAAGGGCTCTTGGCATAAACGGGGAGGCACCACAGTGTTTGGCGTGGCACTTCCCCGGGCATGGTCTCGGAACGGACTCGCAGGCTCTTCCTCGCTCGGTGCAGTGTGCTTTCGCTGTGACCAGCCTTGGCGGCTTCCCTCTTCACGCCGGCGCTGTTGGCTGAGCCGCCGTGCTCCGTGAGGTGTTCGCGCAACCACTCCTTCGCCTCACCTTGCGCTGTCCGCACGTCGGGGTCTTCACCGATGCGTTCCATTGCCTCGGTGACCGTCACGTCGGTTTCGGCGCCGAACACCACCTGGCCGACGCTGGTGGGCCCGTCGTCGGTCTCCAGTGCGTAGCCCTCGATGGTGAAGCCAAGGCTGGGGAGGTCGGTGCGGCCCATGTTGTTCTTCGGGGTGCCGAAGAGTCGCCGCTGCCCGGACTCGTCGTCGGGGTCGGGAACCACGACCGACACCGACCGTGCCACGGCGACGAACGCCTTGGACCCCATGATGCGGTCGAGGACGTCGGTGGAGCCGGTCTTGTTGAAGTGGATGAGGCCGAGCACCAGGACCCCGGTGCGGTCGGCTAGTGCGGCGACCGGCTCTAGGGCTTGCCGTAGCTCGCCGTCTCGGTGCGTGTCGAGCTTGGCGTCGACACGGGACATCAGCGGGTCCAGCAGCAGCATCGCGGCCCCGGTTTCGGTGGCGGCTTCCTCCACTCGGTGGACGTCGCGGGGCAGGACTAGCCCGACGTGGATCTCGTCGGCGGAGATGACCTCGGTCTGGTACACCCGCTGGAGGTCCGCCCCGGCGGCGATGAGGCGGGGGACGATGGTATGGGACCAGGAGTCCTCGGTGGCGCACACCAGCACCGCCCGGGGCGTGCCGAAGTGCTCCCCTGGTAGCTCGCCTCGGGTCAGCCTGGCGGCGATCCAGTAGGCGATGGTGGACTTCCCGCTACCCTCCCGGCCACCGAGTAGGCCAAGGGTGCCGAGGGCCATGCGGTGGCTCCACGCCCATTTGACCCGTTGAGGCTTGATGGTGGACGCGGCGGTGAGCCTCAGCCTGCGGCCGGCTGGGCCGGGATCCTCGCCTACGGTGGTGTCGCTGAGTGACCGGACCCATTCGTCGGCGGCATGAACACCACAGGGGGTGCCGCCGGTTGCGTTGGACAAAGCCCACGCTACGACGCCACCGAAGTCGGTGCCGCCTTCGGGTTTGATCTCGGACAGCTTGCCCTCGACCGCGTCGAGGTCCGCCGAGGTGGCGCACCCGGCCCGGATCAGCCCGACGAGCCTTGTCGTGGACTTCACGGTCCAACCGTGGCGCCCTCTCTTCTTGTCACCGGGCACAACGGCGTCAGCGTCCGCGAGGATGCCGGCGACGGCCGCTCGACCATAGCCGCAGGCCGGCTCCGGCGTTGCCGAGTGGTCGGCGTAGAACGTGACCACCTCGGACCGTTTCGCGGGTCGGTTCCCAGCCTCACGGTTCCGGTCGCCGCCCACATTCATCAACGCGCCCACGAGGTCGTCGTCAGCGTCATGCTCCAACAGCTCGTCAAGGTCGACACGTTGCTTGATCGTGTAGGACTTGCCGGGGTATTTCGGCCTGGTCGACCCAGGCAGGTAGGCCAGCATCCTGCCGCCTCCGGCCTCGGTGCCGCCGACGTAGTCGCCGACGTGCCCCGCCGACGAATCCAGTGGGCTGATCTTGCCGATGCCGGTCGATCGGACGAGATAGTGCCCCCCGCCCGAAGGTGTGCCGTGGATGCCGAAGTGGCGGAACGGCGGCAGATTCTCCACCGAACCGTCGTCCTTGGTGTCGACGTCGACCACGTCGACACCGTGGCCGCCGACCATGGCGAGTGTGTCGACGCCTGGCCGGAACGTGGACAGGTCACACTCAGCGGTCGTGATCGTTGACCAGCCGGAGGGGTGTAGCAGGTCGTGTGTCGGGCTACCGGGCTGCCAGACCGGGTTGGGTTGGCAGACGACCACCGGGATGCCGTGATCGAGCAGGTCGCGGGCTAGACGCAACTCTTCGATGAGCGCGGTCACCGCTGGACCTCAGTCCAGATGCCGGAAGGCCTCAGCCCGTCTAGTACCTCACCGGCATGGTGGCATTCGGTTCCCGGCCGAATCGCCGCAAAGACGGCCTCTCCGCAACTCGAGCACGCGACCAGCACAGTTGTCCCATGAGCGCAGGCCGTCTCCACCGCTTTGCCGGTAGGACAGCGAACGGCATGCAGTGTGGAGTGATGGTCGAGAACCTCGGGCGAAGCGCCGACAGCGGAGGTCACGTGCGACCCCTACTGGTTGCGCGCGCCACGAGCAGCCGGCGCAGTCGCCGAGTGGCCTCCCGCTTGTCCCCGGGGGGTGGGCTGGGACGCGCCGCCGGAGCGGGGTGGGCTCATGCCGCCGGCGCTGCATCGCTGGCCCGCAGTCGCTCCACATAGTCGAGCAGTGCCTGGCGGGGGATACGGCGACTGCGGCCGATGCGGACCGACTCAAGTTGTCCATCGGCCATGAGTTCGAAGACGGTAGAGCGACCGACGTCCAGGACCTCGGCCGCACCCTCGGGGCGGTAGAGGAGTTGGTGTTCTGGCTGTGAGGGCTGCACGGTTGGTTCTCCTTCGACGCTTGGCAGTGGGCTCAAAAGCCATGTTGAGCGCCGCGGGGCTGGTGCGGCTATGCGTCGACGCTTTTTTAGTAGCATCCGTGGATACGTGCTTGTCTATTCCGGTCCGCGGGGACTATTGTGGCCTCGTGGCAGTAGAGGTAACGCTCGGTCCCGTCGCGCTAGACGCCGGGCGACGCTGGATGGCCAGGGTGCGGGCCTACGAGGTCGAGGGCGAACTTTGGCCGGTGTCAATGGAGGTTCGCCTCAAAGCGGAGCCATGTGCGCACGACAGGGAGCCGGCGAGCCAAGACAAAGACATCGAATGGCAGCGGCAAGACTGCCACTGCTGGCCGCCAAGTCCCTGGCCGCCAGCAGGCGCCCTGCCACCTGGCGGGATGCCCGTGCGACTACTCAAGAACCTGCACCTTGGCAGGCTGGTGGGCAACTACGTCTCTGGGGCTGATTACATGGTGAGCCACCCCGACAACCGGGTGGCTCAACACTTCCATGCGGTGGTGACCGCTGGCGAAAAACCGAAGCAGCGGGGTCGCCCGAGGTCGGATGCGCAACTACATCTGCGACGCCTTGCGGAGTTGGATGCCGCGTACGCGTCGGGTCTGCCCCAAACCGCTGCCGCCCGCCGGTTGGACATCGCACCGCAGACACTTCGGGTCTCGTTGGAATGGGGGCGGCGCCAGGACCCGCCTATGTGGACCCGCAGCGGTAGGGGTCGCCCAGGCCGTCTCACGAGTCACGGCCGTGCCGCTATTCAAGGACTCATCGGCGAGCAATCAGCGCAAGTCGAACCAAAGCGAGACCGGCCAGGCCAGCGGAAGGCGGAATCACGATGACCAAGAGACTCGACGGCGCGGGTGGAGCGCCGAAGTTGCGGGACGGCGTGGTCAAGCGCGGTACACGGTGGTCGTACGTCGTGCGCGTTGCAGACCCGGAGACCGGGCTCACTCGCCCCAAGTGGGTCAGCGGCTTTGGCAGCGAAGCGGCGGCGAAGGCCGCCCGTGATGAGGCACGTGTTTCCGCTCGCCGTGGCGAGTACGTCAACCGTGACACGGTGACGGTGTGCGACTACCTGTTGGAGTGGCTCGAAACGCACATGGGATCTGTGAAGCCGAAGACGCTTGCCGGATACCGGTACGACGTTGAGCACTACGTGATTCCGCGCATAGGCGGCCAGCGGCTGCAAGGTCTGCGGCCAGCGGTCGTCTCGAAGCTGTACCGCGACCTGGCATCCGGTGGCGGGCGCGGCGGCCGACCACTATCAGCACGGTCCGTCGAGCACGTCCACCGCACACTACGCAAGGCACTGAACGATGCCGTGAACGTCGAGCAGCTCATCGCGACCAACCCCGCCGAACGTGCCAAGCGTCCGCGTACGGCACGAAGCGAAGTGGTGAAGGTATGGAATCCGGAGCAGCTCCGCACGTTCCTGACAACGGCAGAGACGCATCGGCTGTATGCCTTCTACCGGCTCGCCGCTTACACCGGAGCGAGGCGCGGCGAGTTGCTCTATTTGCGCTGGGCTCACCTGGCGCTCGACGACCGCGAAGTGACCTTCGCCGGGTCGGAGTCAGTCGTGGAGAAGCAGCGAGTCGAAGGCACCACGAAGGGCGACCGGAGCCGCGTCGTCTCCGTCGACGCCGAGACCGTCTCCATCCTTCGAGAGCACCGAACTCGACAGGTCGCCGAGCGGCTCAGGGCCGGTTCTCTCTGGACTGATACCGGGCATGTATTCGTCACTGAGACCGGTAAGCCGCTGAGTCCTGACACCGCTAGTCAACTCATGCCGAAACTGGTTAGGGCAGCCGGACTGCCACATGCTCGACTCCACGACCTGCGGCACCTTCATGCGACGACGCTGCTCTTAGCGAGGGTTCCGGTGCATGTCGTCGCGGCTCGCCTGGGCCATGCTGACGCCGCGATAACGCTTCGCGTCTACGCGCATGTGCTCCGCGAGAACACCACCGACGTGGGCGACGTCTTCGCGACCGCCGTGAGCTCGTGTTAGCAAACTGTTAGCAAAACGAGGCGAGGCAGTGGGCCGAGCAGCACTCGGATACCGCCTGGCCTGCACTTTCACAAGAGCCGGCGGCGGGACTCGAACCCGCAACCTTCCGATTACAAGTCGGATGCGCTGCCAATTGCGCCACGCCGGCCAGGTGGCTGGCTCATCGTAATCGGCCGTCAGACCGGGCCGCCGTCGCCGCCCACTAGCCTCGACGAGGTGAGCAACCCCGTCATCGTCGTCGTGGGGGCCGGCCGCGGCATCGGGGCGGCTGTGGCGCGCAGGTTCGGCCAGGCCGGGGACGACGTCGCGCTGGTCGCCCGCTCCCAGCAGAGCTTGGAGGAACTTGGCCAGGGCTTGCAACGAGACGGAATCACGGCGGGCTGGAGCGCAGTCGACGCCACCGACGCAGGGGCGCTCACTGAGGCGATCCAGCGCTTCGGCAGCCACTCAGGATCGCTCAACCACCTGCACTTCAACCCCAGCGCCTTCACCGCCAAGAAGCCGCTCGAGCTAACGGCCGACGAACTGCTCGCCGACCTCCGACTAGGCGCGGCCAGCCTGCTGACCGCCGTACAAGCGGCGCGGCCGTTCATGCCCACCGGAAGCCGCATCACCGCTACCGGCGGCGCGACCGCCGACCGGCCCTGGGTTGCTGCCGCCTCGCTGGGTGCGCAGAAGGCGGCGCTGCGCAACCTCGTGAAGGCGCTCGATGGCCAGCTCAAGCCCGACGGCATCCGGGCCATGTCGCTGACAGTCGCCGGCACGGTCGAGGAAGGCACCCCGT
>JAABUN010008787.1_pt1 | contig 10171 bp, 7 predicted proteins | sample 5559311 | NCBI WGS metagenome assembly JAABUN01 (sample SAMN10711877, study PRJNA513370) | rock metagenome | isolation source: Antarctica rocks | place: Antarctica: Victoria Land, Siegfried Peak sud
GACGAACAGCACCGGGTTGGCTGCGACTACGACCGCGCCGGCGAACGCGGTCGCCGGGCGGGCACGGCGCCGAAGCAGCTCGAAGACCAGGAACGCCGAACCGACGTCGGCGAGGCAGGCGGGCAGCCGGAGGAGGAACCGGAACGGGAGACCGAGGTCGGTCAGGTGGTTGAGCCCGACGAGCAGCCAGCCCACGGGGGGCGGGTGGTTGAAGCGGACGATCAGGTGCTGGGAGTAGATCGACACCGGTCCGACCCGCCGTACGGTTCCCGCGAAGATCCCATAGAACAGCGCGTCGTCGGTACCAGTCGTCCACCAGGCGGTCAGTGCCTTGGCGGCCAGGAAGACCAGGGCGACGACACCCAGCGCCCAGCGCTGCCGCAGCAGGCGTGCCGCCGTCGGCGTGGACACGGGAAGCGACTGTACGGCGCGCGTCCCTCGCCGGTGTCGCGCCGAAGGGCCCGCGGCTACGAGCCGGGGAGGTCGGGGCCCCGGTAGGGGTCGACCGGCGGGTCGGTCCCGGCGACCGCACGGAGGAGTTGATGGTGGCGGCGGGCTGCGAGTACGGCGGCGCCGGCGACCAGCCCGTCAGAGAGCGTGAGAAGCAGCCGGGACACCAGCGCCAGGGCGGTGGCCGACCCCACCGACAGAACAGGGCTCAGCACCAGGATGAGCACCGCCTCCCGGGCCCCGACGCCGGCCGGCGCCACCAGGAAGAGCAGGCCCAGTGTCATCGCGATCGAGAAGCCCCCGATCGCCAGCGGCAGCACCCGCGCGCCGTGCGCCCCCAGGTCCGCGGCCAGCACCGCGATCTGCAGGCCGAAACACAGCCAGGTGACGAGCAGCCAGCCGCTGGCAGCCAGGACCGCCCGCGCGCCCACCGGGCGCTCCGGAGCCGGGCGGCGCAGCAGACGCAGCCCGCGGCGAAGGACGGTGTTGAGGACCCGTGGGTGCAGCAGCGCCACCGCCAGCGGCAGCCCGAGCAGCACCCAGGCGTAGTGGCGGCCACCGCCGGCCAGCAACGCCGGCAGGCAGAGCAGGCCGACGGACAGCCCGGTCGCCACCGATACGCCGATGGTCATGATCGAGGCAGCCCCGATCCGGGTCCTGGGAACGCCGGCCGCCCGTCCCATCTCCATCTGGGCCAGCACCGGCCAGACGCTGCCGGGCAGGTACTTGCCGAGCTGGCCGACGAAAAAGATGCGCCCGGCGACCGGCACCCGTAGGGGGGAGCCCAGGCCTTCGACGAGCGCCCGCCAGGCCAGCATGCTCGCCAGCTGCCCGACCAGGACCAGGCACAGCGCGAGGGCGACCAGATCCGGCTCGAGCTGGTCGAGCGTCCGGCGCACCTCGGTCCACTGCCGGCCGACGGCGAGCCCGAGCCCCGCCACCACGGCGGCGAGGAAGGCCAGGCGCAGCAACCGGTGCAGGTGCCGCCGGCCTACGCCGGCCGGAGCCGCGACGCTCAGGACGCGACCTAGTCCGAGCGTGAACGCACGACGAGGTCGGCGAGCAGGGCCAGCGCCGCGATCTGGAAACCGGTGAGCAGGGTCAGCACCGTCGAGCCGGCCAGCGCCAGGTGGTGGACGACGAGGTCGTAGCCCAGCTTGACCCCCCCGAGGAGCATGATCCACAATGCGATCGGCATCAGGACCTTGATCGGGTTGAAGTACATGACCATGCGCAGGACCTGCAGGATGTAGCGGTAGGCATCCCGGGTGAAATGGAACTTCGACGTTCCGGCCCGCTTGGCGTAGCTGATCGGCAGGTAGTCCACCGGGTGCTGGTTGGACAGGAACGCCATCGTGATCGTCGTGACGCAGGAGAACCCGGGCGGCAACAGCCGCAGGTAGGGCAGCGACACATCCCGGTGGAACGCCCGCAGCCCCGAGTTCAAGTCCGGGATCTCGGTCGACGACAGCCGCTCGGCGACCTTCCGGATGACCCACTTGGCCGGCACCCGGGCCCACTTGTGGGTGCCCTCCTCGCTGGTGCGCGCCCCGACGACCTGGTCGACACCGGGGTGGTCATCGAGATAGCGGATGAACTCCGGGATGCGCTCGTTCGGGTAGGTCATGTCGGCGTCGGTCCAGACGACGATCCGGCCGTACGCCTCGTTGGTCCCGATTCGCCGGGCCGTTCCGGAACCGCCGTTGCGCCGAAAAGGCATCAGCCGCAGATGCGGGTAGCGCGGCAGCGCCTCGGTCAGCCGTTGCAGGGTCGCGTCGGTGGAGGCGTCGTCGATGACCAGCAGCTCATAGGTCATCCCGCTGGCGTCCATGGCGGCCGTGATCCGCTCGACCTCCGCCAGCACGTGGTCCTGCTCGTTGTAGCAGGGCAGCACGATCGTGGCCTGCAGCTGGGTCGGCTCCTGCAGGCCCCACGCACGGCCGCCGCCGAGGGACAGGTGCCGGGACGGGTCGACCTTGTCCGCCGGCGCCGTCATGGAATCGACCGGGTCGGACACCGACGACGTCATGGTCACCCTTGGGCACTCCTGCACTGGGGGGCTCGGCCCCGAGCCTACTTGGCCGGGCCGGCCTGGCCGGTGTGACACCTCGGGGCTACCGGCCCCGACCAACCCCTTCCGTGTAGTTGTGGGGGCTTCCGCGCAAGCCCGAGCACCGACAACTGCACCCAAGCGGCCGCGCCGGCCCCTCCTGCGCCCCGCGCGGCGACTCTGCAACCGCCTGCAACCCGCGCACGGCGCGGGCCGGCGGCGCTACGCTCCGGCCATCCCGGCCGCCGTAGGACAGGAGACAGGAGACTTCGTTGCCGCGCGCGTTCATCACCGGCATCACCGGCCAGGACGGGCTCTACCTCGGCGAGCTGCTCGCGGCCAAGGGCTACGAGGTCTTCGGGCTGGTGCGGGGGCAGAGCAACCCGAAGATCTCCCTGGTGGAACGGATCATCCCGAGCGTGCAGCTGCTCGAGGGGGACCTGACCGACCTGCCCAGCCTGATCGGCGCGATGGAGGTGGCGCAGCCGAACGAGGTCTACAACCTGGCCGCCATCTCGTTCGTCGGCCTGTCCTGGAAGCAGGCGGAGCTCACCGGCGAGATCACCGGCATGGGCGTGCTGCGGGTGCTGGAGGCGATGCGCATCCACACCTCGAACGACATGAGCCGGGTGCGCTTCTACCAGGCCTCGAGCTCGGAGATGTTCGGGAAGGTGCGAGAGACGCCGCAGCGGGAGACGACCCCGTTCCACCCCCGCTCGCCGTACGGGGTGGCCAAGACCTTCGGGCACTACATGACGGTCAACTACCGCGAGTCCTACGGGGCGCACGCCTGCTCCGGCATCCTGTTCAACCACGAGTCCGAGCGCCGGGGGCACGAGTTCGTGACCCGCAAGGTCACCCGGGCGGTGGCCCGGATCTCCCTCGGGCTGCAGAGCACGGTCAGCCTGGGCAACCTCGAGTCCCGCCGCGACTGGGGGTTCGCCGGGGACTACGTCGAGGCGATGTGGCGGATGCTGCAGCAGGACGACGCCGACGACTACGTGATCGCCACCGGCGAGACGCACTCGATCGGGGACCTGCTCGATGTGGCGTTCTCCCGCGTCGGCATCCCGGACTGGGCGCGGCACGTCGAACAGGACCCGCGCTATTTTCGGCCGGCCGAGGTCGACCTGCTCATCGGCGACGCCGGCAAGGCCCGCGACCGGCTCGGCTGGGAGCCCACGATGCGCTTCCAGCAGCTCATCGAACGGATGGTCGACGCCGACGTGGTGACCGAGCGACGGCTCGCCGCCCAGGCCGAGGACGGCCACTGATCCGCCCCGTTCCTTCCGCGGGGCAGCGCCCGGAGGACCGCCGGGCTCCGCGGGTCGGCGTCTACAACCGCTTCCTGTCGACGATGGGCGGGGGGGAGCGCTATGCCGGCATGCTCGCCGCCGTACTCGCCGGCGAGGCCGACGATGTCGAGCTGGTCACGCACGACGAGGTCGACCTCGGGGCACTCGGGACCCACCTGGGAGTCGACCTGGCCAAGGTGTCGCTGCGGATCGTGCCGGACACCGGCGAGGCCGACCTGACCGATCTCACTGCCGACTACGCCCTGTTCGTCAACGCGTCCTACATGAGCCGGCTGGCCGGGCGGGCCAGGCACAACGTGTACGTCGTCTACTTCCCGACGCCGCACGACCACGACTTGACGGCGGTCCAGCGTTTGCTGCTCCGACGGCTCGGCCCGTGGGCCGCGGCGCCGGGCCCGCACTTCGAGCACGGCCGCGGCTGGTTCCCCCCGGAGGGGGGCCGGCGTCGTACCTGGTCATGGACCGGCGGGGACGGTGTCCTGGTCGTCACCGCCGGCGACTCGCGGCGGCTGAGCTTCGAGGTGGGCCGCCCCGGCGCCGGCGAAGGCACCACCCTGCAGGTGTGGGCCGGCCGCGACCGGCTGCTCGAGACCCCCGTGACTCCCGGGGTGTTCGCGCCGGTCAGCCTGGACCTGCCGCCCGCCCGGCACGGCACCGAGCTGCACTTCCGGTCCGGCACCTTCCGCCCGGGCGCCGCGGACAGTCGGCAACTCGGCGTGGCGGTCAGCCGGCTGCGCACCGGCGGCCGGTCGATGTCGGTGCGCCAGCGCCTGGGCTACCGCCTTCCCTACCTGCGGCGGGACCCCGGCAACGTCGAGTTCCTGGGCAGCTACCAGCGGGTGATCTCCATCTCCGAGTACACCCGGTCGTGGGTACGGCAGTTCTGGGGGGTGGAGTCGGACGTCCTGTTCCCGCCGGTGGCGACCGAGGACGCCGTGGCCGGTCCCAAGGTGGACCGGATCCTGTCCGTCGGACGCTTCTTCGGCCCCCGCCGCGGTCACGACAAGAAGCAGCTGGAGATGGTCCGGGCCTTCGTCGATCTGCGTCGGCGCGGGCTGCTCGAAGGGTGGGACTACCATCTGGCCGGCGGGGCGAGCCCGGAAGACGAGGTGTACGTGGCCGCCGTCCGGGCCGCCGCCGAGGGCCATCCGGTCCACATCCACGCCAACGCTCCCCGTGCGGTACTGCGGCAGCTGCTGGAGTCCTCGAAGGTCTTCTGGCACGCGACCGGGCTCGATGAGGACGTGGCCGCCCGACCCTGGCTCTTCGAGCACTTCGGGATCACCACCGTCGAGGCGATGGCGGCCGGCTGCGTTCCGGTGGTGATCGCCGCGGCCGGCCAGCTCGAGATCGTGCGGGATGGGGTCGACGGCTTCCGGTTCACGACGGTCGGGCAGCTCCAGGACGCGACCGTGCGGGTCGCCGGCAGCCAGCAGCTGCGGGATCGGCTCGCGACCGCGGCCCGCGAGCGCGCCGACGTGTTCTCCGAGCGCGCCTTTACGGAGCGCTGGCGCGCCCTCTCCGGTTTCCTCTAGGGTGGGCCGCTAGCCCGGCTTCCCGGCCGGGTGCACCCTCCGCACCGGGTCCAGCACGCCGAGTTCTGCTCCCTGGCCGCCCGGTGACCGTCGACCCATCCGCAGTGGAGCAGGACCGGGGGACCCACAGGTTCTCGACCCCCCTACAGGGGTCTTGGGGTGAAGCCACGCGTACGCGTGGCCGGGCAGCTTCCCTTCCCGAACCCGACAGCTCACCCCGGAGGCGTCAGGGGAAGGATCTTCCGTGTCGAGGCCTTGCCTCCGCGCGCGCCGGCACGCTCGACGTGCCCTCGCCGCCGCCATGATCACCATCGCGCTCGCGGCCACCGTCGCAACGGCGGGACCCGCTGCGGCGGCGGCGCCGAGCCAGCTGAGCCTGAGTCCCGGCTCGGTGGAGCTGAACCCCGGGACGGCGCTGACCCTGGAAGCGTCGCTCACCACGGCCGGCGGGTCACCGATCGCCGGTGCCTCGGTCGGTGTCTACCGCAGGACCTCTGCCGCCGCGCCCTGGCAGGGCATCTACATGCTGACCACGAACGCGGCCGGGTACGGAGGTCTCCGGGTCGTCGCCGCCGCCACCTACGAGTACTACGTCTCCTACGGCGGCAGCCCGGCCAACGAAGCGACCTCCGCCCGGTCGGTGATCACCGTCAAGCCAGCATCGGCGCTGGCGATCAGCCCCTCCACCACCGTGGCGCCCGGCACCGCCACCGACGTGGCCGTCTCGCTGCAGGGCAACGGCGTACCGTTGGCCAGCCGCCTGGTCGGGCTCTACCACAGGTCCGACCCCAACCATCTGTGGTCGGGCATCTACATGTTCCGGACCGACGCCTACGGGCACGCGCACATGACCTACCGGCCGACGGCGAACGCCGAACTGGTCGCGACCTGGGGCGGCGACGCCGGCCGAGCGCCGGCGATCTCGCCGGTCATGTCTACCCGCATGGACGTCTTCGGGCAGCAGGTCGTGGCCGAGGCCGCGCGGCACGCCGGTGCCCCTTACGTCTACGGGGCGGCCGGTCCGAGTGCGTTCGACTGCTCGGGGTTCACGATGTACGTCTTCGGCCGGCTCGGGCGCAGCCTGCCGCACAGCTCCGCGGCGCAGTACGCGGTGACCCCGCGCGTGTCGGCGGCGGCCAAGGTGCCAGGTGACCTGCTGTTCTTCTTCACCGGCAGCAGCGTCACGCACGTCGGCATCTACGCCGGCGGCAGCTCCATGTGGGCCTCGCCGCACAGCGGTGACGTCGTCCGGCTGCAGCCCATCTACGCCGCCTACGCCGTCGGCCGGGTCGCCTGACCGGTCAGGTGCCGGCGACCCGCCAGACGGTGTAGGCGATCGGGACCGGCACGGGCTTCGACGGCCGGTGGACGTCGCTCTCCTCCCACAGGACCAGCGTCGTCCGTACCGCCTGCACCGGCAGCGCCGGCAGCGGCGGGGGCGGCGTGCTGCCGGCGTCGGTCCCGAGGACCAGGAAGACCGGACTGTCGGGGAAGGCCCGCTCGAACCTCTGGACGTACGCCGGGAGCAGGGCTGGGTCCCGGGGCATCAGCGCGGAGTACTGGTCGCGCTCGAGCCAGAGACTGGCTCCCAGCAGGGACCGGGGCGAGAAGCAGCACGGTCCCTGCTGGAACAGGAAGACGCCCCTCGCTCCTCCGGACAGGCGGGCCATCGAAGCCGACAGCGCGAAGGAACCACCGAACTCGTCGTGGGACCGCAGCGGCAGCGACTGCATCAGGAAAACCGCGGCAAGGGCGGCCGCGCTCAGGATGGCCGGCAGCCGGAGCAAGGCCCGGCCGCGGAAGCGCCACGTCAGGGCGAAGCCGATCGCGATCGCGACCAGCACCAGGAACTCCGGCGAGACGATGGGGGCGTAGCGCCGGGACCACCACATCAGCCGGGAGGAGTTCCTCGTCTTGTACGCGTAGACCGGGAAGATCAGCAGGAACGGGACCAGCAGCGCCCAGGCCGGTGCCGACCAGCGGCGCAGCGCCACCACCGCGATGCCGATGCCCATCAGGGCGAACCCGGGCAGGGTGAAGAACCAGGACAACCGGCGTAGCGACTGCTCGTCGTAGCTGCGGATGACCCGACCGAGGTAGTCGATGTACCCGGCCCCGAACAGCCGGGGCCGCAGGAAGCCCAGGACGAGCAGCGCGAAGGCTCCGGCGCAGACCAGGAGGCCCAGCCGGCGCTGCCAGATCGGGTCGGCCAGCAGCCGGACGGCGCCACCGGCCGGGCGGCGCAGGGCATACCGGAGGACCACCGCCACCGCGAGCAGGCCGAGGACGACCGTCGCCACCTTCGGCAGGTCCGGAACCAGGTTGGCGATCGTGTAGGCGCGCGCGCCGGCGTACGCCTGCCAGAGCGCGTGTGGCGCCGTGACCGCGAAGCCGGCCGCGAACCACCAGCACCGCCCGTCGAACCGGCGCGCCACCACCAGCGCCGCCCCGACTCCGGTCGCGACGAAGATCAGCAGGAGGGTGTCCGCCCGGTTGAGCCAGCCGATGCCGAGCAGCAGGCCGGCCAGGCCGGCAGCCGGTCGCCAGCCGCTGTCCAGGGCGACCACCACCCCCAGCAGCGAGCCGGTGAACAGCAGCTGGGCCAGCGACTCGGTCGTCGGGTACTTCGCCTGCCACACCTGCAGCATGTTCGTCGCCACCAGCACCCCGGCGACGGCGGCGGTGGGCAGGTTGAACGCGCGCCGGACCGTGACGACCAGCGCCAGGACCGATAGCAGCGACATCAGCGGCGTCACCGCCGACAGCGCGCCCCAGCCGCCCAGGTCGTACGCCGTCCCCAGCAGCGACGGCCACAGGTGGTAGAACTGCGGCACGATCGTCGAGGTGGCGAGGTCATGCACCCACACACCCGGCCAGCGGGCCCCCGGGCTCGCGGAGATCACTCCGGGCACCCGGGCGAGCACCTCGTCATGGAGGGAGTACGAGCCGGTGTGGGCGATCGCGATGCCGTGGGCGACGTACACGCCCGGGTCCTTGTCGGTGACGCCGTAGTGGTAGCCCGGGAAGAACATCCACCCGGCGAGGGCACCGACCACCGCCAGGACGGCCAGCGTCGCCCGGTCGCCGTACACCCGCAGGCGCCCCCCGAAGAACGTGGCCACGGCGCCCAGCGCGGCCAGTAGCACCACGGAGGCGGCGGCCACCGCCGGGAGGCTGTGCGCGTGGAAGTCCGCGAGGAGCAGCGAGCACCAGGCGACCGCCGCGACGACGAGCACGGCGGCGCCGACCAGGGCCTCCGGGCCGCTGATCGCTGCCGCCGCCATGCGCGTGGAGCCGATCCGAACCGCGGGAGCGGGCCGGGCCGGCTCGGCCGGGGCCCGGGGGATCACGCTCACCCCGCGAGGATAGAGGGGACGGATAGACTTTGACCTGATCTGCAGGACGGCGCCTCCTCCTGCCACCCGTGAGGGGTCCCGAGCACATGGCCATCAGCGTCGACGCGCGCGCCTCCGCGCAGACGCGGCTGCGGTGGGAGCTGCTGGTCGGCCTGGTGAGCAAGGACCTCAAGGTCAAGTACAAGGATTCGAGCCTCGGCTTCGCCTGGTCGATGGCCAACCCGCTGCTGCTGCTCGCCGTCTACTACTTCGTCTTCGCCGTCGTGCTGCCGAACTCCGTGCCCGGTTTCGTCGTCTACCTGATGGCCGGGCTGCTGATCTGGCAGTTCTTCGCCAGCAGCGTCACGACCGCCGTGGGCAGCGTGACCGCCAACGCCAACCTCGTGAAGAAGGTTCGATTCCCGCTGCTCGTGCTGCCGCTGTCGGCGGTCGGCTTCGCCGGCGTGCACTTCGCGCTGCAGTCCGCGGTCTTCGTGGTTCTGCTGGTCCTGTTCGGCTTTCCGCTCCTCGGCGTCAAGCTGCTGCTGATCGTGCCGGCGATGGCTGTCGCCCTCACGTTCACGGCCGCGCTGAGCATCCTGGTGTCGGCCGTGAACGTGCGCTACCGCGACGTCCAGCACATCCTCGAGGTCGTGATGCTGGCGTGGTTCTGGATCAATCCCATCGTCTACCCGGCCGGGCTGGTCGCCGCCAGGCTCGGAGGTACCGACCACTGGCTGTACCGCCTGTACTTCCTGAACCCGCCCGGGATCGTGTCGGCCACCTTCCAGCGGGCCCTCTACGACCGGACGTACCTGCCGAGCGGCGCCGCCGTCCGCGGCGGCCTGCGGGCCGGCGCGAACGAGCTCATCGTCGCGTCCCCGCACTACGCCTTCTACCTGCAGCAGCTGGCGATGTGCTTCGCCGGCTCCCTGCTGTTGTTCTGGCTCGCCATGCGGGTGTTCCGCCGGATGTCGGGCGACTTCGCGGAGCAGCTCTAGTGCCGGCACCGGCGATCGTCGGCCGCGGCGTGGGAAAGAAGTTCGTCAGTCACCGCAGCCGGGCCACCAGCCTCAAGGAGCTGGCGCTGCGGCAGAAGCAGAGCTCCGAGGACTTCTGGGCGCTCCGCGACGTCTCCGTCGAGGTCGGGCAAGGGGAGACCGTCGGGCTCATCGGTGCCAACGGCTCCGGCAAGAGCACGCTGCTCAAGGTCCTGGCCGGCATCCTCCGGCCCACGTCGGGCTCGGTGACGGTCAACGGGCGGGTCGCGTCGCTGCTCGAGCTCGGCGCCGGCTTCAACGGGGAGCTCTCCGGCCGCGACAACGTCTATCTCAACGCGTCGCTGCTCGGGTTGCGCCGGCGTGAGGTCGATGCGCTCTTCGACGACATCGTGGCGTTCAGCGAGCTCGAGGACTTCATCGACAATGCGGTGAAGCACTACTCGTCCGGCATGTACGTCCGGCTCGGCTTCGCGGTCGCCGTTCA
>JAABUN010008788.1_pt1 | contig 10171 bp, 8 predicted proteins | sample 5559311 | NCBI WGS metagenome assembly JAABUN01 (sample SAMN10711877, study PRJNA513370) | rock metagenome | isolation source: Antarctica rocks | place: Antarctica: Victoria Land, Siegfried Peak sud
AACTTCGGTTCGCGCCCATCGGCGACCGCGATGGACGCGCCGACGAACCCGTCGAACAGGGGATGCGGCCGCTCGGGTCGTGACTTGAACTCCGGATGGAACTGGCTGGCCACGAACCATGGGTGGTCCGTGAGCTCGACGATCTCGACCAATCGGCCGTCCGGCGACTGCCCGGACAGGATCATGCCGGCGGCCTCCAGGGTCTGTCGATAGCGGTTGTTCACCTCGAAGCGGTGGCGATGCCGCTCGTAGATGACCTCCTGGCCGTAAACTGCGGCGGCCTTGGATCCCGGGGTCAGGCGCGCCGGATACAGGCCGAGCCGCATCGTGCCGCCCTTGTCCTCCATGTCGCGCTGGTCAGGCATGAAGTCGATGACGGGGTGTTCGGTGAACATGTCGAATTCGGTCGAATTCGCGTCGCTCGAGCCGACGACCTCGCGGGCGAACTCGATCACCGCGCACTGGAGTCCCAGGCACAGGCCGAGATAGGGGATGCGTCGGTCGCGGGCGTAGTGGGCGGCCAGGACCTTGCCCTCGATGCCGCGATGACCGAAGCCACCCGGGACGAGGACGCCGGCGACGCCTGCGAGGCGCTCGGCCACGTTGTCCGCGGTCAGCGCTTCGGAGTCGACCCAGCGGATGGTGGCATCCACCTCATTCGCCCAGGCCGCGTGGCGGAGCGCTTCGGTGACGCTGAGATAGGCGTCGGGCAATTCGATGTACTTGCCGACGAGCGCGATCTCGAGCGCGGGCTTGGGTGCCTTGATCCGATCGACCAGCGCGCGCCAGCTCCCGAGGTCGGGCTCGATGGTCGGGTCGCCCAGGTCCAGCTCTCGAACGATCAGCCGCCCGAGACCGAACGCCTCGAACTGGAGCGGGACCTCGTAGATCGTGTCGGCGGTCTCGGCCGGGATGACCGCCTCGCTCGCCACGTCCGTGAACAGGGCGATCTTGTCGCGGATCTCGTCACTGACGGGGTGATCCGAGCGCAGGACGATGACGTCGGGCTGGATACCGATGCCGCGCAGTTCCTTGACCGAGTGCTGGGTCGGCTTCGTCTTGAGCTCGCCCGTCGCGGCCAGGGCCGGCAGCAGCGTGACGTGGACATACAGGACGTTGCGCCGGCCGACGTCCTTGCGCATCTGGCGGATGGCTTCGAGGAACGGCAGGCTCTCGATGTCGCCGACCGTGCCACCGACTTCCACGATGACCACGTCCGGATCGCCGTCGCGCGCTACCCGCCCGATCCGCTCCTTGATCTCGTTCGTGATGTGCGGGATGACCTGGACCGTGCCGCCGAGGTAGTCGCCGCGGCGCTCCTTGGCGATGACCGCCTGGTAGATCCGCCCGGTCGTGACGTTGGAGAGCTGGGACAGGTTCTCGTCGATGAAGCGCTCGTAGTGACCGAGGTCGAGATCGGTCTCCGCGCCGTCGTCGGTGACGAAGACCTCGCCGTGCTGGTACGGGCTCATCGTGCCCGGATCCACGTTGATGTATGGGTCGAGCTTGAGGATGGAGACGCGCAGCCCGCGGGCCTTGAGGATCCTCCCGACGCTGGCGGCCGTGATGCCTTTGCCGAGACTGCTCGTGACACCGCCGGTCACGAAGACATACTTCGCCATGGGTCGTGGTTCCTCCGGGGTTTTTCTGATGCTACAGAATCCCGGCCCTTCGCGCGAATCCGTTGCCGGGCGTTCCGGGCCACCCCGCCCTTTTCGAGCCACCGCGCGCAAGCTTCAGCTGACGGCGCCGGCCAGACGGTTCATGGCCAGGAAGGCACGGAACGTGGTGACCGGATCAGACGAGCTGAAGCGGACACCGCGATCCCCGACACGCCCCGCACCGGGCAGCACGGCGGCATGGTCGGCCAGGACGCCTCGCGGGTACTCCACCTCGATCGTGGCCGGAGAGGGGACCTCCAGCACCCGCAACTCCCCTGCCAAAGCTCGGCGCACGGCGGCTTCCGCTCCCGCCTTGACCCGGGAGCGGGCCACGCTCGGGTGGACCGAGATCGCACTGTGGCCGCCATCCGCGACCTTGACCACGACCCGCTCGGCCCACGGCAGCCAGGCCTCGACCTCCTCGGCCAGCGCATCGTCCCCCGTCACGAGCCCGACCGGGATGCCCCACGCCCCCAGCACGAGGGCGTTGAGCCCGTACTCGCCGGTCGGGCGCCCGTCCAGGCGCGTCTCCACGGGTCGCCCGCTGTACGTGTGGGCGATCGTCCCGCGCGGATGGCCGGCCCGCGCGTGGTATCCCACGAACAGCGCGACATCGAACACGGCAACCCCGTCCGCCGACGGCTGCGCCCCCGCCACCATGGACCACGCCTTCTCGCCCTGGAGCACCCGGGCCGAGGGATGCATGTCCGCCGGCAGCAGGTTGTACATGTTCCAGTGGCTGTCGTTGACCAGGATGTCCGTCGCGCCGGCGGCCAGTGCGCCCTCGATCGCCGCGTTCGTCTCGCGGACCATCAAGTCGACCGACGTCGGATAGCGCCGATCGGCCGGGTCGGTCGGGTGGGGATGGTTGATCCCGCCGATGCCCTCCATGTCCACGCTGATGTAGACCCTCATGACCCCTCCTCCGGTCCCGTTCGAGCCTGGTGGCCGATCCAGACGTGCCCGTCGGCGAACCGTTCCGCCTTCCAGATCGGCGCGCGCGCCTTGGTCTCGTCGATCGCGTAACGGGTGGCTTGGAATGCCGCGTCCCGATGCGCCGCGACGGCGACGATGGCGACCGACGACGACCCAAGCGGCACCTCACCGGTCCGATGGACGATGGCCAATCGATCGACCCCGAAGCGGGCGGCGACCTCATCGGCGATCTGGCCGAGGACCGCCAGCGCCATCGATTCGTGCGCTTCGTATTCGAGCGAATCGACCGCGCGCCCGGCGTGCCGGGCGGCTTCGATCTCCTGGCCCGGTGCCGGGGTCCCGGGCGTGGCTCGCGTTCGACCGAGAAAGCCGACCGCGGCCCCGTCGTGGGTCGTCGACAGTCGGTCGGTCAGGTCGGCCAGGATCTCCGTGCCGAACGGTTCGGCGCGGATCTCGAGGATCCGCAGCGGGCCCGGGGTTGCGTCGTCCGTGCCGCTCCCGCCGGACACGGGCGGGATGACCGCCACCTCGTCGCCCTCCGAGAGTGTGGTCGTCGTGTCCGCGTACGCCCCGTTGCGCGCGAAGCGGACGAACGCCCGGCCCGGCTCCAATCGCGGATACAGCGCGACCAGGCCGTTCCACGCGTCCGTGACCGTCGCCTCGCCGGGCAATTCCAGCGCGACCTCACGCGCGCCGGCGAGCTCCCGCTGGATCGCGAACAACCGGACGCGGATGTGCATCAACCGTGCCACGCGGCCGCGAGCAGGCCGTCGCCCAGGGGCAGGATCGTGGTCGCGAAGCGCATGTCGCCGGCGATCCGCTCGCAGAACGCTCGCAGGGCGGCCGTCTCCGCATCATCCGGACCGGTTGGTCGCGATCCGGACACCCGGCCGCTCCACAGGACGTTATCCGCCACGACCAGCGCGTCCGGCGCCAAGCGCGGGATGAGCGCGTCAAGGTACGCACCGTATTCCGGCTTCAGCGCATCGATGAACGCGAGATCGAACGGTCCGGCCAGCGCGGCTTCATCAGACGCGAAGGCGTCGAGAGCCTTGCCCGTGACGACGGTGATGCGCCCGTCATCGATGCCCGCCTCGCGCCACCAGCCCCGCGCGAGGTCGGTTCGCTCGCGGTCCGGGTCGATCGTGACGATCGTGCCATCGGCCGGCTGGCCGAGCGCGAGCCACAGGGTGGAGTAGCCGTACGCCGTGCCGACCTCCACGATCCGCCGACGACCGGACGCCAGCACGGAGAGGACCCGACCGCTGTGCCGATCCACGATCGGGACGCGCAGCGGCTCGGCGGCGGCCTCGATCGCCGCGGCGGCCGGCGGGACCGGCGCCGCGATCGACTCGATCCAGTCGAGGTCAGTCTGGTCCGGGATCCAGTCGCGATCGTTCTTCATGAAGACCTCCGTTCAGACGAGCAGGCCGGCGCCGAAATACAGCCCGGCGGCAAGGATCGTGCCGGCCGCGATCGTGCCGACATTGATGTACAGCAGGCCCGTGGCCGACTCCATGGAGCGCGAGCGGGCGGTCTGGACCGCCGCCCATGACACGACCAGAGGGAAGGCCAGACCCACGATCAGGCGCAGCCAGACGAACAGCGCCCACGGTCCCACGAGCGCGGCGAAGGGCGCCACACCCGCCGGTCCCGCGCCGGTCGCCGTCCAGACCACGAACAGCACGACCTGTATGGCGACGACCGCCATGAGCGCACGCGACAGCAGGATGAGGGGTGCCTCCGGCAGCTTGGGTGTGACGAGGTACCAGTGACCCAGGATCATCGCCGCGAAGACGCCGCCGGTCGCGGCGCTGACGACGGCCAGCTCCACGAGCAGCGCGAGCGTCCCGAGCGAGCCACCGCCCCATGCCAGCGCCCCGAAGGTGATCGTCAGGAGACCGGCACTCACCGCCACGAGTTCCGCGAGGGGAGCGAGGGTCGGGCCAGCTCGGCGGAGCAGGAGCGCGGCGAGGGCAAGCGCACAGAACGCGATGAGCGCCACGTGCCGCGGGCCGTCCCAGGTGGCATCCAGCACGACCGGGGACGCGCCCATGGAACTCGGCAGGGCACCGTCGCTCAACCACGCCAGCAACCCGAACCCGATCGCGCAGACCGTCGTGAACCCGAGGTAGCCGCGGGTCGCGTGGGACCGGCGGCGCAGGAGGATGACGGCGGCGTACGTCCCTAGGGCGAGCCCCGTCAGCACGGTCCAGTTGATGAAGGCAAGATTCTGGGCGATCTGGGTGGCGGACACCATCCGAGTGTACGAGAGGAGCGGCACATGGCACTCCCCAAGGGAACGACGATCACCTGGTACGGCCACGCCTGCGTCGAGATCCGGACGGCCGGCGGCAAGACCGTCCTGATGGACCCGTGGTTCGGCAACCCCCGCAGTCCGAAGACGGCCGACGAGGTGACCGACTGCGATGTGCTGCTCGTGACCCACGGCCACAGTGACCACATGGGCGACGCGATCGCGCTGGCAAGTCGACTCCGGCCGGTCTGGCCGTGCATCCACGAGATGAGCCTATGGCTGGGGCGGCGCCTGCCCGGCGGTCGCGACGCCGTCATCGGCACGAACAAGGGCGGGACCGTGGAGGCAGGCGGGCTGCGGGTGACGATGACCGGCGCGGAACATTCCGCGGGCGATTGGAACGCCGCCGCGGAGACGACCCTCTACCTCGGAGAGCCGGCGGGCTTCGTCGTGGAGCTGGAGGATGGCTACCGCATCTATCACGCCGGCGATACCGCGGCCTTCAGCGATATGGCGCTCATCCGCGAGCTCCATCGACCTGACCTCGCGCTCCTGCCGATCGGCGGCCACTTCACGATGGACCCGGTCGGCGCGGCGCTGGCAGTGGAACTGCTCGGCGTCGAGGACGTGATGCCGATCCACTACGGCACGTTCCCGTTGCTCGCCGGCACGCCGGACCAGCTCCGGGAGGCGCTCGCGGCGCGAAACCTGAGTGCGGTCAACGTCCACGCGCCGGAACCGGGCGGTTCGATCGGCGGCTGAGGCCGTCGCGTCGTCGCGGTCTCCGTCAGGTGCCGCGATCGGCCAGTCGGTCGTCGTAGCGGCGGTCGCGCCAGGCGAGGGCCGCCTTCAGGCCGTCGCGGCGGACGATGGCGTCCCACTCGCGCTGTTCCGGGGTATCCGCGGCGTTGATGATGGCGCCGAGATCCAGGCCGGCCTCGACGGCTAGGCGAAAACCCGCGGCGTCCATCGCTCGGTTGAGCATCCGCTTGGTCGGGCCCATGACCTCGGGTGGCGTGCGGGCGAGTCGATCGGCCAGGGAGTCCACCTCGGCGGCCAGGCGATCCAGCGGCACGACCCGATTGATCAGCCCGATCCGCTCCGCTTCGGCGGCATCGATCAGGTCGCCGGTCAGGAGCAGCTCGCGGGTCTTCTTCTGGCCGATCAGGTAAGGCATGAGCAGCGTGACCGGCGCGGAGCCGTACCGGATCTCGGGCTCTCCGAGCATCGATCCCTCCGCGGCCACGATGAGATCGCAGGCCATCGCGAGCTCGAGTCCACCGGCCAGGGCATAGCCGTGCACCTGGGCGATGACGGGCTTGGGCGAATCCAGCACGCGCAGCGTCGCCGCCACGTCCGCCGCCAGCAGCTCCCGCCAGGCGACCGGGCCACCGATCGCTCCCTCAGCCTCCTCGGTCAGGTCGTAGCCGGACGAGAACGCTCGACCGGCGCCTTCGAGGACGATCACCCGAACTTCGGGGTCGGCCTCGGCCTCGTCCAGCGCAGCGACCAGGGCGGCCACCATCGGACCGTTGAGCGCATTGAGCTTCGACGGCCGATCGAGGATGAGCCGCACACCCCATGGCTCACGGGTCGTCCGCAACGGCGCTTCGTCAGACATGATCCGCCCCTCCTGGCTGCACGCGCAGCACGACCAGCGCATCGACCGCGACGGACCCCGTCGGTGACGCGATGACTGGATTGAGATCGATCTCGACGATGTCCGATCGACTGGCGCCGAGGCGCGAGAGCGCGACGATGAGCTCGGCGACCGACTGACGATCGATGGCCGGCGCGCCACGAACGCCGTCGAGGATGCGCCGACCGCGCAGCGAATCGAGCATCGACAGCGCTTCCGCGGCGTCGACCGGCGCTAGGCGGATCGCGACGTCGTCGAGCACTTCGGCGAGCACGCCACCGAGCCCAACGACGACTGCCGGCCCGAACGAGGGATCCCGACGCAGGCCGACGATGAGCTCGACCCCGGGATCGGCCATGGGCTGGACGAGGAGACCGCGGAGTTCGAAGTCGTCCGCCGCGTGATGCCGTCCAAGACGGAGCAGATCCGTTGCCGCGCGGCGGACCGCTTCGTCCCCGGCGAGCCCGAGGACGACCGCGCCCACGTCGCTCTTGTGGGCCAGTCCGACGGCGTCGAGCTTGAGCGCGACCGGTCGACCACCAACCGTGCGCGCGGCCTCCACGGCGGCGTCGGCGTCGGGGACGGCGATGGCTGCGGTGACCGGCAGGCCCGCCGCGCGGAGGAGATCCAGGCTCTCGCGTTCCGGCAGGACGCGGACGGTCGCCGAAGGCGACTCACCTTCCCCGATCGTCGACGCCTCCGAGCCGAACGAACCCCGCTGCGTCGCCAGGGCCGGCCAACGGTCCCGCCAGGGACCGTCCCGGAGCCGCCGTTCCCGGCGACCCTCCCAACAGGCCATCGCGGCGATGGCGGTGAATGCCTCCAGAGTGCCGCGCAGCATCGGGGCGCCGCAGCCCTGCTCGGCCAACAGGACCTTGATCTCCGGGGTCGGTTCGCCCGATGTGAGCGATACGTAGACCGGCAGGATGCCGGGGCGGTCACGGGTGGCGGTAAGCAGCGGAGCCGTGACGTCCACGGCCGTGCCGATCTCGGACGGCAGGGAGCGGTACGGAAAGTCGTGGACGACCACGAGCACATCGAACGCATCCGAGGCGGCCATCGCCTCGAAGCACGCCCGATAGGCGGTCGGGGCATCGGCCGCACCCCACGGATCCATCGGGTTGCCGATGTAGCCCAGGGTCGGCAACTCGGCCAGGATCGCATTGCGGGTCGCGGGCGGGATCGGTGGCAGGTCGATCCCGGTTCGGGGCGCGAGGTCTGCGACCAGCGAAGCCTCCCCCGTGGACACGGTCACGACCCCAGTTCGGCCGCGACCCACGCCTCGGCCCGTTCGCCGGATCCCCTCCGCCAGCTCGGCCGTTTCGAGCAATTCGTCGAGGTCGGCGCAGCGGATGACACCCGCGGCATCCAGGGCGGCGTCGGTGATTCGTGCCTCGCCGGCGAGGGAACCGGAATGGGCGACGGCGGACGCCTGCGCCTGCTCGCTCCGTCCAACCTTTACCGCCATGATCGGCTTACCCATAGCGAGCGCCCTGTCGGCGAGGGCCAGGAACCGCTCCGGTCGCTTGAAACCCTCCAGAAACAGGGCGACGGACGTCGTTTCGGGATCGTCCAGGCAGTAGGCGAGGTAGTCGCACACGTCGAGGACGACCTCCGTCCCGCAGCTGATGATCCGACTGAAGCCGATGCGCGTGCCCGAGTGGATGAACGCGTCCGTCACGGACCCCGACTGGGCGATCCCGGCGACGCCACCGCGCGGGAGATAGGGCGAGATGTCGCCGATGTAGGCCGCGCTGTTGGTCGTCAGGTCGATGACGCCCATGCAGTTCGGTCCGACGAGGGCGAGGCCGTGGCGGCGGGCGATGTCGGCCACCTCGGCCTGCATCGCGGCCGCGGCCGGGCCACCTTCCACGACGCCACCGCCCGGGATGATCACGGCCGCGATGCCGGCCGCCGCGGCGTCCGCGGTGACGGTCGCGGCACGAAGCGGGTTGAGCGCCACGACGACGGCGTCCGGGCGTTCCGGGAGGGAGTCCAGGCTGGGAAAACAGGGCTGCCCGAGCAGCTCGTCGTACTTCGGGTTGACGAAATGGCAGCGCGTTTCGCTGCCCATCGCCCGGAGGTTGTCGCGGACGGTCCCGGCGATCCAGCTCCGCGTATTGGCACCGACGACCGCGATGGACCGTGGCGCGAACAGCGGTCGAAGGTCGATCGCCTCTGTCGCCCGAGCACCTTCGGTCACCCGACCACCCGGCCCACGCCCCGCTTCTCCATCGCCCGGGCGATGATCACCCGCTGGATCTCCGAGGTGCCCTCCCAGATCCGATCCACCCGGAGCTCGCGGAAGTACCGCTCGGCGGCGTTCTCGCGCATGTAGCCGCGTCCACCGAAGACCTGGACGACCCGGTCCGCGCATCGGAACGCGGCCTCGGACGCGAACAGCTTGGCCAGAGAGGCCTTGGCGTGAACGACCTTCGGGTCCGCCGCCGTGTCCGCCAGCCAGGCCGCCTCGCGGGTGAGCAACCGCGCCGCGGACGCGTCGGCGGCCGAGTCGGCCAGCGGGAACGAGACGCCCTGGAAGTCATAGATCCGCTCGCCGAACTGGACGCGCTCCGTGGCCCACTCCACGGCCAGCGCGAGGAGGCGCTCCATGGCGCCCGTGCAGCGCGCACCGATGTGGATCCGCTCCTCCACGAACCACTCTTTGGTCAGCACGTCGGCCTGCCCGACACCGCCCAGGATCGCGGCGGCCGGGACACGCGCGTCCTCCAGCACGAACTGGGGGTGTCGATCGGCGAAGGTGTGCATGTAGTCCGGGTCGTGGGTCATGGTCACGCCGGGCGCGTCGTAGTCCACGAGGAAGAGCGTCGGCCGGCGCTCGTCACCATCCACGACCAGGCAATGGAAGATCATGAAGTCGGTCTCGTCGGGCGGGCCGGTGACGAACCACTTCTCCCCGTTCAGGAGGTACCCCCCCGTGGCGGCGTCACGGACCGCGGTCGCGGCAAGCGCCCGGGCGTCGGACCCGGCACCCGGTTCCGTGATCGCATAGCTGCCGAACCGTTCGCCGCGCAGGCTCGGGTCGAGATAGCGCCGCCGCTGCTCCGGGTCACACGCCGCGAGCGCGTTGTAGGCGCCCGGGATGAACGACCACAGCCCCCCGGTCGCGTGGCCCAGCTGTTCGTGGACCAGCACCTGTTCGATCATCGACCAGCCCTGACCACCGACCTCGACCGGCAGCGGCCCGCCGACCAACCTGGCCTTGACCGACTCGTGCCGGATCAGGTCGCGCGCGTCCAGCGGGAGTCGACCGGCGGCTTGCTCGAATCCGCCTTCGAGCGGCTGGAGCACCTCGTGCACGAAGGCGCGAGTCCGTGCCTGGAGCTCGCGCTGTGCTTGGGTGAGGGTCAGGTCCATCGCGCACAGGATGCCGTACCCGGCGAGGCGGCAGGTGCCCACGTCGCGAGCCGCAGGACAGCGCCGCAAGCCGCAGCCGATCCAGGCGAGGTCGACTTGGGCTGCCCTGCCGCCAGTTCACCCTGCCGACCTCCTCCAGATAGACTCCGCGGCGATGATCGAGCAGCGACCGGGCGAGGATCGATGGCTGACGCCCGGGGTTCGCGGCATCGGGCTTGCGAGCCTGTTGTCCGACCTGGGTCATGAGATCCCGACCGCCCTCCTGCCCTCGTTCCTGACGTCCGTGCTGGGCGCCCCGGC
>JAABUN010008790.1_pt1 | contig 10169 bp, 7 predicted proteins | sample 5559311 | NCBI WGS metagenome assembly JAABUN01 (sample SAMN10711877, study PRJNA513370) | rock metagenome | isolation source: Antarctica rocks | place: Antarctica: Victoria Land, Siegfried Peak sud
GAGTCGGGTTGGTAGTGCTCCTTGGAGATGCAGTCGTAGCCCATGCGCGCACCACTGCGGGCGACCGCCAGGTGGTCCGCCCAGACCAGGTTGCGGTCCAGGTGCCCGATGATTACGTGGTCCATGTCGGCCTTGGCACCGAGGAAGATCTCGGCCTGGGCCGGACCCATCGTGCCCGCGCTCGTGTGGGTCGAGATGGGCGCTCCGGTCTGGCGTTGCGCCTCGACCGCGGCGCGGATCATCCGCTCCTCGTCGACGGTGACCTTGTCCTTGGACGAGCCGACCTTGATGACGCCCGCGCAGATGGACGTGCCGTCGAGACCCTCGGTCAGGTCCTGCACCATCTCGTCGACCAGGTCGTTGTCCGACCGCGACGCGATGTCGAGGACGCCCGTCCAGTAGCCCTCCATAATGTGACCGGTCGCGGCCACCAGGTGGATACCGGTGCGCTGCGAGAGGCGCTGCAGGCCCTCGATGTCGCGGCCGTACTCCTTGCAGGTCAGGTCGATCACGGCCGAGCCGCCGGCCTGCTTGAACAGCTCCAGCTCGGCCGACGAGGCATCCTCGTCATCCAGCAGCAGGTCGATGCCGCCGCTCGTCGCCTGCATGGCGGGCGGCGCGTTGCAGAGCATGTGCTCGTGGACGTAGGTCACGCCCAGCGAGGAGGGGTCGATGGGTCCGGTGACCGTGTGGACGGTCCCATGGCTCTGGTCGGTGTCGCTCATCGGCTCACTTTCATCTGCTCGGTGGCCCAGGGCTGCAAGTCGCGCTTGAGGATCTTGCCGATCGGGTTGCGGGGCAGGCCCTCGGTCCGCACCAGCAGTCGGGGCCGTTTGTACTTGCTGAGGTTCTGGCGACAGTGCTCGGCGATCGCCTCCTGGTCGATGTCCAGGTCACCCACGACGAGCACCGCGACCGGGATCTCGCCCCACTTGTCGTCCGGCACTCCGACCACGGAGGCCTCGCGGACCCCCGGAAACTCGTAGAGGACCCGCTCGATCTCACTCGGGTAGATGTTCATCCCGCCGGAGATGATCATGTCCTTCTTGCGACCGGTGATGGTCAGGTAGCCCTCGTCGTCGAGGGTCCCGACGTCGCCCGTGTGCAGCCACCCGTCCGCGAACGCGGCAGCGGTCTCGTCCGGCCGCTGCCAGTAGCCGCGCATTGTCGCCGGCGACCGGAGCAGCACCTCCCCGGTGCCGGTGTCGGAGACCGAGCCGTCCTCGAGCAAGACGGCCATGCGGGTGATCGAGTTGGGCCGACCTGCCTTGCCGACGTGCACCACGGCCTCCTCGGCCAGGAGCATGGACGCGACGGTGGGGAACTCGGACAGGCCGTAGCCCTGGGTCAGCGCGACCTTGGGCAGGACGCTGATCAACTCGGAGATAACCGCGAGCGGCACCGGCTCCGAGCCCGTCAGGACGTTGGCCATCGTCGAGGCGCGCAGCCGCTCCTGGAGGTCCGGCCGCTGCACCAGCTGCTTGAGCAGCGTGGGCACGATCAGGGCCCGCGTCGAGGCGGTGCGCTCGATCTCGTCGACCACGCGCTCGATGGTGACTCCACCGCTCGGCATGATCACCGCGCGACCGCCGCGCCACAGCGCGGACAGCATGATGTCGTTGAACCCCGCGGCCCAGGACAGCGAGGGCACGACCAGGTAGACCTCGTCGCGGGTCACCCCGAGGTCGGGGATCTGGTGGTAGGCGTTCCAGAGCACGCCGTCGTGGCTGTGCACGCTGGCCTTCGGCAGGCCGGTGGTCCCGGACGTGTAGTAGAAGACGAGCAGGTCGTCCAGGCCCGGCGCGTCCACGATCGCGGTCGTGGCCCCCCGCAGGAGGTCGGCGTAGGGGACGACCCGGCCGCCGGGGTTGGGGATGTCGGCACCGGCGACCGTGATCAACAGCTCGGGCTGCGAGGGCAGGGCGGCGTACGACGCCGCACCCGCCTCGTCGACGACGAACGCCCGCACGTCGGCGTCGTCGCAGAGCTGTCTGACCTCGGCCTCGCCAAGCAGCACGTTGACCGGCACGCAGACCGCGCCGAGGTTGGCGAGGGCGAAGAAGATCTCCACCCACTCCAGCCCGTTGCGGAGCAGGATCGCGACCCGGTCACCGCGCCGGACACCGAGCTCGTGCAAGGCGTTGGCGACCGAGAGCGCGTTGCGGTGCAGCGTCGCGTAGTCGCGCGAGTCGGCGCCGAAGCGCACGGCCTCGCGCTGCGAGTCGTGACCGGTCGCCATGCGTTCCAGGATCGTGCCGACGTTGCGCTGCAAGCCGTTCGGGGGCATCGAGCTGAGCAGCCCCTTGGCCGTGACCGACGCGGGTCCGCCTGGCTGGCTCATCGGGCATCGCCCCAGCCGCGCTCGCCGGCGGCCCGCCGGATCCGGTCGATGTCTGCCCGACCCAGCGACGAGCCCTGACCGGCGATCAGCCGCGAGTGCTCCTGGGTGTAGCGGTACATCGCGTCGACCTCGGGGTCGCGGTGGTTCCACTTGACCCACTCGTCGTCCAGCGAGGTCCAGGGCTCAGTGAACAAGGGCGACGTGAAGGCGCGGGCGGCCGCGTTGACCTCGTCCTCGGAGAGCCGGCCCCTCGTCGTGGTGAACGGCGTCGATTTGGCCGGAAGGGCGCTCGTGCCGGCGAAGTCCTTGGTGCCATTGGGGTTCACCCGCAGCGAGTAGTCGTGGTCCCGAAGGACGTGGCGCGAGACCGTGAACGCGTTGCGGCCCGGCGTTGGGAGCGGCGTCGTACCGTCCGGCCGCCAGGACCGGTAGGGCACCGGCGAGAGGTAGTAGTCGTGGAAGGCGCCGTTGCGTCCCTGGAGCGCCGCGAAGTTCTCGATGTACGCGTCGAGCGCGTACTCCTCGTTCATCAACGGCCAAAACCGCCGCGTCCGGTCGTCGATGAACTCCCACTGCGACTGCTGGTAGGTGCCGGCAACGTGGCTGACGCCGTTGGCCGCAGACAGGTAGGTGTAGACGCCGGCCTCGACCATCTGCTGGAAGCCCATGTCGGCGTAGCGGCGGTAGAGCAGCCGGGTCGCCTTCGAGCAGGCGTCGGCCATCTGCAGCAACGTGTCGACCAGGTCCGCGGCCGAGTCCATGCCGACCGGGATGTAGCGGTCGGTCAGGAAGTCCGAGCTGTAGAGCCCGACCCCGACGACGTTCTTGGAGTATTCCTCCGGGGTCGTGTACGCCGTGCCCCACTCTGCTACTTCGACTCGGACGTCCTCGGTGATGAGGACCATCGTGAGGTTGTTGTAGGGCACGCCTTCGGCCACGCCGTCCAGCCACGACAGGTCGCACTCGGCCAGGTTCATGAAGTCGCGGGTGTGCATGACCCGGGCGCCGCCGAGGTTGTACGGGCCGGAGGCCTGCAGGCCGCTCCGACTCTCGCAGTTGACCAGGAAGGAGTACTGCGTCGCCGTCGCCATGAACTTGCTGGCAGCGGCGCGCAGCGTGTCGTCGACGGCGTACGCATCGGCCTCGAACACCTGCAGCGTCCGCTCCGGGTGCTGCGGGTTCATGTCCCAGGAGTCGAGGGCCCAGATGTGCCCGCCGTTGCGGCGGTAGCTGCGCTGGAACCGCAGCCACCAGTCGGCGACGGTCCAGAGGTCCTCGAGGTTGTCCTGCGGGCGGATCAGCCCGTTGCGGATGAGCCAGGCCCGCCCGTTGAGGTAGTAGTTCAGCGTCGCCCAGCCGGTCAGCCCGGACAGGTACGTCGACACCTCGCGCGCCCGGTCGCCCACATGCTCGGGGCTGACGTGCTCCGACGCCTCCCGGATGATGTCGGGGTAGCGGTAGTAGGTCTCCACCATGACGTTCATCAGGTAGGGCAGCACGGGGAAGAGCTTGGACTCCTGGGCCGTGCGGGTCACGCAGTTGTAGACCAGGACGTCGTCCGAGCGCTGCAGGAGGACGTTGAGCTCCGCGAGCTGGCGCTCGTCGATCTGCCAGTCGGAGGGCACGGCTATCGACCACCTTCGCGCCGCAGCGCCGTTGAGAGGGACACGGCCGCCACCAGGACGACGCCGTTGATGACGCCGGTCCAGGTGAAGTTGACGCCGCCGATGATCAGGCCCTGACTCACCCAGATCAGGAAGATGCCGCCGATCAGCGTGCCCCAGATGTGGAACCGGCCGGTGGACAGCAGCACGGTGGACAGGAACGCGGCCGCGAACGCCGGCAGGAGGAAGCCGGCGGCGATGTCGGGCGAGGCCGACCCCTGGATCGCGCCCAGGACCACGCCGGCCACGGCCGACAGGGTCGACGCGATCACGAAGGCTGAGGCCTTGAGCCGGTCGACGTGGACGCCGGCCAGCCGGGCCGCCTGCGCGTTGCCGCCCGTGGCGTACAGGTAGCGACCAAAGGTGGTGTAGCGCAACGTGACCCACAGGCCGAAGGCGACAAGCAGCAGGAACAGGACCGTCCACGGCATGTTCTGGATGAACTCCTTGCCGGCGGTCAGCATGATGGCGACCACGACCACCAGACCGACGCCCGAGGCGACGAGCGTCTTCTGCCTCGACTCGGCGGTCGTGCGCTCGAGGGCGACGTAGACGACGACGGCCAGCAGGAACAGCAGGACCAGCCAGGTGAGCACCTGCGGAGCCTTGGTCTGGTAGCTGCCGAACGAGCCGGTCCCGCTGAACCACGACGGCAGCTTCGGGCTCCCCTGGACCGGCGCGAGCTGGGTGCCTCCGGAGTATACCGTCGACAGGCCGGCGAACGCCGCACCCGTGCCCAGGGTCGCGATGAAGGCGTTGACCCGCAGGCGGATCACGAGGAAGGCGTTGAGCGCACCACCCACCAGACCGCAGCCGACGCACACGACGATGACGAGCGCGAAGGACCAGTGCTGGTTCACCACCAGGCCGACCGAGAGATAGGTCGTGAGCGTCGTCATGCCGCCCACCGACAGGTCGAACTGCCCGGCCACGAGGCAGACAGCCAGGGCCATGCCGACCATCAGCAGGGGCACGTTTTGGTGGATGTCGAGCAGCCGGCTGCTGGCGTTGGCGAAGTTGTTGCCCAGCCACAGCGTGTAGACCAGGAAGACGATGACGAAGACGCAGAACGTCATAGAGCTGGCCACCGGGGTCGAGCGCAGCCAGCGCGGGCGCGACCGCGGTGGCTTCGCGGGGGCCGGCGTCGGCAGCGGGCGGTCGACCGGCGCCGGCTCGGTGGCTTCGAACGTCTGGCTCATCGGACTCCCTCGTGTCGACCGCGGCAGGGGCTCCATCACAGGACCTCGCTCAGCTGTTCCTCGGAGAGCTGGGCCGGGTCCCACAGCTCGGAGATGCCGGCGCTGCCGAGGACCCCGACGCGGTCGCAGACCGCGAACAGGTCCTCGCTGTCGGAGGTGACGATCAGCACCGCCGCACCTTGGCGTCGTAGGCGCCCGACCAGGCGGTAGATCTCCTGCCGGGTGCGGATGTCCACACCGCGCGTCGGCTCACACAGGACGTAGATGTCCGCCTGCTGCAACAGGGTTCGCGCGAAGAGGACCTTCTGCTGGTTGCCGCCGGACAAGGTCGCCAGTGCCCGGTCGACACCGGCGGGTACGACGCGCAGGCCGTCGAGCTGGACCTCGGCGGCCGCGCGCTCACGGTTGAGGTTCACCAGGCGCACCGGGTTGCGCCACCGGGTCAGTGAGGAGATCGTGGCGTTCCACAGCACGGGCAGCTCGGCGATGGCGCCCTCGGTCTCGCGCTGCGACGCCACGAGCGCCCGGGTCGCCCCCGGACGGCACCACACCTCACCCCGGTCCGGCTTGAGCGCCCCCTGGGCCAGCAGGCCCACGCTGTGGAGCCCCGAACCGACCAGACCGGTCAGCCCGATGACCTCGCCCTCGCGGAGGGTGAGGTCGAGCGGGCCGACTGGGCCGGCATGCACCGAGCGCAGCTCGAGAGCGGTCGCGCCATGCTCGACAGGCTCCTCGTCCTGGTCCTCGACGACGAGACTGTCCTCGTGGCTGGCCAGAAGCGTCACGACGTCCGCGTAGTCATCCGGCGCGACGGCCCGGTCGGCCACCAGCTGACCGTCGATGAGCAGCACGACGCGGCGGGCGGCCGAGAGCAGCTCGGACAGTTTGTGACTGACCATCAGGACGGCCGTGCCGTCCTGAGTCGCCCGGCGCAGAGTCTCCACGAACCAGCGAGACTCCTTGGGGGGCAGCGTCGAGGTGGTCTCGTCGACCACGATGATGCGGGCGCCGAGCGACAACAGCCGGGCGACGGCGAGCAACGCCTTCTCGCCCGCAGACAGCGAGCCGACCAGGTCGCTCAGTCCCACGGCCAGGTCGACCCGGTCCAGAGCGGCCTGGGCGGAGGCACTCTCCTTGGCCCGGTTCAGCACCGGACCGAGCAGGCGCAGAGGTGGTGCGCCGAGGCGGAGGTTGTCGAGCACGGACATCGAGTCGACCAGGCCCAGGTCCTGGTGGACGAAACCGATCTCCGGGCGGCCGGCCAGGTTCCTGACCGGCCGCCCGGAGAGCTCGATCTGCCCGGCATCGGCGTCGTGCACGCCGGACAGGATCTTGATGAGGGTCGACTTCCCGGCCCCGTTGGGTCCCATCAGGCCGACGAACTCGCCCTCGCGCAGGGTCACAGTGACCCCGCGCAGGGCATGTGTCTCGCCGAAGCGCTTGTCCAGTCCCTTGATTTCCAAGAGCGCTGCACTCGGCTTCGGCGTGACGCTGGTGGTCACCTGATCTCCTTCGACGTGGCGACGGAAGTAACCGGGCGGTGGCCTGCATTCTGCAGTCAGGCCGGTTGGCTGCTGGTCAGGACTTGCCCCACAGCGTCTTGAACATCGACGGCACATCGAACGGCGGCTTCAAGTAGCCCTGAGTGAACTGCGACGCGTTCGCCTTGTCCACGACGGCCACCGGCAGCTTGCTGGCGTCCCAGGTGGTCTTACCGGCGACGCTGCGAGCCACCTCGTCCATCGCGGCCCAGGCGCAGTACTCGAATGGCGCCGCGAGCGTCGCCGCCGCGCCAGGCGGGTCTCCGGCCGTGATCGCCTGAACCCAGCCGGAGTAGGCGTCGAAGCCGGACATTTTGATCTCCGTGCGACCCGCCTGCTGGGCGACCTTCGCCGCCGGGAGCGTCATGAAGTCGTAGGGCCCTGCGACGAAGTCGACCGTGCCGGCCGGGTGGGCCGAGAGGTACGCCGAGAAGGTCGACGACCCCGGCTTGCTGAGGTCGCTGGTCGGGAACTCCTCCTGCGAGTACTTGCAGGCCGGGCAGTACGTCGCGAGACCCTCCTTGAGGCCGGTCATGCGCGTCGCCACGATCGGGAACGACTTGTCGTTGAAGCCCACCACCGTGCCCTTGCCGTTGAGCGTCGTGGCGACGAACGCGGCCAGCGCATGACCACCGTTGTAGCCGCCGGTCGTAGTGTCGATGACCTTGCCCGTGAACGAGGGGTTCTCGCACATGATGCACGCCACGGGGATCTTCTTGGCCACCGCCGCGTCGATGGCGGCGGAGATCGAGGCCGCGTCGATCGAGGCCAGGATGATCGCGTCGTAGTTCTGGTTGATCGCCTGCTGGACGAAGGCCGCCTGCTGGTTGGGGTCGAACTTCCCGTCCATCGTCGGCGAGGCCGTCCAGCCGGCGGCCTTGGCGGCCGACTGGGCGAACGCACTCATCTGCTGACAGCCGATACCGGTCTGCCCGCATGAGATGATCATCACCTTGTGCGCGCCGGGGTCGAACGACTCCGTCGGCTTGGCATACACCAGGCCCGAAGTGTCCTCGAACTTGGCCAGGTCGGTCTTGGCCTGGGCCAATCCGGTTCCAGCACCTGCAGATCCGGAGCCGGAGCCGGAGCTGGAACCGCTGCCCGATCCGCTCGAGCTCCCGCAGCCGGCGAGCAGACCCGCGATGGCCAGTGATGCGACGACCAGCCACCCTCGGTGGTTTTGCTTCATGCGTGCTCCTTCTGGGTCTCACGGGGCCCGGCCTGCGAGAGCTCACGGCCTACAGACGTTCGTTGATTCCTGGTCCATCGGGAGATCTGGCACCCGGGAAGACAGGACATACAAACTTGATTGAGCGAGCGCTTGCTCATCGTTGGCTCCCTGGTTATGTTTGTCAAGGACGAACGACAAACTTGTTACGCATGGGTTACCAAGGGACAAGCACAGTCGGCGGCAGGGGTCAGGGACGACTCAACGTCTTCGCTGGATCGGCGGCAGGTCATAATCCGCCACCGCACCGAACTTTCGGACGGATGCTTGAGGAGGCAAGGGATGGCTGCGCGCAAAGTCGCATCCCCTGGGGCGAAGAAGCGGGTCAAGGAACCCCCACCTCCCCCCGAGGAGACCCTCTTCGGCCCGGACGAGTACGCCAGCATGCGACGCGTCCTCCTGGCGTCCTTAGACACGTTCGCCGAGCTCGGTTACCACGGGACGGCAACCCGAGACATCGCGCGGCGGGCGCAGATCAGCGCGGGCGGCCTCTACAGCCACTACGACTCGAAACAGGCTCTCCTCGAACGGATCATCCACACAACCCATGAGGGAATGCTTCAGCGGATGATCGCTGCGCGCGACGAAGGCGGCACCGCACGCGAGTGCCTCGGCCGCATCGTGCGCACCCACGTGCGTTTCCACGCGAAGTACAACACCGCCTGCCGCGTCGCGAACTACGAGCTGCACTCCTTGACGCCCGGCTATCGCAAGCAGATTGGTGTGATGCGACAGGCCATGGAGTCGGTTGTGTCCGAGGTCCTGGAGAGCGGGATCGACTCCGGCGAGTTCGTGGTCAACGACTGGGCACTCGTGACGATGTTCATCCTCTCGCTGGGGATCGACGTGTCCCGCTGGTTCCGCCCGGGGCACCGACTCACGCCGGAGGAGCTGTCCGAGCAGTACGAGGATCTCGTCCTGGCCGCCATCTCGGCGCCCCGTGCGGCCAGCGCCGCCGGTCCGTCGCCCTCGACGACGAAGCCGCGCAGCCGTCGCCCGTCGGTCAAGGCATGACGGAGGTCCCCACCGAGGCGCTCGATCGCGACGCCCTCACTCGGTGGATGGCCCGACACGTCGAGTCGGCGAACGATGGTCCGATCGAGGCGGAAATTGTCGCTGGCGGCCGCTCCAACCTGACGTTCTTCGTGTCCCAGGGTGAGCACGACTGGGTGCTCCGCCGTCCGCCTCTAGGCGTCCTGCTCCCGTCGGCACACGACATGCGCCGGGAGTACACCGTCCTGAAAGCGTTGCAGGACAGCGACGTTCCCGTCCCGGCGGTGCGCGCCCTGTGCGAGGACGCGGAGATCATCGGCGCACCGTTCTACATCATGGACCGGGTCCGGGGCCAGATCCTGCGCGACGACGGTGATACGTCCAGCCTGACGCTCCAGCAGCGGGGTGAGCTGTCACATCACCTGATCGACATCCTGGCGCGCATCCACGCAGTCGACCTGCAGACCGCCCGCCTCGAGGGTTTCGGGCGTCCCGATGGGTTCATCGCGCGCCAGGTCAGGCGGTGGACCCAACAGTGGGAGCGGTCGAAGACCCGCGAGATGCCGGCGATGGACCGGCTCGCCGGGCAACTGGCCGCGACCGTGCCGACCCGATCGACGAACGCCCTCGTGCACGGTGACTACCGGCTCGACAACGTGCTGTTCGAGGTGACGCCGACGCTCGGCCCCACCGCGGTGCTCGACTGGGAGATGAGCACCCTCGGCGACCCGCTCGCCGACCTCGGTCTGCTCATGGTCTATTGGCCCGACCCCGACGACCCCCACTCGCCGCCGTCCGTGGCGCCACAGCTCAGCGGGCTGCCCGGTTTCCTCACCCGCCGAGAGATGGCCGAGGCCTACAGCAGGCTGACCGGCGCCGACCTGAGCGAGCTGTCGTTCTACGTCGTCCTGGGCTACTTCAAGCTCGCGATCATCCTCGAGGGGATCCATCACCGCTATCTCAAGGGGCGCACGCTTGGCGAGGGCTTCGACCAGCTGGGAGCGGAGGTCCCCAAGCTGGTCGACCGCGCCTGGGAGGTGCTCGCCGAGGGCGGGCCACCCGCCGGCACCCGGGCCGCCACGGTCGCTTCGCGATGACCAGCGAGTCGACCGGCCACCCGGCCGGCCAGCGTCGGCGACGACGAATCGCCATGTCCGCGGAGGAACGCGACGCCTTCCTCACGTCGAGCCGCGTGGGTCGGGT
>JAABUN010008791.1_pt1 | contig 10167 bp, 7 predicted proteins | sample 5559311 | NCBI WGS metagenome assembly JAABUN01 (sample SAMN10711877, study PRJNA513370) | rock metagenome | isolation source: Antarctica rocks | place: Antarctica: Victoria Land, Siegfried Peak sud
TTTGGGTTTTATGGCCATTGTGGCGCTGCGTTCTGGTTGCTGCGGCGCGTCGGACAGACTCCCGGTGTAGCTTTCGAAGGTTGTGCACGGCGGCGTGCAGATGCCACTCGCCACGGCAGGCGACGAGGCCACGCATGGAGAAGCGGTCGGCACCCTGGCGCTCCTTCATCTGGCCGAAGACAGGTTCCACCGAGGCGCCACGCTGGCGGTAGATGGCGCGGCCTCGCTTGGTGCGCAGCTTGCGTTGCATGCGACCGCGCGCCGAGAGATCCTTTGGGATGCGCCCACGTGGCGGCGCTGCATCGCGCAACTCGGCGCGCTGCTTGCGGTCCTGGCGCGTGGCGATGAACAGTTCGCATTCCTCGGTCTGGCTGGCGACATTGGCCTCGGACCAATAGCCGGCGTCGGCTGCGGCGGCGCCGAGCACGGCATCATCACCCATCACCACCTCGACAATGGCCTGCGCGAGGTCAAGCATCGGCGTCAGCTGCTGCACATCGTTGGCGTCGGTGGTCACCTCGGCGGCAAGGATGATCTGTTGCGGCGTCACCACCGCCTGGGCGTTGTAGCCTTGGATCCAGCCGCGACGGGTCTTCATGATCTCGCTCTCAGGATCGGTCGGGTTGGCGACGCGCTCCGGATCGACGCGGGCATCGGCAGGCTTCGGCTTGCGGCCACGCCGGCGCTGGCCGCTGGCCTGCTCCTCCACCGTCCGCGCATCGATCTTCTCCTGCTGGCGAGAGGCTGCCTCGGCGGCGCGACGCTCCAGCTTCGCTTGGCAGGCGCGCAGTCGCGCCAGCCGATCCTCGCGCCGCGCCAGATGCCGTGGCAGCGCATCACCGCGCGGTTCGCCAAACAGCCCGTCCTCGCGGGTGTCGACGCTCTCTGCCTCGGCCGTCATGCGGCCGACCTGCTCGGCGATCGTCGCCGCGCTGCGGTTCCCCTCCAGCGAGGCGTCGGCCTTTACCTTGGTGCCGTCCAGCACCATCAGGCCAAGCCGGATCAGCCCGGCGTCACGGCACATCTCCAGCACCCGGATGAAGATCACCTCCAGCTGGTCGACGTGGCGGCGTCGGAAGCGCGCGATCACCGTATGGTCCGGCTGGTGCTCGGCCACAATGAAGCGGTAGCCGGCATCGCGCCCGCACAACCGCTCGATTGCCCGGCTCGACCGCACGCCGTGGCTGTAAGCATAGATCAGCACCGACAGCAGCATCTGCGGCGCAAACGCCGCCTGGCCCGCGCCGCCGAGTTTGTGCTGCGCCTCGAACGCCCGCAGCTCCATCACCGACACCGCGTCCACGATCAGCTGCACGATGTCGTCCTGCGGCAGCCAGTCCCGCATGTCGGCCGGCAGCAGGAAGCTCTGGCGACGTTCGGGGGTTCGGAAAAAGCGCGCCATCGGACCCCATCACAAAGCATGGTCCGCGCAGAGAATCAGCCCGCCCGCCGTCACGCAACGCACGCCCACAACATTCCGATCCCAGAGCAATCCGCGTGGCGATACTGCAACAGGCTCTTGGGCCTTCCCTAGCGGGAAATACATCATGACACCGAAGTGCTTGTTGGGTACAAATCGGTCGTGATGATCAGCGTCTGGACTGCGAACCATCGGATACAGAGGAGGCCAAGGAGTGCCCGTTCGTATCCTTTCCATCGACGGGGGTGGCATCCGTGGCATTATCCCGGCGACGATCCTCGTCGCGCTCGAAGATATGGCTGGCAGGTCTATCTTCGAACTCTTCGATGGGATCGTCGGCACCTCGACGGGCGGCATCCTGGCCCTGGGCCTGACCTGCCCGCAAGTGAACGGGCGCCCACGCTCGGCCGTTAGCGTGCGATCGCTCTACCTTGATCGTGGGGAGACCATCTTTCCTCTATCGGACGTGGGTTTCTTCTCGCCACCAAAGACCTACCGGGATGCCCTCTGGGGAACGCGGGCGCCATTAGCACCAGGTGCAACTGCCGGAGAGCGTGCCAAAAGCGCGTTAGGGTGGGGGAACATAGCGAGGGTCTTCTCGGGAACTGGTGGGGGCAAGAAGCAGGGCAACGCACGCTATCCCGTCGGTCCTCTGGAAGCCGAACTCGATCAGCAGTTCGGGGACGCACGGATGTCCCAGGCTCTCCGTCCCGTTGCCGTCGTAAGCTGCGACCTCGCCCGCAGCGAGCACCTGCTCTTCTGCGGCGGTGGCCTTCCTCAAGGCGACCTCGGCGATCCATCCATGCGCGTGGTGGCGCGCGCGACCTCGGCCGCGCCTACCTTCTTCCGGGAGCAGCCTCTGCGAGACCTCCAAGGTCGCGACCGTCAGTGCGTCGATGGCGGGCTGGTTGCCAATGACCCATCGATCGTCGGCTACATGGTGGCGGAGATGCTGGGTGCCACCAATCAGGGCGGTGTCGTACTCATCTCCTTGGGGACAGGCAAGGCACCAGTGCCGGAGGGGGAGGACATCGCCCAGATCACGATCAACGCCCCGTGGTGGAAGCTGGCCTCCCCAGTCGTGAAGAGCATCTGGGGCACGCCAGGTGACCTCCACCGCCAGCTCCTGACTAACCTTTCACACGTCAACTACATTCGCGTGCAGCCCCCCCTCGGATTTGGCGCGCTGGCTGCCATGGACAGAGCCACGCGAGACAACATTGACGCGCTGAAGCGGACTGGTGAGGACTTCGTCTCAAAGCGGCGAGATACGCTTATTGGCATCCTTGCCGCCTTGGGAAGCCGGTAGTCCCGTGCTCTGTCAGGCGACCTGCAAAACCCCTCCGGCGGCGCCATCAGAAACCCAGCCCCCCCTGCGTAGCAGGGGAGAGGCAAAGTTTCTGATGAGATGAACGTTGCTCCACCCGTAGTTGACGGGCGGAGACAAGGGATGCGGATGTCGGACGAGGTGGCGGCGATGGTGCGGCTGCGGGCTCTGGGCTGGGTCGCGGTAGGGACGCGGGTTGCCCTGCGCCCCCCGCACAGATCCGTACGAGCGGGATTACCGCATACCGTAGCGTGGTGCACGGATCGTTTGGTTGGTGCTGAGGAGCTGGGTGGCGTAGGAGAGCGCCCCCTCTCCTGACCCCTGGATACCCGCCGTGCCCTTCAAGCTGAACCAGGACCGTCGCCACCACATCCCGCGACAGCGGCACAAGGTGACGAACTGGCCGGACTACGACGCCAGCCTACGTCAGCGCGGCAGCGGTCGCGGTAGGGACGCGGGTTACCCCGCGCCCCCCGCACAGATCCGTACGAGCGGGATTACCGCATACGGCTCCTGCCTTGGGTCATGACGCGAAGCGTTGGTTCTACGCTTGGCCACTTCGCGTACGCCATTCAACCCCGTCGACGCGCTTGTCCGGCTCTGTGTCCGGGGCGCGGGAGGCAGCACGACGTTCCCCTTGGCTGCCCGCCTTCCCTCCCGACCCTCCGCAGGCGTCGGTTTGGACCCGCCGCCGTTGTTCGGATCGTTCATCGGTACTACGCAGGCATCCGACTTCTCGTCAGTTGTAATGCCGGGATTGCGGCCGACGGCCTTCCCCGGCACGTCCGGAGCCAGATTGGCAACGGACGCTGGCGAGATCTCCCAGTTCCTGTACGAAGGACTTCTCCGCATGCTCAGGGTCTTCGACCGCGTGGAGCCCTCGGGCGGCTCGCGTGTAGCGCCGTCCTCGGTGTTGCCTTCCGCGTAGGATAACGGCGTCGGCGCTCCAGAATTTCCGATGTCGCGGCTCAATGGCTGGCCTGCGGCCTCCCCTGTCAACGCTTCGCCGGCGTCCTCACGGGCGCCGGCGCATGACTCAGGGCCAGGGTGGGTCGCTACTCCTTTCCTGTATCGAACTTTCATCGACTATCCTTCGCCAGTTTCACTGGCGCACTATCCGTCCGCCGAGGACCGCCTGGCGGATTTGATCTGGCTTGGCGATCTTGGCGGCGCTTGTAGGAGCGCCGTTAAGATCGGAGGCGGTTGGCGTGATGGAGATCATCAGTGGTGTTGAGCGGCGGCGTCGCTGGCGGGTGTAGGAGAAGCTGCGGATTGTCGCCGAGGTCGAGCAGCCTGGGGCGTGTTTTGTTGACATCGCCCGCCGGCACGAGGTGAGCCGCGGCCTGCTGTGGAGTTGGCGGCAGCAGGTTCGGCAAGGTTTGTTGGCGCCGGAGCCGATGCCGACGTTCCTGCCGGTGCAGGTCGCGGCTGACGCGCCGTCTCGGGATTGTCTGGCGATCGCCTTGCCTGACCCAGGTCCGAGCAAGGCGGCTCCGGCCGAGACGGGGCGGATCGAGATTGCGCTGCCCGATGGGACCAGCATCCGCGTTGGCACGGGTGTTGATTTGGCAGGCCTGCGCCGGGTGATGGCAGCGGTGCGGGGTCACGACATAGAACGGGCAGGATAGCACGGTTCGTGGCACGGACCGGGAACGCAGCGAACGCCCTACAGCCAGATTTGACCCCAAGCGAACATACGAAGACGGTGACACGGGAAGCCGCAGCGCTGATCCTGAGCTGACTTCCGCACTTTCCCGGAGTCTCGCCGTCATGCCAGACCTGACCCAGTTCGCCCTGTTTCTCGCGGTGGCCCTGCTGCTCGCCGTCACGCCCGGTCCGGGCATCTTCTACGTCGCCGCGCGCACGCTCGCCGGCGGTCGCGCGGAGGGCGTGGCCTCCAGCCTCGGCACCGGGCTGGGCGGCATGGTCCATGTGGTGGCGGGCGGCTTGGGCGTCTCCGCCATCGTGCTGGCGAGCGCGGAGCTGTTCACCGCGCTGAAGCTGCTCGGGGCCGCCTATCTGGTCTGGATCGGGTTCCGCACCATCCGCTCCGCCCGCCGGGATGCGGCGACGGTGCTGGAGGGCGGGTCCGCAGCGCCCCCGGTCGGGTCACAGCGGGCGTTCCGCGAGGGCGTGCTGGTCGAGGCGCTGAACCCGAAGACGGCAGCGTTCTTCCTCGCCTTTGTCCCGCAGTTCGTGGACCCGGCGGGTTCCGTAGCGCTGCAATTCGTGGCGCTGGGCTTCGTCTCGGTCGGGCTCAACACCCTCGCCGACGTGGTAGTCGCTTTCACAGCGAGCGGCATCCGTGAAGGTGCGGCGGCTCGTCCTGCGCTGATCCAACGCCTGCGAGAAGGATCAGGCGCAGCGATGATTTTTTTGGGCCTCGGCCTCGTGCTGGCGAAACGCCCCGCAAGCTGACTGCCAGGCAGATCACAGTTCCACCCCTTGTTGACCATCAATAGGGTAGCCGCCCGACTGTCCCAGTTAGACTATTCCCGCGAAGCGAGCGGTAAGCTGCTGATCCTGAAAGGGCCTTTGCCGTGGCGATTGGTTTAACCTCAATTGGGACAAGCTGCTACGGCGTTCCCGGTCCGTGCCACGAACCGTGCTATCCTGCCCGTTCTATGTCGTGACCCCGATCTTGAGTCCAAGGGCGAAGAATATGAATGCGCGGTCCATATCGACCGGCTGCCCGAGGTCAAGGCATGGGCGCGCAACACGGTCAGACAGCCGAATTCATTCTGGCTGCAAAGCTCGCCCAACAAGTTTTATCCGGATTTTGTGGGTGTCTTGAATGACGGACGCACGCTCGTCGTTGAATACAAGGGCGAGAAGATGGCGGCTGACCCTGAAGAGCAACAGAAAAGGACCATCGGTGATCTTTGGGCTGATCGATCCGGGGGAACCTGCCTCTTCGCCTGGGTCGAAAACAAAAACTATACTGAAATTGATCGGATCATCAGGAAGGCGTGAAACCAGATCGCCAATACCAATCCGTTAAAAGAGAACATAATCCGGCCCGCTGCCCGGCTCTGGCGTACCGGCTATTATAAGAATTTATTGATGCGTTCAAACGCCGCCTCAAAGCGGTTTAGAGATATTTCTACAGCCTTTCCCTTACCTTTTAACAACTCTGGATGTTGCAGGATATACATTGCTGGATCGAAGTGACTGAATTCTGGAATCTCCGCCGGAAGAAGCCTGAAATAGGCCTCGGCTTGCTTCACCAGCCGCTTCGTCGTCGTGCCTGCGGCCGCAAGCTTCTCGGCGGTCAACGCCTGCTCTCCCGCGAGCTTGTAGGTCTTGTTGACCAGGTCGGCGAAGAATTCCGGCGCGAAGAAATCCTCGATGTCGGCCTCGTCCTGCTCAGCAATTTCTGTCGCCAGGATGATCCGCTCCTGCTCAAGGAGGGTAGATTTATGCAGGTCGTCAAGCTTGCGCTTCTGCCCGCGCTCATAGTCGGTGAGCACGGCAACATTCAGCCTGTTACCGTAAAACAGGCGAACAAACGGCAGCACTTTGTCGATGCCACCGGACGGGCACACGGCCCATTGCGGCGACAGGTGCTTCCGGCCAGCCGCCTTCAGGACGGCCGATGCGGCCTGAAGATACAGGATGTCGCTCGGTCCCTCGACAAGGAGGGTGTTCGTGCCGATCACCAGTGTCTGCGTGACCTCGAACCCCATAGCCCCAAAAATCGGGAAGTTGGTCTGCGGGTCGGTCGTCAGCACGTCGGCCCTGATCTTGGTGCCGATGGATTGCCTGCGCCTGCGCTGATCCTCGACGACGACATCCTCGACCGTGCGCACGCTGGCGAGGTCGTCAGCGGGCACCATGAAGGGCGAGTGCGTCGAATAAATCAGCTGATGATGCGGCGCGATCTGCTCGGCAAAGTAGCGCAACAAATCCTTTTGCGCCGTGCCGTGGAGGGTCAGACCTGGCTCGTCCAGCAGCAGGATGACATTGCCCTCGGTTTTCTTGATCCGGGCGAATTTCACGAGGAAAGAAAAGAACCAGATAAAGCCTGCCGACCGTTCCGAAAACGGCACCGTCACGCCATGCAGCGTGTTTTCGACGCGCGCGCGTGCGACCGGGCCGGCGTTGAAAGGGGCGGGATCTCCGGACTTGCCTTCTGACAGGACGACCTTGATTTTCAGAGAGTCATTCTGAGTCCAGTATTCAAAAATCTGATCGGTGATGCGAAGCGCGGCCGCTTCGCATTTTGCGTTCAGCTCCTCGAACCGGTCTGACGCTGCCAGATCTTCAAGAGTTGTGCCGGCATATTCGAGGAAATCAAGGAAGACCCGGTCGCCTTCCGTCATCTTCGTGCCGTTCTGCTTATCGGCGTTCAGCTTGTTGATGGACAGCTCGCCGCTCATGCGATCGTAGTGTGAGAAATAAAGGAACTTCGGCGTGCGCGCGCTCAGGATGTCGATTGCTTTCAGCTGCGCGGAGTTTTTTCGAAATGTTTTAATCGCGGTTAAAAGCTGGGTCTGGCGGGCAGTTGGGGTGGTCACAGCCTCAAGCGCAGTCGCGACTGCCGCTGTTGTCTTGGCGGCTGTGAGTGGTGCCCTCTCTTCCTTCGTAAGAGAAAAGCGCTTCACCAGGCTGTCTACAACCTTGTCATCGCTTAACGGGACGCTCCAGGTCGTTCCCTCCTGCTCGTGGGTTTTCTCGACCGTCACGACCTTCCCAGCAAGCACGCCTTCGCCAAGCTCCGCTTCAACAGCAGCTATATCGTCTGCATCCATCTCCCATTCGGTGACGATGATCTTGGCTTCGCCGTCTTTGTGGCGGCTCGCATAGTCGGCGAGATAGCGGCGCGGATAGTTTTCTGTTTTGCCGTAAACCTTGAAGGCCGGATCTGTGGACCGCAGGCCTTCAAGCGACTTTAAAAAGGCCGTCTTTCCTGCTTCATTCTTTCCGACAAGACATGTCGTGTCTCCAATTTTGACGGGATTGGAGTCAAGTATGCTGCGATAATTTGTCGTGTGAGCTTTGGTCAGTTTCATAGGGGTAGAGCTGCTTTCTGGACTAGGCAAATGGTGCGGCGTTCCTGCCAATATTTGGCAGAGTAGGGATTGCCACGAATGCTGCTTAGCGGATCGCGTGGCGATGAGGTTACGAATAAAATAAGTTGTAATTTACTGGTCATAAGGATCAAAGCAGCTTCGGGTGAGGGTCGGTCGGGGTGCTCGGGACATAGCGCGCAACCGCGATCTGCCCTTCCCGCTTCCGGGCCTGTGCGATGTCGAAGCTGTTCTGCATCCGCATGAGCGTATCCATGGCGATGCCGAATGCCTTCTCGATGCGAAGCGCCATTTCGGGAGACAGGGACCCGCGCTCGTTCAGCAGCGTCGACAGGGCCGGCCTGGTCACGCCCAGCACATGCGCGGCGTCCGTCACCGTGAGGCCCAGGGGCTCCAGGATTTCGGATTTCACGAACCCGCCGGGGTGGGCGGGGTTTTTCAGGCGAATGCCCTGCGTCTGCGTCATGGGTCCACCTCCTAGTGGTAGTCCTCGTAATCGAGCTCGAAGATTTCGATCTCGGTCTGGTCGATCTGGAACGTGAGTCGCCAGTTCTTGGTAACGAACAGGCTCCATGTGCCCTTGCGGTCGCCGGTCAGCTGGTGGGCTTTCCAGCTCGGCACGGTGCGCAATTCGCCCTCCTCCTCCATGTCCTGAAGGAAGGAGATAATTCTGCGAAGCTTCGGGATGACGGCTGCCGGCAGGCCGGAGGCGTCGTCATCGACAATGAAGCGGCGCAGACCTTTATGGATCACGTTGCGAATCTTCACAGACAAGCCTACCAAAGGGTGCGAAGCCCGTCAAGTTACGCTTTACACTAACCACAGGCCGCCCCTCGAAGGCACTGCAATCCCTCCGCCTTAACCATGTTCCTTGTTCGACCTGAAAAGCCCGTTCCTCGTCCCGACCCTGCAATTCGCCTGATCGAAGCGCCCGCAGGCCGGCAAAAGCGGCGAAGCCGGGACCGGAGCCACGCGCAGCCCTGCTTAGGGCGAGCATGGCGAGGACCCACCTTTTGACGGCCGAGGACGCGCAGATATGCTCGATGCAGGACGGGACTGGAACAGTCCGCAATAAAAGCAACGGCCGAAGGCCGTTTCCGCTTTCCTGCCGGCACAGCCGGCCTGTTTGTAAGTCGGGCCGCAGGCCCGCCCGCATCAGCTTCTACTGTCGCGCGAAGGATGTCACCCGAAGGGCCGAGACGGCTCCATCGGCTCGGGGAAGCGTGTCGGAGCCTTGTGCGAAGGCGGGCGAGTAGAGCCCGGCCGGCGCAGCCGGACGCGCCCGCGGGGGTTATCCACAGGCTCAAAGTGTTCTAGTTGATTCTAGATTCTAAAGATTCATAGATTCAGGGCTGGATCGCCTTTCTAAATCAAATAGTTAAAGCGCTAACTATGAAGGATTCGGGGACTCCTGTGAAGTTTTCGGGGAAAACCCGCCCTTACTATGAAGGATTCGGGGAATACTATGAGGTTTTCGGGGCGTTAAAATGAGGTTTTCGGGGAAACCGCGCCCGTCTCAACCGTCCCCTGTGCATAGTAATGGAAATCGGCAAGCGGGTCCCCTGCCCTGCCCGGCCGCCCTCGCGCCAACTATGAGGTTTTCGGGGAAACCGGCCTGGCGGATTGCCGGTCAGGCTTTAGGAAGGCTTAGGATCAGACGGCTTATCGACAATTGCGGCTCCGCTACGTGTTCGTCGGTGCCGCCGATCCGGGCGCGCCTGCCGACCTTCGAGCGCTGCATCTCGTTCCACGCCGCGCCCAGGGCCGAGCTGTCCTTGGCCCACCATCCGACCTTGATCTGCACCACGCGCTTGCCCTGCTTCACCGGCACGACGGACAGGCCGAATGGTGCCAGGCCATTCACCTCGGCCACGGCCGGCTTGATGACGTGCTTGTTGAGCTCGCCGAAGGTGCGGTAGCGGCCGGGCGAGACGCCCAGAAGATCCCGGAACTCGTCGAGCGTGTAATCCTGGAAGGTCTTCTTCGACAAATTGGAGAACTGCGCCAGGTTCTCGTAGAGGCTGACAGCGTATTTCGAGGTAAAGGCCATCAGCACGGGCAGCGCGATCTTGCCCCAGATGGTCGAATCCCTGAGCACTTCAATCAGCCGTTTGTCGAAGCTATAGGTCAGGACGCCGGCCGGGCGGTCGGGGTCGTCCAGGTCATTGCCGCCGAGGAACTGGACGCGCCGGGTCTTCCCGTCCGGCAGGCGTAGGGTGAGGATCGTGCGCATCAGCGCCTCGATCGCCTCCTCCACCATCTCATAGCCCTTATGGCCGTCCGGCTTCAGGTCGTCGATCTCGATGGTGTAGTCGCGGCCCTCGGTCACGCCCTGAGTGTGGGCGCTGTACCAGAGGATGGTGATGGCGCGGCGGGCGTTGAGGGTCAGC
>JAABUN010008793.1_pt1 | contig 10167 bp, 8 predicted proteins | sample 5559311 | NCBI WGS metagenome assembly JAABUN01 (sample SAMN10711877, study PRJNA513370) | rock metagenome | isolation source: Antarctica rocks | place: Antarctica: Victoria Land, Siegfried Peak sud
TAACCAATCAGTAAGTCGGCAAAAGTCGCAGTTTCTCCTTCTCCCGCTTGCGGGAGAGGGTGGCGCGAAGCGACGGGTGAGGGCCGCAGCAAAGCGAGGACACCTCTACCGCACGTTTCGCAAATACTGATGCACGAGGGAAATCGCCGTCGAGCCTTCGCCGACGCCGCTCGCCACGCGCTTCATCGAGCCGGAGCGCACATCGCCCGCCACGAAAATGCCCGGCACGCTGGTTTCGAGTGCCATCGGATCGCGTTCGAGCGGCCAAGTTTTGGGCGGTTTGCCCGCTTCGAGCAGATCGACGCCGCTGTAAATGAAGCCTTTTTCGTCGCGCTTCACGATGTCGGCGACGAAATCGGTGAACGGCTCGGCGCCGATGAAAATGAACAGTCCTGCCGCTTCGACTTCGCGTTTTTCGCCGCTTTCGACGTGTTCTAAAGTCAGTTTTTCGAGATTTTGGTCGCCGTGCGCCCCGGCGATTTTGGTTTTAGCGATCACTTCGATGTTGGGCGCGGTTTCGATGCGCTCCATCAGATAATCGCTCATTCCGGCGCCGAGTTCCGCGGCGCGAATCACCATTTTGACTTCTTTGGCGAGCGAGGCGAAGTGCATCGCGGCTTGGCCCGCCGAGTTCGCGCCGCCCACGATATAAACCGTTTCGCCCTTGAAAAGCGTCGCTTCCTGCATCGTCGCGCCGTAATAAACGCCGCGTCCCTGCAACGGTTCGAGGCCCGGCGCATCGAGTTTGCGCCAGCGCACGCCGGTTGAAATCAGCACCGTGTGGCCACTGATTTCGCTGCCATCGACGAGGCGCACGTTGCGAAACGGGCCGCTTTGATAGACCCCGCAAACTTCCTGCGGCGCCAGAATCTCGACGCCGAATTTCATCGCCTGCGTCACGGCGCGGCGCGAAAGCTCCTCGCCCGAAACGCCGCCCGGAAAACCGAGATAATTTTCGATGAGAGAACTCGAACCGGCCTGTCCGCCGGGCGCCGAACGCTCGATCATCACGGTTTTGAGGCCTTCCGACGAGCCGTAAACCGCTGCAGCGAGACCAGCGGGGCCGCCGCCGATGATAATCAAGTCGTAAAACTTCGACTGCGCCTGGGTTTTGAGGCCGATTTTGGCGGCGAGTTCGATGGGAGACGGATTTTCGAGCCGCTCGCCATCGCCCAGAATCACAATCGGCAAATTGGCGCTGGGACTGGCTTTGGAAAGTTCCAACGCTTCGGCGTCGCTACTGAGGTCGAGCCACTGAAACGGGACTTGATTGCGGCCCAGAAAATCCTTGATGGCGTGCGAATCGGGCGACCAACGATGCCCAATCACTTTCACGCCCTCGAATGGCGGGCGATAACCCGTCGTCCACTCTTCCAAAAGCTCGTCCAAAATCGGATAGAGCTTGGTTTCGGGCGGATCCCAGGGCTTGAGCAAATAATAATCGAGCCGCGCCGCGTTGATGGCGCGAATCGCGGCTTCGGTGTCGGCATAAGCCGTCAAAAGCGCGCGCCGCGCGGTCGGAAACAAGTCTTTGACCTGCTCCAAAAGCTCGACGCCGCCGATTCCCGGCATTCGCTGATCGCTGAGAACCAGCGCGGCGACATCGCCGCGATTTTTGATTTCCTGAAGGGCTTCGAGCGCGCTTTCGCCGCTATTTGCCCGCACGATACGGTATTTTTCGGCGTATTTGCGGCGCAAATCGGAGGCAATCGCGCTCAAGACCTGCGCGTCGTCATCGACCGCGAGAAGGATAGGTTTCGCCATGCGATTTGTAACGAATTGTGATTAAAGCGGTGCCGAAAAAAGATTCACCGCAGAGACGCAAAGACGCAAAGAATTCTTTTGGTCTTCTCTTGAATTTCTTTGCGTCTTTGCGCCTTTGCGGTGAATCTTTTACTTCAACTTCTCGCGCAGAAATCCGACCGCTTTGGCCCACGCATCGGCGGCGGCTGTCGGGGCGTAACGCTCGCCAGTGTCGTTGAAAAACGCGTGATTGGCGCCTTTGTAAATCTTGGAATCGAAGGATTTTCCCGCCGCTTGTATCGCCGCCGCGACTTCGGGCACCGCCGACGTGATGCGCGTATCGAGTTCGCCGTAAAGCCCCAAAACCGGCGCTTTGACGTTTACAAGTTCGGCAGTCGGAGGCGCGCTGCCATAAAAAACTACTGAGCCACGCACTTTATCGCTATTTAAAGTGAGTGCGAACGAACGCGCGTCGCCCCAACAAAATCCGACGCTTCCCAGATGGCCTTTTCGCACGTTTGGCAAAGTGTCGAGATAGATTAAAGCCGCTTCCAAATCGGCGAGCGCCTGTTCGGGCGTGACGGTGCCAATCGCGGAGCGCGTCTCGTTAGGCGTCTTCATCGACGCCGTGCCGCCGATTCGCGCCAAAGCATCGGGCGCGAGCGCCACGAAACCTTCGACGGCAAATCGCCGCGCGACATCCCGCGTGTGTTCGTTCAAACCGCGATTCTCGTGAATCACCACGACAGCGGGAAACGGGCCGTTGCCACTGGGCGCGACCAAATAGCCGCCGAGATTGAGGTCGCCATTGGAAAACGAAACATCTTCACCGGAGACGCGAATCGTGCCTTTTTCGGTTTCTTTTTGCGAAATGACCTGCGCGAGTCCGCTTTTCTCGACCAGAAGATGCGCCGCCGCCATGCTTCCGGTAATAACGGCAAGGCGCGCGAGAAAATCGCGGCGATTGAGCTTGCCGCCTCGGTAATCGGCGGATAAAGCGTCGATTTGCGCGGCGTCGCTGGAGGGGTTGGAGGTTGTGTTGCTCATGGTGTTATTTGTAGGGTAAAGCATCAAGAGAATACGCGATTTTGCCGGTGCGGATATTTTTTACTGGCGATCCAACTTCGGCAAGGAAAAACAGGTTCATGTCCCGGCTATAAGTATTTCCAGGCTGATTAACGATCCATCGCTGCAACCGACTCCCATCTATACGGTAGAAGCGATAATAATATTTTGGAGAGCTATTGTTAAGCCTTTCGACACTGTGAAAAGTTAATGTCTTATATCTCCTGTCGAACAAAACGTTATTGAGAGTGTCTGTTCTCATGCTCGTGATGTTCAAAGTAAATCTGACAAATCGAACCTTCGGATTAGATGTGATTAGAGAGGCTAACTTCTTCTGTGGGTCGATGCTAACTGATCCCGTTTGATCCACGGCAGCAAAATAATAGACGGTATTTTTCCCGACTGCGCTCACGCGAGATGTTTTAAAGCACACCAAACAGCAGCAAAGTAGCAAAAATCGCATATAAATCCTCAATTTACAACCCAATCCAAATCTCACTCACTTCAACCGAATATCCGCGATCAAAAACTCTTCATTCCGCTCGCCAAACGCGCGCAGCGACCACTGATCTTGAAACAGCGCCACGCGATTGCCCTCGCTATCGCGCGCCAAAACCGAGTTGAGCGGCATCGCCGGAGTTTTTGCCGAACCATCTTTGGCCGAAAACCAACGCACGGCACTATAAGACAGCATCTCCAACTGCGATTCCGCGCCGTATTCACTTTCGAGGCGATATTGCACCACTTCAAACTGCAACGGCCCCACCGCCGCCAGCATCGGCGACGCGCTCGCGCCCTGCTCCAGAGTGAACTGTTGCACCACGCCTTCCTGTAAAAGCTGCTCCATGCCGTCGCGGAAACGCTTGTATTTGGCGGTCGAGGGATTGTGCAAATACGCGAAGATTTCCGGCGCGAAACGCGGAATCTCTTCATAAGAAATCGCTGCGTCCTGGGTTAAAGTGTCGCCAATCGAAAAGCCGTCTTTGCCGACGATGCCGATCACATCGCCCGCGAAGGCTTCATCGACGGTTTCGCGCTCGCGCCCGAAAACTTTTTGCGCGTTAGAAAGGCGAATTTTCTTACCCGTCCCGGAATGATGCACGCTCATATCGCGCTCGAACTGCCCCGACACGATTCGCACGAACGCGATGCGGTCGCGGTGACGCGGATCGAGATTCGCCTGAATTTTGAAGATGAAACCCGAAAAATTGGACGATTCCGGGTCAATTTCGCCGCCGTTCGATTGGCGCGCCATGGGCGGCAAACTCATCTCCAGAAAGCCATCGAGCATCAGTTGCACGCCGAAATTATTGGCCGCCGACCCGAAAAACACCGGCGTGAGTTCGCCCGCCGCGACCGCGCTTGGATCGAATTCCGAACCCGCCATATCGAGCATTTCGAGTTCCTCTACAACCTGCTCATAAACTGCCGGATGTAGTTCCTGCTTCACCGACTCATCCGAGAGCGCCGAAATCTTCACCGGCGCGCGATAAGCGCCGCGCGTGGTGCGCTCGAACAAGTGAACTTCCGATTTCAAGCGGTCGAAAACGCCCTTGAAACGGTCGCCCGAACCGAGCGGCCAGTTCACCGGATACGCTTTGATGCCCAAAACCCGCTCAACTTCATCCAGCAAAGCCAGCGGTTCAATCGAAGGCCGATCCATCTTGTTGATGAAGGTGAAAATCGGCACGCCGCGCCGACGGCACACCTCGAACAGCTTGTGCGTCTGCGCCTCGATGCCTTTTCCGGCATCGATCACCATCACGGCGGCATCGACGGCGGTCAAAACCCGGTAAGTGTCTTCGGAAAAATCTCTGTGGCCGGGCGTGTCGAGCAAATTGATGCGATAGCCGTCGTAATCGAACTGCAAAACGGTGGAACTCACCGAAATCCCGCGCTGTTTTTCGAGTTCCATCCAGTCGCTCGTCGTGGCGCGCGCGTTTTTGCGCGCCGAGACGGTGCCCGCGAGTTGCACGGCGCCTCCATACATCAAAAGTTTTTCGGTGAGTGTGGTTTTGCCCGCGTCGGGGTGGGAAATAATGGCGAAAGTGCGACGGCGCTGGACTTCTTCGTGGAGTTGCATCGCTTGGAAAGGCTAACAACGCGCGAGGAAGGGCGCATTTTTCTGAGCCTGTGCCCGCGCACGCTATTATCGCTGACTCCAAAAGTTACATCATGCACTTCATTCACATCCGAGCCGCTGAAGTTACGAAGTGTCGCCACACGCCAGCTTCTCTGGAAATCGCCGCAAAAGAGCGGCGTCTCGATGATGAAAATGGCGCCAACGGTCAAAGCACGGCGGCAACGCTGAGTGCGCCGCGCCCGGCTTGCGTGCTTTGATTTAAATGGGTTCTGGCCCCGTGCTTGCAACTGCCTCCGCCTCGCTGCCGCTTATCGCTGTTATTGAAGCGGCTGGCAAACACCAAGTTTCGGAGAAACCATTATGATGAACACCACCAATCGAGTCAGCGCCATTTTTCACGACCACGCGCAAGCCGAACAAGCCGTCAAAGCCCTGATGGGCATGGGCGTGGGCGAAAGCAATATGTCGATTGTCGCCCAGCAAAACCAGGGCGGCGCGATGGGCGCGGGCAGCGGACAGGCCGCCGCGCACGAAGCCGCCGACGCGGCGAGCGACGTCACCAAAGGCACCGTCGCCGGTATGGGCGTTGGCGCCCTCTTCGGCATCGCTGCGGCACTCATTCCGGGCGTTGGCCCCTTCATCACGGCGGGAACGCTTTTGACGACGGCGCTCGGCGCGGTCGGCGGCGGCGCGGTGGCCGGCGCAGTTGTGGGCGGCACCACGGGCGCGATTTCTTCAACTCTGGCGCGCGCTGGATACAACGAACACGAAGCCAATCATTATGGCAGCGCGGTCGAAGCGGGCGGAACTCTGGTCGTCGTTGACACCACCGGCCTCAACGACGCAGGTGTGCGCGACGTTTTGCGTCAATACGGCGGCCAAAGCGCTGGCGCGATGGCGTAAGCTCAATTCCACAAAAAATGAAAGGGCGCGTTTCCAATTGGAAACGCGCCCTTTTTGTCGCTTATCTAATCGCTTTGCGAAACTCTGGACTCGCAATATGTAGGATTGAAAAATGAACGGTGATTGAGGTTTTGGTTATGTCCCGTCACTCAACTGTTCCTTGGAGTGATCTCTGTCGAATTCATCCAACATTTGTTGGATAAATGGTTTTACAATGAGTATTGCCTCGATCATTTCACTCGTTGGCGTATGTTTTCGGGCGGTAAGAAAACCAACGCAGAAGGAATAAATAGAATTCTCATCTTGAAAAGGATCAATGATGGGATTGACTTGGATTTCAAGAACAGCCATGATGAGATCAGTTAAATCGGGGATGTTGTTCTGAAAGAATTGGTTGTTTTTCGCAATGTTTTCTGGAAGCATAAGTTAAATGTTGACGACAAGGCTCACGACAAATGCAGTCGTGAGCCTTGTCGTCAGAACGACGTTTTAGAGAACCCGCCATTCCTGATTCTCGGTTGTGTCACCTCTCAAATTGAGCGAGGTTACCCTTTGCGTCGGCGCGATTCGCCCATTTAACTGCTGTTGAATCCATCGGCCAAAATTCAAGCTGAAGGAGTGCAGAGGATCGGGTTTAGCGATGTGTTCCAAAAAATCCAAAGCAAACGCGGTTTGACAATGTTGCATCGCTTCGCGCTCAAATTGATGGTTGTCCACCAAATCTCCGCTTTGGTGGAGATTTTTCAGTGTGTTGGCGGCACCAGCCGCAGTCAGATGTTTCATGTTTTTTCCTTGTAAGTCATTCCTTTTGTAAAACTTTTTTGGGTAATTGCTTTGCGTTCGCCCGTTTTAACGAAACCATTGGCTTCCAAAAGGGTTGCCACAATCGCGCCGATGGCTTGTTTCACAAAAAAATCGTTTTTTAAGCCTTCTCCGAAAATCGCCTCGCACAGATGAGCAATTCCTGCAACCGCTGGGAGTCCCAGTTCGGTCGCAAAGCGCGCGCGCAGAAAATTTTCTGGCTCGGTTAGTAAGTCGAAAATGGGGCGCCCTTGTTCTCTCGCCCAATTTCCATAAGGCGGATATTTGGCCGCGAATTCCTCTAACGTAGGAATTTCGACTTCAATTTGAAATTTTGACTTCATGTTGACGGCTATAAAGATGCCGTCTCAAAAACGCACCTGTAGAGAGTGTGTTCCGAAAAATTTCGGTGTTTGCCCGCGAAAACGCGCCTTTGCTATCCTGAATGCGGAAATTTTCCCCAATCCAAGTCTAAAATTAGGAAGAAACCCCAAATACACATGGCAACAACTCAAAAACCTGTCTGGCTTTTTCGTGAAGGCAAAAAAGAACTGCGCGACCTCTTAGGCGGCAAAGGCGCCAACCTCGCCGAAATGACCAACATCGGTCTGCCCGTGCCTCCCGGCTTCACCGTCACAACCGAAGTCTGCACCGAATACTACGCGAATAATAAGCAGATCCCGTCCAACTTGATGGACGAAGTGAAAAAAGCCGTCGCCGATGTCGAATCTTCGATGGGCAAAAAATTCGGCGACAATCAGAACCCGCTGCTCTTTTCGGTTCGCTCCGGCGCCAAGTTTTCGCTGCCCGGCATGATGGACACCGTTTTGAACCTCGGTTTGAACGAAAGCGCCATCGAAGGTTTGATCGCCGTTTCGGGCGACGCGCGTTTCGCTTACGACTCGTATCGCCGCTTCATCATGATGTTTTCCGACATCACGCTCAAAGCCGATTATCCCGGTTTGTCCAAAGAAGGCTTCGAGCGGATGCTGACCGATCACAAAGAAAATCTCGGCAAAAGCGAAGACACCGAACTGACCGGCGACGATTGGAAGGCGCTTTGCGAGACCTACAAAGTCTTCTTCCGTGAGCAGACGGGCCGCGAATTCCCGACCGATCCTTACGAGCAGCTTGAAACCTCGATTACCGCCGTTTTCCGCAGCTGGAACAACGAGCGCGCCATCATTTATCGCAACAAAGAGAAGATTTCGCACTCGATTGGCACCGCCGTCAACGTGCAGGCGATGGTGTTCGGCAACATGGGCGACGACAGTGGTTCGGGCGTTATGTTCACCCGCAACGCCGCGACCGGCGAGAACGTGATCTACGGCGAATATCTGCAAAACGCGCAGGGCGAAGATGTCGTCGCTGGCGTTCGCACTCCCAAGGAAATCGCCGAACTGGAGCGCGACAACAAAGCGATTTATGACGAGCTGATCGCCAACGCCAAGCGGCTCGAAGATCACTATAAAGATATGCAGGACATCGAGTTCACCATCGAGAAGAACAAACTGTTCATCTTGCAGTGTCGCTCCGGCAAACGCACCGGCACCGCCGCGATTCGCATCGCGGTCGAAATGGTCGGCGAAGGCTTCATTTCCAAAGAGAAAGCGGTATCGATGGTCGCGCCCAGCGGTCTCGAACAGGCTTTGCATCCGCGTTTGAAGAACACGGCGGCGGCGCGCAAAATCGCGCAGGGACTGAATGCTGGCCCCGGCGGAGCGGTTGGCATGGCGGTTTTTTCGTCGGAACGCGCGGCGGAACTGGGCAAAGGCGGCGAAGACAAAGCCGTGATTCTGTGTTCGGCGGAAACCACGCCCGACGATTTGAAAGGTATGCTCGCGGCGCAAGGCGTTTTGACGAGTCGCGGCGGACGCACTTCGCACGCGGCGCTCGTTGCGCGTCAGTTCGGCATCCCGACGATTTGCGGCTGCTCGGACGTGAAAATGGACGGCCATCATGCGACGAGTTTCGTCACGCCCGACGGCACCGTGATTAAAGAAGGCGATTGGATCACCATCGACGGCACCGAAGGCATCGTTTACGAAGGCGCTTTGGAAGTCGAAGCGGCGGGACAATCCGGCGATTTCGCCACTCTGATGGGCTGGGCCGACGAGTTCCGCACCATGGGCGTTCGCACCAACGCCGACACGCCCGAACAGGCCGCCGAAGCCGTCGCGCTGGGCGCCGAAGGCATTGGCCTTTGCCGCACCGAGCATATGTTCTTGGAAGAATCGCGTTTGCCCATCGTGCGCCGCATGGTTTTGGCGGCGGACGAAGCCGAACGCCAACAGGCTTTGGATGAACTCTTGCCGATTCAACGAGAAGATTTCGTCGGCATTTTCCGCGCGATGAACGGCAAACCCGTCACCGTGCGTTTGATTGACCCGCCCTTGCACGAATTCCTGCCTAACCAGATCGAACTCGAAAAAGAGATGGCGGTTTTGGAAAGCAAAGGTCTCAGCGACCCCGAAAAATCCAAACTCCTCAATAAAGTGCGCGAGTTGCACGAGATGAACCCGATGCTGGGTCTTCGCGGCGTTCGGCTCTCGATTGTGTTCCCCGGCATCGTGGAAATGCAAACGGCAGCGATTGTGGGCGCGGCGGCGCAGGTCAAGAAAGAGGGCATCGATGTCAACCCCGAAATCATGATTCCCCTCATCGGCCACGTCAACGAACTCAAAGCCGTGCGCGGCGATTTGGAGCGCGTCGCCAAAGAAACGGCGGAAGCCGAAGGTCAGGAAGTCGCCTATAAGTTCGGCACCATGATCGAAATTCCGCGCGCCTGCCTGACGGCGGGCGAAATCGCGCAGGAAGCCGAGTTCTTTTCGTTCGGCACCAACGACCTGACGCAGATGACGTATGGCATGAGCCGGGACGACGCCGGCCCGTTCCTGATGCCCTACATCGCCAAGGAAATCTACAAAGAAGACCCGACGGTGAGCATCGACCAGACCGGCGTCGGTCGCCTGATGCAAATCTGCGTGGACGACGCGCGCGCGGTGAATCCGGGCATCAAGCTCGGCATCTGCGGCGAGCAGGGCGGCGACCCCGACAGCGTGAAGTTCTGCGCCAAGTTGGGCCTCACCTACGTTTCATGCTCGCCAAAGCGCGTGCCGGTGGCGAGGCTTGCGGCGGCGCAAGCGGCCATTGACGCCAAGTGAAACTTGCAAGGTAAAATGAAAGGCGCGGCTCGAATGAGCCGCGCCTTTTTATCGAATTACATGAATAAAGAAGAATTTCACCGTTTGTTGCAAGCGGAAGCTGAAACGATTGGGCGCGTTGTTGCAACGGATGATGGCGAATGGATTATCAAAGGTTTTATCGACGTTTACCAGCGCATTTACACGATTTCTGTGGACACGAAAATCGTCTCCAAAGTCTTGGAAATACTGCTTCTACCATCGTTCGCCGCTTTTGCGGAGCGCAACGACATGAAATTAGAATCGCCACCTCAGCAAAATTTCTATCCCGATTTGTCTTTTACTCATTTATTAAAGCGGTTCCGGGAAGTGTCGTCGTAGACTGGGTTGTATGCGGGCTTATTCGATGGATTTACGCGAGCGGATCGT
>JAABUN010008794.1_pt1 | contig 10167 bp, 8 predicted proteins | sample 5559311 | NCBI WGS metagenome assembly JAABUN01 (sample SAMN10711877, study PRJNA513370) | rock metagenome | isolation source: Antarctica rocks | place: Antarctica: Victoria Land, Siegfried Peak sud
GCGGCGCGGTTTGCGGCCAAGGAAGCGCTGGCCAAGGCCTTGGGCGCGCCGGCCGGACTGTCGTGGTTGGATGCCGAGGTGATCACCGATGACGATGGCAAGCCTTCCTTTGCGATCACCGGCACGGTGGCCAAGCGCGCTCGGGCCCTCGGCGTGGCGACCATCCACGTTTCACTATCCCATGACGCCGGAATCGCCTCTGCTGTTGTGATCTGCGAAGCCTGATGGACGTCGCGTACTCGGTCCAGCAGACCCGAGACTCAGAAGAGGTCGTGATCGAGCGCGGTGGCGGGGACGCGCTGATGCAACGAGCCGCGCACGGGCTCGCCACGGTAGTGACCGGGGAGTTGGTGCGACGCCGGGGCCGGACCTACGGTGCTCGGGTGGTGATCTTGGTCGGCCCCGGAAACAACGGCGGTGACGCGTTGTTCGCTGGCGCGCGGCTGGCGTCCCGGGGGGCACGAGTGCTGGCAGTACGCGCGCTGGGCGAGCCGCATCCAGCAGGGCTCGCCGCCCTGCTCGCGGCGGGCGGCCAGGTGCTCGATCAGCCCGAGCTAGCGGCGAGCGGTGACCCGGCCGACTGGTGGCAGGACTTAGCAGCCGATCTGGTTATCGACGGCATCCTGGGCATCGGCGGGCGTCCCGGCCTGCCAGCCGCAGTAGCGGGGTTGGTCCGCTTGCTGGAGACACAACCGACACCGGTCATTGCCGTGGACCTGCCGTCTGGGGTCTCGGCTGACACCGGCGCCGTTCCTGGCATATCAGTTCGGGCGACCCGTACCGTGACTTTCGCGAGCCGAAAGCCCTGCCATCTGATCGAGCCGGCACGCAGCCGCTGCGGACTGGTCGACGTGATCGACATCGGTCTCGAGACCGCCGAAGCAGTCCCCGCCCTGGTGGCGTGGACCGCCGAAAGTGAGGTAGCGGCTGGCTGGCCGTGGCCGGGCCCGAGCAGTGATAAGTATGCGCGCGGGGTGGTCGGAATCGACACCGGCTCGGAGCAGTATCCGGGCGCGGGCATCTTGTCCACGTACGGCGCGGTGCTGGCGGGCGCTGGCATGGTGCGTTTCGTCGGCACCGAGATAGCGGCCCGGGTGATCGGCGAGCAGCTGCCTAATGTGGTCTTCTCTGCTGGTCGAGTGCAGGCGTGGCTGCTGGGATCAGGGTGGGGGGAACGACCCGACGGCGCTCGGGTGGTGGCCGAAGCGGTCCACTCTGGTGTGCCGGTGGTGATCGACGCTGACGGGCTCCGTCACCTGCCCTCCGAACTCCCGGCCTCCTGCTTGCTCACGCCGCACGCTGGCGAGCTTGCCCGGCTGCTGGACTCCTCTCGGGCTGAGGTGGAGTCCGATCCCATCGCGGCGGTGCGCGCGGCCGCCGCCCGCACCGGCGCCACCGTGCTGCTGAAGGGCGCCACCCAGCTGGTGGCGACCCCCGGTCTGACGGAGGTCTCCGTTGCGCTGCCCGGTCCGGCGTGGACTGGGCAAGCCGGTTCGGGAGATGTCCTCGGCGGCGTCTGTGCCACCCTGCTGGCCGCTGGTGTCGGGGCCCGACAGGCGGGTGTACTGGGCGCATCACTGCAGGCGCTGGCCGCGTCGCAGGCGCCGGGACCGTGGCCGCCACAGGAGTTGGCGCAGCGCTTTCCGGCGGTGCTCGGACGGATGTGGGTTGCGATGGGTGCGGCTGGTCGATGACTGCTGCCATGATCGATCCGCCGACCGCCCGCGCCGAGATCGACCTCGGCGCCTTCCGTGCCAATCTGTTGGCGCTCGCAGGCAAAGCCCGGAACGCCGCCCTGATGGTGGTGGTCAAGGCCGACGGGTACGGCCACGGCATGCTCGCCTGCGCCCGGGATGCGCGCGCCGCCGGCGTGCCTTGGCTCGGAGTCGCGACACCGGCGGAGGCCTTGGCCCTGCGGGCCGATGAGGACGCTGGTCGGCTGCTGTGCTGGCTGTACGGCATCGACACCGATCTCACGCCGTTGGTGGCGGCCGACGTGGACGTGTCAGCCCAGTCGGTGGAGCAGATCTCACGCCTGGTGGCGGCCGCGGGCACCAGCGAACGCGTGGCGCGGGTCCACCTCAAAGCTGACACCGGGCTGTCCCGCAACGGCGCGTCGCTGGGTCGGGTCTGGGACGACGTCTGCGCGGCTGCGGCGGAGGCCGAGTCGGTCGGTGCGGTCGAGGTGGTGGCGGTATGGTCGCATCTCGCTGCGGCTGATCAGCCCGGACACCCTTCGATCCAGCTCCAGTTGGATGCCTTCGCGCTGGCGTACGACCGCGCCAGGGCGGCCGGACTGCATCCCGACCTGCGTCACCTGGCCAACTCGGCCAGCACCCTGGTGCTGCCGGAGTCGCATTTTGATCTGGTACGGGTGGGCATCGCCGCCTATGGCATCGACCCGGTCCCGGGGCTGGCTGCTCGGGCCGGGGTGACCTTGCGACCGGTGATGCAGCTGCAGGCGCAGCTGGTCAACGTCAAGGCGATCGACGCGGGAGCCGGGGTGTCGTACGGTCACGCCTGGGTGGCGCCGCACCCGACCACGGTCGGGCTGGTGCCGCTGGGCTACGCCGACGGGATCCCCCGGCACGGGGGCAACCGGGCGTTCGTCGGTGTCGCCGGGGTTCGGCGGCCGATTCGCGGACGGATCTGCATGGACCAGTTCGTGGTCGATCTCGGAGCTGGCGCGATGCCGCAGGTCGGCGAGCCGGTGCTGGTGTTCGGGGCCGGGGACACCGGCGAGCCGACGGCGGCGGACTGGGCCCTGTGGTGCGACACGATCGGCTACGAGATCGTGACACGCATCGGCAGCCGGGTGCCACGGGTCTACGTTGGTGCCTCAGCCGAACTGGCGCACACCGCCGAGTCACCCTCCTGATGGCGTCGCTGGCCCGGCGCGCCGGGGTGAACACGGCCCGACCGCCCCGGCCGGCGTGGGCTGCCACCGTACGACGGCTCGCCCCTACCCTCACCAGCAGCCCAGCCGCGCGCCGGTCCGGACTGAGTGAAAGTTTCGGCCTGGTGGCCGGTGTCGCTGCGCTGGCCGCCGGCGGTATCGCCGCGGGGCTGGAACTCGAGCGACGGATCGTCGCCAAGCGCCTCCATCGTCCCTCGACCGACGCCTCCGAGCCGTTCTTCTCGCTGCGCTCCCCGGGACCGGCGGTCCTCACGCTCGACGGGGTGCGGTTACACACCGAGGTCGATGAGGTGGCGGGATTCGCGCCTGAAGACATCACCTTGGTGTACGTGCACGGCTATGCCCTCAGCCTTGACTGCTGGCACTTCCAGCGCAAGTACTTCCGCGGACGGATGCGGCAGGTGTTGTATGACCAGCGCTCGCATGGTCGGTCCGGCCGCTCGGACCCGGCGCATTGCCGGATCCCGCAGCTCGGCGACGACCTCGCTCAGGTCCTGGACGAGGTGGTGGGTGATGGTCCAGTGATCCTCATCGGCCACTCGATGGGCGGCATGACCATCATGGCGTTGGCCCAGTCGCGGCCGGAGTGGTTCGGCAGCCGGGTCCGCGGGGTGGCGCTGTTTTCCACCTCGGCGGGGGAGTTGGCCGACCACTCCCCCATCACGGGGCTGCCCGGGCGGGCGTTCGCGCGGATTGCCAAGCCATTGATGGCTACCTTGAACCGGGTGCCCGCACTGGTGGAGCGGGGCCGTCGGGCGGGGTCGGACATCGGCTACGTGGTGACGCGTCGGATGGCGTTCGGATCAGACGTGCCAGTCAGCTACGTCGAGTTCGTCAGCGAGATGCTGGGGGAGACCCCGCTGGATGTGGTCGCCGACTTCTATCCCGCTTTCAGCGAGCTTGATGCGTACCACGCGTTCGCCGTGCTCGACACGGTCGAAACCGCGGTGATCGGCGGCGAGGATGACATGATCACCCCGGTGGCCCATACCGATCGGATCATTGAGCTGCTGCCGGATGCCGACGTTCGTCGCTTGCCCGGGTGCGGTCACATGGGGATGATCGAGCATCATGATGTCTTCAACGAGGTAGTCGAAGCGTTGTTGTATCGCGTTCATCAACGCCAGTGGCGCTGAGCCGCGGCTCGCCCTGATGGATTCGGCGGATCGGAACGGCGCTGATAAAGTAGGCATACCCCGGGAGTGCGTTGTGCACCTTGGGCCGAAGCGCCAATCCACCAGGATGCGCACTGGTTCGTCTCCCGCCGCTTGCTTCGAAGAGTTGGGGCCGTTGACGTGCCTCAATCAACCGTCCCGCCACAAGAGCGGGCAGAAGCGAGTTATAGCTCATGGCAATCAGGCCAACGGGTGCGCCGTCGCGTGCCGTCACCAAGCCGCGTACCTCCGGCGGAACCAAGACGCGGGTTAAGCGCGTATCGAACTGGGATTCGACCGGCGCCGAGACCGGCAAGACGTTCAAAGGCTCTGCCAAGAGCTCCAAGAGTGCGCCGAAAAGCTTCAAGGTCGACGGCACCCCCAAGAAGCGATGGACCTCCGATGAGCGCGCGGAGCGCGGTCACGGTGCCCGCCGCCGTGGCGGTCAGACCGCCACGGCGCGGGCCGAGCGCCCTTACTCCTCGGATCGGACCTTCCCGTCGAATCGCAGTGAGCGTCCGTTCCGAGCCGAGCGCACCGAGCGCACCGAGAGCCCATTCCGGCCCGAGCCCAGCGAACGTCCGACGGGCGCTGGCCGCGGCGAGCGTTCCTTCCATAGTGGCCGTCCCGAGCGCAACGATCGACCCGAGCGTGTCGACCGGCCGTTCCGTGCGGAGCGTCCCGGTCGAGGCGAGCGTCCGGCCCGGTCCTTTGACTCCGACCGACCGGCCCGCTCGTACGATTCCGACCGGCCAGCCCGTTCCTCCGGCTCGGACCGTCCCACCCGCTCGTACGATTCCGACCGGCCAGCCCGTTCCTCCGGCTCGGACCGTCCCACCCGCTCGGACGACAACGACCGTCCGGCGCGGTCATACGACACCGACCGTCCGGCGCGGTCATACGACACCGACCGTCCGGCTCGTTCCTTCAACTCCGATCGTCCGGCGCGGTCGTACGACTCGGACCGTCCGGCGCGGTCGTACGGCTCCGACCGTTCCGAGCGCGGGTCTCGCCCGGATCGTGGCAGCTCGGATCGTTTCGACCGCCGCGCGCCGCGAGAGCGCGGGGGCGAGGCTACCGGCTCGGACAACATGAGCTGGACGGCGCAGGAAATCTCTGCTGACCGGCTGGCTCCGATCGCGGGCGGCAACGGCTTCGCCACGCTCGGCTTGCCCAAGGCGTTGGTATCCGCACTGCAGGCGGGCGGGATCACCGATCCCTTTCCGATCCAGGCGGCCACCATTCCCGATGCGCTGACCGGTCGGGACGTGTTGGGTCGCGGACAGACGGGTTCGGGCAAGACCCTAGGCTTCGGTCTGCCGATGATCACTCAGCTCGCGGGCGCCAAGACCAAGACACCGCGGGGCATCGTGCTCGTGCCGACTCGCGAGCTCGCGCTCCAGGTGGCCGATGTGCTGGCCCCGTTGGCACAGATCATGGAGCTCTCGGTGACCCTTATCGCCGGCGGCATGTCGTACACCCCGCAGCTCAGGGCGTTCGAGCGTGGTGTCGACATCGTCGTCGCTACTCCCGGCCGGCTCATTGACCTGCTCGAGCAGGGCGCCGTTGACCTCAGCCGGGTCGAGGTCGCGGTGCTCGACGAGGCCGACCATATGGCCGACCTGGGCTTCATGCCAGCGGTCACCACGATCTTGGACGCCGTTCCGGCGGGCGGACAGCGGATGCTGTTCTCCGCCACCTTGGATCGTGCGGTCGACCGACTGGTGAAGAAGTATCTGGTTGACCCGGTGACCCACGAGGTCGACTCGGCGCAAGCCAGCGTGACCACCATGGTCCACCGCCTGATCCATATCCTGCCGCACGACAAGAACGCCCTCACGGCCGAGATTGCCGGGCGCGACGGCCGGACCCTGGTCTTCGTCCGCACCCAGCGGGGCGCCGACCGCGTGGCGGAGCAGTTGCGGGACAACGGGGTGATGGCCGGCGCGCTGCACGGTGGTCTGACCCAAGGTGCTCGTACGCGCATCCTGGCGGCCTTCAAGGACGGACAAGTGCCGGTGCTGGTCGCCACCGACGTCGCTGCCCGGGGTATTCACGTCGACGAGGTCGGCCTGGTCCTCCAGGTCGACCCGCCCGCCGGTCCCAAGGAATACCTCCACCGGGCCGGCCGTACGGCTCGCGCCGGCGGCACTGGTGTGGTCGTCACCTTGGCGTTGCCGCACCAGCGCAAGGAGCTGAGCCGTCTGACCTCGCAGGCCGGCGTCCAGTCCATCCCGCTGGAAGCCCGACCGGGCGACGCCACTCTGGCTGAGGCCACCGGCGCCCGGCAGCCCAGCGGTGGGGTGGTCACCCAAGGCGAGTTCGAGCGCCTGATCGCACCTCCGACTCGCGGCAGCGGTCGGCCGCGCCAGCACAAGAACTTCTCCCGCCGCGACTCCGGTCGTGGGTTCGATGGACGCAGTCAGGGCGGTCGTCGCCGGGGCTGATCCCGGATGCCGTTCGACAACGGTTCACTCCGTCCGGGTGGGCCGTTGTGGCGTCTGTGCGGGCAAACGGCGCGGGTAGGACGCTCAGAATAGGCCGTTTCGACGTTTGTGATGGCAAACGGTCGGTGAGGCGTGTTCAGGCGCCGTAGGAGTCCTCCCGCTACGCCAATCCGGTTGCGCTGATCGGTCGCTGCGGCCACCGCAGGATCGGACGGCCCCACCACTACGATTACCGCTGGTGAACGTCTCGGTTTCGGATCTGGTCGTGTCGGTGGCATCGGAAGACGATGCGCCCGGCATGGTCGAGGTGATCCATGCGGCCTTCGGTGCCCGCGTTCAGCTGGACCCCCCGTCCACGGCCGACCAGGAGACGCCAGCCTCCGTGGCCGCCGCCGTCAAGCGGGGCGGTGGAATCTACGCCACCGTTGCCGGCCGTCCGGCCGGATCGATCATGTTGACCGCGTTGGCGCCCGACCTCGTCACGTTCCAACGGGTTTCGGTCCATCCGGACTTCCAGCGGCATGGGATCGCCTCCGCCATGGTGGCCGCCGCGCAGGACTACGCCGCCGAGCTGGGCTTCGATCGGGTGGAGCTTTTTGCCCGCGGCGAGTTAGCGGACCTGATCACCTTTTGGCACCACCGCGGGTTTCATCTGGAACGAGCCGAGCCGCTCGGGGTGACACTCGCCAAGGCGCTGCCACTGGCTCTTGTGGTGCCGACGGCGGAAGCGATGCAAGAACTCGGCGTGCGCTTGGCCGGACTGCTGGCCGCGGGTGACTTGATCATTGCCACCGGCGATCTCGGGGCGGGCAAGACAACGCTGACGCAGGGGATCGGCCGCGGATTGGGGAGTACCGGGCCGATCATTTCACCGACCTTCGTGCTTTCGAGGATCCATCCGTCGAGCACCGGTCGACCCGACCTGGTGCACGTGGACGCTTACCGGCTCGGCAGCGCCTCCGAGCTCGACGACCTCGATCTCGACGCCACCGTGCCGGGAGCGGTCACCGTCGTCGAGTGGGGTGCGGGTCTCGCCGAGTCACTCGCCGATCACCGTCTCGAGATCGACATCCGCAGCACGCCCTACCCGACCGGCATCAACTCCCACGAGACGGGTCGGCTGGTTGTGCTCCGCACCGCCGGACAACGCTGGCGCGGGGTTGACCTCACACCGTTACGCGGAGCCGCTGATGTCTGACCATCCTGACGCGACCGCTGCGCCCCTCGTACTTGCCCTGGACACCTCCACCGTGGTGAATGTGGGGCTGGCCCGCGGCGCTGAGGTGCTGGCTCAGGCATCGGTGTCGGACCGGCTTGCCCACGTGGAACAGTTGATGCCGCTCGTCCGGCACGTCCTGGACGAGGCCGGATGCCGCATCGCCGACCTGGACCTCATCGTGGTCGGGTTGGGACCAGGCCCGTTCACCGGACTGCGCGTCGGAGTGGTCACGGCACGGGTGCTGGCCTCGGTGACCAAAGCCGCTATCCACGGAATCTGCAGTCTTGACGTGATCGCGGCCCAGTTCGCGGCCGAGGGACCGGCCGGTGACTTTGTGGCCGTCACGGATGCACGCCGCAAGGAGGTCTATTGGGCGCGGTACGCCGGCGACGGCATCCGGATCGACGGTCCCCGGGTCAGCGATCCGGGTGAGCTGCCCGCCTTGCCGGCCGTCGGACCGGCGGCCGACCTGTACGCGGACCGACTGTCTGCCGTGCTCGGACCGCGGGTACTTGATCCGGGCGCTCTGGCGATGATCGGGCCCCGCCTGCCGAGCGCCGGGACCGAGCCGCTCTACCTCCGCCGCCCGGATGCATCCGAACCCACTCGGGGAAAGTCGGTGCTGCTGACCCGACCCGCGGAACGGCCGCAATGACCGGTTCGTTGATCAACGTTCTGCCGGCCCGTCAGGATGACCTGGCCGCCATCATGGGCCTGGAACGGATCGGCTTCGCCGCTGGCGAGCAGTGGAGCGAGCGCAGTTGGCTCGGTGAGCTCCTAGGCGAGCGTCGGACCACCCTGATCGCTCGGGCGCATCAGCCCGTGGGCGTGATCGCCCTGCAGACGGTGGACCACGTAGCCGACTTGCACCGCCTGATCGTGACACCTCGGCAGCGACGCCAGGGCGTGGCGTCGGACCTGGTGCGGGCGGGGGTTAGCGCCGTACGCCACCTCGGCGCCCGTTCGGTGATCTTGGAGGTGCACTATCACAACGAACCAGCCATCGCGTTATATCAGCGCCTCGGCTTCGAGCAGCTGGCGGCGCGGGAGAACTACTACGGCCCCGGCGAGCATGCCTTGATTCTGAAGCTGTGGGACCTGCCCACCGGCGGCCAGAGGTGAGTCCGGGATGAGCGGCCCGTTGATCTTGGGGATCGAGTCATCCTGCGACGAGACGGGTATCGGCATCGTCCGCGGCCATCAGCTGCTGGCCAACGAGGTTGCCTCCAGCGTGGCCCTTCATGTGCGGTTCGGGGGCGTTGTCCCGGAGGTGGCGAGCCGGGCCCACCTGGAGGCCATGGTGCCCACCCTGGAGCGCGCCGGCGCCGCGGCCGACATCGACCTGTCGGAGCTGGATGGGATCGCCGTCACGGCCGGGCCCGGACTGATGGGGGCCTTGGCGGTCGGGCTGGCCAGTGCCAAAGCGCTGGCGTACGCCTTGGACAAGCCGCTGTATGGCGTCAATCACCTGGCCGGGCACGTCGCCGTCGATCTGCTCGAACACGGTCCGCTGCCACAGCCGTGCGTCGCCTTGCTGGTGTCCGGCGGCCACACGTCGTTGCTCCGGGTGGACGACATGGCCACGTCGATCACCGCACTGGGCTCGACCGTCGATGACGCCGCCGGGGAGGCGTACGACAAGGTGGCTCGCGTGCTCGGTCTGCCCTACCCCGGCGGTCCTGAGATCGACAGGGCAGCCACCGGGGACTCCACGGCGATCGCCTTTCCGCGCGGGTTGACCGCGCGTAAGGACCGGGCCGCGCACCGTTTCGACTTCTCCTTCTCGGGGCTGAAGACAGCGGTCGCGCGGTGGGTGGAGACGCGCGTACGCGATGGCGAGGACGTAGCGGTTGCCGACGTGGCCGCCAGCTTCCAAGAGGCGGTGTGTGACGTGCTGAGCGCCAAAGCCATGGATGCCTGCCGGACGACAGGGGTCACCGACCTCGTGATCGGAGGCGGGGTGGCGGCCAACTCCCGGCTGCGCGCCCTGCTGGCGGAGCGTGCTGGCGAACACGGCATTGCCTTGCGGACGCCGCCTCCCGCGCTGTGCACCGACAACGGCGCGATGATGGCGGTGCTGGGCGCCGAGATCGTGACCCGTGGTGGGCGTCCTTCGGCCCTCGACATCGGGGCCAACTCGTCCCTTCCGGTCGAGCGGATCCTCATCTAGGTGCTCCCCGCCGGCCTGACCCAAGAGGCGCTCGATGCGGCTGAGGCTGAGTTGCACCCGGATTCGCTGGCCGCGTCCACCCGCCTGCGCCACCGGTTCGGTCCGGACCTGGCCGCCGCCGCCGTCACTCAGGTGCTCTTGCGTCGACGGGCCCGCACCAAGTTCGGAGCGGCCGCGGACACCATGCTGTTCACCCGAGACGGTCTGGAGCAGGCCACCCGGCCCGACGTCGCCGCCCACCACGCCGACCGGCTCTTGGC
>JAABUN010008795.1_pt1 | contig 10166 bp, 12 predicted proteins | sample 5559311 | NCBI WGS metagenome assembly JAABUN01 (sample SAMN10711877, study PRJNA513370) | rock metagenome | isolation source: Antarctica rocks | place: Antarctica: Victoria Land, Siegfried Peak sud
CCGTACACGGTCGGTAAGAATTACCCGGCCGTGCTGGACGCGGAGTGCGGTCGTCGGTTAGACTCCCTCCGTCGGCTCAATTGCCCCTCCCGAGCGACCGCATAACCCCTCGCATCCGACCGCCGTTCCGCCTGGCCGTGTTGGAACTCGAACCCCGCGACGTGCCGGCGTGGTACAACATCACCGCCCCCAGCCCGGCGGCCGGGGCCGTGGGCGTCACGGACGCCGCCCACGCCGGCGGCCTGACGTTTAACCCGGCCTACGCGGCCGTCGACGGCGTCGTGACGGTGTGGGCGGACTCCGTGGAAGCGGCGGTGGCTGAGGCGATTCGCGGGACGATCACGGTCACGGTCGGCGGCCAGTCGGTGGACCAGGTGTTCGGCCCGGCCACGGTCGGGGCGGCGGCCGACCACAAGGCGTTCGCCGTCGGGGTCAGCGGCACGGCCGCCTCGGTGGCCCTCGAAGACTTGGTCGGGTTCGCCGGAGTGACGCCGGACTACGACTACAACGACCGGACGTGGGGCGGGGTGACGGTGGTCCCGGTCGGGCCGCCCGTGGTCATGGAGTGGGAGACGATGTCGGGGCCTGGGGGAGTGATCGACGGCTGGGACCAGGTCCGATTCCGGCAGCGGGTGACCCGGTACAACGAGACCGAGTTAGGAGTTACGCAGTTGATGCACGATCGCATCGCTTCCGGTTGGTTTAGTCGGTTTTCGCGCCATTAATTCGCCTATAGCCGCGCGGTTTCGTTGCCTGATGTCGAGATATCGGCAGTTCACGTCCCCAACTGCGTAACTCCTACGAGTATCGGTGGGAGAACGAGGTCGCCAACACCTCCACCCCTTCGGCCGACGGCGTGTTTTACTACAACGGCGTCGACCGGATGGCCCTGAGTGTTCCCGACCTGGACCTCGTCTTCCGGCACGAGGCCCCGTCCGGGTGGACGGCCGGCGAAAACATATTCAACGTGGATGTGTACGGACCGGCGGTCGAATGGGAAGGTTCCCCGATCATGCCGGGCCAGGCCAAGACGTTCGTGTTCTACACCCCACTCTTACAAATCGGTTACGGTGACACATACGCCAGCTCGCCGGACGGCCCCGCGCCGGCCGAGGCCGGAGCCGACGGGGGCGGGATAAGGCCGGGGAAACCGCTCATCCGCTCGGTATCGTGGGTGGAGACCGGGACGCCGACGGGCGGGCCGCTGGACGCCCAGCCGGCCGGCACCCCGGGCGGCGGCCAGCGCATCTTCGCGGAAAAGAAGAAGCACACGGACACCGTGGTCGCGGATCAAGTGTAAGTTCGCGTCCAGTTGACGGCCCCGAAGGCCGGGGTGCCGGTCGCCCTCCGACTCGTCGATGTGGACGACCCATCGGATTATGCTGCCCCCATCGATGACGAGAGTACCGACACAGACAACCGATCGGCCGTCAGCGCGAACGGCGGGATCGTGGCCATGTCGGACGCCCAGGGTGTCGTAACGTGGAAGGTCAGCGTGTCCCACCGGCCGGGGGACAATTACCGGGCGGTCGCGTCGGTTGAGAGCATGGATTTAAGCTCGTGGGTGGCCGGCAAGGCGAGTGACGGCAAGCTCGCGCAGGTGTACCGGACAGGTCCATTGGGAAATTACCTCGGGGTCGTTCCGCAGCGAGACGCGAAGACGGTCGAGTCGTCGCTACTGACAGTCTGGCGTCACCTGCATGTGGAGCGGGACCACATGTCCGCCCCCCAGGCGACGGAGGTGTTCGGCGGGGTGGGCAGTAAAGGCGTGGTCAACGAAGACGACGAGAACCCCGGTGGTCCGATCCCCGACCCGAGCATCACAGTGATGCAGGAAAAATATAGGTCAGCATACGTCGAAGTGGCTGATGATATCGACGATGACAACGCGCGAAAGACGATCGAGTTCGAACATAACCTCAGCACAGTTGAGGCGAACAGACGAGCTACGGGCATTCGGGATGTCGAATGTGGTGAGGCATTCTGGGTAAACCAAATCGTCGGTATGTACGAAGGTCCAATAGGCCTGGATGGAGACGACCCGGATACGGAGGGTCGGTTATTCGGAGTCGCATCTCAATCTGTCAGTATATTCACCGAAGCGATTCGTGACATGTCGGATTTCGACACCAAAGCCGTTTCTCGCGGCACCCTGATTATACGTACTGTCCTGCACGAATCGCTGCACACATGGGGTATGTGGCACGGCAAGTTGAACCCCGATTTGTATTCGGTTGCCGCGCTCAACAGCAATACTAATATCTACGGTACCGATGCAGCTAATGGGCTGGCTTGGATACACATCGAGCGCATTCGAAGCGTACTCGCCCCCGACGCTGTCAACCCTGACCTGTGAACTGCATAAGCCCTGAGGACACTAGTCATGTGCATGACTGGCTGTGTAGCCCTGGCGTCCCTGCTGGTCCACACCCACCTGCCGCATCGCGTTGACTTGACTCTGGAGCGTGCGGAGCTGGGCCAGCGTGACCCGTTGCTGATGCGGATCGACATGGCGTTCGGCTGGCTGCGGCCCTCGCACTACGGATACAATTTCGACACCGGGACGGGGGGCGTCGGCGTCCAGGTACGCGGGCCGGGGGAGGATGAGTATCGGTACGTCCATACATTCGGAGCGGGCGGGTCATGCGTTGGTTACCCGCGCGTCCGTCCGATGGTCACACCTGGCACCCACGAAGCCCTTCACCACTGGGTACTTTCGCACGACAAAACGTTCTACGCTTTCGACAAACCAGGGGACTACCTCGTCCGGGCGTGGGTCGGCCTGACGGATGTACGGGGTGAAGATTACGTCGTCTTCTCGCCGCCGCAGATGGTCCGCGTCACTGTGGCGAAGGAGGGAGCGCTCCACGCGGCGGACGAGGTCTGGACGACCCTGTACCGTTACCTCGAATGGGACATCCACTTGCCGGCCGACGGGGCGTTCAAGCTCGGGGCGGCCGTCCCCCGGCTGGGCGATTCGGTCACCGCCTCGGCCGCCCGGCGGCTCTTGGCCCTCCACGAGTTGCGGGCCGCGACGACCGGCAAGGACTTTGCCCTGGCTTTAGCTCAGGTCGACGAACTGCGTGAGAAGTTGCCGCCGGTCGGCCGGGAGCATCTGGACGTGGCAACCGCAGAAATCGCCCTCGACCGCGGCGAACCCGCGGCCGCCCTGGTTCGGCTGAAGCGCGTCCCGAACGGTCCACGCCAGCAACGGCTGATGGACGAATACAAGAAGTTGACTACGGCCCGTTAAGGCGGACCTACCGGAACAGTTGCGACCCCGACAGCAGCACCGACTCGGTGGCCGGCCGGAAGGCCCGGAGGAGTCTGATGACGCCCATCGTCGCGGTGGCGGCCCTCCTGGGTCACCTGCAACTCGACCACGCCGTCCGCCTCACGCCCGAGGTAGCGACCGTCAAGCAGGGCGACCCGCTCCTCGTGCGCGTCGACGTGCGGTTCGGCCTGCGGCGGCCGTCGGACTACCCGCGCGGCCGTATGAGTCCCAGCCCCAAGACTTGGGAACTGGCCGTGTCCGTCCGCCGTCCGCCCGGCCGCGGGTACGAGATCGTCCACACGGCCGACTATGGCAGCGCCGCAACTCGCGAGTCCGCCCCCCCCCCTAGAATCCCGAAGCCCTACGGGCACGCGGACGCGGCCTTCATGTGGGTGGTGTCGGACCGCGGCCCGGTGGTGTTCGACGTGCCCGGGGAGTTCCGCAAGGAGTTCGCGCAGGTGAGGCGCGGCAGGGAGAACGGATCTGACGCCGGCAAGCCCGAGCCGCGGGACGTGCCGGTGTTCGACGGGCCGGGGGAGTACCTGGTCCGGGCCCGGGTCATCCTCCGGGACGCGGACCCGAAGGGCACCTACTACGATGTCTACTCGGCCCCGGTCGCCGTCCGCGTCGAGGCCCAGGCCCCGGCCGCACAGACGGCGTCCGACGCGGTCCGGCCGGTCCTGTACCACTCCCTCCCGGCCGCCGGCTACATGTACCCGCCGGGCGAGGCCGACGCGCTCCGGGCGGCCCTGCCCGAGTTGGGGATATCGGGGGCGGCGGCGGCGGCCCGGCGGGTACTGGCCCTCGCCGCCCTCGGGGCGGCCCCGGCCGGTGAGCCGCGGCGGCGGGCGCTGGCCGAGTGCGACCGCCTCCGCGCCGGGCTGCCGCCGGTCGGCCGGGGGGCGTTCGACCTGGATGTCGCCGACTGGCTCATCGAGCACGGAGAACCCGAGGAGGCGTCGGCCCGGCTCCGGGCCGCCCCGGCCGGGCCGCGGCGGTTGATGCTGGCCATCCGTCATTCGGAGGCATTACAGAAGAAGCAGCGGCCGTAGGCGCAGTGGCGCAGTGGCGCGGCCGACGGGAACAACTGCGACCGCGACAGCAGCACCGGCGCGGTGGCCGGCCCGACCGTCACCGCCCCGGCGTCGTTCTTGCGGGCGGCCAGGCCGTAGACGCCCAAGACGGCGTCATCAGTTCAACGCCCGTCGGACACCGGTTCGGCGAGACGACCGCGATTCCCGCCGCTTAGTTCGCGTCGATGACCTCGATCATGATCCCCGACACGTTGTCGCGGCTGCCGGAGTCCAGCGCCAGTTGCCCCAGTCCCTCGGCGCACGCCTGCATGTCGGCCTGCTGGCCGATGAACGACGCCATGCCCTCGTCGGACACGACCCCGGTCAGCCCGTCGCTACAGAGCAGGAGGCGGTCGCCGGCCTGGACCTGGACCACCGTCACGTCCGGGCCGTCGCCGACTTCCTTGCTGCCCAGGTACTTCCACAGGACGTTCTTGAACCGGTGTTCCTTGGCCTCGGCCGCCGAGATGGTCTTGGCCTCGACGAGAGCCTGGGCGAGGGAGTGGTCGGTCGTGAGTTGCTCGATCTGGCCGCCGCGGACCAGGTACGCCCGGCTGTCGCCGACCCCGGCGACGTACATCTCGTGCCCCTTGCGCCACACCGCCATGACGACGGTGGTGCCCATGTTCTTCATGTCCTTGTCGAGGGCACCCATGGCCATGATTTCTTCGTTGGCCTGGACGATGGCCCGCTTGACGGCCGACTTGACCCCGTCCGGGTTCAGGTGGGCGGTCAGGTTCTTACGGAGTTCCCGGGGGATGATCTCGATGGCCCGCTTGGAGGCGATCTCCCCGGCCGCCTGGCCGCCCATGCCGTCGGCGACGATGCTGACGATCAGGTCCGGGAACTGCTTGACCTCGATCGAGTCCTCGTTATTTTCCCGGTAGTTGCCGAGCAGGCTGCACTTCCCGATGTTCAGCGCGAGTGCCATTGGCCTCTCTCCGGGGGCCGGCCCGGCCGGTGGCCGGGGGCGGCGTGTTCACGAACGACGGGCGGCGACAGTCGGCGGCCGGCCGGATCGGGGGTCATTACCAGACTGTAGCGAAACGTTAGCACAGATCGACCGGCCGCGGAACCGGGTTCCCGAGAATTATCGCCGGCCGATCCCCCGCAACCGGCACCGCCCGCGGCACCCGCCCCGCCCCACCCACTCACGACGACCCCCGTATGCCCCCCCGCGTTGTTTTAGTCCACGACTGGCTGACCGGGGTCCGCGGCGGGGAGAAGTGCCTCGAACCGGCCTGCCGCCGCTTCCCGGACGCCCGCCTGTTCACCCTGCTCCACGCCCGCGGGTCGGCCCCGCCGGCGGTCGAACGGCTGCGGCCGCGGGCGAGCGCGTTGAACCGGCTGCCGGGGTGGCGGCACTACTATCGGTACTTGCTCCCGCTGATGCCGGTGGCCGCCCGCTGGCCCGTCCCGGCGTGCGACCTGGTGCTGAGCTTCTCGCACTGCGTGGCGAAGGCCGCCCGCCCACCGGCTGGGGTGCTGCACGTCTCGTACTGCTTCACCCCGATGCGCTACGCCTGGCACATGCGGGACGCCTACTTCGACGCGACCGGCCGGGGGGGACTGGGCCGGGCGAAGGAAGCCGCCCGCGCCGCCGTGCTGGCCCGCATCCGGGAGTGGGACCGGGCCGTCAGCGACCGGGTGACGCACTTCGTGGCCATCAGCCGGGCCATCCAACAGCGTATCCGCGAGTGTTACGGCCGGGACAGCGTCATCATTTACCCGCCGGTCGACACCGACTTTTACACCCCGAGTGCCGTGCGGCGTGAGGACTTCTACCTAGTGGTGTCGGCCCTGGCCCCGTACAAGCGGTTCGACCTGGCCGTCGAGGCGTGCCGGCGGCTGGGCCGGAACCTCGTCGTCGTCGGCAGCGGGCCGGACCTGCCGCGCCTGAAGGCGGCCGCCGGTCCGGGGGTGCGCTTCCTGGGCTGGCAGCCGGACGAGGTGGTGCGCGACCACCTGCGGCGCTGCCGGGCGCTGTTGTTCCCCGGGGAAGAGGACTTCGGCATCGTCCCGGTCGAGGCGATGGCGTGCGGCACCCCGGTCGTGGCGCTCGGGCGGGGCGGGGTGGCCGAGACGGTCGTCGGTGTCGGGGCCGGGCCGGACCCGACCGGGGTGTTGTTCGCCGACCAGTCGGCCGACGGCATGATCGCCGCGATTCAGCGGTTCGAGGCCGAGGCCGGGCACCTCGACCCGGCAGCGGCCCGGCGGCGGGCGCTCCTGTTCCGTACCGAGCGGTACGAGGCGGAGTTGTTCGGGTACGTCGACGCGGTACTCGCCGCCGGCCGGGTTGGTAGAATGCCGGCGGACCGACCGACACGGTGACGGGGAATCGCACTCATGGCCCGGCGGTCGCGCGCCCGCGAAGTGGCGCTCCAGCTCTTGTTCCAGAAGGACCAGAACGACGTTCCCGTACCCCGGCCGGCGGTGGCCCGGTTCGTCCGCGAGCGCCTCCTGGGGAACGCCGACCTGATGGCCTTCGCCCTGGACCTTTACGACGGCGTCCTGACCCACCAGCCGGCCATCGACGAGTTGGTCGGCAAGACGGCCGAGAAGTGGCGGGTGTCGCGGATGATGCCCGTCGACCGGAACGTCCTCCGGCTCGGGGCGTTCGAGTTGCTGCACAGCCCGGACTCGTCCCCGGCGGCGGTCGTCATCAACGAGGCGATCGAACTCGCCCGCCGGTTCGCCACGGCCGACTCGCCGGCGTTCGTCAACGGCATCCTCGACAAGATCGCCAAGACGCGACCGGCCCCGCCGGCGACGGCCGAAGTTGCGGCTCCTGAGTCGGCCGCCCCGTAACGCCTCCCGCCGAGACGCCATGCCCCGCGGGTCGCCGTTCACGGCGCTGTGCCAGCTCGCCGCCGCCCTGTCCCGGCCGGTCGTCGCCGACCTGCACACGCACACCACCATGAGCGACGGCGACTACACCCCGTCTCAAGTGGTGGCCCTCGCCCGCCGGGCCAGGCTGACCGCGCTGGCCGTCACCGACCACGACACCGTCGCGGCCGTCGGCCCGGCCCGGGAGGCGGCGGTCGGGTCGGGACTGGTGATCGTCCCCGGCGTCGAGTGCAGCGCGGCGTTCGGCGGCGGCGAGTTGCACATCCTCGGGTACTTCATCGACCCGACCGACGCGGTATTCCTGGCCCACTTGGGTGACGTGCAGGCGCGGCGACGGGTCCGGTTCGAGACGGCGCTCGCTCAACTCCGGGCCGGCGGCGTGGCGTTCCCGCCGGGGGCCGCCGAACGGCTCGCCGCACGCACGCCGTCGCTCGGCCGCCGACACCTGGCCGGACTGCTGGTCGAGGCCGGGGCGGCCGAGTCGCGGTCGGATGCGTTCGGGCGGGTGCTGCGGTCGCTCGACCCGCCGGTGCCGCCGGTCCACCTGACGGACGCCGCCGAGGTCATCGCCCGCATCCACGCCGCCCGGGGGGTCGCGTCGCTCGCCCACCCGCCGCGGGACTTCCCGGACGCCGACTTCATCCGGCTCAAGGAGATGGGCCTGGATGCGGTCGAGGCCCACTGCCCGAGTACCGGCGGCGGGCGGGAGAAGGGTTTAGTCGAGACGGCCGGCCAACTCGGCCTGGCGGTGACCGGCGGGAGCGACTGCCACGGCCCCCCGCCGGCGGGCCACGCCCGGCCCCGGTCGGTCGGCACGCACGGGTTGAATCATTCCGACTGGTCGCGGCTGAAGACGGCCGCCGCCGCGCACACGCCCTGACCGTCCCGTCGGTCGTGCGGCGGCTGCCCGTTCGCGCGGTCCGAACGCCTGTCACTGCGGCCGGCAGGGTGAATCCCGGCCGTTTCCGGTCCGCGGGTGCCCGTCCCCTTCGGCCGTAGCGCACGCTTGCGGCCACCGGCCCCGCGGCCGGCCGCCGTCGGGGCGGACCCTCGGCACATTCACAAGGACTGGACGCCTATGAAACGGATGTTCGCGGTCGGGCTGCTCGCCCTGCCGGCCCTCCTACTCGCCGGGCCGGCCGCCCGGGCACAGGACTGTTACGGTGGCGGGGCCGGCGGCCCGGGTTGCGCCGGCGGCGGTGTCGGCGGGCCGGCCCCGTCCGGCGGCCGTAGCTGCCACTTTTGCTTCCGCCTGTTCGGGACCGGCTTCTTCCAGGAAGGCCCGCTGTTCAACTACGGACCCTACGCCGGCTACTACCCGTTCGCCCCCTACGGCCCGTGGGGGAGCGACATGAGCTACAGCGGCGCGGGGGCCGGCGGGTGCGGGGCCGGCGGCTGCGGGGCCGGGTCGATGTGCGGCTGGAACCACAACCTGTTCGGCCGACACGGGCGCGGCGGCAACTGCGGGGCCGGCGGGGCCGGCGGCGGGCACGGGCTGGGCCACGGTGGGTTGGGCGGCGGGTTCGGCCACAGCGACTGCGGGGCCGGCGGGTGCGGTAACTCCGGCGGGGCGTGGGGGCAGTACGCCATGACCACCATGCGTGGCGTGTTCCACCGCAGCCATCCGCTCGGCCACCGGGCCAAACTGACGACCGGCAGCGTCGCCGAGCCGGCGTCCGGGTGCGCCGGCGGGTGCGGCACGTCGGCCGGCAGCGGGTCGTCAATTCAATCGGTCTCCGGGGAAAGCGTCGGCGACCCGGCCGCGACCGGCCGCGGCTTCCGGGAGCGATAACGGGCCGCATCGTGCCGGGGGCGGCGGTCGTTCTCGTTCCGCCGCCCGCCCGGCCGAAATGTGCCATGCGGGATGCCCCGGTGGCCGGCACCGGCCGCGCCCGCGGGGCATGTTGACCGGGTCGATAGGCGGCGCACCTCTCGGTGAGGGGTGCGCTATTTCATGGATCGAAACTGCCCTCCGGGGTCGCGAACTCCGGGGCGGATGGAAACAGGTGCATCGATGAAAAAGCTTTGCTTGATGGCTCTGTTGGCCGGTGCCGGACTCCTCGGCCAGACGGCCGACGCCGCCGCGGCCGGCTACCCCGGCTGTAGCAACTGCCAGGGGGCCGGGCCGCGGCTGCCGTTCTTCCGCCAGACGGCCTCGCCGGCGTTCCAGGCCGCCCCGTGGTACTCGTACTGGCCGTACAACTCCCACTTCATGACGCCGGCTCCGCTGACCGGCGCGTACTACGCCCCGCCCGGCGGCGGGGCCGGCGGGATGCAGAACCCGTACTTCGCCAACCCGTACTACGGCGGCCCGGCCGGCGCGGCCCCGCAGCAGATGCCCGGGACGGCCATGCCGGCCGTCGTGCCGGCCAAGTAAGTCGGGGGCGGTACCCTTCCCGGCCGGCGGTTCCTTCGGGGCCGCCGGCTTTTTTTGTTCCCCTCGGTCGAGCGGTGGGTTAGAATCGGCATGGTCTCATTTCCCGCCCGCCACGGAGCGATGCCATGCCCCGCGTCACCCTCGGCGTCCTGACCCCCGTCGGCGGCGGCGACCCCGTCCCGTTCCAGCAGGATTCCATCACCGTCGGCCGCCGCGAGTCGAGCGACTTGTGCCTGTCCTACGAGAACGTGTCGGGCACCCACTGCCGGTTCACGTTCACGATGGGCATCTGGTCGGTCGAAGACCTGCGCAGCTCGAACGGCGTCAAGGTCAACGGCAACCGCATCCCGCCGGCCGCCCGGACCATTCTGCGGCCGGGGGACGAGGTCGACATCGCCAAGCACAAGTTCGTCATCGACTACACCGCCCCGCCCGAGTTGGAGTCGAGGTTCGCCGACGAGGTCGAGAACCTGTTCGAGAAGTCGCTCCTGGAGAAGGCCGGGATCGAGAAGCCGCGGGGGTAGGTGCGGGTCGGAACTTCTATGCCCCCGGCCCGGGTTCCTCGTCCGGTCCCCTCCCCCTTGTGGGGGAGGGG
>JAABUN010008796.1_pt1 | contig 10165 bp, 12 predicted proteins | sample 5559311 | NCBI WGS metagenome assembly JAABUN01 (sample SAMN10711877, study PRJNA513370) | rock metagenome | isolation source: Antarctica rocks | place: Antarctica: Victoria Land, Siegfried Peak sud
TGCGTCAACGTATTGCTCGGTTGGTCAGAAAGACGCTTTCGTTTTCAAAGAAATTAGAGCATCATATTGGCGCTATTTGGCTTTTTATCCACCATTACAATAAATCCTTACTTCTTTAGCACTACCCTTGCTTTAAGGATACAAGAGCGCGTTTTTGAGAGTAATAATCAGGGTTGTCTTTCAGTTCTGGAAGATGACAAATTAGAGGACAACTATTTACATCATTGCGGTTTCTCTCCCACCAATTAAAACGCTCACTCAGCAAGTAGTTGTATTCCATCCTGCACAGATCTAACCACTTGTTCATAGTGGTCTTTTGGGCTTTGGTCGGAAGTAACTTGTACTGGTGAGATATATTCATGCCATAATTATATCAATTGGTGCTTAAGATGTAAATGGCTTATAAATCGCACTCTAGAGCAGTTTCAGACTTAAAAGCTCATCTAGTGCTTACAACAAAGTATCGACGTAAAGTCATTAACGCGGCAATGTTTACCCGATTGAGTGAGATATTTAACGAACTTTGTAGTAAATGGGGGTGTGAAGTGGTGGAGTTTAACGGCGAACAAGACCACATACACTTGCTATTTGGCTACTACCCGCAAATGCAATTATCCAAGTTTGTCAATAATCTCAAAACTGTAAGTAGTCTATACATCCGTAAAGAGTTTTCAGAGGAGGTGCGAACGGTATACTGGAATAAGCCTGTCTTTTGGCATTCAGCCTACTTCATTGCTTCTTGCGGTGGAGTTACGGTAGAGCAGTTAAAGCAATACGTGCAGCAACAAGATTCTCCATCTGGTTAAATGCAATAGCATCGAGCTACTGTATTTAACCGCCTATCCATCTGGTCACTGCCCTTCGGGACAGTGCCGGGATTCCGGCGAATCCGCTAAAGTTGGTGATCGCAATCCCCTGTAATTAAATCCTCAATTTTGCAACAGTCTTAAACCACTCAGCGTTACAAGTACGGTAGATCCCTCGTGTCCCACTACGCCCAGTGGCAGCGTAATGTGAAACCCAAAGTTTGCAACCAGCAACAGCACAATAAAGCTAAGGGCAAATACAATGTTTTGCTTCACAATCCGTTGAGAGCGACGACCAAGACGAATTGCCGTAACTAAACGTTCTAGGCGGTCTGCCATCAACACAATATCTGCGGTATCCAGCGCTACGTCGCTACCCACGCTTCCCATTGCAATTCCAACGGAGGCTAGAGCTAGAGCGGGTGCATCGTTGATCCCATCTCCCACCATTGCAACCGTTTGATACCGTCGTTGCAGCGCTCGGATCACATCTACTTTATGTTCGGGGAGAAGTTCTGAGTACACCTGGTCAATGCCAACTTCAAGAGCGATGCTGCGGGCAGTGCGCTCGTTGTCTCCCGTCAGCATTACGATTTCCTGAATGCCCAATTGTTTTAATCGAGCAATCGTTCTAGTGGCTTCGGGTCGAACTGTATCGGCGATCGCAATCACTCCTAGCGGTTCTCCATCGCAAGCCACCCACACCACTGTTTTTCCTGATGCTTCTAACTGTTGTGCTGATATCACAATCCGCTCTGACCAATCACCAATTTGGTCTTGGATAAAGGCAGCCTTGCCTACAAACGCCCGTTTTTGAGCAACTTCTCCTGTAATCCCCTGTCCAGCCACCGCCTGAACGTTTATTGCCTCTTGCCATTCAACGTGCTGCGAAAGGGCAAATTGGACAATCGCTTCACCCAGGGGATGCTCAGACTTGCTCTCTAGTGCCGCCGCGACTTGTAGTAGTCGAGTATTAGAAGCTGTTCCCTCGGCGCTAATCGCTTGCACAACTTGAGGTTTCCCCATTGTCAGAGTTCCAGTTTTGTCAAAGGCGATCGCGCGGACTCGCCCAATCAGTTCTAGTTGTGCGCCATTTTTAAACAAAATACCCTGCCGCGCTCCATTGGCAATGCCCAATAGTAGCGTGGGCATAATTGCCGCCATCAGCGCGCAGGGAGACGCAACCACAAGAAAAATGAGTGCTTGGTAGATCGTCGTTTCCCAACTCCATCCCCACAAAAAAGGTGGTACCAGTGCCAGAAAAATTCCGGCAATCACAATGACTTTGGCGTAACCCCGCTCAAATCGTTCGACAAACTGCTGCGAAGGCGGTGTTTCTGTTTGCGCTTGCTCAACTAGGCGAATCACTCGCGCAATCAAACTACTTTCAGGCGGTTGGTGGATTTTGAGTTTCAACGCCCCATTGCCGTTGATTGTTCCGGCGAAAACTTGTTCGCCGATAGTTTTTTCAACGGGCATCGATTCTCCGGTAATCGCAGCTTGGTTCAGGGTACTAAATCCTTCCACAATCAACCCATCTGTTGGCATAAATTCGCCGGGTTTGACAATTACTTCATTGCCGATTTGGAGGTCGCAAATCGCTACCTGCTGCTCTTGTCCATTTTGCAAAACTCGTGCTGTATCTGGAGTCAAATTCATCAAGCCGCGAATACTGCGCTCGGTGCGTTTCATCGCATACCCTTCCATCACACCACTGATTGAAAAAATCAGTATTAAGATCGCCCCATCCACAATCAAAGAATATTCTTGTCGCCACAATCCCAGTCCGGCTGCTCCCAAAGCTGCCACAATCATCAGCAAGTCTACATCCAATTCTTTTTCTTTAAAAAGTGTTGTTAAGCCCTCGCGGGTGCTTTCGTAACCTCCAATTACATAGGCGGCAGGTAGAATCAGTAGAGCAAGTCCGAGCCAACCTGATTGCAGGCTAAACCAGCCGAGTAGAACTAGAATGCTACAAACAATTGCTGCGAACATATCTGGATGCTCTTTCAACAGGGCAGTATGAGGAATAGTTAGTGAAAACATGAGGCAGTTAGTAAAAACAAAATCACTCTTTCACTGTAAACATTGACATTAATGTCAATGTCAAGGATTTGGTTTAAGCTAGAAGCATGAAAACGCAAGATTTAACGATTAAGGAACTGACAGAGGCAGTGAACGGTGGAATTACGCCAAGGATGGTAAGGCACTACCATACGTTAGGTTTACTGCCTCAACCTCTCCGTTCAGCTAGCAACTATCGTCTTTATAACCAGCAAGATGTGCAGCAACTAAAGCAGATTGTGGCGCTCAAGCAGCAGGGATTTCAGCTTTCTCACATTCAGCAGTTACTCAAAAGCAGCTTTGAGCCAGACTTTGAGCCAACATTAATTACCCAACTGCAACAGCACTATTACACAGTCATCCAACAGTTAGCACGTTTACGGCAGACTGCCGCCGCGCTGGAAGGTATATTAGGACGCGATCGCCACTGTCAAACGATTCAAGTAGAAGCCTTGACTCAACTAAGACTACTTGAAGTTGAAACCCAAGATGGGCTTGGAGACTTAGAAAAACTTTGGCATCGCTTAGACGCGGAAACTACTGCTCATCCCGAAGCATTTCAAGAATCGTTGCAGCGATTGTTACCCGATCTTTCTGACCGTTCCGAGATTGAAGTCGATTTGCTTTCTAAACTGGTATTAGCTTGTGGCGATGTTAGTCTAGTGCAGTTTGTCCGCCAAAGTAAAGATGCGATCGCGGCGGCTCGTAATGCTCTCAAAACGGGGTGTCAGATTGTCGGCGATGTTATGCCTGTGGTTGCGGCTTTTGATCACACTCGTCTAGCCCATCTAAACTGTCCCGTTGCCACCCTAATTGCTGACTTGCATATCACCAGTGCAGCAGAGGCGGAGCAAGCTTTCTGGAACGATGAGCAATGGCAAGAGCAATTGCAGCAGCTTCCGGTAGGCTGTATTTTGGTTATTGGCTACGCACCTTCTGTCTTAATGTCTGCCTGTACCTTAATTGAACAAGGTCGGCTGCAACCTGCGCTGATTATTGCGATGCCGATTGGCTTTAGTCACGCACCTGCTGCAAAGCGACGGTTAATTAGATTGGGCGTTCCTTACATCACAATTGAGGGAACTATGGGCGGTGGACTACTGGCAGCAGTAGCATTAAATGCGTTAGTGGAATCTTTAATCGAGAAGCCAAATTGTCATTGTTATCTCAAATCGTTATAGAGTCTGGCTTCAACTATAAAATTTGAAGATCGCTCGAAATTAACTTTGTGAGCTAGGTTGCATAAATTCGTGCGGTGTGGTGTGAAAGTGCGAATGGCTATGAGGTTGATGAGTAAAAATATCTAGTGAATGCTCGTGTTGATGCAACTCATCGTAGTGATGTTCGTGTTTGTGCCGAAACCTACCTAATGAGCGGGCAGAATCGTTTGGCTGAGGTTTGAGTAAGAGTTGCACAGCAATTAAGATTATCAAACCAACCAAACTACCGTAAAAGAAGGTTTGCCCCATGAAATGACTACCCATCCAACCTGCAAGGGGATAAGAGAACGCCCACCACAAGTGACTCCAAGCAAAGTGCGCGCCGTAAACCCTTCCTTGAATATTAGTAGGGATGCGATCAGCAATCAAAGTTTGAGTTGGTAGATTTACAAATGATTGTCCCGCCCCAGCGATCGCCCGAAGAACCATCAGTAGTGCTAGAGAGGCAGAACTTGCAGGCAATAGAGCCGCAGTAATGAGTGCTGCGCCAATAGCGACAAACGTTGTCCGCTCAAGACGTTGATTGAAGTTACCAAATGCAACTGATGCCAACGTTGCTCCGATCCCAAATGCTGCCATTACCCAGCCGTATTCTATCTTGCCCAAGTTCAGCGTTCCTTGAACATAGCTAACTGTATTCACCAAGATTTGAGCGCCCGTAACCGAAGCCACTAGCTGCATAAAGAGTGCATAGCGAATTGATGCGTCTGAGAATAACCTTGTAGTTCCCTCTTTGATGTCTTGTAGGGTTCGGCTAACTGTCCTCATCGATTGCTGGTTTTGTTCAACCCTAAGTTGCCCCGGTAGAGTCAAGATGAGAATAGTAGCAAGAAGAAATGTTAAAGCGTCGAGAAAAAAGACTTGTCTTGCGCCGACAAATGCCGCAACTCCTCCCGCAAGTCCGGGTCCCAGCACTCCAAGTAATTGAAAAGTGGCACTCGATAACGCGATCGCCTGGGGATAATCAGCTTTGCCCGTTACTAAGGGAATTGTTGCTGTATAGGTTGGGGTAAAAAAGGCATAAAAGACGTTGAGTGCAAGAACAAGTGCATATGATTTGCCATACCTGGCTGATGAATGAATGGTAGCAAGCTGATAAGCAGCATCCGTGCTAGATGAGTTACGACCATGATGCGCTTGCGGTCAAAGCGATCGGCGATCGCACCTGCTAAGGGAGAAAGCAGTACAAATGCCGTAACCCTTAAGGTTAATGCGCCAGCCAGGACTACGCCTGCGTTATTGCCTGCTAGTTCAAATGCCAGCAGTGCCAGACCTACCCATGTTAAGGCATCTCCAATCAAATTAATTGTTTGTGCAAAGTATAGTCTGGCGAATACTCGGTTTTCTAAACATTGAAATAACTGGGGAGTCCATCTCATTTTCTCAACCCCTAAATTTTGAAAATACTTACAAAAGTTGTTTAGGCTATTCCCTCAATTATATGCCCCCTAGGGGGATGAGACGAGATACTGAATTTGCAGAGAATTGTTCTGTCACAAATGAGTTACCTTCCTCGTCTTAATTAGTAGACTAATTTCCACCGGAGGGTATTATCGCTGTGACGACACTCACTGCAAGACTTAATCAGTTTGACTATGTGCTGAATCAATTCGCGCCTGATGTGGCGAATCGGCTGCAACTGGGCTTGACTTTTACTGATATTGAGCGAAAAATCTCAAATCCACCATCCGCTTGAATGTAGCAAAATGTACTCCACACAAACGTTTAAATTCTGTTGGTTTCAGGTTTTTTTGTTGTTTATAGGTCATGGGTATTCCTCTGTATGACCTATTCTTGCCACCTTTTACACTATTCGTGCAAGAGGTCTAGTAAATGATGAATCGAATAGAAGCATTTAATCAGCACCGACCTTTGCTATTTGCGATCGCTTATCGGATGATTGGCAGTGTTACCGATGCAGAAGACATTGTGCAGGAAGCTTGGCTGCGTTGGCAGCCTGTAAATGAAACAGTTCAGTCGCCTAAAGCTTTTATGTCGAGCATCGTGACCCGTTTGTGTATCGATTATAAGCGGTTAAATTGTTAAAGTAGTTATAGAAGAGACTTAGGGACAGGACAAGAGGTTAAAGCTATGAATTATATTTACAAAATTATCACTATTTTTGGAGCTACTGCTGTCTTAAATGGACTAGCACCTGCTGCCTTTACTCAAATACCTCAAACAGTTAAAGTTCAATCTCAAGCTGTAAATTATCTAAATCAAGGTTTAAATAAAGTAAAGCGAGGAGATTATAAAGGAGCAATTGCTGACTACACTCAAGCTATTGATGTTAACCCTAAACTAACCATTGCTTATATCAATCGAGGTCAAGCACACCACGATTTAGGAGATTTTGAACGGGCAATTGCTGACTTCAAGAAAGCTTTGCAGCTTGAGCCAAATTCTACTAAAGCTTACTACAATCGAGGCGAAGCACGCACTGATATTAGGGACTTCTCAGGAGCGATCGCAGATTTGAATCAAGCTATTCGGCTCAATCCTAAATACACTGAAGCCTACAATAACCGAGCCGTTGCTCACGCCTCTTTAGGTGATATGCCAAAGGCAATTGAAGATTTAAATCAAGTCATCAAGCTCAGTCCCAAATATGCGGATGCTTACTACAACCGAGGTAAAGCGCGAACTGAAATAGGTGATGCTACGGGAGCAATTGCTGATTACAACCAGTCCCTACGCCTCAAACCCGATCTAGCAGAAGCCTATGGTAATAGAGGAATTCTCTACGCTGAGACAGGAAACAAACAAGCAGCGTTGTCCGACTTGAACCAAGCAGCCCAACTCCTTGCCAAACAGGGTGAGCAAGAGAGCTATCAGCAAATGCTAGTCCTTATTCAACAGATTCATCAAACAGACAAACAGTAGTAGTTAATGTTTAAGCCGTTAGTGTACTAACCCTCAGACTTTATGCTCTGGAGCTAAAGCACAGGATTGATTAGAATCATCAATTTCTATCTGTAACGTAGCGTGTTCAATCCCAAAACGGTCGTGAAGTTCATGACAGACCTGAGAAAGAAAAGTGTCACCAGGATGACCTTGAGGCATGACTAAATGAGCAGTGAGGGCAGTCTCAGTTGTACTCATTGCCCAGATATGCAAGTCGTGAACTTGAACTACACCAAGACGTTCTGCCAGGTAAGTTTGTACAGCCAGTGGCTCAATCCCTTCTGGCACAGCATCAAGGGCTAAGTTAACGGAGTCTCGTAGCAGTTGCCAAGTACTAACTATTACTAAGGCAACAATAATTAAGCTAACAACTGGGTCGAACCACAGCCAGCCAGTTATAACAATAGCAACTCCAGCTAGCACTACTCCTAAAGAAACAAAGGCATCAGTCGCCATGTGCAGAAACGCTCCGCGCAGATTTAAATCCTGCTTGCGACCTGACAGAAACATTAAGGCAGTAATAGTGTTAATGACAATTCCTACTGCTGCTACTCCAATAACTGTCCCGCCAGCTATTGGCTCAGGATTACTCAAGCGTTGAAGAGTTTCCCAGGTAATACCACCCATTGCTAACAGCAATAAAATGGCATTGAGCAAGGCAATCAATATGGAAGACCGACGTAGCCCATAGGTGTAGCGATGAGAGGGCTGACGGCGAGTAAGCCAACTTGCACCCCAAGCAAGTATCAAGCTTAAAACATCGCTAGAATTGTGACCTGCATCAGCAAGTAGTGCTACTGAGTGAGCTAAAACGCCATAAACTGCCTCAACAATTACAAACCCTAAATTCAGTGCAATACCAATCGCAAAAGCTCGATTGTAGTTACTAATTCCGTGGTCGTGTCCATGACTTCCGTGGTGATGATTGTGTGCCATAGTTATTAATATTTCACTGTTTCCGATCTAAACAGCCGCATTCCGTTAGCAGTGACTACAAGAGAAGTTCCCATGTCCGCCAAGACCGCTACAGCTAATCCGACAATGCCAAAAGTACCTAATAGCAAAAATAGCCCTTTCGTTACTAGGGAGAAGACTACATTTTGCTGAATTATGGACACTGTACGACGTGAAAGAGCTACAGCATAAACAAGTCGTCTTAAGTCATTATTGACTAGAACTACATCTGCTGTTTCCAGAGCTACATCAATACCACCTAGCGCAAAACTGATATCGGCAGCAGCTAGAGCAGGTGCATCGTTGATACCATCGCCAACCATTCCTACGACTCCAGAACGGCGTAGGTGTTGAATTTCCGCAAGTTTATTCTCCGGTAGCAGTTCTGCCTGATACTCCAAGATACCAAGTTGTTGAGCAATTTGCTTGGCTACGGTTGGGAGATCGCCTGTCAACATTATTAGCCGCTTCAACCCTATTTGTTTGAGTTGCTGCATTGCTTCTGCTGCTTCTAAGCGGATTCCATCAGCCAAGCCGATAACTCCCAATAATTCTGTAGAATTCCCTACTAAAACTGGAGTTTGACCAAGCTGTTCAATATCAGCTAGTAAAGCTTCAGCTTCTTTGGATAAGGATATGCCTTGCTGAGAAAATAAACGTCGATTACCTACCAAGTAAATCAACTTATCAAAATTCGCCTTAATTCCTAATCCCGGAAAAGCTATAAAGTCTTCTGGCTCTGACAACTCCGTTCCTTGCTGTTTCGCCTCAGTTATGATTGCCTTTGCCAACGGATGCTCCGACTGTTGCTCTAAGCTAGCAGCGATTAGTAATACCATGTCTGGACTCATTTTACCTAAATCATAAATCTGTTGCACAACAGGTTTACTTTGGGTAAGCGTGCCAGTTTTATCTAACGCAAGAATGTTTAAGTGTCCAGCAGTTTCTAAAGCCTCACCACCCTTGAACAAAACTCCCTTTCTAGTAGCTGCCCCAATGGCACTGACAATCGATACTGGAGTAGAAATTACTAGAGCGCATGGACAGGCAATGATTAACATTACTAGCGCTCTGTAGAATCAGACATTAAAAGGTTGGGCGAATGCTAAAGGGGGAATTAAGGCGATGGCTACGCTCGTCAAAATCACTATAGGCGTGTAAATATTAGCAAACTGATCTACCCATCTCTGGGAGGGAGCGCGACTGGACTGAGCCTCTTCTACCAGATGAATAATTTTAGCAACCGTTGTGTCTGTTGACCTATGAGTAACTTTGACTTCTAAAAAACCCGTTTGATTAAGAGTTCCAGCGAAGACTGGAGTGCCAGGACTTTTATCTTCAGGAACCGATTCTCCAGTGATAGGGGACTGATCGATTGTGGAGTAACCAGAAATCACAAGTCCGTCTAATGCTACACGCTGCCCTGGGCGGATTGTTAAAATATCATCAATTTGAACGTCTTCAGCACTAAGTGTTACTTCCTGTCCATTTCGCTTGACCGTAGCCGTAGGCGGTGTTAAATCCATTAGGCTACGAATAGCATTGCGGGTCCGACCAAAGGTAAAACTCTGAAGCGTTGTACCCAAGGAAAACAAAAAGATGACCAGTGCTGCCTCAAACCAGTCTCCCAAAATCACTGCTCCGACTACTGAAACAGTCATCAGTAGATTCATATCGGCTCGGCGTAAGCGTAACTCTAATAAACCTGCTTGTGCAATTGGGTATCCAGCTACAACAATGCCAATGCCGTAAAATGCCCATGAAATCTCCACAGGCAAACCTAAAAATTGTGCGAAGGCTCCCAAAACTAATCCAATGCCCCCCAGCACAACCCCTTGAGAGCGACGGCTATAAAGCCAAAATCTCCAGTTTGTAGAATTATTCTTTTGAATAGACCTCTTGCATGAATAGGAAAAAGATGGCACAAGTAGGTGATAGGGAGGAACGCTATGACCTACGAACAGTTAAAAAACCTCAACTCCAAGGAATTTAAACGCCTTTGTGGAGTCCATTTTGAAACCTTTAATCGAATGGTCGAGGTGCTACAACCAGATTTGCAACGAACAGGGAAAAGAGGCGGTCAACCGAAGTTACAGCAGATTTCATTTAAATAGATTACAGTTGAGTGGAAAGATTAGCGATAGGGAACATGAAACCTTACTCCATTGACTTCCGAGAAAAAGTGATTAAAGCTTATGAGCGAGGAGACACATCGAT
>JAABUN010008797.1_pt1 | contig 10162 bp, 8 predicted proteins | sample 5559311 | NCBI WGS metagenome assembly JAABUN01 (sample SAMN10711877, study PRJNA513370) | rock metagenome | isolation source: Antarctica rocks | place: Antarctica: Victoria Land, Siegfried Peak sud
CGCAATCGGCACCTTCATCGACGGATGGAACGACCGCTGCCAGCCCTTCGTCTGGACCAAGACAGCCGACCAGCTCATCCCACGTGCCCGCGGCGGTCAACGAACTTCAATAGCGCGACACTAGGTGAACGGTGCTTGTCGGGGCCGCACCCAAGAAGGACACCTCTGCAATCGGTTCGCCAAGCAACGACTTACGCCTCGTCGCTCCGTGCACGTCACGCACGATTCCGGCAACCTCAGCCCCCAAGGTGACAAGCAGCCGCGGGCGCACGACTTCGATCTCCCTCTGGAGCCACTCGAGTGATGCCTTGCCGAGTTCCTCGAATTGCTCCCGTGCGTAGCCGCGTGGCGCAGCAATGCCTAGCTCCTTGTACTTGCGACGATGGCCCTCTTTGAAGAGAAAAACCTTCACCAGATCTGTGATCCAGCACTGGCGGCGATCGATGCCGAGGGGAGCCAGGTAGTGAGCCGCAAGCTCGTCAGCCGACGCTTGCGTGCGGACCCGCCGTCCGTCGAAGTAGCGCTCGTGCTCGAACGGGCCCAGGTTGTCCCCGACCGGCACATCTTGAAAACCGCCATAGACTCGAAGCGCGCTGAGGGGTAAGCCCCGACGATCATGATGCCGCCGACGCGAGTGTCCAACGGGGGCAACGGCCGCAGCCTCGCGCCGCCGGCGTAATGAACGTCAGAATCGAGACCCACGCTGGCCGCGTAGTCGCTCACGATGCCTCGCTGGAGTGCAGCAACCGGCTGTCCCATTGCTGCAGCCTACCGCTAACGGGGCTTCGCCCCAGCCCGACGAGGTGTACGTCGTGATCCGGCTGTCTTGGTCAATCTGAGCCGCAGCCTCGCGGGTGGTGGGCCCGGTCATAGACTCCGGTCGCGGATCACACGGGGAGCGTGCTCCCCGTCATTGAATCCGCTGGGCGGATGGTTGGCCGTGGTGGGCCGACCCGGCGACCGGAGCTGACGATGACGATAGCGCGCAGCGTCGCAGATGTCCTGGCCCGGCACGTGAGCTTGGAGGTCGAGTCGATCGACCGCATGTACCTCAACGTCTATCAGCCTCGTCTGCAGCATGTGAACGGGGTGGTCTGGTTCTTCCGTGGTCACCGCGGGGCGACGTTCGCCTCCTCGGCGCTGATGGACCCGATGACCAAGAGCTTCGTCGCCGCGATCCACCGGTTCTGCCGGGAGCACGAGGTGACTATGGTGGACTTCGCGAAGGGGCAGCGCAAGGACGACCTGGCGCAGAAGTACCTGGCCGGGTTCCCCGTGCGGGGAGGGGGTGCTCTTCGTCGGCCGGGCACAGGAGAAGACCCGGGTGTTCCGTACCGAGAAACGTCGCAACCCGGGCACCGGGCTGGCCTACCCGTGAATCGTGTCCGGCACCGCGATGGTCAACCAGTTCTACTTCTACTGCGTGGACGCCGACTTCGGCCCGTTCTTCCTGAAGTTCGCCTCCTACTTCCCCTACAACGCCCGGCTGTGCCTCAACGGCAACGAGTACGCCAAGCGGCGGGCCGCCAAGGCCGGGGTCGAGTTCACCCCGCTGGACAACGGCTTCGCCGGCTGCGCGGACCCGGCCCGGCTGCAGACCATCTGCGACCGGCTGAGCCCGGCGAAGATCGACGCGCTGCTGCGGAAGTGGCTGCGACTGCTGTCGCACCCGTTCAGCCGCGCGGACCGGGCGGCCGGCTACCGCTACGACGTCTCGGTCCTGCAGGCGGAGTTCAGCCTCACCCAGACCCTGCACCGGCCGGTCTCGGGCCGGGTGCTGTTCGAGGAGGTGATCGCCGAGAACCTCGACCTCGGCCGTCCGGACAAGATCGGGCTGGTCTCCGACCGGCGGATCCGCACCCGGGGAGCCCGGCCCACCCCCGGCCGGTTCCGCACCCGGGTACTGTCCGCCGGGGTTACCCCGAGCCTGCACGTGGACTACAAGAACCCTCGGGTGAAGCAGTACCACAAGCTCGACCGCGCGCTGCGCACCGAGACGACCATCAACGACAGCCGCGACTTCGGCATCGGCAAGCGGCTGTGCAACCTGCCCGCACTGCGGGAGGTCGGCTTCTCCGCCAACCGGCGTCTGCTCGACGTCGAACGTCTCACCTGCGACCCGGCGATTGGCGCGGACGCGTTCACCGCGCTCAGCTCCCCGGTGCTCGCCAGCACCCAGCGCGCCGCCGCTCTACCGTTCCACGCCGCCCGCACCCAGGCCCTGCTCGCCGCCCTGGTCTTCTTCCGGCTGCGGCTGCACGGGTTGATCGACCGGGTCCCGCACAGCCACCGCTACCGGGTCACCGACGGCGGCCTGCGTACTGCGCTGTGCCTCACCAGAGTCCATGCCCGCCTGGTTCGCCCCGGGCTCGGCTGCCTGCTCGATGAGGCCGACATTCCGTCGCCGGTGCGCCGCCAGCTCGACCGGTTCGGCGCAGCCGTCGATGACTTCGCTCGGCAGAACAGGCTGATCGCGTGAAAACTTGACTCACCAGGACAACTTCAAGAGCCCGAATCTTCTAGACGGATTGTGGCTCAACTGGGCTTCTCAGGAGGAATGCACTAGACATGATCGACTACGACAGCGACGGTGGCTACCAGGAACTCGGTCCGCGTGGGGTCGACATTAACCTGCGGGCCCCCAGACGGCTCTCAATCCAATGACGCGACTCCCCCGACCGCGGCCCATTTTGCTCGCCGTGCTGCTCGCACCGATCTCCCTGCTCCTGGGGTACTTAGGATACCGCTCGGTGCCTGAATCCATGTCGCGCACGGACGCGCTCTACAGCGCCTTGCAGTTGTTCGCGGTCGGGGGTGTGATCCCGTCACACGGGACTCCTTGGCAACTGGACGTGGCCCGGTTTCTGGCGCCTGTTGCCGTCGTGTACGCAGGCGTGGTCGCCGCAGCAGCGCTGCTGCGCAACCAGGCAGAGCGCCTGCTCGTAGCCATGGTGGCGCGCGACCACGTTCTCGTCGTCGGCCTTGGTGCCACCGGGTCGCTAGTGGCTCGTGGCCTTCGTCGGGCGGGTCGGCGGGTCGTCGCCCTCGAGATCAACCCTCTCAGTCCACGCGTGGCGGCTGCCCGGGCCGAGGGTGTGCACGTCATTCTGGGCGACGGTGCCAGTAAGGCGTATCTGCTCCGTGGGCAGGTGGACAGGGCACGACACGTGATCATCCTGACTGCGGACGACTCCCGTAATCTCGAAGTCGCTGCCATCGCCAGGGAAATCGTCGAACGGAAGGGCCGCGCCACGTCCACCACGCTGCACGTTGCCATCGCGCACGGCGATTTGTGGAAAGAACTTGATCGACTCCGAGTCAGCGATCGGCCGTACAGCGTGATCACGGAGTACGTGAACCTAGCGGATCGGACAGCGCAGAGAGTGCTTTCAGAGGCGGCGCAGCTCGTTCAGTCTGACGTCCTGCCCTGGGTGCTCGTGGACGGCGACACCACCGTCGCGAGTCGGGTCGTCGCGCATGTGGTGCGCCGGGCGCTCCTGGCTGGAGTCAGGCCGCGGATAGACCTCACCTGCGGCCCGACCGGCGATCCGTTGGCCCGCCTTAGGGTCGAGGAGCCGTGGTCCGAGCAGTATGGCGAAATCCGCCTTCTCGCCAACGACGGCCCGGAGGAGGGGGCGAATGCGCCGCTGGTGCTGGTCTGCCTCGAGGGTGACGATGCCGCGGCGGTCACCCGGGCACTGGTCCTCGCTCGCCGCATGCCGACGGCGAAAGTGCTGGTTGCGGTCTACCGCGAGCGTGGGGCGACCACACTGGAGGGCACGGGAACATCCGGCGATCGCATCCGTCTGGTGTCGGCGAAGGTGGACGCGCTGGGTCTCGAGCTGCTCGAGCGCTCGAGCATCGAGCTGATGGCCCGCGTACGCCATGAGCACTACGTCGCACAGGAGCGGGCTGCGGGCAATACGACCGCTGTGAACAGTTCCCTGGTCCCCTGGGAGGAACTCCCAGAAAGCCTCAAGGAGAGCAACCGCCGATTCGCAGAGTCGGTTGCCAAAACCGTCGGGCGCCTGGGCGGCACGCTGGTCCCATTGACCGGCCCCGTGTCAGACAAGGAGCTGGCGGTGACCCCGGAGGTGCTCGACGAGCTGGCTCGCGGCGAGCACGACCGCTGGATGGCGGCGCTTGTCAGGGACGGCTGGCGACCAACGGACGGAGTCAAGGACCCGATGTCTAGACTTCACCCTCTCCTGGTGCCGTGGGAGCAGCTCCCTGAGTCGGAGCGCGATAAGGACCGCGATGCGTTCAGGGCTCTGCCGCACATGCTCGCGCGTGTCGGATACTCGGTCATCGTCCCGGAAGGGGATGAGGCGTGACAGCGAGACCTCGGCGCATCTTCCTGTCCTACCGTCGCGACGACGCTGCCGCACACGCCGGCTGGCTCGCGGCCACCCTACGTAAGCAGGGCGCCGGTGAAGTGTTCCTCGACGTCGACAACATCGCCTTGGCGAGGACTTCGTGACGCGCATCCAGCGTGAGATAGCGTGCTGTGATGTCGCACTGGTGCTAATCGGACGAGAGTGGCTCGCTCCCGCAGACGGGGACGCACAAGCTCGGATCTTCGATGAACTGGACTGGGTGCACCTGGAGAAAAGGGCGGCACTGGAACGAGACGTGCCGGTCGTCCCGATCCTGGTCGAGGGTGTGCGGATGCCGCGACCCCACCAGTTGCCAGAGGCGGTGCGACCGCTGTCGTTCCGGAACGGCATGGGACTGAGCACTTCGAGCTGGGGGCTGACGTCGCCCGGCTGGTGGCGGCACTGCCGGCGCATCGTGATGATGCTCCGCATCGAGGACCCAAGGCGTGGGTGCAGGGGCAGCGGTACCTGATGGAGCAAAGCATTGCCGGCAGTCCTGCCCCAACGGATGAGCTGTGAAGTACGGCTGGTGAGCCCTTGCTGGGAACGTCGGTGCTCCGGCGATCCCATAGTGCTGGTGCCGAAGGTGCCTGATCTCTGATCCGGAAGGTGTCAAACCCGGTAGGCAACGTCCCGCTACTTGTTCTGAGTAAGCGCCTCGGGCCAGGTTGGTCGCTCCATGCGACGGTCGAGCAGCTGCTGGCTGTGGCAGACTGCTCCTCCAGGCCGGCTCAGCAGCACCGTCTAACGCGGACGGGCTGGCAGCCGCGCACAGCTCCTCCTGGGAGTAGCCGAGATGGACATGTTCATAAGCTACCGGCGGCAGGACACGTCGGGCTATGCGTTGGCCCTACGGCGGGAGGTGGCACGCCGCATACCCGATGCGCGGATGTTCCTCGACGTCGAGTCGCTAGACGCTGGGGTGCGTTGGCGAGACGCGATCAGTGACCGCGTCGCCCGCGTTGACCTGATGTTAGTGATCATCGGTGATGAATGGCTGGTGACGCGGGCCGGCATCAAGAAGATCGATGACAGCGACGACCCGGTCCGCCTGGAGCTACATGAATTCCTGAGTAGACCGGGCGTGCCCGTGATCCCCATCCTCGTTGAGGATGCCCGTATGCCGTCGCGTGGCGAGCTGCCGGAGGGTGTCAGGGGACTGTGCGACTTCAACGCCCACGCGATCCACGACAGAACATACGACCAGGACATGAACGCTCTGCTCGACCGTCTGGCCAGTCTGGCCGAGGACATGAGCCCGACGCCCCCCACAACCGAGAGTGGTCCAACGCCGCCGGTCGGCACTAGCAACGCGAAGTTCCCCGCCAAGATGACAGCCAGGTGCTTGGCGGAGGAGGTCAGTGGCATGGGTCGTGACCAGCTGCTGGCGCTCATCTCCGAACTCGTCCGCCGCAAGTGGAGCGATGAGGACATATATGAGTACGCGCTCTCCAGCAGCCCCCTAAAGCCGCCAAAGGCCCTGCCGGCACGTATCACCCAAGGCTGGCTGGCGGCCAACGTTGCTCTCCTGAGCCCGAAGCGCCTCAACAGGTTGATCGAGGAACTGCGCAGGAGGAGCTGGACCGAGGAGGACGTCCGCGTGCACGTCTTGGGCAACCGCCAGCAAGGCCTAGCGCCACCGTTGCCCCAAAGGATCCCGGTCACGTGGGTGGATCGATTTGCTGGCTTGATGACAGCGGATGAGCAGGATGCACTCGCGACTGCACTGACCGAGCGAGGCTGGTCAGAAGCAGATGTTTGGCAGTACATGCCTTATGCTCGCCCAGTTCCCGTCAGCCCCGGGACACCAGATGCGGCCCCGGATGAAGGGTGGGCCCGCGTCCGCGCTACGGCCGAGAAGTATGGCTTTGGCGATGCACTGCGGCAGTTCACGGAAAGCATCAAAGGCGCTGGTCTGTTCGCGCGGCCCTACACCCGTGCGGTGATGGTTACTCCACTGACACATAAGAATCGTTATCTTGCCTTGGCAACCTTTACTGGGCCAGAGGCACACATCTCTTATGGGCCACATCAGATCAGGGAGTTCTACCCTCATCTGGAGGAGCGAACGATACGCGAAGTCGTGGGCAAAGTAGAGTCTTCAGTGGACCAAGCGGGGCTGGTTGACTTCGGCAAAGGAATCGCGCGCCTCTTAGCACTTCCCTTCCCAACGGTCGAGGACTTCACAGTTGTGGGCTCCACGCAGGGGTCGGATGACACCGTCCATTCCCGCCCCGTCGCAGTCAGCGCTAGAACACCAGAGATGTGCGCGCCTTCAGTAGTTGCCTTCGACCCCCGCAGCCAGGATCCCCCCTATACCGCCAACCCGAAGGGCACCCAGGCACAGAAGAACATGGCACACCTGACCTACCTGGGGGCGATCATGCTTATCAACCTCCAGGAGGGACGTGGAGCGACCGCGAGCGAGGTGAGCAAAATGGCCCGGAGGGCCGGTTACGCCAACGGCAGCGCAGTGAACGGCTTCTCGGCCAAGAACGCGTCCACAGAGGTGAGACAGGACGGGCGCTGGGTCACGGCGGGCGGTCGCCGTTGGATTGGGGCATTATCGGTGGGCCTTGGCGTCATTCTCCCCGAACAATGACACACCGCAGCGGGCTCATGCGCAGAGGAAGCCATGGGCGCACTAACCAGTCTCGTGGGGTTACTAGCCTTCTTCAGACATTTCCCTATGTGGTGCACCGGTCCTTTTGCCCTTGCAACTCCTTCCGTGTCCGACTGTTGCGGCCGTCACGATGATGACCTAGGTACGGAGAAGTCGCATGCTCGCGGGTTCTCATCGACTGACGGTCTCCACCTGGACATCGGCCAAGCCGTCGTCGTTGAGCTTCGGCGGGAGGAGACCGGCGCCCACGGGCGGAGACGACATCCGCATGGCCGGCCCGACGCAGGGCTCGACTGAGGCAGGCAGAGTCATCGTGCCACGAGCCGGCGAACAGTCCCGTCTCGCCGTGCTGGGAGGGAATCGCCTCTGTCGAGGTGTCTCACGTCAGACTGACACACGGGGCCGCCGCCAGGGGCGCGGAGATGATCCCGAGTCCCGCCGATGCGACTGCGCAGGTGGTGCAGCTTTCTGGTTAAGGTCGGCGGCGACAACGCCAAGACGCTCTACCCGGCGTCTCCGACTCGAAGGGAACGCGACATGCCCGGGTGGTACTACCAATGCTCCGCGGCTCAGGCGCACAAGTCGGGGCGCACGTACGAGCACGAGTTCCGGCTCGAAGTTCGCGAGTGGCAGGACGTTCCACGGCCTGGCCTCGGCTCGCATCAGTTCAAGCTTCGGAGCCTTGCCCCCGGTATCCGGCCCGTTTCTGGTGACCCCGCTCATTATCGGATTTGCGAAGTCGGGCGCCGCTCGTCCAGGCGTCGTTGCCGTCGGAGTTGTTGTCAACGACGTGAGGATGACATATTTAGATGGCGGCCCATGCCTCCGACCGGTGCCTTGTTGCTCCGACCCGCGAGGGATGCTAACATCGAAACTCGCCTCAACGTGGTGAGGGGTGGAATGAACAGCCTCACGTGCTGGCAGCTTTCTCCGGCGGATGAGACCTACCTGTTCACCCGTATTGCTCGGTGGGTCGGGACTGGCGCATCACCGCGAAGCGCCTGGCTCCTCACCCCGCTGCGAACTGGAAGTCAGTTCTGGCGCCAGCTGAAGTCGGCTAGTCGGCTACGTGCCAGCTCAATCTCTTCATCCGTAAAGAGATCCGCGAACTGCGGCCGGAGGACTAGGGCCTCCACGGTCAAGTCGAGCCGCCCACGCTCCCAGAGAGCCCTGAAGCCGTCGGAGACTGCAGGAGCACGTAGCAGCCGCCGCGCAGTCTCGAGGCCGCCATGGTCAGCAAGCATCCCAAGGAAGTACGTCGCCGCGTAGCCAGCCTCGCTCCGAGCCCGATCGTAGACACCCCGCATCGCGCGGTCGAACTCCCTCTCGAGGCCGGCGCCAGCGCTCGCAGGAGGTACAGGAGGTAGGTGCCCTGTGGACCGAAGACCAAATGCCGCTTCCGAAGCGCGGGGCACCTGAGCCTCCGCCGCCGCTATCTCTACATCCGGTTCATCCTCCGGCTCATCCGGCTCGAGCTCGAAGTCCTCTGGACGATCGGCCAACGGCGCCTCCTGGATCCGCACCGGGGCCTTGCCCATTGCTGCGCCAATAAGCCCCAGCAGCTCATTGGTCCGCGCCGTGAAGAAGGCGTCGAAGTCAGCCGCCCGCAGGTGTGCCGGCTCGATGTAGTGAGTCCTCAGTAACGCATCCAGTTCAACAGTGGTGGTGCCGGCAGCCTTCTCCACAAGCGGAAGATACTGAGCTGGCGATCGCCCACCGATCTTCTGGTTGGTCTCTCTCGAAAGTGCCGTCTTGTTGACGATGCTCTCGCGCCGCTCAGCGTCGATGTTGTTCTTGTCGCACCATGCTTTCGGGAAGATATGGTGGATGTCTACGGCGTAGCGCCAGAATGTTGCCATGTCCAACGGCTTGGAGTAGATCCAATCCATACATTCATTCCGCATCAGAAGCGCGTAGAGACCCTTGTACGCCGCACTGTTGCGTGTCCGCATGGTCATCAGCCGCTGCTCGTGGAAGCTGGCCTCCATGACCGTACCGGGCTCAGATTCTCCTTCGAGCCATGCGGTTACCTGCTCAAGGTCCCGGGCGAAACGCGTCTCGGTCGTTCCGCCATACATCTCACCGAGTACACCGGACCAGTACCAGCGGCGGAGTTTGGCAGCATTTACCATCACGTCGGTCTTCCCACCAAGCGCCACGCGGATCGCCGCGAGCGGCACGAGCTGGGTGCGGTATGGCAGGTCGTCAGAGCGGAAGATCCGCTGCTGTCCCATGAAGGACGCTGCCCACTCCATGGCCTCGACCACAGCCGGCGCCCAGCGAAGGTAGTCGCGAAGGGTGAGCTTAAGGATATCCTTGCGCTTGCAGCTCACACCCGGCCACTTGTCCTGGTCATCTCCCCGCGCGACGGATCTTCCCCGACGCTCCCGTGTGACGAGCAGCGAGATGACTTGAAGGAGATCAGTGTTCTCGAGACCGCGGAGCACACGGAGTTGATGGTCATCGAATCGCTTCTGCACCTCCTTCCAATGTTCGTTGAGACGGAAATCGTCACCGTGTTCGTCGTAATACCAACCCTCGCCGGCGAAGGTTGCAGTTAGAAGCTCGAAGACATTAAGCGCGATGCCACCCGTGTTGACTTTCTCAAAGACAGTGCACACGGCCTCTTTCGGCGTTTCTTTAGTAAGCTTGATTACGGGCAGGACATACGATGTGATGCGACTAAGCACGTCATCCTGAAACTGTTGCCACGTTGCCTGACGGTCAGGTCCATGCTTGAGGTACTCGAGAACCCAGCTGAGTATACCGGCGCCCTCGAAAGCTCGGCTTAACGGGAACACGCCCGCCCGGCACTCCATCGCGGTCGACGAGTAGTCGGATACCACAACCCGACCGAAATCTTCCCGGATCACTCGATCCTCCGGGACGGAGAGTATCGCCTCCTCGCGATCTCCCTCATCACCGAGAGCCCTTGCGATGTCAATGTAGTACCACCGGCGGAGCTTGTGTCCTCGGGTATCGACGGTTTCGACGGGTTGGGCGCTCTTCAGGGCCTGGAAGAGAGAGGTTAGACGTTGCTGACCGTCGAGTAGCAACTGCTGGGGCTGCTGGTGCTGAACGGCCATGGCGCCCGCCAAGGGCTTAGGCTTGAAGCGGACTCCGTCGCCACCGGATTCCAGCATCATGACGACCCCGATGGGAT
>JAABUN010008798.1_pt1 | contig 10162 bp, 6 predicted proteins | sample 5559311 | NCBI WGS metagenome assembly JAABUN01 (sample SAMN10711877, study PRJNA513370) | rock metagenome | isolation source: Antarctica rocks | place: Antarctica: Victoria Land, Siegfried Peak sud
CAAGGGAATGGGCGTTGGTTACTCGACGTCTTGGGTGCAGGGCCCTCACGTAGCCGTCAAAATAGCAGCAAGTACCACACATGTTGAAGATGTGTTCCATGACGATATAGATGGAGCTCGGAGGGCACTCCGGTGCCTGAGTCCGTCGACCGGCATTGATCCGGAAAACTTCAGAAATGTACATGAACGCTTGGCATTGTACGAAGCTGTCAGTGGGCCGCTCTTTCCTTGGCTACCAGACGGGCACCTCAGCGTGGAAAGCAAAAAACACGGACACTTTGCAGCGGTTGGCCAATTGACCAGGTCCTTCAACCAGTCGACCCTAGACCTCGATTTAGCCCTTGTTCGCGACAGAGTGCAGGGCCCAAGGGCTTTGAGCTACGCTTTCGACCTCATCACAAGCGTCGCAGATCAATTCGCAGACGGTTCCATCTACACAGGATATGTGTCTCTCTTCTCGCATAAGGAGGCTTATCTAGCGCCGCCCACTATGGAGGAGGTGCGTGTTGCGTGGGATCATAAATTCGAGAAGAGTAGCGACGCACTTGTTGATCGCGTCAAGGCGATCTCTGGACGGAATCCGTCAACGAATGCACGAGTCGCGATGTTTCTAGTGAAGCTTTCGGATGCACTGGAGACGGCTAATCCGCAAGCAGTAGTGCGGGAGCACGATCAAGCCAGCAAATCCCGGTCGACACTTCGCCAGCCTCAAGATGTGCCTTGGCCGGAGAGTTCCTTTCATGCCTCCCTGAGAAGAAACCTAACGTGGCAGCAAGACACTCGCGATTCCGACTGGTTTGCACGGTATCGCTTAGCACTGAATCTCACATACTTACATCTTACAAAGCACGGCGTTACGCCGCACGAGCGCTTCTTGCTGTGCCATCTCGTGAGTCGAGCCGTTGAACGGGCAAGTGGAGTCGCCTTGTACGAGCTGCTGGGAGGGGAGAGGTGATCATGGCGCTATCGTTACCAACGCTGCCGACTGGAGCGGGATGGCAGTTTAAGCTTCAGGAAGGCGTATATCTCGTATCAAAGGAGCAGAATTTCCACTTGGTGAAGTGGCCACGTGCTCAGCTCCTTAGCGACGAGGAAAGCGTCCAAGGCGTGCGGCAGGCTGCGCGCGGCTGGGTAACCGCCGGCGCGTCCGGAACCGATTCCACGCGCACGGTAGAGCAGTGCTTGGCTGGTGGTTGGGCCTCGCTGAGGGTCGTTGTTGACGACCGTGTCCTTTTCCAGATAGTGCCGCGCCGACCGGCGCCTCACTTAGATGATGTTGAGGTGTCAGGAGGTTCGGTTTCCCGATTTGCCGTGCTTCAAAAGTCAAACAGCGGAGTAAAAATAGAGCTGCCCCACTCCTGGGCTGATCTCGAGATGGTAGATCCAGATCTGCTTCGCGGTATATATGACCCGAGCGCTCCGCCGGGATCGCTTAGTGAATCACTGCGTCAGACTTTTGTTTGGATCGGTCTTTGGGGCAGAGAAGAGGGCAACGGGTTTGAGTTGGAGCAGTGGTCTCCCCATGAGCTTCTGTTTCATGAGCGGAGTCGACGATACGGGCGAAGTACTCGGTTCGGAGGAACTTTCTGGGCAAAGGGAAAACATGAGCCACTCCAAGCAAATGCTCAGCTCGATTATGTTTCTGTCATCGAACTGAAGCGACCGGTGCTGCAAGCGGTATGCTCCACCTCGATGTCTCTTCAGGACGCCATTGAGGATCGGCGATCCTTCCGAAGACATGATGACGGTAGGCCCATCACTTGTGAACAAATATCTGAGTTTCTGTATAGAACTTGTAGAACACGGATGCAACACGAAGTAGATGGCGTTGAGTACATAAGCCGTCCCCACCCGTCGGGTGGCTCCGCGTATGAACTCGACACTTTTGTCCTGATCAGATTCGTGTGCGGCATTGAACCAGGTCTTTATCACTACGATCCCGTTGCTCATCGTCTCGGCTTAGTCACAGGCGCCGAAGATCCGGGTGTGAACGCGTTGTTGCGAGAAGCAGCACATTCTTCGACTGTCGATACGGATCCTCAGGTCGTTCTACTTTTTGCGGCGCGGGTCGGACGAATCTTATGGAAGTACGAGCAGATGGGGTATGCGGTAATCCTGAAACATGTCGGCGTGTTGATGCAGACAATGTATTTGGTTGCTACTGATATGGGCCTCGCATCATGTGGCATCGGAAGCGGCGACAGTGACCTATTCAATTCGGCGACGGGAACTTCGGCTCTCTCACACGTAACCGTAGGAGAGTTCTTGCTTGGTTCCAGAGACGTGAATGAAGAGTTTAGTAGGAGGCCAAGATGACGGTTCTGCAATGGGAAAGGTCGCTGGTTGTCGGACGCCATGCTGATGGGGTTCAGCTGCTTGGTCGTGGCGCTTCGAGCGTTCTAAGGGGAAAGGGCCTTTATGCGGCAGCGTTGTGGTTGCAGTCCGCCTTCGCCAACCCGACGACCGAGACTGATGTGATAGACCGCGTTCCTGACTCACAAAAGGCGGCGGTGCAGTCTTTGATAAGTTCATTGGTGAAGTGCGGTGCTTTGCATGAGCTGCGTGTTCTACCTCATGGTGAGCATCCGACAAAGATCAATCTAGGACTCAAGAGCAACCTACCGAGGGACCACCCTTTGCTGCTTGCTGCAGAAGAAGCTGCACGTATTTTGAATAGTTGCCCCAGTAGGCTGACCAACTCCCGGGAAATTGCTGTCTCAGCAATGTGGGAGGACGCGTCGAACGATGAGCGTGCGTCCTACTCAGTGATTGCAGATGCGCGCGGTTTGTGGTTGTTACCTCCGGGTGTGGCAAAAGAAGATCTGGCTAGTCGTAAGTCGATATTCGACGAATCGGTTAGCACTCAATATTCCGCTGCAGGTTTAGTCCCTCTAATGCTTGTAGCGACTGGGGATCATCGTCCTCACATTGAAGCTACCTTTTTTGACGGTGGGACCCGTGAACTGTCGAGACACCTCCTTCTGCCAGTCAGTGCAGACGTCCTAGGACAGACAATTGAGGAGGACCAGAACATCACCTTCTCCGCATTGTCCGCCCGAGTATGCGACGACCTAGTGGGCCCAATTGGGCGACCACGCGAAGGGGCGCTCCGGCAGCTGCCGCTTCAGGTCTCGATGGTTCGGCTAGGAGGAGCGCATAGCACCTCAGTCGTTCTAGGGACGGGGATGACGCTCGAGGATGCACGCGTGGATGCAGTAAGACGAGGCCTTCTATGGCATTCGATCCTGGCCTCCATTGACGGTCCGGCAGTATCTGGTTCGATGCTCAGCCTCACTGGCCAGGATCGAGAAGGGGTGATCCTAGATCCGGAGAGGGTCCGGGCGTATGTCGACCGACACATGAATCAGGCGGTGTTCGTCGGGCAGCCTCCCGGGTTCGCACACGAGAGTAGCAAAGATGGTGCTTTTGCGGCTGCAGCGTCCTCATTGCTGATGGCAGAGCATCCCAAAGTACATCAGGCCTGCCAAGGTTTTCAAATTACCCCGTATCGATCACAGGAGATCGATTTTCTGGAATTGTTCTCCGGTAACCGTGTGGATATGTACCAAGTTAGTTGTGCGCCTACCCCAACTATCGCGGTAGCAGTATCGAGCACCGAGGCCGTCTATAGTTCGGCGGCAACCCTTTCGGAGGCAATCGAGCGAGGCGTACGGCACGCTCTCGTGCATACCCAGTCGAAAATTCCAGGGAATGAAGCTATCCGTATAGAGACACGTGCGCTGCCGAAGACGGTCACGGCAAGCCTTCATCGTACAGAGCCTTTGGAAGTAACCGATATCCTTCATCTACTTCTCGAGGGCGGAGAAGTCGTACAGCTAAATCTAGCCGAAGACCCGTCGGTCAAGCGATTGTTCCCCAACCAAATAGGACTCGTCAGGTTATGAAAGAATCGAATGTTTTGACAAACCACTCCGCCGTACCTGGGCTCGAGGAATTCATTACAACTCTATCGGACCGACTGGAGGCTCAAATCGGCGGAGCGCAAAACGACTTCTTATCTTGCGGAGGTTCCTACGTTGTGCAGATTCTGACAACGGGGCATAAGCATTTTACGGTATACGAATCTTCTCTACCCGTCATTCCGGTTCTCCTTGGAGCATCAACTACACTCGTCGGTCCTATCTCGACTGAAGGCGGAGGGTGCCTCACTTGTTTGGCCACGCGGCGCGATCTAGCCGGCGCGACAGATGCTGACAACTCTTCCACCGAGGTTGCTTGGTGGGAGCAGCATGATTCAGTTCAGTTCGAGATTTTCGATCAGAGTCTCGCGTTATTGGTGACCGATTCGGTCAAGATGTTGGTGTCAACACTGGAGGAGACAGGCAGTGGGCCTGTCATCAAACTGGACAATAGAACGTTACAAACAACCCTTCATCACTTTCTCCGAGATCCGTTGTGCGATATTTGTGGAAATTTGCCGGATGACTCCGCTGAGCTTGCCGTCCTCCGTTTGGAAGGTACGCACAAGCCGTCACCAACGACCTATAGGGCTCGAGACGCATCCAAGGAGTTATCACGCCTTCAAAAAACCTACGTTGATTCTGAATGTGGAGTTGTTCATTCTCTGCGCCGCGACACCCAGGGGGGTCTGGCCGTCGCCGCCGCCATCATGACCTTGAGACGGAATAACTGGAAGGAACCGGGATTTGGGCGTAGTCGTAATTACGAGGAGAGTGAAGCTACTGCGATCCTTGAAGCAGTTGAACGTTACGGTGGTGTCCAGCCCGGTGGAAAGCGCACCGTTATCACGGCCTGCTTCGAAGATGTGCAGACAAAAGCGATCGACCCGCGCAGGTTCGGTGTACACCCAGCAGCTACTTACGCCAATATCGAATATCCCTTCCAGGCATTCTCGCAAAGAAAGAAGATAAAATGGGTTTGGGCATGGTCGCTCACAGCAGATAGGGCCGTGCTAGTACCCGAGTTTAACGCCTACTACTACGTGGCCCATGACGAAAGTTCAGAACCGTTTACAGCCGAGGTATCAAATGGATGTGCCTTAGGTGGGACGCTCACAGAGGCGATATTTCACGGTCTGCTGGAGGTTGTGGAACGTGATGCTTTCCTGCTGACCTGGTTTGCCAAGCTCAGTATCCCGGAACTTGATATCTCGTCAGCGACCGATGCGCAGCTCCGGATACAGATTGGGCTGCTCGAAAAGGACTCTGGATACGTTATCAGGCTATTCGACCAGACGACGGATAACGGGATCCCCACTGTGTGGGCGCTAGCCGAAAACCCCACGCAAGGCGCAGACGGACGACCTGCCACCGTATCAGCTGCTGGGGCCCATCCATCACTAGAAAGAGCTGCCCTAGCCGCTGTTAGTGAGCTTGGCCCGTTCTTAAGGGATTTCGTCATTCGATTCTCGAGCCTCGCTGAGAAAGCTGAGGAGATGGTGGACGACCCGTATATGGTCAAGACTATGTCCGACCATGCAACTGCTTTCGGATCGCCGCGAAGTTGGACGTGGTTGAATTTTCTTCGAAACGCTACGCGTATTCGGTTTGACGAGTCGCCTGCAAACTCGAATCAATTTCTAGCAGATGAACTGGCTGTAGATCTGAAAACGATGATCAGTAGGTTTGCTCAACTCGACCAAGAAGTCATCGTCGTCGACCAGACGACGCCGGAGCACGAGGCGGCCGGTCTAAGTTGTGTCAAGGTTCTAGTCACAGGAAGTCTAACCATGACATTCGGGCATCATCTTCGGAGGATAGACGGCATTCCTCGCCTTGAGGCGGCGCGATATGCCAACGGTCTACCAGCCGTGGAGACCGAGGACCAAATACTTCCTCACCCCTTCCCATGACGATGTTCTGTGTCGTAATCGCGGAATGGGATCTCACACCGGAGAGGGCTTCCATCAAAGATCTCCGTTCATGGATGAGAGAAACGGCTATCGGTGAGTATTCGAAGGTACCCGGCATCTTGCTGAAGAGTTGGTATTCAGGGCCATTCGAGCAGTCCTGGGGGGCTGTTTACGTGCTCAGCGATCCGAATGCTCTCAACGCTGACCGCTTGCCCAAAAATCGTGAGGGCGCGACTGGCCCCATAGGTACACCGCCAGATCGGATCAAGTGGCTACGGCTGGAGGCTCTCATACAGGGAGTAGAAGGGTTTAGGGAGGTCCTTCCCGCAATGGAGTGCGCGACGGTCATTGACGCCACAGTGAGCGGCGATGCCGCGAACGCACGCAACTATGGTGAATGAGGGCTGCTTTAGATTTTTGCGGTGTCTACTACCGAACTGTTGGCGCGCCCTGCGGTGGGTGGGTTTGAATCACCCCTCTAGGGGTGTTCGCCCAGCGGCGTGGGGGGCGGATAGTACTCGTCAAATAAGTGAAAGGGTTAGGACGCTGTAGCCACTTTTCGTACTCGTCGGTCGACGAGAATAGCTCGTTCTAGGAGCGCCAGATGAGTTCGTTCCCGTAAGGAGTCTAGGCAGTTCCCGCCGACATCTTCCGGTGTTACTTCCGATCGACAATTGCCAGAAACGTTAAGTAGGAGTTAGCAACTCCCGCTTCGTGTTCAGATGCCAAAGTAGAGGGACCGAAATGACCACAACTGAGAACACGGATGCAGAGCAGTCCGGCAGGCGCACGTCCCCACCAAGTTCCACAGCCGGCGCGAGGCAGGGTCGGCAGTTCGAGTCGGGTCCTGCACCTACTGCAAAGTTGAAGGACTTGAAGCCTATCCTTCGACCACATCGCACTGCGCTGCTAATCGCAATCTTCCTGTCAATTATTGCGACAGTACTCGGTGTGGCACAACCGCTCGTCGTTCAGCAGATGATCGATGCTGTGTCGGACGGCCTAGGCGTGGGAGATTGGGTCGTCCTATTGGTCGGTGTGACGCTGGCTGAAGCGGTCTTTCGAGGACTGCAATCGTACGCGTTGCAGCGGACAGGAGAATCCGTGATTCTTGGTGTGCGGCAGTCACTGATAGTGCGGATCCTGAATCTGCCGATTAGTGAGGTGGAGAAGCGGTCAAAGGGAGACCTGATGTCTCGCATGGGCGCGGATAGCAACCTCGTTCGAACTGTGGTGACTGGCGGTGTTTTCGAGTTGGTGTCCGCAGTTCTGATGTTCTCCGGGGCCGTGTTCCTTATGCTTGCTATCGACCCTTTGCTTTTTCTTATCACGTTCTCCGCAGTCGTAGTCGGTGGTGTGGGAGTCACCCTCGTCGGGCAGAAGATGCGGGCGACTAGCACCCGCACGCAGGAGCAGGTTGCTGCAATGACGACCTCAGTCGACCAAGCGCTGACCTCGCTCCGTCTGATTAAATCCGTCAGGGGCGAGAGTGAACAAGCCATGAAGGTAGGGCAGTCTGCCAGCCGCGCCTACGATGGCGGAGTGGCTATGGCTCGTCTCCAGGCTGCAGTTCAGCCACTCATGTCAATATCGATTCAAGGCGCGTTCGTTGTCGTACTGGCTATCGGCGGAATCAGGGTCGCTGCCGATCAGATGACCATCGGCGACCTTATGGCATTCATTCTGTATTTATTTCTTCTGGTAATGCCTGTCACGCAAGCGATGACTGCCTACACGCAGATTCAAAGCGGACTAGCGGCGTTTGACCGAATCTCCGAGATTCTGGTTCTTGATGGCGAAAGCTCGGACGACGGTGTTGTTCAAAAGCTCCCCGTCGATTCGCGGCGGCCCCATATTGAGTTTGATCGTGTCATTTTCTCCTACGACCATGAGAAGCCGCTGCTGGGTCCCCTAAGTTTCTCGGTAGACGAGGGATCTCGTGTAGCCATCGTCGGTCCGACGGGAGCAGGTAAGTCCACCATCTTGTCGCTGCTTGAGCGGTTCTACCGGGCCGATGAGGGAGGCATTTTCATCCGAGGCGTAGAGATCGGCGATCTGGAGATCGGGTCTTATCGCCGTTCCGTAGGCTACGTGGAGCAGAACGCGCCACCATTTTCAGGGACACTTCGCGAGAACCTCCTTTTAGGAAGGTCCGGTGAACAGGTGAACGACGAGCAACTTCTGGAAGCCCTTCGGGACGTCGGACTTGAGCATCTTGTCGAACGGGACGGCCTAGGTTTGGACACCAAGGTGGGGGATGGCGGTAGCGCCCTTTCCGGTGGGGAGCTTCAGCGTTTAGCGTGGGCTCGCGTACTGAGCGTGCGGAGCGATCTCCTTTTATTCGATGAGCCAACTTCGAGCGTCGATGCAAGAACGGAAAAAATGTTGACGGAATTACTGACTAGGCGGGCGAATTCTGTGACGCAGATAATTGTCGCGCACAGATTGTCGACGGTCATCTCTTCTGATGCCATCATAGTGCTGAATGAAGGAAGAATTTCCGGTATTGGAACCCATTCGGAGCTAATGATTTCGAATTCACTGTACTCGGAACTTGCGCGCAATCAACTACTGAGCTAAGAAGCGCCTTGTAAAGGGGGATTCCCCGCGCTTACGAAGAAGCCCGTTGGCGCTAGTGACCGGGGGCGAACGATCTGGGCACTTCGGGGCGGTGTCACCCGGTTGGGAACGGCCCGGCCTCCAAGGGGGGCGTGGTCGATGGTAGGACCGTCATAGCTCTAGTCGGCACGGCGAGTGGCTATGGGAGAGCTAATCTGCCACCACAAGAACGCGTCCGGGATGCGAAGCGAGGCTACGGCCTCGATCTTGCGGTACTCAGGTGGGATTTTGGCACAACGACCAACTCCCCGACGGAGCCGTCGGGGAGTTGGTCGTTGTGAGTTTCGATCTGGAGCCTGCCCGCTGAGGGCTATGCCACGCTTAGTCGGTGGAAGTCAACCTGTGAGCAGATCCGTTGAACCAAGAACGTCTGACGGTGTTGGTAAGGATGCGATCGTTCACTTCCGGCGAGTAGTTCTGGACTGTGAACGGCGGGCAACTGCACGGAGCCGCTGATCGTCGTTCTCCGTGTAGGCGGACAGCACGCTTTGAGCTGCGGGAGTGCCCAATTCATACAGAGCCATAGCAGCAGAGAGTCGAACATTGCCGGCGGTGTCCTGTAAGGCCAGAGTCAACGCGTCAGTGGCGCCCTCTGCTTCACTACCCATGAAGCAGAGGACTTCTGCCGCGTGGCCTCGAACGTCGGCCTCGCGGCTCGCCAGCGCCGTGACGAGGAATGGCACAGCCTTAGCGCCAAAGGACGCAAGGTCGCGAGTGAGGTCATTCTGACTGGTGCTGTCTCCGGTGCCTAGGTGGACTGCCAGGGCTGGAATCACCTTCGGGTCCGCGATTCGCGTCAGAGCCCATCGTGCTTTGGAGGACACACCCGGATCCTCGTCGGCCGTCAGCGCCAAGATGGCATCCGTGGTCGTTGGGCTAGCTATTTTACTGAGGACGTGAAGTGCTTGCACGCGAGTAGCTGTGTCCGACCCGGCGACAGCGTTTAGCAGGATGGGGATGGCTGCATCAGCGATGCGGGTGATAGCCCAGGAGAGTGTGTCGCGTACGAAGAAGTCCTGTTCGGTCCCTAGTCGCGTCACGAGTGCCTGCGCTGCAGCGGTGTTGGCCGACGTACCAAGGTCGAGCGCCGCGGCCTGGCGTATGTCCTTATCGGGATCCACGAGCCGTTGTAGGGCGTCATCCACGAGAGGGTCACCGGTGAGTTCGATAGAGGAGATTGCAGGTTCCATATATCCGATACTAGAAGTTGCCGTAGGGAGAGGGTCAAGCCGCTACCGTTACAGGATGCAGTACTCCATCAGTCAGGTCGCGAAGATGGCTGGGGTCTCAGCCCGTACTTTGCGGCACTACGACGAAGTAGGTTTGCTCACGCCGGCTGAAGTTTCTTCGAACGGTTACCGGTGGTACGGCCGGAATCAGCTGCGTCGGTTACAGCGCATCCTGCTGCTGCGTGAGCTTGACGTTCCACTTCTGCAGATCATTGCCATTCTCGCCGGCGACGACGATGAGGCATCCGCACTACGCCGCCACCTAACACTCGTCAACGCGGAACGTGACCGTCTCGATCAGGTTGCAGCCACCATCATTCGTACCGTGGATGATTTGGAGCGTAATGATCGTCTCCCTGATGAGGCTTTCTTCTGCGGGCTGGAAGAAAGACGAGCCAAGCTTACCGACACCCTTCAGAAGCGGTTCGGGGAGGCCGCCGCCACCAGTGTGGAAGCTGCGACAGTTCGCACTGCACGGTGG
>JAABUN010008800.1_pt1 | contig 10160 bp, 20 predicted proteins | sample 5559311 | NCBI WGS metagenome assembly JAABUN01 (sample SAMN10711877, study PRJNA513370) | rock metagenome | isolation source: Antarctica rocks | place: Antarctica: Victoria Land, Siegfried Peak sud
TCGGTTCTCACCGCGCGCCTTGACCGGCGTACGGCGAATCCCGCACAGGCACCCGACCCCGAGCCGCCGGCCGTGTCCAGCCGGCCCTGTCCACCCGGAGAGGAAGTGGCTCGGGGTCCGCCATGCCCGGAGCCCCATGCCCGGAGCCACCGAGCGCGCCGGAGGACGGTGGCGGGTGCGCGCCCGAGCTGCCTTCGAGACAGGGCGCTGCGGCTAGTGGGCTAGTCTCGACACATGCGTCTACACATCACCTTGGACGACGCGACGGTCGCCGCGCTGGACGCGCGCGTGGGGCCACGGCGCCGCAGCGCGTTCGTCACCGCTGCAGTCCGTCGCGCGCTCGAGGACGACGAGCGCTGGGCCGCCCTCGAGGCCAGCGTCGGCGCAGCGCAGGACGTCCCGCACGAGTGGGATGACGACCCGGCCGGGTGGGTACGCGCGCAGCGCGCCGAGCCCCGCCGGACCGGGTGAGCGCCGATGGGGTTGCTGCTGCTCGACACCACCGTCCTGATCGACGTGCTACGCGGGCGACCCGCTGCCGAGCGCCTGCTCGGGCTGCGTCGGGGGGGTGACGTGCCCGCGACCTCGGCGATCAACGTCGAGGAGATCGTGCGCGGGTTACGCGACTCGGAGCAGACCACCGCGGACCGGCTGTTCAGCGGGCTACAGGTCTTACCGCTCGGGCGGTACGAAGCCGAGCTCGCCGGCGGCTGGCGGCGCCAGTTCGCCGCCGCGGGGGTGACCCTCCATCAGGCCGACTGCCTGATCGCCGCGACGGCGGTGCAAGCTGGGGCCCGTCTGGTGACGGGCAACCCGAAGGACTTCCCGATGTCAGGTCTGCTCGCGGAGCACTGGCCGGTGGGGGCGTAGGACCCGCCGGCCCCGCTCCTACCGGAGGCTGGCCTGCATGTGCACGAGCTGGAGGAGCCGAGTCACGGCGGTGTCAGGCCTGTCGTCGACGAGGGTCGTGAGCTCCGTCCATCCCGGGACGGTGGCCTTGATGACGCGGACGACCTCGTAGTCCTCGACCTCCGTCGCCTGAACGGGGGCCAGCACGTGGATGAGCTTCCGCAACCAGAGCAGGGACGGCGGGTTGCGCAGGACAGCCGCGATGGCGTCGGCCTCCTCGGCGCACGCCGGACAATGCGTGCAGCGCCGCCGGGGATCCTGGGATGCACCCGTCGCCAGCCCTCGCTGCGCGGGGATCCGAGATTGGTCGAACGTCATGAGCCCTCCGGTGACGCGGATGCGCGTCGTCACCAGCGACGATGCCGGTGTTCGCCGCAGATGTCACTGGTCCGAATGGACTATTCCGCTCGTCCTGACATGCACCGGTGAGGGCAACCGGCGTGGGCTGGCGCAGAGAGGCGCGACCTGTCGACCACGACCTGCCTCTGGTCAGCCTGGACCGGCGCGCCCTCGACAGCTACCGCGAGCTCGGAGTAAGGGTCGGATGCTCTGATCAGCGGGCGGTAGCGCGGCTCCCGGTGCGCGCGCCTGACCGTTGGTTCACCCGCACGATCGTGCGGTTAATGTAGGGACAAGTCCAGCGCGGAGGTCTACCCTCGCTTGACCAGCACGATCGTGCCGATGTGGAGAGTGGCTTGGTGTCCTTCCGTGCGGCCGATGTCGGACGCGTGGTGCGAGCGCGCCGTCGCCGGCTCGGCCTGCGGCAGGAGGAGCTGGCCGACCTGGCCGGCTGCTCCGACCGCTTCGTCCAGGCGCTCGAGAGCGGAAAGCCCACGGTCCGCCTCGACAAGGTGCTCGACGTCCTGTCGGTGCTCGGCCTCGAGCTCCAGATCGTCGTGCGGGCGAGCCCGTGATCGCAGACCTGCAGGAGCTCAAGGCCGTCGGCGTCGCCGACGTGTGGAAAGCCGGCCGTCGAGCCGCGCAGCTGCGTCGTACACCCGACGGGACTGCGTTGCGTTACGACGACGACTACGCCGGTCCGGCGCTGTTCTTCAGCCTCCCCGTACAACCGGGGGATCGGGTCTTCCCCGGAGGAGCCGTCCCGCCCGCACTGGCGGGGCTGTTGCCTGAGGGACGGCGCCTGACCGCCCTGCGCCGAGCCGTGAAGACCTCCCCGGACGACGAGCTCACGCTGCTGCTCGCGGTCGGCGAGGATGCCGTCGGCAACGTACAGGTGGTACCGGAAGGGCACGTTCCCGGTGCGGTCACCCCCGCGTTGTCGGTGACCTCCTTCGCCGAGGCCCGTTTCGCCGAGCTGTTCGCGTCCGAGGGCGTCGAGGTCGACCGCACCGGCCTGCCGGGAGTGCAGGACAAGGTGAGCGCGGCGATGCTCAGCCTGCCCGTCGCCCGCCGCTGCGAGCGCTACCTGCTCAAGCTCAGCCCACCGGAGTACCCGCTGCTCGTCGAGGACGAGGCCTTCTGTCTGCGGGCCGCACGGATGGCAGGCATCTCGACGCCGCCGACCGCCGTCGTCTCCGATGCCGACGGCCGCTCAGGACTGCTGGTGACGCGCTTCGACCGGACCCCGGACGGACCGCTCGCCTTCGAGGACACCCTGCAGGTGCTCGGTCGCTGGCCGTCCGACAAGTACCTGCTCACCAGCGAACAGGTCTGCGCCGCGTTGATGCAGGTCTGCTCCGCACCGGTGGTCGCCGCCCGCGAGCTGCTGCGGCGCCACGTCTTCGCCTACCTGAGCGGCAACGGCGACGCCCACGCGCGCAACTGGGGCGTGCTCCAGGACAGCGACGGCGAGTGGCGGATCAGTCCCGCCTTCGACCTGCCGTCCTCGCTGCCGTACGGCGACACCACCATGGCCACCAGCCTCGGCGGCCGCCGCAGGGAGGACATCACCCGGGCGGTCTTCCTGGCCTTCGGTGCCTCGCTGGGGCTGCCCGAGCGCGCCGTCGTCAAGGCCCTCGACCAGCAGTGCGCCGCAGTCGAGGCCTGGCTGCCCGGGCTGGACGAGCTTCCGTTCCGGCGCCAGGTCCTGGACCGGTGGCGCCGGTCGGTGCGCTACCGGCAGCGCATGCTCAGCTCGCCCGCGTGACCGACCTCGGCCCCGTCGTACAGCGCCACGCTGACGGTCCCGACCACGTTGGGTCAGCAGTCCACGGCCAAGCGAAGCGCGGCGCAGGCTGCTGCCATGCGCTCCGCCGACAACGTCGTGATGCGCTCGGTGAACAGTGTGCGACGCACCGGTCGGAGGTTGTCGAAACTGGCAGCGCACGGGTGGGGAACGCCGTCGTCGACGTCGAGTGCCAGCTCGGTGGGGATGCGACGCACGGTCCTGGTCAGTGGCGCCACGAGCACCCAACGGAGCACCGGAATCGCGGCATCACGCGTCACCACCAGCCCCGGCCGACGTCCCAGCTCGGGATCCTCGATCCACCAGATCTCGCCTCGGGCGGGGTTGCTCACCAGGGCTCCTCGGCGATCAGCTCCCGCCCGGAGACCTCGGCCCAGCGCTCCTCGTCCGCACCGGGCGGCAGACGGCGGTATCCGGTCACGATCTCCCGGTCGACCCGCCGACGTTCCTCGCGAGCGAGTAGCTCGGCGATCGCTTCTCGCATGTGCCCGCGATCGGCTGGACAAGCTGCCGCCCGACGTCGTGGGCATCACCGCTCGCGACATCTTCGCCCTGGACCCGGTCCGACGCGTGGCAGCTCCTCCGGGTAGATCCGTGCCCACCAGGTCACCGAGCGCAGGCTGGCAAGGCTATGACCTGCGTGGCACGAACACCGGCAGGTGCGGTACGACGTCCGCTGCCGCCCCCACGATCGCGATGGCGGCGGGCAGGTCGGCCCGCACATCCTCCGGGCTTATTGTGCCCTCGGAGGCCAGGTAGTCGCCTTGGGCGCGCTGACGCCGCAGCCGCCGGTACGGGCGCAACACGGCGCCCAGCGGCGACGTGAGTTGCGCCTCTGCAGCCTGGATCACGGCTTCGTGGCCTCCTTCGCGCGTCGGGCGAAGTCCTTGCTGCCGCAGCACCGCGGTCAACGCCTTGCGGGCCGCGGCGTACAGCGCGTCGTAGGCGATCTCCGGATCCGCGTCAGCTTCCCGCTCGGCCGTAGCAAGGTGCCGGCGGGCCCGTTCGATCAGGTAGCGCGCCTCGTCCGGGTCGGCGGGGACCTGCTCCACGTGCTTGCGGAGGAGAAGCTGCTCGACCGTGTCACGTCCCTTCTCCCACGTCATCTGGCGACTCCCTGCCGACGACGGCCACGACGGGCCGGCGTTTGACCTCCCGCAGGAACGGCTCGTCCGCGACCGACCAGCGCTGCGGCGGCACGATGGTCGTGTTCACGGGACGGCCAAGTCTGGCCTGCGATCGCTCCGCAGCGTCGTAGACGTCGTCACGATCCGGCTGCCCGACCACAAGGACGTCGACATCGCCCGGCACCGCACCCTGCTCCCCGTCGTACCGCGCAGCCCACGAGCCGAAGATCACCACCTCGGACACTCCGCTGAGGTCTGCGAACTCTTCGGCAATGATCTGCCGTGGCCCGAAGGCGATCATGACGAGCTCACGCAGCGGGGTGAGCGCCGGGTTGCCGTCGTTGCCCGTGACGAGACGAGCACGGCCGACGCGGCTCGTCCTGAACAACCCGGCCCTTTCCAGCCGATCGACTTCGCGCTGCACGGTCGAGACCGGCGCGCCGATCTCGCGGGCCAGGCCGGATACGGTGAATCTGCCCGGGTCCAGCAGGACCCGAGCGAGCAGATCGCCTTGCAGCTGACTGCGGAAGATGGCCAACAGAGGGGGGGCCGAGGTTCTCATTCTCCTGTCATTATCTCTCTGGATACGGGAAGGTCAACACGGCTACTCCCTGCGCCGCCCGACGCGTCCTACCTGTCCTGGCGGGTACGCAAGATGGGCTTCACCTTCCGCTCGTCGAGCTCGCCCAGGAGATCAACGCGCAGATGCCGAGCTACGTCGTCACCCGGCTGACCGACCTGCTGTGAGAGCGGCGTCCACCAGGGCCTCGCGACGGAGCAACACCGGCCCTGCTCAGTCCGCTGACGACGCCCGCACCGCGGCCGGATCTGGATCGCGGCGTGCGCCCAGCAGCCCGGCCAGCGCCGCGGCGGTCTCCCCCCGCCCGCCCTGCGCGACGGCCACGCCCTCGGCAGCCAGCAGGTCCTGGGCGGCCCACACGTCCAGGCGCAGCGTCCGGGCCAGCTCCCGCAGCGTCAACCGGCCTTCCTGATAGGCCTGCAACGCCTCCCGCTTGCTCAGATCCCGCAGCGCCTGGTCGACCAGCTGCCGGATAGCCGTGGACCGGTCCTCCAACCGGGCCGCCGCGAAGGCGTCGATCCGGGCCAGCAGATCCGCATCGAGCGTGGCGTTGATCCGCACCGTCCGACTCATCGCAGCTCCTCCAGGTAGTCCTCGGCCAACTCCGCCGTGATGCGCCGAGCGTCCCGCAGCGCCGCGACCGCCGCCACCCCCTCAGCCCGGCTGATCCCGCCGACTCGGACGGCCAAGATCACCAGATCGGCCGTACGGAGCCACGCGACGCCCAGATTGCGGGCCCGCCGGCCGAGCGCCAGATCGTTCGTGACCAGCACGCCGATGTCCTTCGCCGACTGCAAGACAGCCGCGTCGGCTGTCGCCGCATCGGTTGTCGCCGTCACGGGCGGCTCGCTGGAGTCAACGGCCGGTGGCTGACAGTTACGGTCCCAGCGCGCCGATGGGCACGACCGAGACGCCATCGGGTCGGCGGAAGGCGGAGGATCCGGTTGCGGTGATGACAGCCTTGAAGGAGGCCTCGCCGCACTTCGTCAGATCCAAGCCCTGCATGAATTTCTCCAGCGAGCCGGCTGCGGCGTCCACCGACGCGGTGCCGAGCTTGACCTCGACCGCTGCCCACCGGCCGTCGTCGGCCTGCAGGATGACGTCGACTTCATGCTGGTTGCTGTCTCGGTAGTGAAGGACGCGGCCCCCGAGGCGCTGCAGGTAGACCCGCAGATCGCGCACCACAAGGCTTTCGAACAGCAAGCCGGTGTAGTTGAGGTCGCCGAGCAGCTGGCGCGGATTGGCGTTGAGAGCGGCAACAGCCAGACTCGGGTCGGCGAAGTGCCGTTTGGGTGCCTGCCGGAGCCTGGCCTTGGAGCGCAGTTCTGCCGACCACGACGGGGCATTCTCGACGATCATGAGGCGCTCGAGGGCGTCGAGGTAGGCCGTCACGGTCTCACGGTCGAGGGGCTGCCCTTCGTCTCCCGCGTCGGCGGCGATGCCGGCGAACTTGGCCTCGGTCGCGATGTTTCGGGCCAGCGATCGCAGAACCCGATCGACCCGGACAGGATCGCGGCGGATGCCGCCGACGCGCTGGATGTCGGTGCGTGCGATCTCGGACAGGTAGGCGCGCATGAGGCGCTGGGCGACGTCCGGCGTCATGCTGGTCACGGTCGGGAAGCCGCCGATGCAGATCCGGTCGACGATGTCCGGCAGCGTCGAAAGCGAGGGCTGCGCCACACGAGGTGCCGTCCCGTCGAACAACGCCGCGAGGGACATCTCGCCGCTGCTGTGCCCGCTCTCGTACAGCGACATCGGTCGGACCCTCAGCCGGGCAATGCGCCCAGCCCCGGTGTGACGGGCGTCGTCATCAGCGCGTACGGCGGAGCCGGTGAGGATGAACTGTCCCGGGTCGCCCCGAGCGTCAACTTCGCGACAAACCTGGTTCCAGAGCCGCGGTTCGATCTGCCACTCGTCGAGCAGGCGGGGGACAGCACCCGGCAGAAGCAAGACCGGGTCCACTGCGGCGAGCTGTCGCGCATTGAGGTCTACGTCCAGTATCGACGACGCGAGGCACGTAGACCATGATCATTCCTAACGCACAGCTACGCCAGCGAACCCGCACTTAGCGGCTTGTTCAGCCCGCTGTTTGCAGGGAGCCCAACCCGCAGTTGGTGCGACCGCGGCCGACCTTCGCTGGCGAAAGCCTTCTCGGCGGGCACCAGCCGTCCAGCGGCGATCAGTCGCTCCCGGACCGTGCCCGGCACCGGCGTGAGCAGCGCTGCCGGCTGACCGTGGTTGGTGATGACCATGCTCTCGACGGCGGCGACGGACCGGAGAACCTCCCCCGAAGATCCGATTCCGCAGACCTCGGAGGCCGCCCGCACCGAACCGTTCGGCTTCATGGCCTTCTATCCGGGCCCCGGCGTGGGTGGGCACTGCATCCCGGTCGACCCTGTCGCCGATTGTCGGGGGTCGCCCGTGAGGTGGTGCTGCTGACCGACCACGACGTCTTCGACGCCGGCCTGCTGCGTAAGGCCGGCGTTCCCGTCCTTCAAACCCGGCACACGTCCTTCCACCCGGGGCAGGCGTGTCATCGCGGTGACCCGGCGACGCCCTCCTCCTCGTCAGCGAGTACGGCCGTCCTCGACGCCGAGCAGGAACTCCCCGGTCCGTGCAGCTCGGCCCGGTCTCGCCTGGGCGATGGCCAGGACGACCGGATCGACGGCCGTACCGCGAGCCTTCGCCCGCTTGAGCAGGAGCCGCGCTGCAGCGACCTGGACCGGTGTCACGTTCAGGCTCTCAGCCATCGACTCTCCCCTGCTTCGCACCACGGCGGCGAACCCCTGCGCGAACGGATCTGGTGCGGAACGACCTCGTCTTACTGGTCAGCACGGTACGCCTCGATGTCGACCGGCAACAGCGTCGCAAGGGCGCCATCGATGAAGGCTTGGTCCTCTGCTTGCAACCAGGGCGACGTAGTGAGCGCGTCGAGCGCGGCCACACCCAGTCGGGCTCTCGACGGCTCACCGGACACTGCGAGCTCGGCGGCCCAGCGCAGCGTGCGCATAGTCTCCTCGCGCTTCGCACGGCGATCGAGTTGCTCAGCGGTTCGCCGGGAAAAGCGGTGGCCCAGCAACGCCGCCAAGAAGGCGGCGGCGGGCGAGCCGAAGCTGACCGCGTATACGGCCCAACGTGGCAGCGAGGTCACGCGGTGAAGGTACGACTGCGGAACGTGCCCATTCGGTCAGCGCGCGGATCTGTGGACAGTGACCTTCCACCGGTGAGCGTGTGAGCAGAGCGGACGCGGGGCGGACGCGGGGCGGACGCGGGGCGGGTGCGGGGACGACGTCGCGCAGGAGATCAACGCGCAGATGCCCTCGTACGTCGTCACCCGGCTGGCCGACCTGCTCAACGACGCCGGCCTGGCCCTGTCCCGATCCCAGGGCGCTGTGCTTGGGCGCGACGTACGAGCCCGGCGTGGCTGATTGCCGGGAGTCACCGGCGGTCGAGGTGATGCGCCAGCTTCGCCGCAAGGGCACGTGGCCGCCCTGACCTCAGCGCACTTGCCGGACCGTTTCGCTGCTGCCCCACGCGCGGTCGGCCGTGCACGCCACCGCGTCCAACCGCTCCGTCGTCGCCAGGCACAGCCGGTCGGCCAGCGAGAGCGGACCGGACCGCGTCCACAGCCGCGCGGCGCGCTCGGCGTCGGCAGCCGTCACCGGCTCGACATCGAGGTCGTAGGTCAGCAGCAGTCCGCGAGCCAGCGGCCAGCTGCCGCCCGCGGCTGACACCTTCTGCGCGACCTCTGCCCAGTTCACGGCGCTGACCCGTCCGCCTCGGCGCAGCAGCTCCTCCGCCGCCTCGGCTCCGGGCTCGCCCTGCAGGAAGACGAGCAGCGCCGACGCGTCGAACAGCAGCCTCACTCCTGCGCCGCAGCGGCCCGCCGCTCGTCGAGCAGCTGCTCGACCAAGCTGTCCCCGGCCAGCTGCGCACGGACCAGGCGCTGGGCCTGCTCCCGCGTCGTGAGCACCACGCCGTCCGGCGTCTCGACCAGCAGCAGTGCGCTCCCGGGCTCCAGACCCAGCCGCGCGCGAAGCTCCAGGGGCACCACTAGCCGCCCGCGGTCGCCCATCGTGACGGCATACGTCCCACTCACGACATCACGATACCACCGGCCTCAGTCCTGCTCGAGCGCTTCATCCTTCTCGTACGACGACGTGACCTGGACGGTCTCCGCGTCCGGCGCGTAGGTCGGGTCGAGCCGCGCCTCCACCGCGCGCCGTCGCGCGAGTTGCGGCAGCAGGCGAGCAGCGATCAGGTCCTCAGAGCACGACCAGGGCATCCGCTGTCGCGGCCGGTACGGCGGACAGCGGCAGACCGCGGTCGAAGGTGACGAAGCGCCCGCCGTGCGCAACGGCCAGCGCCAAGAGGTAGGCGTTCGTCAGCTGCCGGGGCCCGTGCACCCGGGACCGGTCCAGCCGTCGTCGAGGTCGCTGTCGAACCAGGACCAGGCGGTCGAGTGCTCGACGTGGTCGCTGTCCAGCAGCGCCAGGAGCACGTTGACGTCCAGCAGCGCCCGACTCATTCGCCTTCCTCGTCGATCAGTCGGTCGATGTGCGCGTTGGTCACCGGCGCGCCGCGAGGTGGCAGCGGATGGAAGCCGTGCCGAGTGGCAGTGGCGGCCGCACCTGCCGGCTCGGAGGCGTTGCGCGCGGCGCAGCTGCCGGGTCTGCTGGGCGAGTTGGCGCTGCGCGCCCGCGTTACCTCGGTGAAGGCCTCCTCGGCACTCGAAGGGGTCGTGGTGCCCGACGAGCGTCGTGCCGACCGCATCATCGCGAGCCGTGAGGTGCGGCTGCGTACGCGCAGCGAGCAGGAGCTGGCTGGGTACCGCGACGCGCTGGACTACGTGTGGCAGGAGGACTGGCAGCCCATCAACGTCGGTCTGGTCCTGCACCTGCACCGGCTGCTGTTCGGGCACACTGCTGCGGCAGCGGCCGCCGGTGTCCTGAAGTCGGAGGACAACCTGGTCGTCGACAAGCACGCGGACGGCTCGCGGACGGTCCGCTTCACGCCAGTGCCTGCGTCTCAGACGCCGTACTTCATGGACGAGCTGATCGACAGGTACGCCGAGCAGGTGCGCCGGGATGCGCAGCACCCCGTCCTGCTCGTGGGCCTGGCGATCCTCGACCTGCTCGTCATCCATCCCTTCGAGGACGGCAACGGTTGGAGTACTTCGTCGAGCAGCTGGCCCGGGCCTACGCGCTGTTCGAGGAGCGGGCGGCGTCCGCCCGGAGCGGGGGGAGATGCCCAACAAGATCTGCTTGCCGCCTAGGAGACTCCTGAATTATGCGCGTCGGTGCGCCTGTGGGCGGCTCGGGTTCGGGACGATCTTGGGGTGCAGGGACATAGCGAGGATCAGCGTGATCTGCTCGATGTGGAGTCGGTGGCCGGACAT
>JAABUN010008801.1_pt1 | contig 10158 bp, 8 predicted proteins | sample 5559311 | NCBI WGS metagenome assembly JAABUN01 (sample SAMN10711877, study PRJNA513370) | rock metagenome | isolation source: Antarctica rocks | place: Antarctica: Victoria Land, Siegfried Peak sud
ACCAGCGAAGCCGGCGAGACCGACGACGTGGTCCCACAGTTCAACGGCGTCCTGCTCCTGCGGCAGTCGGCTGATCACCGGGCCGAAGAAGGCCACGCCAGCCGGTGGCTCGAAGTGGATGATCGGGGTGCCGACGTCTTTGCCGGTGAGACCGAGCGCCTCCTGTGTCTCGGCACCGATCTCGGCATCCCACGAGTCGTCGTCCAGTGCGCCCGTCAGTGCGACCGGCAGACCCAGCCGCACCAGGATCGGCTCCACGAATCCGGCGCTGCCACGGCGCTCGGCCGCGGCTGAGTCCTCGCCTTGAGCCGGAGGCGAGTCGAAGATGCTCGCGCCGAGTGCGGCATACAGCTCCCCCACCGCCTCCCGACCCTGCTCCTGGCGGGTCCGAGCCGCTACCCGCAGCAACCGGAGACCCGCCGTGTGACCGGCTTCGTACTCCGGGGGGAAGTGGCTGTCGTAGTCCACCTCGGCGTTGATCAGCCGCAGTGAGATGAAGCGCCAGTCCACGGTGTAGTCCCGCTGTGCCTGCACCATGCGGATCCACTTGCTGGTCATCCAGGCGAAGGGACAGACCGGGTCGAAGTAGAAGTTGATGTCGGCATCGCGCATGGTTGCAGGTTACCGGCTTTCGCGAACAGGGACTTTGAGCCCTGCCCCCTGGACTGCCTGGACCGATGAAGAGGGATGGACACTGAACAGACACCCGAGACGGTGACCACCCGCCGGTTTGCATCGCGCCGGGCCGGCTCAGCCCAGCGCCGCGTCCGTGGAGCTGACCGCGAAGGCGCGGCACCAGATAGACGAACAGGTCCGGACCGTTGCCCGTCTCGAACTCGGTCAGCATGAGCACGGTCGACCCGTCGTCGGAGTCCATAACGGCCCATCCTGTAGCTGTTCATGACCTCGTGTACCACCCGATGGGCCTCTTGCTACCTAACAGTGGTGCTGTTAGATTTATCACTATGACGGTGATGTCACGCCTCGAGAGCCTGCAATGGTAACGGCAGGAGACTCATCAACTAAGTCCTTACGGCAACCGGCCGGACAGGTCTGGGTCGGGATCGACGTGGGCACCCAAGGCGTCCGGGCCATAGCTGTCGACGACGCCGGCGAGGTGCGCGGCACAGGTAAGGCTGCGTTGGGCAGGGATCTGCGCGTCGGTGTGAGGCACGAGCAAGACCCGAAGGATTGGTGGACCGCGCTGTGTGAGGCAACTCACGCTCTCGTTGTCTCGATTGACGGCATGCCAATTTCGGGGCTGGCAATCGATTCCACATCTGGGACCTTGGCCGTGCAGGCCGTCGACGGCTCGGCCCGCGGACCCGCCCTGATGTATGACGACAGGCGAGCCGAGGCGCAGACGGCTCGGGTGCAGGAGTTGGGCGCTGAGCTGTGGGGCTCTCTCGGCTACCGCATGCAGCCGTCCTGGGCGTTGCCCCGATTGGTTTGGCTGGTTGAGCACGGTTGCGTCGGACCTGCTGACCAAGTTGTCCACCAAGGTGACTACTTGGCTCGCCTCTTGGTCGGGGAGCCGGTGTCCACGGACACCAACAGTGCTCTCAAGACCGGCTACGACCTGCTGAGAGACGGCTGGCCGCACGACATACTGGACCAGCTCGGCATACCGGCCGGGACGCTTCCCAAAGTGGTGACCCCGGGCACGACTTTGGGGACGGTGTGCGTCGAGGCGGCCGAGCAAACCGGGATACCCGCCGGCACGCCGTTGAGTGCGGGCACCACGGACGGGTGTGCAGCGCAGATCTCAACCGGTGCCCTGTCGCCTGGTCAGTGGACGACAGCGCTGGGGACCACCCTGGTGGTCAAGGGCGCCACGGAGCAGCTCCTCGTTGACCCTGACGGATCGGTCTACTGCCACCGTAACCCGGACGGCGGGTGGCTCCCCGGTGGCGCGTCCAGCTCCGGTGCAGGGGTCGTCGCGCAACTGTTGCAGGGCCGGGACCTCGACGATCTGAGCGAGCGCTTGCCCACCTTCCCCGTTCCTGGCTTTGGCTACCCCCTGGTCGGACAAGGCGGCGAACGATTCCCCTTCAGCTCATCCAAGGCCCACCAGGTGTTCCCGAGTGCGGATGACGACGCCCAGCTGCTGGCCACGATCATGCAGTCTGTCGCGTTTGTCGAGAGGCTCGCTTACCAGGTGCTGAATGGGCTGGGTGCCGATACGTCAGGGACGGTCGCCTTCTCCGGAGGCGGCACCGCGAATGGGCGCTGGAACCAGTTGCGCTGCGACGTCCTGGGCCGCGTCGTGGAGTTGCCCCGCTCTAGTCAGGCGGCACTGGGAGCAGCGGTGCTTGCTGCTGCCGAACCCCGAAGAGTCGCCCAGACGGCGCACCGGATGGTGAAGATCGACCGGAGACTGACACCCACCCAGGACACCTCACTGCGCGCGGGACTGGACGAGGCGTATGCCGAATTCGTCGCCGGGCTGGTACAGCGCGGTTGGGTGGACCCGTCCCGCGTCGGTCGACCCGCTTCGATCGAGGCGTCAGGAGATGAGCCGAGATGAGTCCGACCACGATCGTGCTGTCGCGACACGGACAGACCGTCTGGCACCAGTCCAATCGCTATGCCGGCGTCAGCGACGTCGACATGACCGATCAGGGCCGGACCCAGGCGGACGCTCTCGCCTCCTGGGCTCGGCACGAAAGACCTGACGTCGTGGTCAGCTCGCCGGTGCGGCGAGCCATGGAGACGGCGCGCCCCGCAGCGGAGGCCATCGGCGGACAGATTCACGTTGAGCCGGAGCTGAAGGAGATGTCGTTCGGGGTGGCCGAGGGCCGCACCATGGCCGAGCTGAGGGAGACCGACCCGGGCATGACGGCCCGGTTCGTCGCTGACCCGGTCAACCATCATTTTCCGGCCGGCGAGAACCCCGGCGAGGTAGCTGCCCGAGGTGCAGCGACACTTGTTCGACTTGCGGGCGACTACCCCGCCAAGACCGTCCTTGTCGTGGCCCACAACACGCTCCTGCGACTGACCCTGTGCCAGTTGCTCGGCATCAACATCAGCCGCTACCGCATCGTCTTCCCACGCCTGGACAACGGGACCCTCACTCATATCTCGATCAATGGGCAGGGCGATCCCGTGACCTCGCTGCTCTCCTTCAATGTCCCGCTGCCCCCCGCGCAGCCGACCCAATTGCACTGAACGCTCTGCCCCCACCTCAACCCATCAAGGAGATTGCAATGAAGCACTTCCTAAACTCTCGAGGCGTGTTCGCCGTCGCCCTCGCAGGCTCCCTGGCGCTGGCTGCCTGTGGCGGCGACTCTGGTTCCGACGAGGGTGCACAATCCGGTGGCGCTGGAGGCGAGTCCTACCAGATCGCCTTTCTCATGCCTGACCTGGCCTCTACCCGCTACGAACAGCAGGACAAGCCCCTTTTCGAGGCCCGTATGAAGGAGCTGTGCCCCGACTGCGAGGTGATCTACGCCAACGCCGATGCCGACGCCGCGCAACAGCAGCAGCAAGCCGACTCAGCCCTCTCCCAAGGGGCCGACGTCCTGGTTATCGACCCGGTCGACTCGGCGGCGGCCGCCACGACCGTGCAGACCGCACAAGCTGAGGGCATCCCCGTCATCTCCTACGACCGTCCCATCCCGGACACCCCCGCCGACTACTACGTGTCCTTCGATAACGAGGCGATTGGCGCATCGATCGCCCAGTCTCTGATCGACCACCTCGACGAGACTGGAGCCGAAGGAGGAATCCTCCAGGTCAACGGCTCCCCCACCGACGCTGCGGCCGGCCTGATCAAGGACGGTGTAAGTGGTGTCGTGGACAAAAGTGACTACGAGGTTCTCGCGGAGTTCGACACCCCGGGATGGCAGCCTCCAGAGGCTCAGCAGTGGGTCGGTAGCCAGATCAACCTCTACCGAGACCAGATCGTCGGGGTCGTCGCGGCCAACGACGGCACCGGCGGTGCGAGCATCGCCGCGCTCCGGTCGGCCGGGGTCGACCCGGTGCCTCCGGTCACGGGCAACGACGCCGAGCTGGCGGCCATCCAGCGCATCGTGGCCGGCGACCAGTTCAACACCATCTCCAAGCCGATCAGCATCGTCGCCGGCGCCGCCGCCGAGAAGGCCTACGCCTTCGCCTCCGGAGACGCGCCCGAGGGTGAGACCACCCTCTTCGACACTCCGTCCTCACTTTTCGAGCCCACTGTCGTCACGCAGGACAACCTGGTCGAGGTGATTATTGACGGCGACGTCTACACCGCAGAAGAGGTCTGCACCGCCGACTTCGCCGACGCCTGCTCCGAGCTAGGCATCCAGTGACCGCCCCGCCGATCCGAAAGGAGACGACATGACGGTCACCAGTCCCGAGACGTCGACGCAAACGCGACGAGGCGAGCCGATCCTGTCAATGAACGGGGTATCCAAGCACTTCGGCGCCGTCGCCGCCCTGACTGACATCGACCTCACTGTCCACCGACACGAGGTGGTCGCCCTGGTCGGCGACAATGGCGCAGGCAAGTCGACACTGGTCAAGGTCCTCGCGGGCGTCCACACGCCCACCAAAGGACAGATCACCTTCGACGGCCGCGAAGTGTCCTTGCCGACACCTGCTGCCTCGATGCATTTGGGCATCGCCACAGTGTTCCAGGACCTGGCACTCTGCGAGAACCTTAGCGTGGTGGACAACCTCTTCCTCGGCCGAGAACTTCGGCCGTGGAGGGTCGACTCGGTCACCATGGAAACCCGCTCCTGGACGCTGCTGCGCGAGCTCTCGGCCAAGATCCCCACGGTCCGCATTCCCGTGGCTTCCTTGTCCGGCGGGCAGCGCCAAACAGTAGCCATCGCCCGCTCGCTGTTGGGTGCACCCAAGATGATCATTCTCGACGAACCGACCGCCGCCTTGGGGGTGGCCCAGACGGCAGAGGTGCTACACCTCATCGGCCGCCTCCGTGAACGTGGTCTCGGAGTACTCATGATCAGCCACAACATGTCCGACGTCCTCAAAGTGGCCGACCGGGTAGCGGTGCTCCGGCTCGGCCGCAACGGCGGCGAGTTCCGCACCGAAGAGACCACGCAGGACGAGATCGTGAGCGCCATCACGGGCTCCAGCGAACGTCTGCGTGGCGATGACAGGGATGTGACGACATGAGCACGACGCAGAGCCCCGTTGCCAAAAGCTCCGACCAACAGGACGAACGGCTGGCCGATCGCTCGGGCTTCGGCGGCGCGGTCGCCTCCGTGTTGGACCGAGTGCGCGCCGGAGACCTCGGAGTGCTGCCAGTGATCTTGGGTTTAATCGTCATCTGGACGGTGATGCAGGTGCTGAACCCGGTCTTCCTCTCTCCGCGCAACCTGGTCAACCTGACCATGGAGAGCGTGCCGGTGGGGATGATTGCCCTCGGCATCGTCTGCGTGCTCTTGGTCGGCCAAATCGACCTATCCGTGGGATCGGTCAGCGGGTTGTCCGCGGCGATCGTGGCGGTGCTGTTCGTCAATCAGGGTCTGCCCGTCGCTGTGGCCGTGGCCGTGGCCGTGCTCACGGGTGCGGCCATCGGGCTGCTCTACAGCTTCTTCTTCCTCCGCTTCGGGGTGCCCAGCTTCGTCATCAGCCTCTCGGGGCTTTTGGCCTTCCTCGGCATTCAGCTGTACGTCCTCGGACCACAGGGATCGATCAACATCGCGTTCAGCTCTGCGCTGGTGCAGTTCGCCCAACAGTCCTTCGTGCCCCCGTGGCTGTCCTACGTCTTAGCAGTGCTGACCGGGGTGGCTTTGCTCCTCATTGGGTTGGGACAGAGACGCGCCCGCACCGTTGCCGACCTCTCGGCACCGCCGCTGACCCTGATCATCGTCCGCGCTGTGCTGCTGACCTCCCTGTTCCTCTTCGCCATGGTCTACCTCAACCAGGGACGCGGACTGGGCTGGATGGTCGTCCTGTTCGCGGGGCTGGTGCTGGTGCTGCACTACCTGCTGACCCGGACGACCTGGGGGCACTGGATGTATGCCGTGGGCGGCAACGCCGAGGCTGCCCGGCGAACAGGGGTCAAGGTCAACGCCATCTACGTCTCGGCGTTCGTCCTGTGCTCTTCATTCGCTGCTCTGGGTGGAGTGCTGGCCGCCTCCCGCTTGGCAGCGGCTAACCAGTCCACCGGCGGTGGTGATGTCAACCTCAACGCGATCGCCGCGGCGGTCATCGGCGGCACCAGCCTGTTCGGTGGTAGAGGCACGGCGTTCGCAGCCCTGCTCGGCATCATCGTCATTCAGTCGATCTCCAGCGGTCTGGCCCTGCTCAGCCTGGATTCAGCTTTTCGCTTCGCCATCACTGGGGCGGTGCTTCTGCTCGCCGTCACCATCGACTCGGTGGCCCGCCGTTCCCGAGCCTCACACGGTCGTGGATAAGAGCGCTGCGGGTGCTGACGGTCACCGCCTCACCTGACCCGACCACAAGCGGCCCTGAGTGCGAATCGCACCCAGGGCCGCTTACTGCGCAAGAACCTGCTAAAGACCCCAGCCTCAGCTAAGGTGCACTCCTCTATGTCGAGCACCCTGGAAGCGCTCCCAAGTGCGGCCGAGCCGGGCTAGATCCTCCTCCTGCGGCTCGAAGGTACGCGCGGGCCTGACGACGCGTTGCACGGCCTGCTCGAGGTCCGGCTCGAGACCCAGCGACGTCAGCCCGAATAGGACTGCGCCCAGTGCCCCGGTCTGCTCGTCAGCCGTGCGCTCCACAGGCACCTGCAACGCGTCGGACAACAGCTGAGACCAGAAGTCGCTTCGTGATCCACCACCAGCGACCCTTAGCCGGTCGACCTGTTGGCCGGAGGCTTCCAGGCAATCGCGCACGGCCATCGTCAACCCCTCCAGTACGGCACGGGCAAGGTCCGCCGGAGTATGGGTGAAGTCAAGTCCGATCATCGCCCCCCGTGCCCGGGGGTCCCGGAAGGGCGCCCGCTCTCCTGCGGGCGACATGTAGGGAAGCAACAAAGGCGTTTGCCCTACGGTTGAACCCGCCGCCAGCTCGGCCAGGGCAGCAGCCGAGCCACAACCCAGGGTGCGGGCCCACCAATCCAGCACCTCGGTACCGGCGAGGGTGGCGTAGGCGAGCAACCACCGCCCTTCTCCCGTGGCCAACGCCATCCCGGCCGGCGGGCGATCCAGAGCCGGCCCTGCACTGGGCGCGGCCACGCACAAGGTCGTGCCCAGGACCGCGACCGCCGACCCCACCGTGACCGCACCCACCCCGGTCGCGGTGCAGACCACGTCGTAGGGCGCCAGCACCACCGGTGTTCCCGGTATCAGCCCGACCTCCTGCGCCTGCTCAGCCGTCAGGGCGCCCACCCGATCCGCCCCCTGGACCACAGGTGGCAGCAACCTCCGCAGCTCGGTCAAACCGAGGATGTGCAGCAGCTCATCCGAGTAGGCCAACGTGCCGGCGTCCAGGAACGGGTTGCACGCCTCGGAGACGTCCAGCACCGTGCGCCCGGTCAGCGCCCGGTGCAGCCAGCTGCCGCAGGTGAGCGCGGCCGCAGATCGCTCCAGGAGCACCGGCTCCTGCTCCTGTGCCCAAGACAGCAGCGCGTGCGGCAGCCCGGCGTTTCCGTAGGATCCGGTGACCGCGAAAGCCCTATCAAGCACCCCGTCGCTCTCCCAACGCTCGACGACCCCGGCTGCGCGCGCGTCGCTCCACAGCATCGCCGGCCCGGTCGGTTGACCGGCCTCGTCGACCAGCCAGCACCCGTCGCCCTGGGCGGTGACTGCGATCTGCTGCACGCACCCCCCCGCAGGAGCTACCTCGCGGATGACGCTCTGCACCGCCCTGAGCACCTCAAGCATGTCCTGCTCGGCTCGGGCCGGGTCGGGCCGCTGCACCGGTACGATCTGCTGGGCCTGAGCCCGTAGTTCCGACTGCTCGTCGAAGAGCACCGCCTTGACCACGGAGGTGCCGACGTCGACCCCGATCGAGTCCATCTCTCAGGCTCGCCGGTGGACTTCGGGGTTGGCACAGTGATCGAGCTGCCCTCCACGCAAATAGGACCCGGATGCCTCAGCGATCCGGTCGGCTGATCTGAGCGCCACCTCACGACTGGCTCCGCCCAAGTGCGGAGTGGCCAATGCCTGCGGGAAACGGCGCAACGGATCGTCCGCTGCCGGTGGCTCCGGATCGAAGACATCCAGGGCGGCTCCGGCGAGGTGGCCGGAGTCCAGGGCGGCCCGCAGCGCCTCATGATCCACGAGTTCACCGCGCGCAGTATTGATGAAATAGCTGCCAGGCCGCATGGCAGCAAAGGCCGACTCATCGAACATGCGTCGGTTGTCTTCGGTCACACGAGCATGCAGGCTCACCAGGTCGCTGCTACCCAGCAACCCTGCCAAGTCCACCAACTCCACTCCGAGCGCCGTCGCACGCTTGGGGTCGGCAAACGGATCGTAGGCGAGTAGTCGTGAGCCGAATGGGGCGAACAACTCGGCCACCCGCTGCCCCACGGCGCCCAGACCGACCAGTCCGACCGTGGCCGATCCCAGCTCAGGTCCGCACTTCTCGAAGCGGAACCAAGACGCGTCGAAGGCACCCTGGTCCATCACCGCCGCTGCCGCGCCGATGTTTCGGGTCAACGCGATCGCCATCCCAACGGTGTACTCGGCGACTGCCTGTAGGTTGCGACCCGGAAGGTAGGCGACCGGCACGCCACAGCGGGTCGCCGCGTCAAGGTCGATGTTGACCGGCCCGCCCCGAACGCTGCCGACCAACTTCAGTCTCGGGGTCGCCTCGGACAGCACCTGTGCGGTGATCGGAGCCAGGTGCGTGAGCACCAGATCGCATCCCTGGATGGCCTCCGCGATCTCGCGGGGTCGACCGGCGGCTTCTCGCACCCCGTCGACGTCGCCGAAGGGCTCGTCGGGCCACTGGGAGTCGTGCTGGACGACCTGCACCTCGCCGAGATGGCGTCGGGCTGCCGCGGCCAGAACGTCTGACGTGATGAACCTGTCACCGGCACATAGGACCCTGGTCATGCTGCTGGCGTCGTCGCCCACAAAAGCCTCCCGGAATCTGAGTCGCTGATAAATTTAACAGCAAACTTCACATCAGTCCAGGGTCAAGCCGGGAGGTCGGCGACAACAACCTCCACTTCCTGCGACCGCAGCTCGTCGAGGTCCGCCGGGTCGATACTGGAGTCAGTTACCACCATGTCGAAGGCACTCAGCCGGCTCAGCAGGTGGGGGGCCGGCCGCCCGAACTTCGCGTGATCGATGAGCAATATCGATCGCGTTGCGTGAGCCATGAACGCTCGCTTGACCATCACGGTCGGCTCCGAGCGGTGGTAGCACGAACCGCCCATCACGGCTGTGGTCGACATGAATAGAAGGTGGGCGTGTACCTGAGCGATGGCGTCCATCGTCTGCAGCCCGAAGCAGGCCTCCGTGCGAGGCACATAACGCCCGCCCAGCATGTTGACCTCGATCGCGGGAGTGTCCGCCAGGCCCTGCAACACCGGGATGAAGTTGGTCGAGACCACCAGCGGCAGACGTTCTTTTAGGTACGGCAGCATAGCCAATGCCGTGGTGCTGTCGTCCAGGAACAAGGACTGCCCTGGTGCCACCAGGTCAACGGCAGCCTTTGCGATGGCCGCCTTCTCAATAGCCATAGCCTGAACTCGCTCGCGCACCCCCGCCTCGATGAGCGCGGAGGGGTTCGCGGTCGCGCCTCCGCGAATCTTGGTCAGCCATCCCTCGCGCTCGAGCACATCGAGGTCGCGGTGCACGGTCATGATGCTGACATCGAGGACACCTGCGAGCTCCTCGATCCGAACATACCCCTGATCCAGCACCCTCCGCCGCAGTCGTTCTCGCCGGAGCGAGGGTGCCGATTGCTGAGCGGGCTCCTCTGCCGGGACCATCTCCACCATGCCTGCAGGATACCGGTGTGATGCCACACGCCCGGGACGGTCCACGTAAGGTGACAGGCGACCTCACGCATAGCGTCGAGGACGTGGGCATCAGACACGGTCCGCGCTGCCACCACACGGCCGGACTGTCTCCAGCTGCGGTAGGTCCGCGCGGCGACCTGGCAGCCCTGCTCGCGCAGCACCCGACAGATCGACTCGACCGCGTAACCCTGGCTTCTCATGGTGTCGATAAATCCCATGATCAACGGTTGCGGGGGTCGAGTTCCCCGGCGAAGAAAACCGTC
>JAABUN010008802.1_pt1 | contig 10157 bp, 12 predicted proteins | sample 5559311 | NCBI WGS metagenome assembly JAABUN01 (sample SAMN10711877, study PRJNA513370) | rock metagenome | isolation source: Antarctica rocks | place: Antarctica: Victoria Land, Siegfried Peak sud
CGTTGCAAAGGTCTTGAGGTCGGCCTGCAGCCCGGCGCCGCCGCCGGAGTCCGAGCCGGCGATCGTCAGGGCGACCGCGGGCGTGCTCAGCCGGAGCCCCCGAGCGCGTACAGCAGCCCGGCGACGACCTGTTCGGGCCGGTCGGCGCGGATCACCGCGCCGAGCACGGCGACGCCGTACGCGGGCGGCGCGCCGGGCAGACCCAGGCGCCGGCCGGTTCGGTGACCCCGCCGAGGGCGGGGGTGGCCGCTTCGGCAAGGACGAAGACGGCTATGCGAGGGTGACGCCGCGTACGGGTACCGACCGACAATGCTGCTCGCACGGTCGCGCTACGGCCGGAATCCGCGGTCGGCCTCGGGACCGGCATGATGGGACCGGCATGATGGGACCAGCATGGACAGATCTACCAAGTACGAATCGGAGTAGCCGGACCGCCTGGTTGAGCCGGCCGACCGACGCCGGGTCAACCAGGGCGACGCCCGCCGGCGCGCTCATGACCTTCCCGCGGACGGGTAACCGAACGTGCCGATGAGCGGGCGTTGTGCCATTCGGGGATCCCCTACCGGGACGTCGTAACGTCCGTGCGAGGTGCCCAGCTGACTTCGGCTTCCGGGTGGGGCTTCCATCACCGGCCTGCCTCATGACTCCCTCACCGTACTTGTGACGAGGTCTGGTGGAATGCGGGTGTGGGAACGCACCTACTCTCGCTCTTGGACCTGGACCGGCTGGCCTTTGAGGCCCTCATGGCCGACAGTGCCCGCTGGAAGGCCGGCGTGGGCCAGCCTTTGACCGGACGCACGCGGCGCGTCGCCACGATCTTCGACGGGCCGGCCTTCCGTACTCGGCTGGCGTTCGATACCGCAATCTCCGACCTGGGTGCCCATCGGGTCGACCTGCCGCTGCAGCTCGGTGAGCGCGAAGCGATCGTCGACACTGCCGCCATCCTCAGCGCCGGTGTGGACGCCGTCGTAATCCGCACCAGCAACCACCATGCCGTCGTCGAGCTCGCCGCAGCGGCCCAAGTCCCAATCATCAACGCCATGACACAGGCAGGTCACCCCTGCGAAGTGATCTCTGAGGCGTTCACCGTCCGTGAGCGGCTCGGTTCCTTGGACGGTCTGCACGTGACCTTCGTGGGTGAGGACACCAACCTGTGCCGGTCCTGGTGCGAGCTGACCGCCATGTACGACCTCACCGTGACCCAGGTCTGCCCTCCAGGGTGGGAGCTGGACACAACCTTTCTCGACCGGCTGCGCGACCACGGGCAGCGGGGACGAGTCAGCACCACCCATGTCCTGGACGCCGGCGTGAGTGAGGCGGATGTGATCTACACCGACGGCTGGCCTGCCTCCACCCGCCACGCGGGCTCGGAACGCAAAGCGTTCGAGGCAATCCGCATCGAGCGCGACACCCTTGATCTCGCCGGCCCCGACGTGCTGCTCATGCACTGCATGCCCGTGCGTCGCGGAGACGAAGTCAGCGCCGCCGTCTTCGACGAGGACGCGCGCTCCATCACCCTCACGGCAAAGGCCAACCTCGGCCCGACCCACACCGCCATCGTCGGCCGCGCTCTCGCTGACCGCTGACCAGGTACCCAGAGAACAGTCCGCAAGCCGAACGGCCACCGGTCCTCGAGCGGGCGCCTACGCCGACTTCGCCCGCTTATCCCGGACGGGCAGAGCGACTTCGGGGTCGTGCTCGCTACGTTCTGCGGGTGCCGGAGCTGGTCGCGCCGATGGTTGGGCTCTACTCCGCCTGGCAGGAAGCGCGCCGGGAGTGGGGACCGGGCGCGCACGAGGACGGCTTCGGGTTGTTGCCGTCCGATGACGTGGACTCGCCTGCCGGCTTCGCGACGTGGCTGGCGCGGCTGGCCGAGGAGGCAGACCCGGCCACACCGCTCGGCGCGGGTCGAGTCCACTGCCGCTACCGCTGGATCGTCGAACACGGCCGGGTCCTCGGCGCGATCGCGCTGCGGCACGAGCTCACCGAGCCGCTGCGGCACGCAGGTGGGCACATCGGTTACGGCATCAGGCCGTCGGCCCGCCGCCGGGGCTTGGCGTCGTGGGTGCTGGGCCGGATCCTCGTCGAGGCCAAGGCGCTCGGCCTGGAGCGGGTGCTGATCGTCTGCGAGGTCACCAACATCGCGTCGGCGCGCACAATCGAGCATCACGGCGGCGTACTAGAGGACATCCGGGAAACCACACTTGGTTCGGTCCGGCGCTACTGGATCACCCTCAGCTAGAGCGCCGACCGTTCCGCCAGCCGATGGTCCTGCGGGACGATGACCCCCATCGGCCGGGTGAAGACCGGTGATGTGACCGTCGGCCCCAGGCGAGTCATGCCGACGTGGCTCGATCCCTGCTGCTGAGCGCTACCGGAGCGCTCGGGGCGGCAGTGGCGGAGAGCCGAAGCGGATGAGGTTGCCGTCCAGGTCGACGTGGGCGCCCTCCTCGAGTCCGTAGGCCGTGGAGGTGGGCGCTACCAGCCGACCGTCCACACCTGCTGCGGACCACTCGCTGTGGAGGGCAGCTGCGTCGTCGACCCAGAGGTAGGCGCACGAGGTCGTCGCCGCGCAGTCGATGCTGTCGACCTTCGCGAAGTGGATCTCTATCCCGTCGCGGCAGGCGTAGCCGTAGTAGTCGGCGCCGTCGTAGGCCTCCACCACGAAGCCGAGGCGCTGGTAGTGGGCGAGCGCCCGGGCTAGGTCGGTGGTGACGAAGACCGGTGCGACGCGCCGCAAGCTGGTCACGGGCGCACGGTATCGCTAGAAAACGAAGTGTTTGGTAGTCGAAGGTCCAGCGGGACAGCCTCCCTCGACGATCGGCTCGCGCGTCAGCATCACACCGCCGGCCCCTGGACCCGCGCAATCTCGCAGAGTCCAGGGCGCCGGTCCGCAGGTCGGAGGTGCACCCGGTTCTTTCGGACTTGCGGTCGTTCCTCCCCGTGGCATGCTGCGTGGCGCGAGCGCTGGACCCCGACCGGGGACACCCGCCCGCCGACGCCCGCAAGGCCGTCGCCCCGACGCCGGACTGGCTGCTGCGCAGCCGCTCACCCGCCGGGTGCGCGCCGGCCGAGCGGAGGAGCGCCATGACCGCCACGCACCCCCACCCGCGGCCGCCGTCCCCCTGGCCCGGCTCCCGCCACGAGACTCGCCACCGCTGGCAGCTCGACGACGTCGGCACCCTGGCTGAGGCAGCGTCTCGGCTGCGCGCCCTCGCAACCGAACTGGACGCCGCGCACGCTGCCGGCTGGTGGCTGGTCGAGCCGGTCCGGGGCGGCCACCTGCTGGCCGAGCGGGCCTCTCGTCGGCGCCGCGCTACGCAGCCCGCCACCCAGGCCGGGACCGGCGCGCCGGGTGACGCCGCCCCTGTCCTGCCGCCCTGGCGGCTGCGCCTGGTCGACGAGCCACCGCAGGACGGCGAACTCGTCCTGCGGCTGGCCGATGTCCCGGGCACGCCGGTCCTGTCCTGGCAGGACGGCGCCCTCCGCCACGTCGCCGGGCCGCCACTGGAGCCGCATCGGCGAGCGGCGGTGGCGCGCCAGTCGACGCGCGGGACCTTGGCCACCGGCGCTGGGCCCTCGCCCCCGCCCGGGTAGGCCCGACCGCTGACCTGGTCGCCGACGGCAGCGCGCTACGGCTGCACGCGGTCGCGGACGGCCGGCTGGTCCGGACGGTCGAGGCGTTCAGCTTCATGCACACCGCGGACCGTGCCGCGACGCTGCCCCAGGCCGCCGCGGCGTACCGCCGGCTGGCTGACGCGACGGAGGCGATCGCCGCCGCTGGCGGTCGCCTCTTCGGCACCGACGACGGGCTCCTGCACGTGACCTATCCGTGCCCGTAACCGATCCGCTGCTCAGCCTGACCGCCCGGCTCCGCGCGGTCGGCTGTGTGTTCGCCGAGCAGGAGGCCGCCGAGCTCTTCGCGGCCGCGCCCGATCCCGCCCACCGCGAGGAGCTGCTCCGACGGCGCGAAGCGGGGGAACCGCTGGAGCAGGTGGTGGGGCAAGTGGTCTTCGGCACGCTGCGGCTGTCGGTCGGCGCCGGTGTTTTCGTGCCGCGGCAGCGGTCGCTGCTGCTCGCGCGCGCCGCCACAGCGGCGGCACGTCGGCAGCGCGAGCCGGTGCTGCTCGAAGCCTTCGCCGGCGTCGCGCCGGTCGCCGCCGCCGTGCGCTCCGCCGTCCCCAGCGTCGAGGTGCACGCGAGCGACGTGGACGACCGGGCGCTCCGGCACGCTGCCATCAACCTCGGTGACCACCTCGCGCTGCACCGCGGAGATGTGCTCACCGCGCTTCCGCGGTCGCTGCGCAGTCGGGTGACGCTGCTGGTCGCGGTTCCGCCGTACGTCCCGGTGACCGCGCGGGACCAACTCAGCCGCGAAGCGCGCGACTATGAGCCCGCTCGGGCCCTCTTCGGCGGTCCGGACGGGCTCGCCCACGTTCGATCGCTGCTCGACCAGGTCGAACCGTGGCTCGCGCCGGACGGACAGGTGCTGGTCGAGCTGCACCGCGACCAATGGCCTGCCGCAGCTGCACACGCGCGAGGACGCGGCCTGCGAGCCGCCAGGCGGCGGGACGGCCGCGACGGGCAGACGGCGCTGCTGTGCCTGCAGCCGGTGCTGCCGGGAGCGGCTGTCAGGCCAACCGGGCGTGGCCCCGCCTGAGCGCGTGCCTCACAAGCCGAAGGACCCGTCGAGATGGCGTCCCGTAAGCCGATCGTCTACCGGGGCATGATCGGCCTCTCTGTCTCACGGCTGCTCGTTGCCGCGCAGCCGTGCGAGCTTTGCCCACGCCTGACGGTGTTCCATATCCGATCGTTCGCGGACTCGGTCGTCTGCACGGACCGTGCGAATCGACCTGAGTGCGGCTGCGACGGCGAAGCGGTCAGTGACCGGCGCGCAGTTGGGCAAGCCAGCGGCGCCCGGGGTTCGGGTCGACCCTGAAACGCTCGGCGTAGCGTTCATGGACGTCTCCCCACGGCTCGCGCGCCTCGTCCTCGGACAGGTGGCCGCCAGCAAGGTGCGGCCCGAGGCGCGAGAGGTAGGCGTCCCAACCGGCGGCGGTCTGCGCGGCGGCTGTGCGGTCGTTGAAGGCGTGGGTGAAGACGAGTCGGCATCCCTCCTCGTGTTCGGTCAGCTCGAAGGCGTAGCGGTCACCGGCGAAGGTCCATGCCAGGCGGTGGGGCGGCTCGACCTGGGTGACCTCTCCGGTCATGCCGCCGGCCTGAAAGGTTTCGCCTTCGGCCGGGGTCCAGTCCGCTGCGGCCGGGAACCACCGCTCGAGCTCTGCTGGCACGCTGACCGCCCGCCAGACCCGTTCGACGGGGTGGGCGAGTACGCGCTCGAAGCGCAGTGCCGGGCGGCCGTCGACCGTCTCAAGGGTGCCGTCGTTCACGAGTTCTCCTCCAGGTGCGTCTCAAGAGCATCGAGGCGGCTGGACCAGAGCATCCGGTAGGGCTCCAACCACTGCACGACCTCGACCATGGCCGCGGGCCGCAGCGCGTACATGCGCTGCTTGCCCAGCGTGCGCGCCACGACGAGCCCGGCTTCGCGCAGCACCTTCAGGTGCTTGGAGACCCCGGGCTGGGTGAGCCCAAGGTGCGCCACCAGCTCGGCGACAGGCCTCTCCCCGGTCCGCAGCAGGTCGAGGATCTGCCTGCGATGGGGCTCTGCCAGGGCTGCGTAGGCGCTCACGACCAACACATTACTGATTGGTCATATGACCGTCCAGCGATCTGACGGTCGCGGTGCAACATGCGCTGCGGTGATGGCGACTCGCGGCGCATCCACAGCGCCTGCTTGAGGACCTCGCCGAGGCCATGTCGAGAACGGCCGTGCGGCTCCGACTCTGCGGTGAGTCCATCCGAGAGGAGCCCCTGATGAGCACCACCGCACTGCCCCGCCCGAGTCACGCGGCTACGACGTACGGTCCCCGACACCCGTGGTGGGGACTGGCCGCGCTCGCCTTGCCGATCCTGATGGTCGGCATCGACGTCGGGGCGGTGTTCCTGGCGCTTCCGGCGCTGAGCGCCGACCTCGGCGCGGGACCAGTCGCCCAGCTGTGGGTGGTCGACGTCTACGGGTTCGCCCTCGCCGCCTTCCTGGTCACGATGGGCGGCCTGGGCGACCGGGTGGGACGCCGGCGCCTGCTGCTGATCGGTGCGAGCGCGTTCGCCGTGCTGTCGGTCGCCGCGGCGTACGCCCCGACGGTCGAGGCACTGATCGCCACGCGGGCGCTGCTCGGGGTGGCCGGCGCCGCGCTGGGACCGGCGGCCGTCGGCCTGATCGCGGAGCTGTTCCCGGACCACGCCCGCCGAGCGCGGGCGATCTCGGTCTGGGCGGCCTGCCAGTTCGGCGGCGCGGTCCTCGGGCCGGTGGTCGGTGGACGGCTGCTCGAGCAGTTCTGGTGGGGTTCGGTGTTCCTGCTCGGCCTGCCGGTCATGCTGCTGCTGCTGGCCGTCGGTCGGCGCGTCCTGCCTGCCGGAGCCGGCTCCGGCAGGCAGAGCCCTGCGCGGCTCGACCTGGTCAGCGTCGGGCTGAGCCTGGCGGCGGTAGTCGGTCTGGTGCAGGCCGTGAAGGCGGTCAGCACCGGAGCACCGCTCGCCGCGGTGCTGCTTCCCGCCCTGGTCGGCGTCACCGCTGCGGCGTGCTTCGCCCGCCGTCAGCTCGGCCTGGCCGACCCGCTGCTCGACCTGCGGGCCTTCGGCGGCACCGGCGCCGGGCCCCTGCTGGCCGCGATGCTCACCGGATCGGCCGCCCTGGCCGGAGTGTCCTTCCTGGCCACGCAGTACCTCCAGACGCAGCTGGGCCTCGGCCCGGCCGATGCCGGACTGTGGCAGGCACCCACCGGGCTCGGCATCGCCGCCGGCGTGCTGGCCGCGCCCGCCGTGGGGCGTCGCCTCGGACCCGTGCCCGGCATCGCCGCGGGTCTGGCAACCGGAGCCGCGGCGTACGTGCTGCTAGCCGTGGCCGGACAGGCCGTCCCCGCGCCCGTGGTCGTCTGCCTGGCCCTCGCCGCAGCAGCGTTCGCCGCCGGCCCGCTGTTCGTCCTTGGCACCGGTGCCGTGCTCGGCAGCGTCGCTCCGGAGCGCGCCGGCGCAGCGGGATCGCTGACGGAGACCAGCAACGAGCTCGGTTCTACGCTCGGGATCGCCGTCTTCGGCAGCGTGGCGGCCGCAGGCGCCGACGGCGCCGGCCTCGGCGGCGGGCTGCCCGTGGCAGCGGTGGCGGCCGGGGTCATCACCGCCGCAGCCGGCGCCGCGCTGCTCACCCGGCAGGCCGGCACCGCCCGCTGACCCCCTCCTGGAAGGGGATCCCGGACCGCATGCCTCCTCCCTCCGACGACTCCCGCCCCGACCTGACCGCTGACCCGCGACCCGGCTCCTCCCCGACCGACAGGAAAACCGCCATGGACACCACGACGACCTCCGACATCACTCCCCCCGCCGACGGCACCGCCCCGGCCACCACCCCCGCCACCACGACCTCCGCCGACGGCACCCGCATCGCGGTGCAGGCGCAGGGCGACGGCGACCCCGTCGTCCTCATCGGCGGCGCCTTCAACGACCGCTCGACCATGACCGCGCTGGCCGCGCAGTTGAGGCAGGCACCGGCCGGACTGGCTACCGTGCAGTACGACCGGCGCGGCCGCGGCGACAGCGGACCGATCGTCGGCTCCCCCACCGCCGAGCAGCGCCTGGCTCAGGAGCTGGCCGACCTGCAGGCCGTCCTCGACAGCGTCGGGGGCTCGGCCCACGTGTTCGGGCACTCCTCCGGGGGCGTGCTGGCCCTGGAGGCCGCTGCGCGCGGGCTGCCGGTTACCCGCGTCGCGGTGTACGAGCCGTCCTTCGTCCTCGCCGGGACGCGAGAGCAGCCGGCAGCCGACCTCGGCGAGCGCATCGCCGCCGTGGTGGCGGCCGGGGACCACGACAGCGCAGTGGCTCTGTTCCTCCTCGAGGCGGTCGGGCTCCCCGCCGCCTACCTCGACGGCATGCGGCAGGACCCCGCCACCTGGAGTGGCATGACCGCGCTGGCCCACACCCTGCCCAACGACCTCGCGCTGCACGAGCCCGGCCACCCGGTCCCGCTGTCCCTGCAGCGGATCGCCTGCCCGACACTGGCCCTGGACGGCGGAGCGAGCCCCGACTGGGCCCGTCTCGCGGTTGCGGCGGTGGCGGACGCCGTCCCCGGAGCGCAGCACCGGACCCTGCCGGGTCAGGACCACGCGGTCCTGTGGGCTCCCGAGCCGCTCATCGCGCCGCTGTCGGACTTCTTCGCCTGACCGACGCCGCCCGCCGCACGCCACCCCGACGACGCCCCTCAGGAGCTCCCGTGAAGTACCTGCTGATCATCCACGCCAACCCCAGCCTCGCCGAGACCCTCAGCGAGCGGGAGATCGACGAGCTCGTCGCCGCGCACGATGCCTTCCAGGAGCGCCTGCGCGACACGGGCGAGCTCCTCAGCTACGCAGCCCTGGCCGACCCGACGATGAGCCGGACGGTGCGGGTCCGCGACGGTCAGACGGTCGTCAGCGACGGGCCGTACGCCGAGGTCAAGGAGTTCCTCGTCGGCTACTACCTGGTCGAGGCCGAGACGCCGGAGCGGGCCGCGGAGCTCGCGGCGCTGATCCCCGACGCGGCGCACAACTGCATCGAGGTCCGCCCCGTGATGGCCGCCGACGGGCTGGAGCTGTGACCGACCGGCGTCCCCTCGAGGACCTGCTGCGCGAGCTCTCGCCGCAGGTCCTCGGCGTGGTCCTGCGGCGCTACGGCGACCTCGACGCCGGCGAGGACGCCGTCCAGGAGGCCCTGCTCGAGGCGAGCCAGAGCTGGCCGGTCCACGGCGTGCCCGAACGGCCCCTCGGCTGGCTCGTCACCGTCGCCGGGCGCCGCCTGCTCGACCACTGGCGCTCGGCCGCGGCGCGCCGCGGCCGAGAGCAGCGCGACCACGAGCGCACGCCTGACCACGCCCGGCTCGCCGCGCCGGCGGACGAGGCGCTCGGCGAGCAGGACGACTCCCTCGCCCTGATGCTCATGTGCTGCCACCCCAGCCTCAGCCGGCCATCGCAGGTGGCGCTGACCCTGCGCGCCGTCGGCGGGCTCACCACCGCGGAGATCGCCCGCGCCCTGCTCGTGCCGGAGACGAACATCGCCCAGCGCATCAGCCGGGCCAAGCGGCAGGTACGCGACGCCGGCGCGACCTTCGCGGTGCCCGTGCCCGGCGAGCTCGACGAGCGGGTGGCGGCTGTGCTGTCCGTGCTCTACCTCGTCTTCAACGAGGGGTACGCCGCCAGCTCCGGCGACGCGCTGTACCGGGTCGACCTCACCAGCGAGGCCATCCGTCTGACGCGCATGCTCGCCACGCAGCTACCGGCGCACGGCGAGGTAGGCGGCCTGCTGGCCCTGATGCTGCTCACCGCCGCCCGGGACCCGGCGCGCACCACGACGGGCGGCGACCTCGTCCCCCTGGACGCCCAGGACCGCTCGCTGTGGCGCCGGGACCTCATCGCTGAGGGCACCTCGATGGTCGAGCGGACCCTGGCGTCCGCCCCGCTCGGCCCCTACCAGATGCAGGCCGCGATCGCGGCAGTGCACGACGAGGCGGCGTCCGCCCAGGACACCGACTGGCCCCAGGTCCTGGCGCTCTACCAGGTGCTCGAACGCCTCGACCCGAGCCCGATGGTGCGGCTCGGCACCGTGGTGGCCACCGCCATGGTGCACGGACCTGCTGCCGGGCTCGAGCTGCTCGCCCGCCTGGCCAAGGACCCCGTGCTCGCCGAGCACCACCGGCGCTACGCGGTGCTCGGCCACCTGCTGGAGCGCGCCGGCCGTCCGGGCGAGGCCGCCGAGGCTTACCAGCAGGCCGCGCAGCGCACACTGAACCTCAGCGAGCAGAGGTACCTCCGGACCGCCGCCCGCCGCCTGGACCACAAGGGTGCATCGCAGTGCACCTGATGCGCGAGTGCAGCCTCGCCCACACCGCCGGCCGGGGGCATCGCCACGATGAGCTTCGCTGGTCGGCCCCGCCTACCCCGGTGACCACGATCGACAGCCCACCGCCTGCAGGAGGATGCACCAGATGACCACCGGGACCGGGAGCCCCGCAGGATCGGACGCCCGTTCGGCAGACTGCGGGTTCAGAGCGGGGTGACGTCGGCGACGAT
>JAABUN010008803.1_pt1 | contig 10155 bp, 8 predicted proteins | sample 5559311 | NCBI WGS metagenome assembly JAABUN01 (sample SAMN10711877, study PRJNA513370) | rock metagenome | isolation source: Antarctica rocks | place: Antarctica: Victoria Land, Siegfried Peak sud
ACGATTGGTGCGGCGGTGGAGGCACCGGGCGAGGCACCGAGCAGCGCTCCGATGGAGCCGTCCGAGGAGGTGATGACCTCCGTGCCGAACTGCAGCACGCCGCCCTTCTTCGGAGCCTTCTTGATGACCTGTACACGCTGCCCCGCCGAGATCAGTTCCCACGTGCTGCCATCGGCTGCGGGGAGGAACTCGTTGAGCGCCTCGTTCTTGGCATCGCGGTTCTTCAGCACCTCCGCGATGAGGTACCTGGTGAGCGGGACGTTGTCCTTCGCCACGGCGAGCATCGGCAGAAGATTCGACGAACGGATGGAACCGGGGAGATCCAGATACGAGCCGCGCTTGAGGAACTTGGTGGAGAAGCCGGCGTAGGGGCCGAAGAGCAGCGAGCGCTCACCCTTGACGAAACGCGTGTCGAGATGTGGGACGGACATGGGCGGGGCGCCGACCGAGGCCTGGCCGTACACCTTCGCGTTGTGCTGGCTGACGATCTCCTGGTCGGTGCACCGCAGGAACTGTCCCGACACGGGAAAGCCGGCGAAACCGCGGCCTTCAGGAATGCCGCTGCGCTGCAGGAGGTGCAGCGCACCGCCACCGGCACCGATGAAGACGAACCGGGTGGTGACCGTGCTGGTCTCCCCCGTGGCCCTGTTCCTGACCCTGATGTCCCACCGGCCGTCCGACGCACGGGCAACGTCCAGGACGTCGAACCCGTAGTGCAGATCGACGCCGGTGTCCTCGAGGTAGGTGGTGAACTTCCTGGTGAGTGCGCCGAAATCGACGTCGGTTCCGCCCTCCACGCGGGACGCTGCGACCGGCTGCGACTGGTTGCGGCCCTGCATGACGAGCGGCGTCCAGCCTGCAATGGTGTGGTGGTCCTCGCTGTGTTCCATGGTGCTGAACAGCGGCTGCGCGCTCAGTGCCTCGTAGCGGCGGCGCAGGTATTCGGCGTTGGCCTGGCCCCAGACGAAACTCATGTGCGGTACCGGATTGATGAAATCGCGAGGATCTCCGAGGTGTCCCTCGGACACCATGTGGGACCAGAATTGCCGTGAGACCTGGAACTGCTCGTTGATGGCGACGGCCTTTGCCGGATCGACCGAGCCGTCCTTGCCGGCGGGCGAGTAGTTCAGCTCGCACAGGGCGGCGTGGCCGGTCCCGGCGTTGTTCCAGGGATCGGAGCTCTCGAGGCCGGCGACGTCGAGCCGCTCGAAGAGGGAGATGTCCCACTCGGACTGGATCTGGCGGAGAAACGCGCCGAGGGTGGCGCTCATGATCCCGCCGCCGATCAGGACGATGTCGGTAGTCTTGGCGGGCATGCCCTGGCTCTTAGTGGTCAACGTTGTCTCCAGTCGCGAGGTCCTAGCTAGGAAAGCGTAACGTCTGGAGGTGACCTTGCTAAAATCCCCGCGGCCTGCTCCGTGTGCCCACCGGCCCGCCGGTTCGCTCAGTTCGAGGGCGTCGGCCGTGGTTCCACGTCGGCGAGGTCGATACGGTTGAAGACCTCGTTCATGACGGGACTGACCGGGTACGTGCTGACGCGGGCGCTCATGGCGAGGGCGGAGATCGGAAAGGCCAGCGGAACGGCGGGGATGCGGTCCGAGATGTGGGAGCTGATGTCAGCATAGGCCTCGGTGCGGTCCTCGCCGTTGGGCAGGCCGCGGGCCCGGTTGACCTTACTGAACAGCTGGGCATCCTCGTAGCCGAACTCCTCGCTGTAGCTGCCGAAGAGCGCGCCGACGAAATTGTCCGGATCCTGGTAGGTGCCACTCCAGCCCAGCAGATGGAACGCCCTGTCGTCGGAGGCCTGCACCGCTGCCACATAGCCGTCGCTCCAGTCGATCGGTACCGGCCTGATGTTGAAGCCGGCCTCGGTCAGCTGCCGGCTCAACTCGGCGTACACCTCCTCCGGTGCCGGCAAATAGGGTCGTGACACGTTCTGTGGATAGTAGAAGGGCAGCTCGCGCCCGTCATAGCCGGATCTCTCCAGCAGGTCCTCGGCCAGCTCGAGGTCATAGGGGTACTGCTGGACCGTGTCATTGCCGATGCCGAGCTTCTCGGGGAGGAACTGGCCGGCGGAATTGGTTCCGGCGAGGAACCGGCCCTCGATCAGGGCATCCTTGTCGACGGCATGCGCGACGGCCTGGCGGAAGAGGATGTCGTCCACACCGGGGAAATCCGCATTCAGGCCGAGGTACAGCACGGAGTACGGATCGCGCTGCAGGAACTGCAGCCCGCTGCGCGCCAGATCGACGGTGCTGGCCACGGACACGACGTCGTAACCATCTATCCGCCCCGAGGTGAGGGCCCGTGCGCGGGAGGCAGGACTCGGGATCGTGCTGAACACCACCTCGTCGATCTCGCCCGGGTCGCCCCAGTAGTCGTCGAAGAAATCGAGCGTGACCGACCCGGGCTCCCAGGCCGTCAGGGTGAAGGGTCCGGTGCCTACCGGCGCCAGTCCGTAGTGCGAGATAGGTGTGCCGGCCCGGTCCTCGGTCAGCGTGTCGGCGTCGCCCGCCACGAGGGCAGTCGGGGAGGCGATGGCGAATGCCGGCGCGCTCAGGGCGGGTATCAACCCGGAGATGCGGCTCTGCAGTTGCAGTTCCACCGTGTACTCCGAGGTTGCGGTGCAGCCTTCGTACAGGCTGACGTTCGGCTGATCCGAGAAGGCCTTGAAGACGTTCTCGAAGGGTAGGCGCGATGTACCCGAGCGTGCCTCCGCGGGCATCGTGTACCAGCGGTCGAAGTTCGTGCAGACGGCGGCGGCATCGAAGGACGTGCCGTCGTGGAAGGTGACGTCGTCGCGCAGGGTGAACGCGTAGGCGCGCCCGTCGTCCTGCTCTTCCCAGGACTCAGCGAGCAGGGCGGTTGACTCGGAGGTTAGCGGGTCGACACCCACGAGTCCCTGCATGATCTGCTGGGTCACACGGTAGGACTCGGTGTCGTTCGCGAGCGCGGGATCGAGGGTCCGGGGGTCCGCCGCGGTGCCGAAGGTGAAGGTGGAGACCTCGGCGGCCGGCGTCGAGGAGGAGGTGGTGGGCTGCGGCGGTGCGGGTTCGGTGGACGTACAGGAGACGAGCGTGAACGCGGATACCAGCACGGCGACCATGGTGGTCATACCACCAGCTGCCCGTCCGCGGCCGGGTGCACGCGCAGGGAGCATCTTCACAGGCAGGGTTCTCCGAAGGGCGAGGGATCCCGTTCACGATAGGTCCGGGCGTCTGGAAAGCCCAAGTGTAGGTGATGCTCCTGACCGTGCCGGTCAGGAGCGCCGGCTCGTGTCGACATGATCAGTGCACCGACACGTGGCGCTGCGCCAACATCAGGACCAGCACACAGAACGGACCCCCCACGTGGGGGGTCCGTCCGTCATCCCTGGAACGCGTTAGAGGTTTGGACCAGGGAGCTCAGGCGCCCTTAGCCTGCGGGGGGCGTCATGACGGCGTCGATCAGGTACACGACGGCGTTCTGGGTCTGCACGCCGCCGCAGATGACGTTGGCGTCGTTGACCATGAGCTCGTCGCCGGAGCCGGTGACCTCGAGGGTTTCGCCCTGGACCGTGGTCTGGGTGGTGCCTTCGAGCTCGGACGGCTGGATCTTGCCCTCCACGACGTGGTAGGTGAGGATGCTGTTGAGCATGTCCGCGTCCGTCTTCAGCGTCTCGACGGTCTCGGCGGGGAGTGCCTCGAACGCTTCGTCGACCGGAGCGAAGACGGTGAACTCGCCGCTGTTGAGGGTGTCAACGAGATCGACATCGGGGTTGATGCCACCGGAGACAGCCGCGGTCAGCTGGGTCAGGATGGGGTTGTTCGAGGCGGCGGTCGTCACGGGATCGAGCGCCATGCCCTCCACCGAGCCTTCGCCCTCGGGGTTCGCCTCGGCGTAGCCTTCGCAGCCGGGGCCGACGAGGTTCGCGGCAGGGTCCATCATGGCATCTCCGGAGGCTTCCGGTGTTGCCGACTCGCTGGCCATCGGTGTCTCGCTGGCCATCGGTGTTTCGCTGGCCATCGGTGTTTCGCTGGCCATGGGGCTCTCGGTGGATTCGACGACCGTTTCGTCCGCCGCTTCGTCTCCGCCGCCACAGGCGGCGAGACCGAACATTGAGACTGCCGCGATGCTGAGGACCGAAAGGTTCCTGCGCTTGGTGATTCCCATGAGATTTTCCTCCATAGATGAGACCGGGCAAGTGCCTGTGGTCGGGGGCTGTTGGTAAAGCACATCGTGTCGATGTCTCAGGGTTACTTCGGGCGCGGGGTCGTGGTGGATGGGTATGGATCCGAGAAAGGGATCCTGATTTGGACCGTGGTTCCGTTCCGTGACCGGCGCGGCTCCGTGCCACTCCCGAAGGAGAGGTGCTGCAGGTAGTGCGCAAGAGGGGACTTGAACCCCTACGTCCGAAGACACTGGAACCTAAATCCAGCGCGTCTGCCAATTCCGCCACTCGCGCGCGGACGCCACCGACCCGGGGCATCCTGCACTCAACTTTAGCGCCCGAGCCGGGACGCGGCCGGCCCTACTGGTCGATGCCGAGCTCGCGCCGCAGTTTTGCGACGTGACCGGTGGCGCGCACGTTGTACTGCGCGAGCGCGACCTTGCCGTCACCGTCCACGACGATGGTGGATTGGATGAGGCCCTCATAGGCCTTGCCGTAGTTCTTCTTCTCGCCCCAGGCCCCATAGGCCTCGGCCACGGCGTGGTCCTCGTCGGAGAGCAGCGGGAAGTTCAGCGATTCGTCCTCCGCGAAGGAGGACAACCTCCCCACGGGATCAGGCGAGATGCCGAGGACGCGATAGCCGGCTGCCTCGAGCGACGACAGGTTGTCCCTCAAGTCGCAGGCCTCGGTGGTGCAGCCGGGCGTGGCTGCCGCTGGGTAGAAGTAGATGACCACGTTGCTCCCCCGCAGGGAAGACAGCGTCACCTCGTCGCCAACAGCGCTGACCAGCGCGAAGTCGGGGGCATTGTCACCGGTGGCTAGTTGCTGGGGCATGCTTACTCCTGAAGTCTTCGATGCGGGTGAGGGCACGACACGCTGTCCGTCGGGTCTTCTGTGGACGGGGTGGAGAAATCGACGAGCCAGCCTCGTTATCATAATGGGAAGAGCCGACGGCGGTTGCCGGTTTCGGCAGCGAGAGGAAGTGCACCGCTTTATGCCTGATCTGGAGCAATGGCCCACTGGTCGGCTGCTGACGACGGCGGCACGTCTTGTCGAGCATGCCTGGAACGAGCGCCTGGTGGACATCGGGGTGACCCACGCTGGGGTAATCGCCCTCGGGGTGCTCGCCGAGCAGGGAGCCATGACGCAGGCCAGTCTCGCGCAGATAGTCAGGGTGCAGGCGCAGACCATGGGCAAGACCCTCGCCAGGCTCGAGACCCGGGGGCACGTCACACGTGTGCGGAACGACCTCGACCGTCGCTCCCACGTGGTGTCAATTTCCCCGGCCGGGCGCGAGGTCCTCGATGCGTCCGACGATATCGAGCGAACCCTCGTTGCCGGCGAAGGCCTCGTCTCGGACGAACTGAGGCTCCACCTGCAGACGGTGATCAGGGAACTCGGTGCTCCGCGCTGGACCAGCGCTACGTCGGCCGAGTGTGTCGCCGTCGACGGTCCGGGTGCCGAAGGGCCGGCAGCCATCGTGTCGGGCTGAAACCGCCGCGCGTCATTCCTGGAGAGGCACTTCTACACCGCTACTGCGGAAAAGGGAAGACCCCGCCCCGAAAAGGGTGCGGCACGGATGGCGGTTGCGTACCAAGCAGGCCGGTGTTCTGTTGGGAGCAGTGAGTGCCCACTTCCCGACGGAGATCAGCATGCAGAGCACGACCGCACCCCTGGTGAACGCCGGGGTGGCCCAGGCCCACCCCGCGAGTACCACCGTCCGCGCGGATCCGGCGCCGGACGCAGTCTACGCGGAGCGTCCGCTCAAGGCAGCACTGCAGGACGACATCGCCCTGCGCCACATGGACATCGCCGAATCGGTGGCGCGGTCCTTCGCCACGTCCGGCCCGGAGGCGTCCGACATCCGCCAGGTCGCGTACCTCGGGCTCATCAAGGCCGTGCAGCGCTTTAACCCCGCTCGCGGTGTGCCCTTCGCCTCGTTCGCCGTGCCGACGATCAGCGGCGAGATCAAGCGCTACCTGCGCGATTCCTGCTGGATGGTCAGGCCGCCCCGGGAGATACAGGATCTCAGGACGGAGATCACGCGCACTGCGCCGGCCATGGCCCAGAGACTCGGCCGGGAGCCGACGGCCCGGGAACTCGGCGCCGAGCTCGGCTGGTCCGAGGGCAGGGTCCTCGAGGCGCAGGCATCCCACAGCAGTCTGCGACCTTACTCGCTCGACGCGCCGTTCGAGGGACGAAGCTGGGCCGACACGCTGGCGACCGGCGCGAACGCGATGGAGCGCAGCGACGAGATGATCTCACTGCGCAGCGCGGTCAACGAACTCGACAGCGCGGAGCGGGAACTGCTGTATCGCCGGTACTTCGTGGAGCAGACGCAGCAGGGAATCGGCGACGAGCTCGGGATGTCCCAGATGCAGGTGTCCCGCACGCTCGCCCGGATCCTGGTGAAACTGCAGAAGAGGCTCCTCGGTGCACCGGCCTCCGGAGCGGCGCCCGCGCGCTCCGCCCCGCCGATCACCGTGGCAGGACGGTCAGCAGATGCCGTGGTCCGCGGCCGCGGCTAGGACCTGCTCGACCGTTACGGCCAGGAGAGCCGGGTCCGGGGAGGGGGAGAATGTCTCGCCCAACCGCACCGACTCGTCCGTGAGGACCGTGTGCGGGCCCGGCGGCGGTCCCCATTCCGACGCCGGCGCAGGGCCGAACAGGACGACGGACGGCCGTGTGTACGCGGAGGCCAGATGCGCCGCGCCGGTGTCCGCGGAAATGACCAATGAGGCACCCGCGACGAGGCCCGCGAAACGGTCGAGTGGGAATTCCCCGGCCCTCACCGCGTTCTCCGGCAACCCCGCGGCATCGGCGACGGCGAGCGCGCGCGGGCGCTCCTTCCCGCTGCCGGTGAAGAGAACCTGATGGCCGGACGAGGCGAGCACGCGGGCGACCTCGGCGAATCGCTCCACGGGCCAGAGGCGGCTGCCGTAGGCCGCACCGACATGCACGACGACGGCTCCCGGAGCGGGGCTGCCGCCGTCGGGCACCCGGAGCCTGCAGTCCAGCGGATCAGCTGGGACTCCGTGCCAGCTCACCAGCGAGGCCCAGCGAACGCGTTCGAGGATGCCGTCCCGCCACGGTGGGCCGTCCCAACCCGGTGAACGGTGTCCCACCCGCCGTGTCGCGCCGATCTCCTCGAGGCGGCCGCGGCTCTCGGGTCCGTTTCCGTGCAGATTCACAGCCAGGTCGATCCTCCCGTGCTCGATCGGGAGGGGATCATCGAGCCCGTGCGTGGCCAGGAGATCGTCCACGGCGTCGGTGAGCGCGACGACGGGCCGGAGCCATTCCTGCGCCGCGTAGAAGATGCGGTGGTCGGGGAAGGCGCGCCGGAGTCCCCTGAGAGCCGGCACCGCGACCAGCAGGTCCCCGAGCTTCAGGGCCCGCAGCGCCAGGATCTCCGGCCGTCCGTCCCGCGACGGCGCCATCGAAGGGGCGGGTGCGCGCTCAGCGGTCATGGAAATCATCCTGCCAGAGGATCACGACAGCGGCAGGAAGGGCGGAGGAAGAGGATGCGGGGAGTAGAAGCGGAGAGAAGAAGCGGGAAGAAGAAATTCAGGACAAAGTGTTTAGTAACGCTCCTTCCCGGGAACTAAGCCTGTATGCGTATTACCACCGGACCGAACCGGGCTGCCCCCCGGGCGGTCCTGTTCGACCGTGATGGGACGATCGTGGTGGACGTCCCGTACAACGGCGATCCGGCCTTCGTCCGGCCGATGGCGGGCGCCCGCGAGGTGCTCGACGGTCTGCGCTCGCTGGGCGTTCCGATCGGCATCGTCACCAATCAGTCGGGAATCGCCCGCGGTTTCGTGACACGGGAGCAGGTCGACGCGGTCAACGCCCGGGTCGAGGAACTGCTCGGCCCCTTCGACGTCTGGGAGGTGTGCCCGCACGGAACAGCCGATGGGTGCACCTGCCGGAAGCCCGGTCCTGGGATGGTGCTGTCCGCCAGCGCGCGCCTCGGCGTGGACCCGTCCGACGTCGTCGTCATCGGGGACATCGGGGCCGACATGGGTGCCGCCGCCGCCGCCGGCGCCCGTGCAGTGCTGGTCCCGACCGACATCACGCTCGAGGAGGAGATCCGCTCGGCACCGGCTGTCGCGCGGACCCTCGCCGAGGCCGTGGACTCCCTGTGGGAAGGGACACCGTGAGGCGGCACGTGCTGGTCGCCCGGCTGGACAGTGCCGGGGACGTGCTGCTCGCCGGCCCCGCGGTGCGCGCGATCGCAGCGGGTGACCACGGGGATTCCCCCAACGACGTCATCATGCTGTGCGGTCCGCACGGTGCCGCGGCCGCGCGGCTGCTGCCCGGCGTGATCGACGTGCTCATCTGGTCCGCGCCCTGGATCGCCGATCCCGCCCCCGAACCCACCGAGGAGTTGATGGGCCAGCTGCAGGACTTGGTGGCGGTGGCGGGAGTCGACGAGGCCGTCATCCTGACCTCCTTCCACCAGTCGCCCCTGCCGCTTGCCCTGCTGCTCCGGCTCGCCGGCGTGCGGCGTATTGCCGGAGCCTCGGTGGATTACGCCGGTTCCCTCCTCGACGTGCGGCTCAGGCCCGGCGAGGACTTTCCGGAGGACCAGCCGGAGGCGGAGCGGGCGCTGGGCATCGCGGAGGCCGCCGGGTACGCCCTTCCTCCGGGCGATGACGGCCGCCTGCAGGTCGCCAACCTCACGGATGTCCCGGAACTGCTGGGCAGCGGCCCCTACATCGTGGTTCATCCGGGAGCCACCGTGCCCGCCCGCGCCTGGCCCCCGCTGCATCATGCCGCCGCCGTCGAGCTCCTGACCGCGGCCGGCTTCCGGGTCGTGGTGACCGGTGGGCCGGGCGAGACCGAGCTGACCGGCACCGTGGCCGGTCCGGAGGCCGTGGACCTGGGCGGCCGGACAGACCTCTCGACGCTCGGCTCGGTCCTCGCGGGAGCGTCCGTCGTCGTCACGGGCAACACCGGGCCCGCGCACCTCGCGGCCGCGGTCGGGACCCCCGTCGTCTGCCTCTTCTCGCCGGTGGTGCCCGCGGTCCGCTGGGCGCCGTACCGGGTCCCCGTCGAACTGCTCGGCGACCAGCAGGCGGCGTGTGCGCTCAGCCGTGCCCGCATCTGCCCCGTGCAGGGCCACCCCTGCCTGTCCAGCGTCTCACCCGAGGACGTCGTCGATGCCGTCCTCCGGCTCAGTTCCGGAGTATCGTCACTCGGCTCGCGCCGCAGCATCGGCCGCACCGACGGCCGCAGAACAACGAGGGGAAACCGATGAGGATCCTGCTATGGCACGTCCATGGAGGGTGGACCGACGCCTTCGTCCGGGGGAAGCACAGCTACGTGCTGCCCAGCACGCCCGACGGCGGCGCGTGGGGTCTGGGCCGGGCGGGCCGGGACTGGCCGGCGTCGGTCATCGAGGTGGCACCCCATGACCTCGCCGATGCGGAGATCGACGTCGTCGTCCTGCAGCGGGTGGAGGAGATCGCCGAGTGCGAGCGGCTCCTCGGGCGGACCCCTGGCCGTGACCTGCCCGCGGTGTTCCTCGAGCACAACACGCCGCGTCGCGACATCGTAGGGACGGTGCACCCGCTGGCGGACCAGACGGACATCCCGGTCATGCACGTCACCCACTTCAACGAGCTCTTCTGGGACAGCGGCACCGCGAGGACCAGGGTGATCGAGCACGGCATTGTCGACCCCGGCTACCTCTACACCGGAGAACTCGAGCAGCTCGCGGCGGTCATCAATGAACCCGTCCGGCGCGGCCGGATCACCGGAACGGACCTCCTGCACCGCTTCGCAGGCGTAGCGCCGTTGGAGGTCTTCGGGATCGGCACTGACCGGCTCGCTGACGCGCTCGATCCCTGGCCCGGTTCGCTGCGCATCGGCGGCGATCTGCCGATGCAGGAGCTGCACGCCCGGTTGGGCCGCTCGCGTGCCTACGTGCATCCACTGCGCTGGACATCGCTGGGGCTCTCGCTCCTGGAGGCCATGCACGTGGGCCTGCCGGTGCTGGCGCT
>JAABUN010008804.1_pt1 | contig 10155 bp, 14 predicted proteins | sample 5559311 | NCBI WGS metagenome assembly JAABUN01 (sample SAMN10711877, study PRJNA513370) | rock metagenome | isolation source: Antarctica rocks | place: Antarctica: Victoria Land, Siegfried Peak sud
AGACCGAGGGGCAGATCCTCAAACTGAAAATGCTGCGGCGACAGATGTACGGACGCGGCAACTTCGACCTCGTCCGCAAGCGCGCCCTCCACGCGGTATGACTGCACCGAAAGGGCGGGAGAGCCGTAGCAACGGGGCAACCCCAGTCGCGGCGAGGTCGGGGGCAGATCGGCCTCCAAGAGGTACTGTCAATTAAAGTCGAGCTGGCAGGGCTGCTGGGGAACGAGGGCGTGCTCAAGGACGGTGGCGTCGTTGGTCAGGCCATCGCCGGGGTGCCGGTGACGATCCGCCAAGTGGCGAAACGTTCGGCTCGGATCTGGCGGTAGGCTTCGGCGGTCAGGCGGTCGCGGCGCGGGCGGAAGTGCGAGGCGAGCGGGCCGTAGGCGGCGAGGAGGCGCTGCGCGTGCCCCGGGTCCTTGAACCGCCGCATGCGCCGCTCGCGCTCGCGGGTCGGCTGGTGGGCATGCTCGGCGCGGTTGTTCAGCCCCGTGTGCCGCCGGTGCTCCACGCCCGGCAGGACCTCGCGCATGGCCGCCCAATAGCTGGCGAGCTTGTCGGTGATCACCACCCGCGGCACATACGCGAGTCCCTTGAGCAACTTCCGGAGGAAGCGCACGGCCGCGCGCTTGTCGCGCCGGGGCTGCACCAGGATGTCGAGCACATTGCCGTCCTGGTCGACCGCGCGCCACAGGCACTGCTGCACGCCGTTGGTGATGACGAACGCCTCGTCCAAGTGCCACTTATCGCCAGGGCGCGGGCGTCGGCGGCGCTATTCGTTCGCATAGGCCTGGCCGAACTTCCGAGACCAGCGCCGGATCGTCTCGTAGGTGACGATCACCCCGCGCTCGGCGAGCAGTTCCTCCACGTCGCGGTAGCGCAGCGCGAAGCGGCAGTAGCGCCAGACCGCGTGGCCGATGATCGCGGGCGGGAATCGATGGCGCTTGTAGCTGGGGATTGCTGCGTGTTCTTTCACGCGCCGAGTATCGCACATCCAGCCTCCCGCGACGCCAACCGGTTGCCTTGACAATACCCCGCCAGGGCCTCCTGGGGATTGTCCGGTACGGTCGTCTGCGTTGTTTCAGCCTGCAATATCGTCGTGCTCATCGAGTAGCCCTTTCTGTCAGTAGTATGTGAGTAATAAGGGAGAGGGATTGCGGGTCAGGGCGGCGCGCGCTCATGGCGTATCCCCAACCGATTACAACGAACTTCGGTCTCACGAATACATTCAGCCATGAGACTCTCGCGGCACATGAGCCCAGCCCCGGGCGGGGGTGAGACTGAGACTAACCCCGCCCGGGGCTGGGCTCATGAGACCGATATGAGACCAATGTGGGACTGATAACGACCGGGGAGTAGCGCGCCCCCTTCCCTTCTCCGTCGAGGTTGATCAGGCCGCGCACGGCGAGCTGGTCCCGGGCGCGGTAAAACGTTGCGCGCGCGATCCCTTCGATCGCGGCGGCGGTCTGCCACTCGCCCGCAGTCAAGGGCCCGCTGGTGGCGCGCAATATGGCCAGCACAGTTTGCTCGGTGGTTGAGAGCGGTTGGCGCGTGGCTGCGGCGTGTTTTACCGCACGCAACTGCTCGGCATCTGCTGGTTGCAGGACCAGGGAGGTGACCGGGTTCCCTCCGCGGCCAATACCGATCTCGATCGGGTGGGCGGCGAGGGTCACCGGCGCAAACTCTTCCCAGTCTTTCTGCTTGGCGCAGCGGAGCTCGACCATCATCTCGTCGCGCTTCGCATCGATCCGGGTATCGACGGCGGCCACCAGCGCGGTACTGCCGCGGAATTCACCGCTCTTGTTCAGGTGATGGACGATGACGACCTGCGCGCCGGTGCTTCGCTTGAGGCGGTCACAGGCTTCCACGAAGTGCCCCATATCGGCCGTCGCGTTCTCATCGCCGCCGTAATAGCGTGCCAGTGTATCGACGACGATCAGCACTGGGGCGGGATCGAGCGCACCGATCTCGGTCTCGAGTGCCGCCAGCGCGCCGTTATCCAGGAAGTTGACCGGGAGCGGCAATACGAGGAACTCGTCGAGGCTGAGCCCGTGGGCGATTTCCCAGGCGCGGATGCGTCGCTTGATTCCGGCCTGGCCCTCGCCGGCCAGGTAGAGGACGGTTCCCTGCTGCACTTCGTGCCCGACCCATGGTAGGCCGGTCAGGATCGCTGCAGCTATGCCCTGTGCGGCGAAACTCTTGTAGCTGGCCTCCTTACCCACCAGGAGGGTCAGGCCGGTTCGCGGGAGGATCTCCTCGATCAGCCAGGCCGGTTCGGCCAGTTCAATGTCGCCGGAGCGGATGATGCGTGAGGACGGTGTCGCCATCGCCGCGATGTCGGCGACCACATCGTGCTCGATCGTGGCCAAGTAGCTGGTGGTGAGGTTGAGCAGCGTGCGGGTATAGCGCGCGGCGGGTCCCTCGTCGAAGACCATCTCGATGCGCGGAGGGATGAGATCACCGTCGCGATCGAGTCGTTCCGCCCAGGCCCGAGGATGGCCACCCATACCGGTTCGCGGCTCCCACACCGCCAGGACGTTACCTTCGGAGAGCTGGTATATCCGGCGGCGGGTGAGCGCCGGCGTCTCTTTGCCCAGCCCCGGATCGTGCCCCACGCGATCCAGGATGCCCGCGATGAACTCGACTTGCCTGAGGAGGTCCGGGCGATCAGGATAGTCCTGCACGAGGCTGACGGTGAAGAAGGTGATGCTGGGGAAGTGGTTCAGCGTGATCGGGAGGGTCTCGGCGCTGAGTTGCTTCCCCAGATACCGGATTGCCACTTCGCCGACGATCGCGATCTGCTCGCCTTCACCTTCGGCGCGTAGGTCGGAGATGTGTAGTTCCCAGCCGTCTTCGAGGTTGTAGATCGCTTCCAACCCGCTCATGCCGGGCCCGCCGTCGTGTAGATCACGGCGTCGGGCAGCATGGAGCGCAGGGCCCGGAGCGCCGCGAGCGCGTGCGGCGGGGCGATGTGCCAGATCCGGTGGCGACAACGGTAGCGGCGGGCCTGGCGCGGCACGCGGCCCTTCAGCAGGTCGACCACGCCGGGGTACACTGTGCCGAACTCGACGCGGCACGCGCCGTCGGCGTCGAGGAAAGCGCGCGGGCCATACTGCGGCCGAGCGCGGCGGAGGGGCTTCCGGTGACGAGGTGTTCGTGCTATCATGGCCTCACCTGCTTTAGCTGGGCCGCGACGCCCTGAGTGCCAACCGGGGGCGTCGCGGCGTGTCAATCACGCCGTGTCTGGCTCGCGCTCGTCGGGGCTAGGCGTTGTCTCGCCGCGCTGTTGCTCAGGGGGGGTTCGCCAGGAGCAAGCGCCATAGGCGTTTGAATGCCTCGCGCTGGGAGACGTCGGCCTTCTCGTCGCGGGTCAACTCGAATGTCGTCGCCATTCAGGCCACCTCGCCGAGGTTCGCCGCACCTTCCGCTTCGATGCCACCAGAGCGGATCGCGATCGCGATCCGCTCGACCGTCGTCGCGGTTGGCCGGATCTTCCCGTTGCGCACGCGCGAGAGATGCCCCTCGTCGATGCCGGTGCGCCGCGCTAGGTCGGCTGCCGTGAGGCCATACAGTCCGAGCGTTGCCCGGAGGCGGTATGTCCAGGTGCTGTCGCTCACCTCAATGCACCTCCACGCCTGACCCGGTACAAGATCGTTGCGTTCGTATTGTTTGCAGTGTAAAGTGCCACTTTGATGATCCCGAAAGAGGCACACGGGTGGAGGGCGGCTTTGGAGGACGATGGGGCACTCCGCCGGCGACTGGCGCGCGATCTCGGCTGTGACGCCGATGCGACGTGGCTGGCGGCGGCGTGGGGAGACGACGACCTGCGCGAGTGCGTCGTGGACTATCATCATTCCGGTGGGCCGGATGAGCGATCGGCGAGCTGGAGCGCCATCATGGGGGTGGCAAAGCGACTCAGGAGCACCATCGAGCGCTACCTCGAGCTGCGGGAAAGTCGCCGGAAAGCGCCGCCCATGTCGGAGGTTGACAGCAAAACCGTGACCATCACGCCGCCCGAACCGCCGCAGTACGAGCAAGCCGTGGAGGCGGCGTTGTCTGCGGGGACGGGTCAGCCGGAGACGCCCATTCGGGTGGGGATGTGTCAGAAATGGGACGACGGACATTATCGGCGGGCGTTGAGGGCGGCGTGAAATCGGCCCGAGGGCGGTCAGGCGGCGGCAAACTCGGCCAGGACGGCCGCCCAGCGCACCTGGAAGCGGCCCCGGCGCTCCGCGAGCGAGACGCGTGCGCCGCTCTGGCTGACCGCCCGGAAATACTGGCGCTGCTCTTCGAAGGCCGTGCAGAAGCGGGCGGCGGAGGCGAAGCTGCCGAAGCCACGCAGCGGGTAGTAGCGCTGCTTCACACCCCGGTGGTCCTGCTCGATGCGATTGTTCTTGTAGCGGCTCGTGCGGTGCGCCACGCCGTCGCCCAGGATTTCCCGAATGGCGCGTGGATAGGCGTCATGGCCGTCCGTCGTCACCTGCTCGGGTGTATCCCCAGCGAGCGCAAGCGCCTGGCGGAAGAACTGCTGGGCCGCGTCCATATCGCGCGTCGCGCTGAGCCGGGCGTCAACGAGATTCCCCTCCCGGTCGATCGCGCGGTACAGGTAGCACCAGCGACCGTTGACCCGGAGGTAGGTCTCGTCTACATGCCACTTGCCACCCACGGTGCCGCACCGCTTGGCGCGCAGTTGTGCGGCCAACAGCGGCGCGAAGCGCGCTTCCCAGTCGCGCACCGCCTCGTGGGTGAAGGTGAAGCCCCGTTCCAGGAACATCTCGGCCAGGTCGCGCAGGCTCAGCTTGTAGCGGAGCCGCCACAGCATGACGAGGAGCACGAGATCGGTGGGGGCTTGCAGGTGGTTGAACGGCGTACCGGTGCGCTCGTTGAACGTCCGGCGGCACGGTAAGCAGCGAAAGGTGCGGTAGCCGAGCGCGGTCCGCTTGGGCTGCTCGGACGTGGCGGTCACGGCGCAGTAGGGGCAGGGCATAAGCACCTCCTTCACCCAGCGTTCACGGTCGCCACGTTACCAGAAGATGACCGTTCCCACCAGGCATCGTCTGACTTCTGACGCAGCCGTTACGGGCGCCCCGGCGATGGGCTGACGAGCGGTACCGCTCTCCTTCAACACGCCTTTGTGCGCCAGCGACCTGCCATCGCGGCTTAACCTGACAGTACCCCGCTGCGTCAACCGGTGCCCGTGCAAGCAAAACGGTCCAGGACGCGCATTTTGACACCATACGGGGCGGATCGAGCGGCTCTGGACGACCAAGGTCGGCAATCTCCTGGCGCTGTCCTGGCTCAATATCCATACGGGGCACTGTCAAGTTGAGCAAGTCTGACGGCAGTGACGGCAGCAAAGTGGGGAACAACCCTCGCTTTCGGATGATGATCAGCCCGCAAGCACACTGTTTGGGGCGATAATCGGGTCGCGGTGGGGAGCTTTCGTTCCGTCAAAACTTAACCTGACAGTACCTTTGCCGGGGCCTCACGAACCCAGCACCAGTCCGCGTTAGCGCAGTGCAATGCGTTAAAAGGAATGGCGTGGTCGATTGACCCACCCCATTTTTCGAGCATTCATGCGGTTTTTGCCGCCCGGCCCGGCGACGGTTTTGCCTCCCTTGTATATTGGGACTGTGGTTAACTTACTCCCTGGGCGCGGCAGATCCATCCCCCCTTGGTCCCGTAGCGGCCGGAAAAAAGCGTCGATCGCCGCACCCTTCCTTGCTCCCGGAACCCGAACCATTGCCTGGGCCGACGTTCGAGCCCGTAGCACCCAAGGATGGGTCAGTAGGGAGAGTCGTCTGTCGATTGCGGTAGGGAGGAGGAGCCGATGTCTGCCGCTGCCTTTGTCGGTATCGACGTTGCCAAGGCGTACCGCGATCGCGCCGTGCGCCCCGCCGGCACGCACGAGCGGCTCGCGAATGACGAGGCCGGGATCACGCGGATAGTCGCGCGTCTCCGCGCCCTGCACCCCGTGCTGGTGGTGCTGGAGGCGACCGGGGGGCTGGAGGTACCCGTGGCCGCCGCGCTGGCCGCCGCCGGGCTGGCGGTCGCGGTGGTCAACCCGCGCCAGGTGCGCGACTGCGCCGGGGCCGTCGGCCAGCTCGCCAAGACCGACGACCTCGACGCCCACCTGCTGGCCCGCTTCGCCGAGGTCGTTCGCCCCGAGCCGCGCCCGTTACCCGATGTGGAGGCGCAAAACCTCTCCGCCGTCCTGGCCCGGGGGCGGCAAGTGATCGCCATGCTGGTCGCCGAGCAGCAGCGCCTACCGACCACGGCGTCCGCCCTGCGCCCCCGCGTTGCGGCCCATAGCGCCTAGCTGCGCCAGGAGCGCGACGAGCCGGACCGCGAGCGGCACCGCCAGATCCGCGCCAGCCCAGCCCGGCGCGAGGACGACGACCTGCTCCAGCGCGTCCCGGGCAGCGGCCCGGTGCTGGCGACCACCCTCATCGCCGAGTTGCCGGAACTCGGACACCTGCACCGCAAACAGATCGCCGCGCTGATCGGGGTCGCCCCGCTCAACGGCGAGAGCGGCATCCTCCGTGACCGGCGCAGCATCTGGGGCGGTCGCGCCCGCGTGCGCGCCGCCCTCTGGATGGGCACGCTCGTCGCCGTGCAGCGTAACCCGGCGATCCGCGCGTTCTACCAACGCCTCGTCGCCGCCGGGCACCCCAAGAAGGTCGCGCTCACGGCGGCGATGCACCAGCAGCTGCTCGTCCTCAACACCGTGCTCCGCCAGCGGGTCCCCTGGCACGACTCGGCGCAACCCGCCTGACCCCTTGACAGCCGAGACAATTGCTTTTTACCACCTCGGTTCAGTGCCGTAAATGTGTGAACTACTGCGTTTGCCGCATCTACGGGGGTGCCTAACGCTCGCTATTCCGCGCCACGAAGCCGGGCCAGCAGGCGGTGCCACCAGGTCGGCCGTGGGATCACCTGCTCCTCTGCCTGCGCCTGTAGCCACACGGCGCGTTTCCGTAAGCTCGCGGGTGTCATCGAGCCCGAACGTCGGAGACCGGTCGCCGCCTGGTGCTCGCGCTCCCACACCACGGCTTTGGCAATCCAGTAATCCATGGACTGCGCCGGTTCCGCCTCGCGCTCCTCCTGCTGTGCCACCTCCGCCTCGGCCGCTGCGGCCCTCCGGCGCAGTTCGGAGATCGTCTCATCCTTCGCGGCGGTGGCCGCCGTTAATCGCCCGTTCTCGCGTTCCAGTTCACCGATGCGCGCGACCAACGGGGCTAACCACTCATCCCGTATGGTGGCCAGCTGAAGGCGTGCGGCAGCGCTCACCAGCACGGTGGCGGTCGACGAGTCGGCAACGTTGCCGGCAATGCCCTCGGCAACGGTTGCCGGGTTATTTTCGGGGCTTGTCGAATTGCCGAGTGACTTGCCGACAAGCCTGGCCAAGTGCTCCACTTCGCCCATGCTGACAAGCTTCCCGCGCTTACCGGCAATTGTCGAGAGTTTGCCGGATGCGATCCAGTGGCGCAGGGTACGCGAAGAGATGCCGGTAAGCTTGCCGGCAGCCTCGACGGTAACATGGTCGGTCATGGTTTCCTCGCTCATGCGCGCATGATAGCATATAAGCATGAAAATGCCCCAGTCGTTACGGAGGGCACCGGGGCGGGGCCTGAGGGCGTCGAGCATGAGGAGAGCAGTTGTGTCGGCGCCTGTCCCGATCGTCTACATCTTGCACGCATGAGCATGACGTTCAGCGCCATGCCATTTCCTCCAGCGGCGCTTGCCCCGGGCGGGAACCCCAGCTCGCCCGGGGCATTTTCATGCGCGTGCCGGTTGCCCAAATCCACCCGCGCGATTTATGCGCTGGGGCCGATGCGCCGCCGATGCGGGTGGCCGAGACTACAGCCAGAGCCTCCTTTCCTTTCCCACCTCCCCCATCTGCTACCCCGGTCGCACCCCCCCCCATGGCGACCGGGGTTCCCCTTGTGCCTACTGCGGCCGCTACGTCACGCGCGGCCTCCCCCGGCCCGAGGTATCAAACGGTCCCCAGACCCGCCTGGTATCCGCCAGCATCGCGCCCTCAGGCGTCTGGCTAGCGCGCAGGGCGTCGGTGGCGGCGAGGACCGCGAGGCCTCGAAGGCGGCCCTGAGCGCGTTGACTAGGTTGTGGTCGAGGCACGCGTCGGAGTAGCGCGAGGTGGCGAGGGCATCAGCGAGCACGAGGCAAGCGGTGGCGTCCAGCGCGACGGTGACGGCGCTCGGGGCGATGGCGATCAGCTTCGTGGTGGCGCTCCTTTCGTCGTTCAACGGCAGGCAGCGGCTCGCAGATCGTGTCGGGCGCATCGCCTACCAGCCGCGCGAGGTCGGCCCGGACGTTCGCCGGGATGCAGGGCTGCGCGGCGCGCAGGGTGGCGGCGTCGGCGGCGCGCCGCGCGGGATTCCGCTGCACCGCGACCAGCCAGGGTTCCAGCGCGCGGTCGGCGGCCAGCAGAGCGAGGCCGCCGGGGTCGGTGTACAGGCGCCGGAGCGTGCCCGCCCCCCCGCCGCCGCGAGCCCCGGGCCGTCGAGCACCCGGCTCGCGATCGAGCACCAGCACCCGCCGGCCGCGCGCGTAGCGCGCCCGCCAGGGCGAGTACGCTGATCGTTTTGCCCGGGGCCCCGTGGTCACCACGACACCGATGCCGTTCAGCGGCGGTCCCCCCCCTGTCCGGCCCGCGGGGCCCGCGCGACGACCCCCACCAGCCCTGTGTCCTCGGCGGTCGCGGATCGTGCCAGGGGGGTAGGGTGGTCCTTTCGTACCGGCGCGGCTGGGCATGCGGCCCCCGTCGACCGGGTGGATCGGCCGGGCACGCCGCAGCGGCGGCCTCTCATGGCGGCCTCCGTATCGGGCCGAGTGCGGGGCGGCCCAGGCGACGTATCCCCTTGAATATCACCGCCTCTGCCCCAACAACCAAGCCAGGATCGCGCGTGCTGTCGCGCGTCTGCCGCGATGGGGAGCGATCGGCACGGGGGGCATCGGGCGACGCCACCGGCATCCGGCGGGGGGCGCGCCGTATCGGTGGCACCACGAGAGAGGAACCCGGGGAAGGGGAGGGACCAGGGCAAGGGAGGCCACGTTCGCCCGGCGGGCAGCGGCCGTCGCCGTGTCGGCGGTACTGCGCCCTGGTACTCCGCGCGCGCCCGCCCGCCCGGGCGGCGGCGGCGGCTCACGCCGTGCGGCGCGCCGGCACGAGCAACGGCCACCCGGTGTGGTGGTATGGCCGCTGCGCCTGCGGCGATCGCGACGTGGCGGAGCGGCGCGATCCGGCGGCGGCCACGGGTGCCCTGCACACACTCCCCACGGGCGTGGCCACCGCCCCGCGCGTGGTGCTCACGCACAAGCGCGCGGCCCTCTTGCGCGTCGCGCCACCCCGCCACACGGGTTTGCCTGACCGCACCGCGCACGCCCAACACCCCATGCGCGAACGGCAACGGCGGATGCGCCGGTCCGAGGGGCCGGGTCACGCCCGGCGGTTCTCGGCCACCCACGACCCGATCGCCGCCTACGACCGCCCGCACCGCCACCGTCGGACCGCCGCCGCCTCTCGCGCGACCGGCGCCGACCGCCGCGCCACCTGGCGGGCGCGCACCGACGGGACGGGATGGCCGCCCGGACGACGCGCGGCGCCCGCGCCGCGCGTCATGACCGGGCGTCAGTCGTCGAACGGCCCCAGCACGATCAGGTCGTCGACGGTCTCGTCCCAGCGGCGGTCGAAGTCGGACCGGTCGTCCTCCGCCCACCCGGAGCACCACCGCCCGCAGGCGCCCAGGACGAGCACCACCAGCAGCAGTCCACCCATCGCCCCCCCCCCATCGCGCCGCGCGCCACCCGGCACCGGTCACGGGGGAGCATAGCCGGACCGCGGCGGCCCCGGCCACCTGGGGCCGCCGCCCCGCCCCACCGTCGAACGCTTCGGCGCGGCGTTGGGGTGCGGCGCGGGGCGGGGCCGCGCGTGTGCTCGCCGTGCCGCGGGGATCGGCACCGCGCAGGGTAGGCGCACCGACGGCAGCGTTCCGTGATCCGCGGCGAGATGGACTTGATCCGAATATGCGGACAGTTGAAACTTTGGGACGAGAGTCGCATGGAAGGAGTCCGCAATGGGCAAGCCGACGCACCGACCGTATGATCTGGAATTCCGCACGCGCGCCGTCGAGTTAG
>JAABUN010008805.1_pt1 | contig 10155 bp, 10 predicted proteins | sample 5559311 | NCBI WGS metagenome assembly JAABUN01 (sample SAMN10711877, study PRJNA513370) | rock metagenome | isolation source: Antarctica rocks | place: Antarctica: Victoria Land, Siegfried Peak sud
GAAAGCGTTAGCAGCACCCTTGACCAGCTCGGCGGTGGCGAAGTCGGTGACGATCCACGGGGCGCCCTCGGCCAGCGGCGCGGCGTACATCCGCGCCAGCACGTCCACTGCGCCTGTGTGTGACCCGTCGCCGGTGCCGACCACTATCCGGTCCGGGTGCAGGACGTCGTGCACCGAGTGGCCCTCGCGCAGGAACTCGGGGTTGAACGCGTACCCGACCTCGGCATCGTCGGCGACCAGCCCGTCGATCGTCGGGATCAGCCGTGCCGAGGTCCCCACCGGCACCGTCGACTTCAGCACCACCAGGTGCCGTCCGTGCAGCCGCGGCACGAGGTCGGTGACCGCGCCGTCGACCTGGCGCATGTCGGCAGCGCCGTCCGCGTCGTGCTGTGGGGTGCCCACGCACACGACGTGCACGTCGCCGAACGTGGCGACCTCGTCGAGGGAGGTGGTGAACCGTAGTCGGTTGGTCGAGCCGGGCACCCCGGCGACGTGCTGGGCCAGCAGCTCCGGCAGGCCCGGGTCGAAGATGGGGGCGCGACCGGCGTTGAGGGTCTCCACGCGGGCCTTGTCCAGGTCGATGCCCAGGATGTCGAAGCCGAGCTCGGCCAGCCCGGCGGCATGCGCGCAGCCCAGCGGGCCGGCGCCGATCACGGTGATACGCACCGGGCGAGGGTAGCCAGCCGCGGTGTGCGGGAGGGGAGACCCAGCACCGTGCCGACCCGCAGACTGCGGAGACCCTCAGCACTGAGCCGACCCCGCAGACTGCGGAGACCCTCAGCACTGAGCCGACCCAACAGTACTGCGGAGAGCTCGCGCGTATCGTCGCGCCATGGTCATCCCGCTCTACAGCCTGCCGGAGGAGCATCGCTCGATCCGTGACGCCGTCCGTGACGTGTGCGACCACCAGGTCGCCCCGCACGCGGCCGAGGTCGACGACAAGGCGCAGTTCCCGCAGGCCTCCTACGAGGCGTTGCGGGCCGCGGACCTGCACGCGCCGCACATCCCGGAGCGGTTCGGCGGGGCGGGCGCGGACGCCCTGATGACGGCAATCGTCATCGAGGAGGTGGCGCGCGCCTGCGCCTCCACCTCGCTGATCCCGGCCGTGAACAAGCTGGGGACGATGCCGCTGCTGCTGGTCGGGACCCCCGAGCAGCAGCAGCGCTACCTCCCCCCGGTCGCACGCGGGGACTCGATGTTCAGCTACTGCCTGTCCGAGGCCGAGGCGGGGTCCGACGCCGCCGCCCTGCTCACCCGGGCGACGCCGGACGGCGACGGCTGGCGGCTGCGGGGGACGAAGCGCTGGATCACCAACGCCGGCGTCAGCGACTTCTACCTGGTCTTCGCCAGCACCGATCCGGATGCGGGCGCCCGTGGCATCAGCGCCTTCGTGGTCGAGCGAACCGACGAGGGCGTGAGCTTCGGCGCTCCCGAGCACAAGCTCGGCATCAAGGGCTCACCGACCTGCGAGGTCTACCTCGACGACGTCGTGCTGCCGGCGGACCGGCTCGTCGGCGAGCTGGGCGGCGGTTTCAAGCTCGCCCTCCGCACGCTCGACCACACCCGGGTGACGATCGCGGCGCAGGCGGTCGGCATCGCCACCGGGGCCCTGGACTACGCCGTCGGCTACCTGCGCGAGCGCCGCCAGTTCGGTAAGCCGCTCGCGGACTTCCAGGGCCTGCAGTTCATGGTCGCCGACGCGGCCATGCAGATCACCGCCGCCCGCGAGCTCACCTACGCGGCCGCGGCGAAGTCCGAACGCGGTGACGACGACCTGACCTACTACGGCGCGGCCGCGAAGTGCTTCGCCTCCGACGTCGCGATGAAGGTGACGACCGACGCGGTCCAGCTGCTCGGCGGGTACGGCTACACCCGGGACTACCCGGTCGAGCGGATGATGCGCGACGCCAAGATCACCCAGATCTATGAGGGCACGAACCAGGTTCAACGGATGGTGATGGCCAGGGCTGTGCTCACCTGAGGCCGCATGGATTCAGTGGACCTCACCGGCAGCCCTGAGGCGGTGGTTGCGGGCCTTGGCGCGGTTGCCGCAGACCGCCATCGAGCACCACTGCCGGGATGAGTTGCGGGACCTGTCGTAGAACGCCCATCGGCAGTCGTCGGCCGGGCAGATCTTGACCCGCGGCCAGCGCCCGTCCAGCACCAGCTCGGCCACCGACGCGGCCACCCGTCCGGTCGTGCCGGCGCCGCGCAAGACCGCCGAGCCGTCCACGCCGCCGAACGTCACGTCGACGGCGACCGGCGACGGAGCAGTCGCCTGCTCGCCCAGCGCCCGGGCACGCAGGTAGTCGCGCAGCGGACGAGCGCGCCGCACCCCGTCGGCTCCCTCGGCCGGCAGGTCCGCGAAGCATGGACGCCCGGCGATCCACGCGTCCCACGACCCGCCGTCACGCATCTCGTCGGTGCCGCACTCCACGTCGACGGAGTTGAGGAAGTCGAGCACCACGTCGACCGCATCGGCCGAGCGTGGGGCCGGATCGACTGGCTGGCGGCCTTCGGACACGTCACCACTGTACCGGGTTGACTGGTTGCGCAACCTCGCCGTAACTGTCATAGTCATGACATCGGTTACCCAGGTTTGACGATGGAGGTCGAGTCAGATGACGAACGGAGTCCTGAACGTGTACGTCCTGGAGGAGCTCGCGCGGACGCGCGCCGCGGACCGCGATCGGGCCGCCCGCCGGACGGCCACGCTGCTCGGCGGCGACCGGCCCGTCGCCGCGCACCGGCCTGCCCGGGCGCGGGTCGTCGAGCTGGCGGCCACCTGGGCGGCCACCTGGGCGGCCGCGCTGGTCGGTCCTGCGCGTCGCCAGCTCGCCCGATTCACCGCGACCCGCACCTCTCCTCCCGTCGCCCGCCCGATGGGATGCGCCCGATGACCGGCGCGGCGCCGTTCGTCAACCAGATCGTCTTCGACTGCCCCGACGCGCGGACGCTCGGCGCGTTCTGGGCCGAGCTCCTCGGCGGCCGGATCACCGACGACAGCACCGAGGACTGGGTGGACGTCGAGGGCGCCGGGGTGCCGCTGGGCTTCCAGCGGGTCGCGGACTACACGGCGCCGACCTGGCCGGACGGCGTGTCGCAGCAGGCGCACCTCGACCTGACCGTGTCCGACCCGATGACGGGGCACGACACGGTGATCGCGCTCGGCGCGCGGACGCTGGACCCGGTCGACCCACCTCAGCTGGGAGAGAACCGGAGCTTCCGGGTCTACACCGACCCGGCCGGGCACCCGTTCTGTCTCTGCTTGGGCGGGACTGAGCAACTGAGCAACTGAGCAACGGAGGGGCTGAGCGATTGAGGAACTGGGGGACTGGGGAACTGAGGAACTGGGGGACTGGGGAACTGAGGAACTGGGAGACTGGCAGTCAGTTGGCGCGAAGGCCGTCGAAGAACGCGTTCGCCTTCTGGCGGTCCCACAGCACGGCCGACCCGGCCGGCGTCGAGTAAGCGGCGTTCGCCACCGGGACGGTTCTCGTGGTGCCGGTCCCGTTGGACACCGAGCGCATCGCGCTGGCGAAGGCGAGCATGTCGAGCAGCGAGGTCTGCTCCCCCAGCGTCACCGCGTGCGCGCCGGCGTAGGCCAGGCTGAAGTAGCGCCACGGCAGCAGCGTCGCCGGTGAGACCGCCTTGGCGCTGATCGCCGCGAGCAGCTGCCGCTGGTGGTCGACCCGGTCGAGGTCGCCTCGGGCCTGGCTGTGCCGGGCCCGCACGTAACCCAGGGCCTGGGTGCCGTCGAGTTGCTGGCAGCCGGCCTTGAGGTCGATGTGGGCGTCCCGGTCCTTCATCGCCTTCGGCAGGCACATGTCCACGCCGCCGACCGCGTTCACGACGTCGACGAACCCGACGAAGCCGACCTCGACGTACCCGTCGACGTGCAGGCCGGTCGCCTGCTCGATCGTCTTCACCAGCAGCGTCGGACCACCGAAGCCGTAGGCGGCGTTGATCTTGTTCGTGCCGTGGCCCGGGATGGCGACGTAGGAGTCGCGCGGGATCGACACCAGGGTCGGCTTCCCGCTGTCCGGCACGTGCAGGAGCATCACCGAGTCGGTCCGCTGCCCGGTCGCGGCGCCCGTGCCGAGCGCTTTGCGCTGCTCGGGCGTCATGTCGGCCCGCTTGTCCGAGCCGACGAGGAGGATGTTGCGCCCGGAGGTGTCGGCGGTGTCCTGCTCCGCGGCGACCCGCGGGATGGCCTCCCACGCCCAGACCGGGGTGGCGAGGCCGAGGAGGATGAGGAGGGCGAGGGCGATCGCGACGACGCGGCGCACGAGCCGGCCCCGCGAGCGGCGTGGACGTGCCGGCGGCGGGGCGGGCGGTCCGGCCGGCGGTCGGGTCCCGGGCGGAGGCCCGCTCGGTGCGATCGGTGCGGCGGTCTCGAAGGGCGGTGCGATCGGGGCGGCGGTGCCGACGGACGCGGCCGGAGCCGCGGGGACGGTCGGCAGCAGTTGGGTCGCATGCGGTGCCGCGCTGCTGCTCGGACGCCGTGCCTGGGCACGCTGCCCCTCGGGACGCTGCGTGGGGATCGCCTGGGTCTCGGCGTCCACGTCGGCCGCCGCTCCGACGCGCGGGTTCGCGCGGGTCGGCACGTCGTCGTCGAACAACCAGCTGTAGTCCTCGGCGCCACCGCGGGAGCGGGGGTCCTGCTCGGTCATGCCCATCCTTCCGATCGCCGCCGCGTCGGGTGCTCGGCGGTCGGGCAGGTGCTCGGGTCCTGCCCCTCATGAGGATCGATCCCGTCGCCCGGCCGGTCCCTCCGGAGGGTTCGGTGATGCCGCTCACCCGGCGTGGCGGTCCCGGATCCGGCACCTACCGATCCGGATACTGGGACGGTCCCGCCGACCGGGACGCCTGCACGAGGCTTCCCCGTGGCGCGTTCGGCGCCACCGCCCGTGCCCGTCTCACGGAGGCTGACGCGTGCCCGACGCTACCGTCGAACTTCCCGGTCGGCCCGAGCGACCGGGCGCGGACCGGGCGGGGCTCCGGCGTGCGGTGTCCCTGCTGCTCGCCACCCTGGTCGTCCCCGGGCTGGCCCAGTGGCTGGTCGGGAACCGCCGGCTCGGCCGCATCGCGATCCGCTGCTGGTTGGTGCTGATCGGCCTGCTGGTCGTGCTCGGGATCCTGGCCGCCGTCCGCCCCGGGGCGTTCGTGGCCCTGGCCAGCAACGGCGTGGTCCTGACGATCGCCCGGGTCCTGTGCGTGCTGCTCGCGATCGCTTGGTTCGCGCTGTTCGTCGACGCCTGGCGCCTCGGCCGGCCGATGGGCCTGGCCGGCCCGCACCGGATCACCTCGACCGTGCTCGCCGGGGTGCTCTCGGTCGTGACGGTGGCCGGGCTGCTGCTCTCCTCGCACTACATCGCCGTCGCGAACGCCTCCTTCGGCACGATCTTCGCCGGGACGACGACCCGGGACGCGGCCGCCGGCCGATACAACGTGCTGTTGCTCGGCGGCGACGCCGGCGCCGACCGGTACGGCCTGCGCCCGGACAGCATCACCCTGGCCTCGATCGACGCGCAGACCGGCGCCACCGTGCTGTTCTCGCTGCCGCGGAACCTCCAGCGCATCCCGTTCACCCCCGGGAGCGTGATGGCCGAGCACTTCCCGAACGGCTTCAGCTGCGGCGACCTGTGCCTGCTCAACGCGGTGAACTCCTGGGGCAACACCCACGCCAAGTACTGGCCCGCGGGCGTGAACGCCGGCCTGGACGCCACCCGCTCGGCGGTCGAGCAGATCACCGGTCTGCCGGTCAGCTACTACGCCCTGGTCGACATGCGCGGCTTCGCGGACCTGATCAACGCCGTCGGCGGCATCGACGTCACCGTCAAGCAGGCGCTGCCGATCGGCCCCAAGGACAAGCCCACCGCATGGATCACCGCCGGTGCTCACCACCTCAACGGCAACCAGGCGCTCTGGTACGCCCGCTCGCGCGCGACGACGAGCGACTACGACCGGATGGCCCGGCAGAAGTGCGTGATGGCGGCGATGCTGCACCAGCTCGACCCGTCGACCGTCCTCACCCAGTTCACCGGCATCGCCAGGGCCGGCCAGCAGATCGTCTCCACCGACGTCCCGGCCGGGCAGGCGGGCCGGTTCCTCGACCTCGCGCGAGCGGCCCGCACCCAGAAGATCCGCAGCGTGTCGTTCGTCCCGCCGCTGATCGTGACCGCCCATCCCGACTACGCGCTGATCCGGTCGAAGGTGGCCACCGCGATCGCCGCGTCCGAACGCGGTGGCGCCAAGGCGGCCAAGGCGATCCCGACGACCGCGGCGTCCGCGACCCCGTCGCCGGCTCCGGCCAGCAGGGTCATCAGCAGCGTGAAGCCGCGCGCGGGCACCACGTTCCCCGGGGCGGCCCCGGCGGTCTCGGCCGACCTCGGCGCCGTGTGCTCGGCCGGTTGAGCGGCGGTTGAGCGCCGGCTGAGCACTAGCCTCGGCGAGGTGAAACCGCCGGACCCGCCTGGGCACGAGGCTCCGTGTCCGTCGGTGTCGGTGGTGATGCCGATCCTGGACGAGGAGCGTCACCTCGCCGATGCGGTCGCCCGGGTGTTCGAGCAGGACTATCCGGGGCTGTTCGAGGTCGTGCTCGCGCTGGGCCCGAGCCGCGACCGCACGAACGAGATCGCCGAGCGGCTGGCGTCGGCCGAGCCCCGGCTGCGGCTGGTCCGCAACCCCTCCGGAGCGACACCGGACGGACTCAACCTGGCGGTCCGCGCGGCCCGGCACGAGGTGATCGTGCGGGTCGACGGGCACGGGCTGCTGTCCCCCGGATACGTCCAGCGGGCGGTCGAGCTGCTGGCCGAGACCGGCGCGGACAACGTCGGGGGCGTGATGGCGGCGACCGGCACCACCGCGTTCGAGCAGGCGGTGGCCCGAGCCATGACGAGTCGGCTCGGGATCGGCGGTCAGCGCTTCCACGTCGGCGGTGAACCGGGCCCGGTCGACTCGGTGTACCTCGGGGTGTTCCGGCGCTCGACGCTGCTCGAGCTCGGCGGGTTCGACGAGACGTTCCGGCGTGCTCAGGACTGGGAGCTGAACTACCGGATCCGTCGGCGCGGCGGCACCGTGTGGTTCTCCCCGGAGCTGGTGGTGACCTACCGTCCGCGGGGCAGCCTCGGGGCGGTCGGGCGACAGTTCTTCCAGACCGGGGAGTGGCGCCGGGTCGTCGCGCGCGAGCACCGCGGGACCACCGACCTGCGCTACCTCGCACCGCCGCTGACCGTGGCCGGAATCACCGGCGGGGTGCTCGCCGGCGTGGTCGGGCTGCTGGGCGGGCCTCGGGTCCTGACGGTCGGGCTGGCGGCGCCGGCCGGCTACCTGGCGCTGGTGACCACCGGGTCGCTGGTCGAAGGTCGCGGCCTGCCGCCGCAGGCCCGGGCCTGGCTCCCGCTGGTGATCGCCACCATGCACATGGCCTGGGGAGTGGGCTACCTGCTCAGCCCGCGTGAGCTCGCCGAGCGGGCCCGGACCACGACGGCCCGCCGCGCCGGCTGACCCGACCGATCAGATCGACTCGTTGTACGCCTCGGTGACCTCGGTCGGGTCGCCGTCCATGCGGATCAGCCCGGAGTCGAGCCAGATCGCCCGGTTGCAGGTGCTGACGACCGTCTCCAGACCGTGGCTGACCAGGAAGACGGTGCCCGCCTCGTCGCGCATCCGCCGGATCCGCTCCTCGCTGCGCTTGCGGAAGTCGCGGTCGCCGGTGGCCAGCGCCTCGTCGACGATCATCACGTCGGGGGTACGGGCCGAGGCGATCGCGAAGCGCAGCCGTTGCTGCATGCCCGAGGAGTATGTGCGCATCGGCAGGTCGATGAACTTGCTGACACCGGAGTACTCGACGATGTCGTCGTAGCTGGCGTCGGCCTGCTCCTGGGTCATGCCCATCGCCAGGCATCCGAGCCGCACGTTGCGCTCCCCGGACAGGGCCGGCATCAGGGCCGCGTTCACGCCGAGCAGCGTGGGTTGGCCGTCGGCGTAGACCCGGCCCTCGGTCGGCGGCAGCAGTCCGGCCACGGCGCGCATCAGGGTCGACTTGCCGGAGCCGTTGCGGCCGATGATCCCGACCGACTCACCCCTGCGGGTCACGAAGGACACCCCACGGATCGCGTGCACCTCGCGGACCGACGGCGACTGCTCCCGCTTCACCATCCGACGCAGGGCGTCCGGGGCGTTTCCGCGGGTCGCCTTGCCCCGGCGCGCATTGTGGATCCGGTAGACGACGTGCAGGTCGTCGACGATCACCGTTGGCGGAGGCTCGGGCTCGGGCCCGCGGTCCACGGTCACCGGTTCAGCCGCGGCCATAGGAGTGCTCCCCGCGCCAGAAGAACAGGAACCCGCCCAGGGAGCTCACCAGCGCCCACCCGATCGCGAGCAACCAGGCGTTGGGCCGGACCTCGAACTGGGGGCCGGTCAGCAACGCGGCCCGGGTGAGCTCGATGTAGACGGCGGCCGGATTGGCGTAGAGCACGTCGGCCAGGGCCGGCTTGGACGCGGCGAACGCCTCGATGCTGTAGAAGACGCCGGAGGTGTAGAGCCAGAACCGGACGAAGAACGGCAACAACTGGGAGATGTCCGGCAGGTTCGCACCGATCCTCGACACGATCAGGGTGAGCCCGGACGCGAAGATCGTCGCCAGGACCAGCGTCGGGAGCAGCATCAGCCAGTGCACGGTGATCGGCTGCCCGGTGGCGATCACGATCCCGATCAGCACGACCATCGACACCAGCATCTGCTGGATCTCCACGATGCTCGTCGACAGCGGCATGCAGGCCCGGGGGAAGTGCAGGGCCCGGATGAGCCCGAGGTTCCCGCGGACCGCGGAGGCGCCGTTCTGCACCGATCGGTTGAAGAAGGTGAAGACCATCACGCCGCTGGTCAGGAACGCGACGTACTGCTGGGGCGAGACACCGCGACGGGTGTTGAGGAACAGGCCGAAGACGACGAAGTACACAGCCGCGTTGAACAGCGGGGTGAGCACCTGCCAGAGCTGGCCGAGCCGGGCCGCGGAGTAGCGCTTGGTGGTCTGGGCGCGCGCGAACTCGACGATGAAGTGGCGGCGCTCCCAGACCGACGCCGCGTAGCTCAGGAACGGCGGCCGGTGCGAGCTCGGCTCGAGGCCGTACCGGTCCGCGAGGGCGGCCAGGTCGCCGGAGCCGTCGCCGCCCGGGCGGGGCAGTGCGGGTGCGGTCATCGGACGGGCCTCGTGGTCGAGTGGTCGGACATCTGGTGGGCGTTCAGCCGTTGACCCGGTCGCGGAACGCGACCCAGGCCTCGATCTCGTCGTACTCGGGCGCGCGGGGGTTCAGCCCGAGCTGCAGCAGCCGCGCGCCGCGGTCGAGGAGGGCATGGCCGTATCCGTCGAGGTCGCGGTCGCCCCACTGCTGCGGTCCACCAACGCCGATGGACCGCTCGATCAGCGCCGGGTCCCGGCCCTCGGTGCCGCACCAGCGATCCAGCACGGCGGACTTGCGCGCGAAGACGTCCGGGTCGCCGAAGGAGTGCCAGATGTCGGCGTGCCGGGCCACGATCCGCAGGGTCTTCTTCTCCCCGCCGCCGCCGATCAGCACCGGGAGGTCGCCGACGGGGGCCGGGTCGAGCTTGCTCAGCCGGTCCTCGATCAGCGGCAGGTCGCGGGCCAGGTCGTCGAGACGGCTGCCGGCGGTACCGAAGTCATAGCCGTACTCGTCGTAGTCCTGCTCGAACCAGCCCGACCCGATCCCCAGGATCAGCCGGCCGTCGCTGGCGTGGTCGACCGTGCGGGCCATGTCGGCCAGCAGCTGGGGGTTGCGGTAGGAGTTGCAGGTGACCAGTGCGCCGATCTGCGCGGTCGAGGTCAGCGACGCCCAGTAGCCCAGCATCGTCCAGCACTCGAAGTGCATGCCGGTGTGGTCGCCGGAGAGGGGGAAGAAGTGGTCCCAGTTGAGGATCACGTCGACACCGAGGTCCTCGGTATGCCGCACGCAGTCGCTGATGGTGTCCCAGTCGGCCAGTTCGGGCTTGATCTGGACGCCGACGCGGACCGAGCGGTGCTCCTGGTGGCTCCCGTCGTAGGCCTGCGGCTCGCTCGTCGGCTGTGTCATCGGGAAGGTGTGCTCCGCTCGTGGTGGGACTGGGGACTCAGGATCGCACGTCGTCCTGCTC
>JAABUN010008806.1_pt1 | contig 10153 bp, 6 predicted proteins | sample 5559311 | NCBI WGS metagenome assembly JAABUN01 (sample SAMN10711877, study PRJNA513370) | rock metagenome | isolation source: Antarctica rocks | place: Antarctica: Victoria Land, Siegfried Peak sud
GCCGGTGTGCAGGCGCTCGTTGGTGATGACGAAGCCGCGGTCCATGGTCAGGCCCGCCTCCTCGTAGCCGAGGTCCTGCGTCACGGGTCCGCGGCCGACGGCGACGAGCAAGAGCTCCGCCTCGAAGGTCTTGCCGTCCTCGAGGGTGACGACGACGCCGTCGTCATTCTGCTCGACGGACATGAAGCGGGTGCCGGTATTGAACGTGATGCCGCGCTTCTTGAACGCCCGCTCGAAGTTCTTGACGATCGAAGCGTCCTCGTTGGGGACGAGCGAGGGGAGCGCCTCGATGATGGTGACGTCCACGCCGAACGACTTCCAGACGGAGGCGAACTCGCAACCGATGACGCCGCCGCCGAGGATCACGGCGGTCTTGGGGACGAAGTCCATCTTCAGCGCCTGGTCCGAGGTGATGACCCTGCCGCCGATTTCGAGGCCGGGAAGGCTGCGGGAGAAAGAACCGGTAGCGAGGATGATGTGCTTGCCCGTGTAGGTGGTGCCGTCGACGTCGATGGTGTTCTGCGAGGTGAGCTTACCGGAACCCTCGATGACCGTGATGCCCTTGGACTTGATGAGTCCCTGCAGACCGCGGTACTTTCCGGCGATGATGCCGTCCTTGTACGCGTTCACCGCATCCATGTCGATGGAGTCGAAGGTCGCCTTTACGCCGTACTTCTCGGAGTCGCGGGCGCCGTCGGCGATCTCGGCCGAATGCAGGAGGGCTTTGGTGGGGATGCAGCCGTTGTGGAGGCAGGTGCCGCCGATCTTGCCCTTCTCGATCAGCCCCACGGTGAAGCCCAGCTGCACCGCGCGGAGTGCCGCAGCGTATCCGCCGCTGCCTCCGCCGAGTACCAGGATGTCGAATTCTTGCGCAGTTGCCGATTCGGCCACTTGAACGCTCCCTCGCGTGGTCTGGTGACGCGCAGGGCGCGTCAGTTGATAAGTCGATTGCCGATGCGGTCGCGATACACCATGCCGACGCCTGGTGTGCTCTCGTTTTTCACCCTATCCCCAGAACAAGCGTGCATCCACTTGAAGGGCATGTCGGGTGTGCCACAGCGCGCGGATGTGCGCAGTCTCACGAGAACGGCCGCCGAGCGCTGGCTCCGGCATGTACCGGGGACGGCGATGGGCGCCGTACCGGCGTCCCCGGTACGGCGCCACGGGGGTCACCGATTCTCAGATGGTGCGGGCGAGGACGTCCTCGACGTAGGCGAGCAGCGTACGGACCCCGACGCCGGTCCCGGCTTTCGGCGTGTAGCCGTAGGGAGCTCCCTCGTTGAATGCGGGGCCGGCGATGTCGAGGTGCGCCCAGGGGATCTTCTCGCCGTCGACCTGACCGACGAACTCGCGGAGGAACACCGCGGCCGTCATCATGCCGCCGTTCCGCTCGCCGATGTTGGCGATGTCGGCGACCTGTGACTCCAGGCTCGGGCGTAGCTCTTCGGGCAGCGGCATGGGCCAGAACTGCTCACCCGCGCGGTCGGCTGCGGCCTTGACGGCGTCACGTACTCCGTCGTCGCCCATGACGCCCGAGACGCGGGTACCGAGCGCGATCATCTGCGCCCCCGTCAGGGTGGCGATGTCGATGATGGCGTCGGGTGATTCCTCGCTGGCAGCGGCGAGGCCGTCCGCCAGGACGAGGCGTCCCTCCGCGTCCGTGTTGAGGACCTCGACGGTGCGGCCGCCGTAGATCGACAGGACGTCCTCGGGGCGCTGCGCGGTCCCCGACGGCATGTTCTCCGCGAGGCAGAGCCACGCCGTGACTTTCGCGGGGAGACCGAGCTCGGCGACCGCGAGGAGCGTGGTGAGGACGACGGCGGCGCCGGCCATGTCCAGCTTCATGGTCTGCATGCCGGCGGCGGGCTTGAGCGAGAGTCCGCCGGAGTCGAAGGTGATGCCCTTGCCCACCAGTGCGAGGTGGACGGCGGACTTGGCGGGCGAGTATTCCACCTTCACCATGCGCGGGGGCCGCGAGGACCCCTTGCCGACTCCGAGGATGCCGCCGTAGCCGTCGCGCTCGAGGCGCTTCTCGTCCATGACGGTGACCTTCACCGGCAGTCCGCGCGAGAGGTCCTTCGCCGCCTGCGCGAACGTCTCGGGGTAGAGATGGCTCGGCGGCTGGTTGACGAGGGAGCGCGTGGCGTTGACGTTCTTGCCGAGGATGACGGCACGCCTGATAGCCGGCGCGAGGTCGGCGTCGTCGGCAACGGCCGTGTACACGACGACATTACGGACGGCTGCCTTGTCCTTGGTGGCCGCGACGGTGCCGTCCGCCTTCATGCCGGACTTGTGGCCTTCGTAGCCGTACGCGCCGAACGCGGCGCCCTCGGCGACGGCGGCAGCGGAATCCACGGTGTCGGCGGGCAGGGCCAGGACGACGGTGTCGAGGCCGGGCAGCTGGCGGACGGCGGCTCCGGCGGCGCGGCGCAGGGTCTCGGGTGTAAGCGTGTCGCCGGGGGTCACTGCTCCGACGCCGGAGAGGACGAGCGAGTCGGCTCCGGTCTCGGGCAGGCCGGGAAGGCGGCGCACCTCGTCCGCGGCGCCGGTGATCCCGAGCACCTGGAGGGAATCACCGAGGGCCCGCGCGGCCTTCGCGGGTAACGGGCTGTCGAGCAGGACCGGTCCTTCCGTCCCCTTGGCGACCGCGATCACGAGCGCATCACTCGGAATCTTCCTGGGGTCGTTCACGGAAGCTGTCAGGTGTAGTTCGGTCGTCTTGATCACGGAATCTGTCTCCTCGTGTCCGGATGGGTTGTCCAGGTGCAGCAGCACTCGTGGTTCCGGTATCTGGTGGTCCGGGAACCGTCCTGACGATCGTAGTCTCTGCTTCCCAGCTGGTAGCTGCAGGCGTCCCGGCTCCGCTCCGGGCCGACACCCGGCTGGACAGGCGTTGCCCCGGAATGAAGCCGGCGATCGCGGTGTTGAGATGGGCAGGACCCCACCGGAGGAGAGCCATGCTGGATCCGAGAACTTTGTACAACATCAATACCGACGTGATCGGTGACCCCGACATCAAGGGACTGCCCCTGCTCGTGAGCCTCACCGGTTTCATGGATGCGGGTCACGTGGTCTCCCAGGTCAGCGAGGAGCTCATCGAGGTCCTCGAGCATGAGATCGTCGCCGAGTTCGACGCCGACCAGCTCATGGACTACCGCGGCCGGCGGCCGAAGATGACTTTCGTCGAGGACCACCTGACGGATTATCAGCCCCACCGCCTCGAGCTGCACCGCCTGTACGACGGACTCGGAGAGCCCTTTCTGCTGCTCACCGGCGTTGAACCGGATCTGCAGTGGGAGCGCTTCGCGAGCGCGGTCATCGGACTCGTCGAGGACCTCGACGTCCAGCTCATCTCGTTGATCAACTCGATCCCGATGCCGGTTCCCCACACGCGTCCGATCGGCGTGACGCTGCACGGCAACCGGTCCGACCTCATCGACGGCATGAACGCCTGGCGTCCGACCATCGAGATCCAGGCCTCCATCGGTCACGTGCTCGAACTGCGCCTGATCGAAGCGGGGCACGACGTCGTCGGGCACGTGATTCACGTCCCGCACTACCTTTCGGAAGCCGAGTACCCGCCCGCCGCCGTAGCCGGGCTCGAGTACCTCGGCGCCACTGCCCGGCTGGTCCTGCCCACGGACCGGCTGCGCGAGACGGGCCGCGACGTCGAGCGGCAGATCGCCCGTCAGGTCGGTAGCTCGGCGGAGGTGCAGTCCGTGGTCGCCTCTCTTGAGAAGCGGTACGACGAATACGCCGATGGCGCCGCGCGCCGGTCGCTGCTGGTCAAGGAGAACAGCGAACTCGCGAGCGCCGACGAACTGGGTGCTGCCGTCGAGGCATATTTGGCGAGCCCGCAGGCGGAGGAGGAGTCCACACTCCTCTGGGACACCGAATTCCTCGGGACGACCACGATCGACTACGGCGGTCATGACGAGGGTGGTGACGACGCGTCCTCCGGGCCGGAGAATTCCGGGTCGCACGACGACGAGGGGTCGGCTGGTCCGGGTCCCCGTCCGGTGGCCTAGAACACAGGCCCCGTCGGAAGCCCGTTCGCCTGATGGCGGGCGGGCTTTTTCGCGTCAGCGCCCTGCCCATCCCGTCGGGTGAAGGCATCGCGGGCAAGGGACAGGGTGGCCTGTCCGCCACGCGATAATGGGGGAGTGGAATCTTCGCGGGCACTCCTGGTCTGGGCAGCGGGTGTCGCAGTCTATCTCGTCGCGGTCACGCAGCGCACCACGTTCGGGGTGGCGGGACTCGAGGCGACGGACCGCTTCAGTGCGTCCGCGTCTCAGCTCTCGGTGTTCACCGTGGTCCAGTTGCTGGTGTACGCCGGATTGCAGGTCCCGGTCGGCGTCCTCGTTGACCGCTGGGGCCCCCGAGCACTCATCGTGACGGGAGGTGTCCTCATGGCACTCGGCCAGGCGCAACTGGCTTTCGCGGACTCCGTCGGAGCCGGCATCGTTGGTCGCCTCTTCGTGGGGGCAGGAGACGCGACGACGTTCATCAGCGTCCTGAGGCTGCTGCGGGCATGGTTCGAGCCGCGGCGGATCCCGGTGCTCACGCAGTGGACCGGGATCATCGGGCAGCTCGGGCAGGTGGTCTCCGTCATCCCGTTCGTGGCCCTGCTCTCCACCTTCGGGTGGCAGCCCGCCTTCCTCTCCGCCGCCGCCCTCTCGGTCATCGCCGTCGTAGTCTCGCTCACGGTGATCCGCGACTCGCCGCTTGCGGGGAGTGAACGCACCTCCCAGACGCTGCGACAGACCGGCACCTCCCTCGCAGAGGCATGGAAACAACCGGGTACGCGGCTCGGTCTGTGGTCGCACTTCACCATCCAGTTCCCGGGGACCGTGTTCGTTCTGATGTGGGGGTATCCCTACCTTCTCCGCGCGGAGAAGGTAGGGGAAGGAACCGCTTCCGCCCTGATGACCCTGTTCGTGGCCGTCGGCATTGCCTGCGGACCGTTCCTCGGCCGCTACGTCGGACGGCATCCCCTGCGACGGTCGACGATGGTGCTGGCCATCGCGGCCCTGATGGGCGGGGCCTGGCTCGCGGTGCTCCTGTATCCGGGTCCCGCGCCCCTGCCCCTCTTGACCCTGCTGGTCGTGGCGCTGGCCGTGGGTGGCCCCGGCTCGATGATCGCCTTCGACTTCGCACGCACCTTCAATCCGGCAGCGCGCATGGGTACGGCGACGGGCATCGTGAACATCGGCGGCTTCATGGCATCGCTGCTGTCGATGTTCGTCATCGGCGTGGTCCTCGATGTCCTCTTCGGCAGCGGTTTCTCCGGGGGTGAGCTGTACGCCCTTCCGTCGTTCCGCCTCGCGATGGCCACGCAGCTCGTGGTTCTCGCGACGGGCGCCGTCGCGGTCCTCATCGTGCGGGGGCGGGTACGACGCCGGATGGCCGAGCAGGGCGTCGTCGTCCCGCGGCTGCGTGACGCACTCTCCCGCGAGCGCCGCCGCCGCCGCGATCAGCGGGCAGCACGGAAGGCGCAGGGCTAGGCGTTCCTCCCCGTCAGGGACATGCGTCCGAGGCTGGCATCCGTTGTCCACATAGAGCGCGATGGTCGGGCGCTCGGGGCGACGTGGTAGCAGGCTGGCGGGCATGTCATCTCCCACGAGCCCGCTGCCGGGTACTCCAGCGTCACCGTCCTTCGCCGTCACCTCACCCGTCGACATCCTCTCCTACATCCCGCACGCACTCGGGTTCATGCCCGCGGAGAGTCTTGTGGTCCTGACCACGGCCGGCAAGCGGCTCGGTGCCACGTTGCGGGTGGACCTGCCCCCGGCCGGAGCACATCCGCTGGCGTTCGCCGAGGGTGTGCTCTCCTACCTGCGCGGGGACACCGAGGCCGACGGCGTCCTCGTGGCCGTCTATACGCAGGAGGAGTGGCCGCGGCTCGCCCTGCCGCCACGCAGCAGCCTGGTGCTCAATGTCGAGGCCGTCCTCGGCGCCGCGGGTTTGCCGGTCCGTGGCGGGTGGCTCGTCTCTGCGGCAGGGTGGCGCGACTACTTCTGTGGCGACGAGGAATGCTGTCCCTGGCCGGGGCAGCCGCTCGACGCCGTGCTGCACAGCGCCCTCAACGCCGAACTGATCTTCGGTGGGAGCGCATTCGATGCGTCAGCGCCCGAGGCCGTTCTCCGCGCGGCGCCGTCGGTCGCGGTGCGGCAAGGAGCAGTGGACGGGGCGATGGGGGACACCCGCGATACCGGGTCGGCCGCACGGGCCGAGGCCATCGAGGACGCGCAGGCACACTACGCGGCATCCTGCTCGGATCACTGGACGACGCCGGCGCAGTTCCGCACCACGTCGGCACTCTGGGACTCCGTCCTCCTGCAGTCGGCAGAGTTCAGGGTCGACGTCGAACCCGACGTCACGGGTTTCCTCCTCGCGAGTGTCGAGTCGCGGACGGTCCGCGACTTCCTGCTCGCAAGCGCGTGCCTGGGTGCCGCCGCGGCACTCGACGGCGCGGTAGCCTGCGGATTGCTCGTATCCCGTGGGATGCACGACACCTCCGGGATACACGACGGGGGGTTGGAGGATCCGGAGACGCCCGCCGGCCGGGTGCTCCCCGATGTACCCGGCACACAGCGACTGCGAGGCGCCCTCGACGCCCACCATGGGAACTCGCCGGCCGGGGCTGGTCCGGTCACGGCATCGGCCGGTCATGCCCGGGATTCCGTACCCGGCGATGATGCCGCCCTGCTCTACGCCGACGTCCTGGCGGGGCGATACACCGGAACCATTGCCTGGGGCCGCGTCGACGCGATGAGTGTGATCCTCGCCAGGCTCGCAGCGATCTCCGACGGCGAGTCGCGGGCTGCGGTGCTGACGATGTCCGCGTGGTTCGAGTACGCGCGGGGGAGGGGGTCGCGCGCAGCGGTCTTCCTGGATGCAGCCGAGCGGGCGGTGCCCGGCTATCGGCTCGCTCGACTGCTACACGAACTCCTGCGTCGGGGCGGTCTGCCCGCTTGGGCACGGAATCGCCGGACGGCCTGGACGGCGGGCGCGGCACTCGCGACGCGAGACGCAGCCTGACCCGCCCGAGCCCGCTCCCGGTCGCCCGGACGGCCGCGGAAGAGCGGGGGAGAGCGGTTGGAAAGTGGTGGGAAGCCCGACAGAAATTTTCGGCGGGCGAGGGAATCGTGAGACAATGAAATTTGAGACCCGGTTGGGTCCGTGCACCAGAAAAGCACCGAGCGTTCCACGACTGGCGCCTCCCGCAGGCGGTCTCCCGGGGAATAGCGAGGGCGGCAGGGCCGTTTTCACGAGGAAACTGGCCCCGCCGGATGTGTCTGGTTATCAGCGCGGACTTGACAGGGTCATAGTGGTGTTGTCCTTCTGATGGCACCACACACCGCCGTATGAAAGGTTCTCTGTGTCGGTCAAGAAGACAGCAGCGCCGGCGTCGACAGACGCCGGTACCACCACTACCAAGCGACGGGTAGCGGCGAAGAAGCCCGCCGCGAAGGCTTCTTCCTCTACCACGGCCGCCAAGGCTTCGACCACGACCGCCCAGGGTTCCGTGGACACCCTCGACGCAGCGGATCCCGCCGCCGACGTCGATCCCGAGGACCTCAAGCCCGAGGCTGCCGAAGTCGGCACCACCACCGGATTCGTCTACTCGGATGCGGACGACGACGACGCGCCCGCGCAGCAGGTCGTCTCGGCGGGCGCCACGGCCGACCCGGTCAAGGATTACCTGAAGCAGATCGGCAAGGTCGCACTGCTCAACGCCGAGCAGGAAGTCGACCTCGCGCTCCGCATCGAGGCAGGCCTGTTCGCCGAAGAGAAAATCGCCGCCGATCCGGACATGGATCCGAAACTCAAGCGCGAACTCGAGTTCGTGATCCACGACGGCAAGCGGGCCAAGAACCACCTGCTCGAGGCGAACCTCCGCCTCGTCGTGTCCCTGGCCAAGCGGTACACCGGGCGCGGCATGCTCTTCCTCGACCTGATTCAGGAAGGCAACCTCGGTCTGATCCGCGCCGTGGAGAAGTTCGACTACACCAAGGGCTTCAAGTTCTCCACGTACGCGACGTGGTGGATCCGTCAGGCGATCACCCGTGCCATGGCTGACCAGGCGCGAACCATCCGCATCCCCGTGCACATGGTGGAGGTCATCAACAAGCTGGCCCGCGTGCAGCGCCAGATGCTGCAGGACCTCGGCCGCGAACCGACCCCCGAGGAGCTCGCACTCGAGCTGGACATGACCCCTGAGAAGGTCGTCGAGGTGCAGAAGTACGGCCGCGAGCCCATCTCCCTGCACACGCCTCTGGGCGAGGACGGCGATTCGGAGTTCGGTGACCTCATCGAGGACTCCGAGGCGGTCGTTCCCGCGGACGCCGTGAGCTTCACCCTCCTGCAGGAGCAACTCCACTCGGTGCTCGATACCCTCTCCGAGCGGGAAGCCGGCGTCGTCGCCATGCGCTTCGGCCTGACCGACGGACAGCCGAAGACGTTAGATGAAATCGGTAAGGTCTACGGTGTGACGCGTGAGCGCATCCGCCAGATCGAGTCGAAGACCATGTCCAAGCTGCGCCACCCCTCCCGGTCCCAGGTGCTGCGGGACTACCTCGACTGATGTACCGCTCCGGCAGGTGAAGGGCCCTTCCACTGGAGGGGCCCTTTGCTATAGGCAAGCCGGGCGGAGCGTCGGCCGACCGGTCCAGGTCCGCGCGACAGCATTGACAGGATCGAAGGAGGGCCGTCCAAGACTGTCCCCGGAGCCGGAGGAAGCGCGCGGGATCGACCCGATGACGAAGACTGAACCTGGTACTGCGCGATCGTCCGACACACAAAAAGGGGTTCCCTCCGTCGGAGGGAACCCCTTCTTGGAGTTCAGCGCCTGTATACCGAGCGCTTCGTGTAGATCTGGGCTGCGGGGAAAGCGGTCAGTCTCCGACGACGGTCGGCTTCTCGTGGAGCCGTTGGGTCTCGTCCTGCCACTCCGAGGTGAGCGGCTTCAGATTCGCTTCGACCGCGCGCGCGTGGTGGCCGCAGAACAGAAGCTCTCCACCGGAGGACTGAAGGACTGCCCGCACGTAGGCCTGGGCGCCGCATCGGTCACAGCGGTCCAGGGTAGTGAGCTCGCGTGTTGCTACTGCAGTGGTCATGAATGCCTCCTCATGTGGATCGTGTATTCATATAACCACTATTCGTCGCCGCCCCTTCGCAGGCTCGGCCTCCTTTCGCTCCCGGCGTATGAGGGGTATGAGGGGTCTGGATCATATCCGGCCGAGCCAGGACAGTCGCGGAATAGAAGCAGCGAGGACGGCGGGAGGACCGCCGGGACGCGCCTCCCGGCCCGTGTCGGTTCAGGGTAATAAACTGGAGAAAATCTTCCCCCGATCACCCTCCTGACGCCTGTCCTGGATCGTGCCCGTTCCGCCAAGGAGGCCCTCCCGCCGTGACACCCCCCACCTCGGACTACACCGCCCGGCACCTCTCGGTCCTCGAAGGCCTCGAAGCGGTTCGCAAGCGTCCCGGCATGTACATCGGGTCCACGGACTCACGCGGGTTGATGCACTGCCTCTGGGAGATCATCGACAACTCCGTCGACGAGGCACTGGCGGGCTATGGCCAGAGCATCACGGTGATCCTGCATGCGGACGGCTCGGTGGAGATCCACGACGACGGCCGGGGCATCCCGGTGGACATCGAACCCAAGACGGGCCTGAGCGGCGTCGAGGTCGTGTTCACCAAACTGCACGCGGGTGGTAAGTTCGGCGGCGGGTCCTACACCGCGTCCGGTGGTCTCCACGGCGTCGGCGCCAGCGTCGTCAACGCGTTGTCCTCCCGTTTGGACGTCTTCGTCGATCGCGGCAGCAAGACCTACGCGATGTCGTTCCGGCGGGGTGAGCCGGGCATCTTCGGGGACGGCAGGACGCCGTCGCCCACCTCCTCCTTCGAGCCCTTCCTCGACGGGTCACGCCTCGAGGTGGTGGGCACGGCCAAGCGTGGCCTGACGGGGACGCGCATCAGGTACTGGGCGGACCGCCAGATCTTCACTCCCGATGCCACGTTCTCCTACGAAGAGCTGCAGACCCGTGCGCGCCAGACGTCGTTCCTGGTGCCGGGGCTCCGCATCGCCCTCAGGGACGAGCGGAAGCTCCCGGGAACGCCGGGGGAGTCGGGCCCGGTCGAGGAG
>JAABUN010008807.1_pt1 | contig 10153 bp, 5 predicted proteins | sample 5559311 | NCBI WGS metagenome assembly JAABUN01 (sample SAMN10711877, study PRJNA513370) | rock metagenome | isolation source: Antarctica rocks | place: Antarctica: Victoria Land, Siegfried Peak sud
CCCAAGTATTACTTAACATCTTTTACTGCCTTACTATCACTGGTAAATCATTTACCCTTCTATCTCATATTCCATAACTACTGCTTTACTTAACAATGCTTTTATCGAACTTCTACTTAAGGGGCCAGTTTACACAGCCAAGGAAATTAAAATTATAGAAAGACAACAGAAAAAGTATTTCGAAATGGCGGACAAAAAGGTAATGATAGACTCCAACATTATGATTGATTATTTCCGCAATACCAACAAAGGCAATTCAAGATTGGTATGGCTAATAATGCGGTTTCTAAAAGTTGACCTATCTCTGCCTCTCTTCCCTAATCAAATCCTCCAAAGCCACTACAATAGTCGGATATAAAAAACTAAAACCTGCTGCCTGAATTTTCTTATAACTTACTGTTGCACTTTTTAGCACCTCAACACTCATTTCGCCAAGCATTAATTTTAAAACAAAAGCAGGAACATGAAGCGGAATAAAAAAACGGCCTCTCATCTTTTGAGCTAATGTTAGTGTAAGCTCTTTGTTTCTTACAGGGGTTGGCGCTACTGCATTATAAGCTCCGCGCAAGGTTTCGTTTTCCATGGCATACATAAAAATTCTGCATAAGTCTTCAATATGTATCCAGCTTACAACTTGTTTGCCGCTTCCTAAAATACCAGCTATGCCAAATTGTATAGGTTTTTTAAATTCGGCAAGTGCGCCGCCGTCGTTGCTTAAAACAATTCCCAGCCTTAATTTTACTAATCGTATTCCGGTTTGTTCTACAGGGTTTATGCTTTCTTCCCAAAGCCTGCAGGTTTCTCCTAAAAATAAAGAGTCAGCAGAGTCTTCTTCAGTAAATTCTTTTTTCTTAGACTTAAGATTCTTGTCATCTCCGTACCAGCCAATTGCTGAAGCGCTGATAACTGCTTTTACTTTATTGGGGGTTTGCTTCAGCGCTTCAATTAAAAATGTACTGCTCTCGGTGCGGCTTTCAACTATTTCTTTTTTTCGCTCTTCTGTCCATTTTTTATCTGCTACACCTGCACCCGCCAGGTGAATAATATAATCTGCCTTAGCTATTGCTTTATCGTCTATTGTTTGTGCTTTTACATTCCATGCTATATAGGAAATATTTTTTTCGTTCGGGGCTTTTGGTGTTCTGCTTACAATAATTACTTGGTGTCCAAGTGCTACAAGCAGCGGAGTAAGCGCTGAGCCAACTAAACCTGTTCCGCCGGTAATAAGTATTGTGGACATTTAAGATGTTAGTTGTTAATTGTAAGATGTTAGGGTTAAATGAGAGATGACGGTGTTAGATGACAGATGACTGTTCACAGATGACTGATGGTTTAAGTCTTAAAATCTTGTTGCCTGTTTCCCCAATGACTCAATAACCAAATGAGTTATTGACCCGTTGACCCAACAACTTTCTCAATCCTCACCATTTGCCCTATTTCATTCACTCCTTCTAATATAACCTTAAAAGATTTCGAAATATCATTATTATAAAACTCCAGCTTTACTTTTTGGCGACCTGGGCCTGTTAAAACAGCAGGATCCCAAAACAAGGTAGAACGATAATCTGCAACTACATCACCTGATGCAGAACGTGTGGCATAATTAGGCGAATAGAATTGTTTGTTGGAAGAATAACCCACAACAACTGTTGAATTTAAACCTTTACCCGGCTGCATTTGTACGTCGCCACCCCTACGGGTATAAACGGCAATTGCGCCACCGGCTCCGCCGCCCATCGCTCCCATAAAAGGTGGCCTGATAACTTTTACATAAGCAATGTCGTTTACAGAAATAGAGGATAGTCTTTCAGGATCAGCTTGCATTTCATCTATAAATAGGGAGGTTGCACTTCCCCGCCAGCTTACAGAGGCGCTCCCCCCGCTGCGGTTAATTTGCAAACCCGGAACCCTGCCCTGCAAAAAAGAAAAAATGTCCTGCGCATAAGAATTGGCATCACTGGTAAAATCAAAGTCGAAACCATCAGCATTTCTAAACATGCCACTTGCATATTTTTCATCTAATTGCTGAAGCCGGCTTTTTACTTTTGTTTTTACTGTTACGTTTTCCAAAACATTTCCTTTCGGGTCCCATTTGCTTCCAAATTTTGTTAATTGGTCTGCAAGAAAGCGTGTGCGGTTTAGAATGGCTGTATCCGTATTTTGCATAAACCAGGGTAGTGCAAGCATATCAATTTTCTTAGGTCCCTTATAAAAATTATTGTCGAAGAAAACACTTGCCCTGTCTTTCAGTTTTCTGTCTTTAGTAAAATCGTAATACAATTTCAAAGTGTCGAAAAAGAGAGCATTATTAATAGAGAATTGGTCTTTACCCGTTTTTGGAATGGTTACAAAGCGCGAAGTGGAGTCGGGGGCTTTAATAATGGCAAGTATCTCTTCATCCTGTCTAAGGGGAGAAGCGTTTGAAATTCCGAAAACTTTTGCAGTAAGGCTTAAGGAAGGATCGTTAGGAAATTTTAAAATCGGTTTACGGGCTGCAGCTATATCGCTCCAATTGTAGCGTCGCCAGCCGTGCGTTAGCAATACAAGGTTAAGATGGGCGGCAACACTGTCTGAAGTGTTTGAAAAATAATAAGAGGGGTTATTAACGTACCCTTTTATATCGCCCGTTAACAAAAGCCTCGAAATAATATTGTCTTCATTTTTTTGCCGCCCTAACGAAGCATCGGTAACCGCAATAGAAAGGTTGGAAAGCAAGGTATCACCCACTTCAACTTCAAAGGTATTTTTAGCGCGGATATTTGTATTAATCTCCGGAGCATTAACCTTTGCATTAAACATGTAATTGTTATTGTTAACCATTACAATTCTTTCGGCAATAGGCTCCCAGGTTTCAGAGAAAACGGTTACTGTTAAAATGCCCGAAGGAAAATTTTCAGTGCTTATAGCGCCACTTGTAAACGCAACACTTTGAAGCGAAACTTTTGCCCGGTAAACTTTCTCCTGCCCTAATTGAGCAATTACATAAACTGTTTTCCACGCTTCCGGCACTTCATTCGTTCTGTTTAAAATGTAAACTTTCTTTTTGCCGACGGCAGGTATGTGCAAAATCAGCCCCTGGTTTTTTGGTGCCGGCAAAGCGGTTGTTTGTTGTATTCCTGATGGATCTGTCCATATTGCGTTATAAGTTTCACCTGCTTCGGGTGTAAGCTTAAAAGTTCCCATACCATCGTGCTGCGACGTGAAAGCAGTAATCACCTTACCCTTACTATTTACAATATTCCCTTTTGCTAACACTGGCTCGCCGTAATTATCGTTTGCTTTAAAAGCAACTTCCGATTCTAATTCGTTAACAAGATTACCACTTTCCGGAAAGAATTGTATAGCGTAATTAGCACGAACAGGGGCTGTTTGAGTGCTTACAGCGGTGGAAGCAGGCTGGCTGGCAGGAGTTGTATTTTTTGCAGCCGCTCCGTTCTTATCAACGACGTTCAATTGCTTTTTGAATAAAAAAGCAGTGTCAAAATTCAACATCCAGGTAGTATATCCTCTAAATACAAGATTAGCGGCGGCGGCATTTTCAGGAATATCAAAATAACCTGCTGCCGACGACTCTATAACAGGATACACTTTTCGCTGAACCACATTTCCCTGCCTGTCTATAAGTTCAGCATAAAAATTCTTACTATTATTAGCAAGCCTGAAGCCGGAAAAAAGATAAGCTTTAAACCAAATAGTTTCACCTGCCCGGTATATGTCTTTATCAAAATGAACGTGTACTTTCTGCTGCGGAAAATCTTCAGCATACACTTTCATCATCGAGTCTATAATTTGACTATAACCTGTAACAACTTTAATTAACAGTACGGCCAGCAGCAGTGTAAATTTTTTCATCTAATATATTTGGCGGAATAAACGAATGTACTAAATGGACTACGGTTTTTTTAATTTTAAACTAACTTTAAGCATACATGTTAAGAAAGGGATTGTATTTTTTCTCGTGCCCGATTGTAGTTGGCAACCCATGACCTGGGTAAACGGTTACATCATCAGGCAAAATAAAGAGTTGTTCTCTTATACTTTTTAGCAGGGTTTCATAATTTCCTCCAGGTAAGTCTGTACGGCCTATACTTTCCTGAAACAGCACGTCTCCGCCAATTACAAATTTTTGTTTTTCACAATAAAAACAAATGCTGCCGGGCGAATGCCCCGGCGCAAGCAGAACCTTTAGTTCATCTTTGCCAATGGTAACAATATCATGTTCCTGCAGGAAATGAAGTTTGCCGGTATAGTTTTCAAACGGAATACCATACATTCTTCCCGACTCAGGTGCGAAAGCCAAAACGCTTTCTTCGTTAGGATGAATGAATAACTCCAGCCCGTATTTCTCCGAAACCCATTTATTTCCAAAAACATGATCGAGATGACAATGTGTATTTATAAGCTGAACAGGTTGTAATTGTTTGGTTTCAATGTAGTTCCCGAGTTTTTGCTTTTCCTCATTGAAGTAACATCCGGGATCAATTATAATAGCATCGCCTGCATCATTGTAAAGAATGTAGGTATTTTCGGTCAGCGGACTGAATGTAAAAAACTGAACAGTAATCATAAACGTATTTTTAACATGTATATTACAAGGTTTTTATGCTAATTTTAAAACTCTAAAGATCGGATAATGCAATTTAAAAGTATCAGCAAAAAGATTTTTGCTTTTGTGGGTTTTTGTGTTTTGAGTTTCCATGCAATTTCGCAGGTTAATTCCGTTGAATTTGGAAAGAACCGTATCCAGCATAAAAAGTTTACCTGGAAGTTTTATCAATCGTCAAATTTCAATTCGTATTTCAACCAGGGCGGGCTCGAGCTGGGAAAATTTGTAACGCAGGTTGCGGAAGAAGAGCTTCGCAGTATCGAAGTGGCTATGGAATACTCGCTGCAACGCAGGATAAACATTGTTACTTATAATAGTTATAATGATTACCTGAGCACCAATATTGGCTTAGGCAGCACCGAGATTAACACTGCCGGTGGCCTTACCAAGCTGGTAAATAATAAGATGGTTATTTACTTTGATGGTAATCATGCTAACTTAAGAAAGCAGGTACGGGAAGGCATTGCAGGCGTGCTGCTGGATAACCTTTTGTTTGGCGAAGACATAGGCGAATTTGCCAGTAACCAGGCGCTGCTTGATTTGCCAAAGTGGTTAACCGATGGTTATGTAGGTTATATAGCCGAACCTTGGAGCACCGAAAAAGATGACGATTTAAAAAATGTCATTCTTGGAAGTAATTACAATAATTTTTACCAGTTTGCTTTTGAGCGGCCGCTTTTAGCCGGCAACGCTTTTTGGTTTTATATAGCAGAAAGGTATAAAAAAGAAAACGTAACCTACTTTTTATACCTCGCACGCATTTATAAAAATTTAAACAGCGCATCCCAGCGCATTACTAAGAAGAAGTTCAAAGAAGTTCTTAAAGACTTTATGGCCTATCAGCAGGATAAGTATTTTAAAGATATCCGCCAGCGCCGTAATGTGCCTAAAGGAACAGTTTCGGTAACTGAAGAAATTTCGAAACGTAAAGACTTTTTCCGTTTTCAGGCAAATCCAAACCCCCGGAATAACAGTTATGTTGTTGCTCAATACAACAAAGGAATATATGGAGTGGGCTTTTACGAAAATTTCGAGCTGCAAAAAGTGCTGTTGAAATACGGGGTAAGAAGTTTTAAAACAGACATTAATCCAAACTACCCGTTAATGGCATGGGATGGAAAAGGCACAAGAGTAGCTGTTATTTATTGGGAAAGCGGAAAAATAAAAATGTTTGTGTACGATGTAATTGCACGTTACAAAAGAGACAAGCAGGAAATTGTAGGGTTCGACCAGATTTTGGATGTTAAGTACATGCTTGATCAAAATACACTTTTATTAACGGCGGTAAAAAATGGCCATTCGGATATTTTCACTTTAAAGATTGATAATGGGAAAGTAGAACAGCTTACCAACGATGTATATGATGATTTGGATGCGACATTAGTTTCGTTCCCTAATAAAACCGGTATCATCTTCGCAAGTAACCGTCCTGAGCCTGAAGCGGTAAATGCCGATACAGTATTGCCCAGCAAAAACAGGTATAACATTTTTTTACTGGATTATTTAACCAAACAACAAATAACCCGGTTAACCAACCTTAAATATGGAAATGCACGTTTTCCTATGCAGTATAATGTTAACCACTTCACCTACGTTTCAGACGAGAACGGTATTGCAAACCGGTGGGCAGGTTTCTTCACCACCGAAAGGGAAGGGCTGGATACTTTGTTTTATATAGGAGATGAAATATTAAGAAATCCCTCCGACAAAGAATTGGATTCAACAATGGTGGCCTGGCAAAAAACTGCACCTGACAGCATTAGTATGTTCCAGGTAACAAAAGATTCTACTTTTACATTTCCTATAACAAACTATCAAAGCAGTTTACTTGAAACCCGCATTGCCGGCGATCGCGGGCAGGTAAGTGAGGTTACACGGCAGGGAGATTATAAATTCTTATACAAGCTAAGGGTGGATTCTATAGCGCTACGGAAGCGCAATGTTAACGCAAGACCAACTGAATACTTAAAGAAGATAATGGCTGAGAGGAGGGCTGAGGAAGGAAAGGCAACCATTTATCAACCAACCGATTCTGCATCTGTTAAGTCCGGCAATGTTTTTCAAAACGAATTTGAGAATGAGAAGAAGGACTCTTCAAACTCCAGAGTTACTTCCTTAGACGGGCCTACGAATACTGTTTTACAAGACGCAAAGCTTTACAATTACCAGTGGAAATTCAGTAACGACTATTTAATAAGCGGTGTATCGAATAATGTGCTTATCAATCGCTATCAACCTTATGCAGGCGGATCAGGACCGATACAATTAGGCAACGGTTCAAACCTGAACTTTACTTTTAGGGCAAGCGTAAGCGACCTGATGGAAGACATCCGGTTCTTGGGAGGGTTCAGACTGGGTACTAATCTTAGGGACAACGATTATCTTTTGGGTTTTCAAAATTTCAGGAAGCGTTTCGATTGGGGTGTGAACTATTACCGCACCAGCGACAACAATATAGCTTTAGGCGAAAATGCAAACGATGCGTATAACGCCCGGTTGAATACCACGCTTACACAATTTAACGGCTCGTACCCGCTTAATGAGATCAAAAGCCTTCGTGCAACTCTCGGCTACAGAAGAGACAAGTATATTATTAAAGCCTTTCATAATGGGCCTAATCTGCCTGACCGTTTTGGTCTTGAATATCCTAACATTCTTACACAATACGCTGTGGGAAGACTGGAATATGTGCATGATAACACCATTAATCCCACACAAAATATATGGCATGGATTGAGGTATAAAGTATATATGGACATAAACATGCCTATTAAAGATCCTGTACATAAAGGCAAATACACCTATAACTTTGGTTTTGACACGAGGCATTATTTGCCCATCTACCGCAACTTTGTATGGGCTACCCGTGCTGCTGCAGATTTTAGCTGGGGAAATCAAAAAATGATCTATTATGCAGGCGGTGTTGATGGCTGGCTGAACCCGAAGTTCAACAATATTAACAGACCCGCACCCGACCAGGATTATGCTTTTCAAACACTGGCTGTAAACCTTCGTGGTTTTCCGCAAAATGTTGCTAATGGAAACAATGCTTTTATTATTAACAGTGAGTTGAGATTACCAGTATTTTCAACGTTATTTAATAAGCCTATCAATAATGCCTTTTTACGCAACTTCCAGTTAGTTCAGTTTGTTGATTTAGGAAGTGCATGGAATGGAGCGTATAATAAATTATCGAGGCCTGGTGTTGTTTATAGCGGCAGCGATGCGAGCAATCCAATAGTGGTTAGAGTTAAAGCCGGTGGCATTGGGCCTTTTGCAGGAGGTTACGGTTTTGGAGCACGCAGTACTTTGCTGGGTTATTTCTTAAAGTTTGATGCAGCATGGGAATTGAACGGCTTTTTCAAAGGAAAGCCTTATATTTATTTTGCAATGGGACTTGATTTCTAATCTTGGATTATCGGTTTCGATCTCAGATTGCACAGATTTGATCTCAGGTTGATGAATTATAAATCGGGATTTCACTAATTTTACTCAGGATTGATGGATGAATTTAAATAAAACTCCACCCATGTTGAACGAAAGATGCCCGGCAGGAATGCCGGGCATCTTTTTGTGAAGCCAGTTCTTCCTTATTTTAAAAATTACTATTACCAGTTGTTCTCTTTATCTTAGAAGCCGTCTAATGAAAATATCATGGAAGAACAGAATTTAAGAAGCGCCAACTGGTTTGGACGCAAAGGCAAGGATGGTTTTATTTACCGCGCCTGGATGAAAAACCAGGGCATTCCCGATTATGAATTTAATAACAAGCCTGTTATTGGAATTTGTAATACCTGGAGTGAATTAACGCCTTGTAACGCACACTTCAGGGAATTAGCTGAATCGGTTAAGCGTGGTATTTTAGAAGCGGGTGGTTTCCCGGTTGAGTTTCCCGTAATGTCGTTGGGAGAAACTTTGATTAAGCCTACTGCTATGCTTTATCGCAACCTGGCCAGTATGGATGTAGAAGAATCTATCAGAGCAAATCCACTTGATGGAGTAGTGTTGCTATGCGGCTGCGATAAAACTACACCATCACTTGTGATGGGTGCATGCAGTGTAAATATTCCAACAATTGTGGTATCAGGTGGCCCAATGTTAACTGGCCAGCATAAAGGTAAAAGTATTGGAACCAGTGATATTTGGCGTTATCATGACGATTTGCGCGGAGATAAAATAAGAGAAGAAGAGTTGCTTACAATAGAAGCAGCCATGTGCCGAAGCCGGGGTCATTGTGCGGTTATGGGAACGGCTTCTTCAATGGCTTGCATGGTTGAGTCGTTAGGCCTTTCTTTACCTGGTAATGCAGCCATACCTGCTGCTGATGCAAGGCGTAAAGTGTTGGCGCAACTTTCGGGATTGCGCATAGTAGAAATGGTAAAAGAAGATTTGAAACTAACTGATGTTCTTACCAGGAATGCATTTGAAAATGCTATCATGGTAAATGCTGCTATTGGCGGCTCCACTAATTTTGTAATACATCTATTGGCTATTGCCGGAAGAATTGGTGTGCCCCTCACTTTACAGGATTTTGATCCTTTATCTGCCAACATTCCGCTCATCGCTAATATTCAGCCATCGGGTAAATTTTTTATGGAGGATTTATTTTATGCCGGTGGTTTGCCTGTGGTATTAAAAGAACTTGATAATTTTCTTCATCGTGATTGTATAACTGTAAACGGAAAAACAGTAAAAGAAAATTATAGTGATGCAGAATGCCATAACACCAATGTGATTACAACAATTGATAAACCCTTTAACAGTGCAACAGGACTTGCAATTTTAAAAGGCAATTTATGTGAAGAAGGTGCGGTTATTAAACCATCTGCTGCAAGTGCACACTTAATGCAACATACAGGCAAGGCGATTGTATTTGAAAGCATTGAAGATTATAAAGCAAGAATAGATGAAGATGAACTCGAAGCAGATGAAAACAGTATTCTTGTTTTGAAGAACGTGGGACCAAAAGGTTACCCGGGTATGCCTGAAGTTGGAAATATGGGATTGCCTAAAAAGTTATTACAGAAAGGAGTGATGGATATGGTTCGAATCTCAGATGGGAGAATGAGTGGTACAGGATTCGGAACCGTGGTATTGCATGTTTCGCCGGAAGCTGCAACAGGAGGTAATTTTTCAGTAATACAAACTGGTGATATGATTACGCTCGACGTTCCTAACCGGTCATTAACGGTTGATGTTACTGCAGAAGAATTACGACGGAGGAAACACAATTTTAAACCCTTACCCCCTGCAGCAGAAAGAGGATATGTGAACTTGTATATCAACCATGTACAACAGGCTCATTTAGGAGCCGACATGGATTTTTTAAGAGGCAGTTCGGGAAGTAAAGTTTCTAGAGATTCTCATTAATTGGTACTTAGCCATGCGCCTATATCATAAAGTGCTAATGGCTATTAACTTTTTTATCTAAATAACTCACCTTACGCACCGTAATGTTATAAAAATCATTTATGCAGCTTTAGGTGTGGATAAGTTTTTAAGTTCTTCGTAAGCAGCTTTGAGTGCTGCCTGGTAAATTTTAGTTTT